>ENA-OZLH01001620-OZLH01001620.1-human-gut-metagenome-genome-assembly--contig:-NODE-1620-length-10598-cov-4.410889_pt1 | contig 10598 bp, 7 predicted proteins | sample MGYA00244832_ERZ653776 | MGnify/ENA primary metagenome ERZ653776 (study PRJEB26926, sample SAMN06165218) | human gut metagenome | biome: ENVO:00009003; feature: ENVO:2100002; material: ENVO:00002003...
CTTATCGTCGGCAGCGTCAGATGTGTATAAGAGACAGTAGGAAAATTTTATGAAAAAAATGCTAAAAATTACGGTGCGCGCCTTTGCGGCGGCTGTAATACTTGGGGTTCAGTCCGCCTTTGCCCGCCGCCTAAATTCCGCCTGTTCAGCGGCGGCGGTTTCGGGTTCTGCTGCGCGGTAAAGCGCGCAAAAATATTCGGAGTTTAATTGCGCCCATACAGAAAAATGTTTCGGCAATCTATAAAATTAAAAATTTGAGGGCAAAAAAATTGCCGCGAAAGCCCTGAAATTGCAGGCCGCGGCAAATTTCTCAAATGCGGGATATTTTGCGGCTATGAGTCAAGCCCGATGTCTATCCATTTGCTCGAATGGACGGGAGCGGCTGTCGATATGAAATCCGCGCCGAGTTTTCCAAGCTCGCCAATGCTGTCGAGCGTGACTCCCCCGGAAATTTCAGTCCACGACTTATCCCCAATCATATTCACGGCGGTTTTTATGTCGGCGGGGGTAAAGTTGTCGAGCATTATGACGTCAGCGCCCGCTTCGAGCACAGGCGGAATTTGCTCGAGCGCGTCGACTTCCACTTCTATCGCGAATCCCGCATTTTTTTCGCGCGCGGTGCGCACGGCAGCCGCCAGCCTTTCGCCCTTCGAGGCGCCGGCAGCGGCAAGGTGGTTGTCTTTCAGCATTACGCGGTCAAAAAGCCCTATTCTGTGGTTGTATCCGCCGCCGCACGCAAAGGCGTATTTTTCAAGCACGCGCAACCCCGGCGTCGTCTTGCGGGTATCCAGCAATTTTGTTGGCGAATCGCCGAGCGCCTCGACGTATTTTGCGGTCTCGGTCGCAACTCCCGACAGCCTTTGCAGAAAGTTCAACATTATGCGTTCCGCTTGCAATATAACACGCGCGGAGCCTTCTATTACCCCGAGTTTTGCCCCCTTTGAAACTTTGTCGCCGTCTTTTGCGAGAGGGGTAAACTTGCACTCAAAGTCGTCGGAGGCTTCTTCATAGACTTTTAGGACAATCCGCACAAGCTCCATGCCGCAAACAACCATGTCGCGGCGCGCGCATAGGGCGGCAACCGTTTTTATGGAGGGGGTCAGCGAGCGCGTAGTTATGTCGGCCGCGACTTTCGGAAGCACTGCAAGCCCCGCGCCTTCTATGTCTTCGGCGCGTGCAGTCTTGACAAGCTCGGCGACGTATTTTTCGTCGATGTCGCTCCATTTAAGGCGGCGCACGAGATGCGAAAGGTAGGTTGAGTCTTTCATTGTCACTCGGTAAAAAATTCTTTGCGGGCGGCCGCCTGTATGGAAATGCAAAGCGGCTTTCCTTCTACGCCCAAAAATTCAAACTCGTATGCCCCGCCGGCGGACTCCATCAATGAAAGCCCCGCGGCGACGTCCCATAGATACAGCCTGTTTTCCTTGTAGGCGTCTGCCCTTCCGGCGGCTACCCACGCCATTGCGAGCGCCGCGCTTCCGCACATTCTGACCTTCTTGAATTTTTGCACGGCTGTCACAAAATGTTTAAGGTTTTCGTCGGAATAGTCAGTCGCGCTCGGGAAGCCCGTCATTAGCACTGCTTGCGATTGCTCGCGCGCCCAGGCGGGCTTTATTTCCGCGCCGTTTAGCGTAAGGGGAAGGCCTTTGCCGCCTGCGTAGAGCTCGCCGCGGGTGAAGTCGTTTATCGCGCCTACAACCGGCGTGCGCCCCTTCATCAGCGCAACGCTCACGCATACCCCCGGAATGCCCCTGAGAAAATTGTAAGTGCCATCTATTGGGTCTACTATCCAATAGTAGGAATCGTTGAATGCAAGCGACGTGTCCCCGCCGTTTTCCTCTCCGATGACGGGTATGCCGGTCGTTTCGAGCTTGCCGCGGATAAACATTTCGCTCTCGACGTCCTCCTGCAATTTGACGTCATTGCCGGCGTTGGAATTTACGCGGCGCTCCGCTATCGCCGACAGGCGCTCGCCCGCGGCCTTTGCGACGGACGAGGCGATTTTTAAAAATGCGGATTTTTCAGATAAGTCCATATTGCTCCAATTTTGTAAAGTATTGCGGCTATTAGGCGGAAGGTGTTTCCCCCTCGGCGCATAGTTTTCTGATCTTGCCGAGGTCGAGTTTTCCGGAACTAAGCAGCGGAATTGCGTCCACTCTCACAAGGTGTTTGGGTATCCAGAGGTTTGGAAGTCCTGCTTCCGTAAGCAGGCGGCGCAATTTTGCCATCTCAATGTCGAAGGAGGAGATCAGCACGAGCGACTCGCCCTTGGCTTCATCTATGCGCGAGCCTATCGCAATCAGCGGAACTTCCGAATCCTGTATTCCAAGCGCTTTGACTATCGATTCCTCTACGCTCATGTGTGGAACCATTTCCCCGCCGATTTTTGAGAAGCGGGAAATTCTTCCTTTTATAAATATGAATCCGTCTTCGTCGAGGGCGGCGAGGTCGCCGGTATTTAGCCAGCCGTCGCGGAGTTTTTTCTTGTTTTCTTCGGGCTGGTTTAGGTATCCGCCGAAAATGCTCGCGCCTTTGAGATGCAATAAGCCGATGCTGCCGACCGGCAGAAATTCCCCTGTGTCGGGGTTCGCGACTGCCGCAAGCATTCCTGGAAAAATTTCGCCTACGGATTCCGCCTTTGTTTGGCTCGGCTGCGGGCAGAATTCCCCGCGTTTTAGGTTCGGCGGAAGGTTTACGGCCACTACCGGCGAGGCTTCCGTCAATCCGTATCCCTCCCAATAATAGACGTTCGGGAACTTTTCATTCCACTTTTCTATAAATCCTTCGGGAGTTTTTTCTGCGCCGCCGATTACCCCGTGCATTGTGGGGAAGTCTTCCGGCTTTCCCTTTTTGTAATAGGAGCGCAGGAAGGTTGGGGTGCTAATCATAATTGTAGATTTGTATTTGCGGGAGGCCTCCAAGTTTGCCTGCACTTCAAGCGGGCTTTGGACTGTCACCGACTGCATTCCGTATATTGCAGTCATCCAAACCTGTATTGTTTGCCCGAAACTGTGGAATAACGGCAGGTTTGCATGCAGGCGGGTGTCGGAATTTATAAGGCCAATATTCCACATTTGCACGCAATTTGCCATTATGTTGCGGTGGGTGAGCACTGCCGCTTTCGGCATGCCTTCGGAGCCGCTTGTGAATATTATCGATGCCTCCCTGTCGCCGCCATCGCGCGGAATCCCGTATATGCGCGACAATACCCAGAACGGAAGCAGGCGTACGGCTACGAGTTTTGCGGCTATGCGCTTTTTGCCGATTTCCTTCAAAATATCGCCGATGTCGAAGAAATTGTCGGTCCATGGATAGTCCGGCGAGTGGGAGTCGACCTTGTCGCGAACTTTCTTTGAGCCGATTATCATTTTTACGTTTGCGCGCTCGAGGCAGGATCTTTCGGCTTCCGCCCCCATGGTGAAGTTGAGGTTTACGCTTACTTTCCCTGCGAGCTGCACTGCCAGATTTACCGCGATTCCGGGCAGGCAGGACGGCAGCGCTATGCCGATTCTTTCGTATTCTGGGAATTTCTTTTGTATGTATTCTTTGAGGGCGAGCGCGAGGGCGAGGACAGTTCCCCTGTCGGCTATTTTATTGAGCGAGCAGTCTATTACGTATTCGCGCCGCGTGTTCGCGCAGAGCGTCCGCATTGCGGCATAGCCAAGGTTGAGTTTAAGTATTTTTTGCCCGTTAAATTTTTCGAAGCCGCTGTCTACAATTTTGGAATCGATAATTTTCATATTCCCGCCTAATAAAAATCGCGGAGTTTTTATCTGACAAAACTCCTTTCTTCTATGTTCAGAAATTATTAGCGCGCGTCAAGACGCTATTTGCCGTTTTTTCCCTGAGATAAGCCCGCGCAGGTAAAAAATTGCTTGTCTAAGGGGCGGAATTGGCAGATTATGCGAAAATACGCCGACTAATGCGCCGGTCAAAAAAATTTTAACAGACTAAAATATTATGGCAGTTCCACCGTTTAAATACCAAAAAATGTTTCCGATGGGCGCGGACGACACCCAGTATCGCCTGCTGACCAAAGACTATGTTTCAACCGCCGAATTCGAGGGGCGCAAGATTCTCAAAGTCGATCCCGAGGGGCTCGCGGTTCTCGCCAGAAACGCCATGCGCGACGTGTCGTTCATGCTGAGGCCTGCGCATTTAAAGCTTGTTGCGGCAATACTCGAAGATCCGCAGGCTTCCGACAACGATAAAAGCGTGGCTCTTACAATGCTCCGCAACGCGGAAGTTGCCGCCAAGGGAAAGCTTCCGTTCTGCCAGGATACCGGCACGGCGACAATCATCGGCAAAAAGGGTCAGTCTGTATGGACAAACGCCTGCGACGAGGAATACCTCTCCAAGGGCGTTTACGACTGCTACACACAGGAAAATTTGCGCTACTCGCAAAACGCCCCGCTTAATATGTGGGACGAAGTAAACACCGGGTGCAACCTTCCCGCCCAAATCGACCTCTACGCGACGGACTCCGACAAATACGAATTTTTGTTCATAGCAAAGGGAGGCGGCTCCGCCAACAAAACGTACCTATATCAGGAAACGAAGGCGATAATAACGCCGGAAAAGCTCATTCCCTTTATGGTTGAAAAAATGAAGGGTCTCGGGACGGCTGCATGCCCGCCATACCACATTGCATGGGTTGTGGGCGGAACGAGCGCCGAAGCGTGCCTCAAAACCGTAAAGCTTGCGTCGGTCAAGTACCTCGACTCTCTCCCGACCGAGGGCAACAAGCTTGGACACGCCTTCCGCGACGTGGAGCTTGAAAAGAAACTTTTGGAGGAAACCCGCAAATTGGGAATAGGAGCGCAATTCGGGGGCGCGAATTTCGCGCTCGACGTGCGCGTAATCCGCATGCCGCGCCATGGCGCGAGCTGCCCGATAGGCCTTGGCGTTTCATGCTCCGCCGACAGAAACATGAAGGCCAAAATCGACGAAAACGGAATTTGGCTCGAACAGCTTGAACCCAATCCCGGAAGATTTATTCCCGAAAAATATAAAAATGTAGATACCGGCGACGGCGCTGTGGATATAGACCTAAACCGTCCGATGCCCGAGATTCTCGCGGAGCTGTCAAAATATCCCGTGAAGACGAGGTTGAAGCTGCGCGGAACAATTATTGTAGCGCGCGACATAGCCCACGCCAAGCTCGCCGCGAGGTTGAAAGCGGGCGAGCCCCTTCCGCAGTATTTTAAGGACCACCCCGTATATTACGCGGGCCCCGCAAAGACTCCCGCAGGAATGCCGTCCGGCTCTTTCGGGCCGACGACCGCAGGGCGCATGGATCCGTACGTCGATCTGTTCCAATCCAACGGCGGAAGCATGGTTATGATTGCCAAGGGCAACCGCTCGCAAGTCGTCACCGACTCTTGCAAGAAGCACGGCGGATTCTATCTCGGCTCAATCGGAGGCCCCGCGGCGATTCTCGCGCAGGACAACATCAAGAAAGTCGAGCTTGTGGAATATCCGGAGCTTGGAATGGAAGCTGTTTGGAAGATTGAAGTTGAAAACTTCCCGGCGTTTATCCTTGTTGACGACAAGGGCAACGACTTCTTTAAACAGCTTTAAAAAAATCTCTTGAATGGGAAACCCCGCAATCGCGGGGTTTTTTTATGCGCGGCTTTTCAAATAGGGCGGGGCGGAATTATTTTCCGCCCGCAAAATTTTTTTGTGCATGATTTGCTCTATTCTTAAATTGCGTCTTTTATTCTAAATTGCCGGAATTTTTTCATCAATATTTTGCTTTTTGTATAGCGACTAAATTTTAGGCGCGCGTTCAGCAATTTTTGCCAAAATATTTTGTTTTTCTTCTCGAATCTCTACCAAATTTTAGGTGTGCTTAAAACAGTCTTTGTTGCTAACAAGTGCTTTCGCTTCCGTATCGTGGCTGTGCGCGGGTTGAAATCTTGGCTTTTAAAAAATATTTTTTCGCCAAGTGCAGTTTTACCATAATTATTTCTTTGTATGGGCGAATTTTTCTTAATGAGTTGTGCCGTAGAAAGTAAATAGAGCGTTTTTTTGTGCGGTATGGATATGCTTTGCTTTACCGCGCGGCGGGCAGATTTTTGTAAAGCTATTGATTGGCGGCAGGCCCCGCGCGGAGAATGTCTTTTATTATGCGCGCAAAGACTTTTTAGATTTTTTCTTTAAAAGGAAATAGTCAACGAGGGTGATTAAAAATTTTGAATGGCATATTAGATATAAAAATTAAAAAACGTAAAAAAATTCTTCCCACCCTATTTCAGGAGGGAAGAATATCTTGCATTTGTTGCGCGATGTTAAAAATTCCGCAACTTACGGCGTCAAGCCTTGCTCAAAAAGAGTTTGTAGGTCCTATAAATTTTCCGAGACGATATACGGTTAAACGTTCTCGCCAAGTGCAGTGCCGCCAACGACTGTCGTTGACGAGGTTATAGCCTCGCGGATTTTGTCGGCGACGTCCGGGTGGTCGGCAAGATAGGCTTTCGCCGCCTCGCGTCCTTGCCCGATAAGCTCGCCGTTATAGGAAATCCAAGCGCCTTTCTTTTCGAGTATCTTTTGCTCTATGCCCAAGTCGATTAGGCTGCCCGTAAGAGAAATGCCCTCATTGTACATGATGTCGAATTCGCATTCCGTAAACGGCGGCGCAACCTTGTTCTTTACGACTTTTATCTTTGTGCGGTTCCCGATGACTTTGCCGGAGGCGTCTTTAATCTGGCCGATTCTCCGTATGTCAATGCGCACAGAAGCGAAGAATTTTAGCGCCCTGCCGCCGGGAGTCGTTTCGGGATTGCCGAACATCACGCCGATTTTCTCGCGTATTTGGTTGGTGAATACGCATATGCAGCGCGTCTTGCTGATTGCGGCCGTGAGGCGGCGCATTGCCTGGCTCATCATTCTGGCTTGAAGCCCGACTGTGGTGTCGCCCATCTGCCCGTCGAGTTCCTGCCTCGATACGAGAGCCGCAACCGAGTCTATAACAACGACGTCAATCGCGCCGGAGCGTATGAGGGTCTCCGCTATATTTAGGGCGTCCTCGCCGCATTCGGGCTGGGCGACCATCAAGTTTTCGAGGTCAACCCCGACGACTTTTGCGTAGTGGGGGTCGAGCGCATGTTCCACGTCTATGAACACTGCGTTGCCGCCCTTGCGCTGGGCTTCGGCGATAAGAGAAAGGCACAAAGTTGTCTTGCCGGAGGATTCAGGGCCGTAAATTTCAACAATTCTTCCGCGCGGAAGACCGCCGACGCCGAGTGCGAGGTCTATTGCGACCGAACCTGTGCTAATCGTTTCGACATTCATTTTTGTCGCGTCTCCAAGCCGCACCAGCGAGCCTTCGCCGAATTGTTTATTGACCATGCTGAGGGCGGCTTCAAGGGCTTTGTCGTCCTTCGCGATTTGTTGTGTGGGAATTTTCTGTTTTGCCATGGTTTATATTATCGGAGGATTTATTTTTTAATTCGCGTGTTTTTATATTCCTGCGGCGTCCGGGTGTCCACAAAATTATTTTTCGCTGAAATTTTTATTTCTCCGATGGGGCGATTTACCCAATATGCTTGACGGTAAAATGCGGCGCTAATATTAGTGGCGTATGAAACAGTTTGGCGTTTATTGTCTTGCGGGATTATTGTCGATTGCCGGCCAATTTTGTATCGGCGGCGAAAACGGTTTGGATAAAATATATTCGCCTAAGGTTGTTGGAGTTCCGCCGGCCGACGCAGTCTCGGGGCTTTGCACGATGCCCGACGGGAAAATACGCCATTACAACTACGGGGGGCAGCCCGAAAATTTAAAGAGCGGCACGCACGGCGAGGTCTCCAACAGAATGTATGTCGAAAGTTCCGATATGGGGCTGACTTGGACCGAAACCCAGGCTCCGGCGGGAGAGGAATTCGGGCCGTTTTTCGACAAGTCGCGCGGCAAATATTTTAATATTTTAAATATCGACGGAAGCGCTTGGTTCTTGGATTGCGGAACAGACGGGGAATGCGTCGGAAAAACGCAGATATGCCCGTGGAAGCTGGAGATAAACGCAGAGCCGCTGATGGTTGACGGGCGCATTCTGATGCCCATTACATTGCGGACTTCAAGCTCGCAAAACATTGATTTTGTATTCGGCGCGATTTTTTTAATTAGCGACGATTTTGGCAAAACATGGAAGAAGTCGAGCCGTCTAAACGTGCCGCACCACAAGGCGGGAGGCTTGCACAAAGGCACGCGCTGGAATCACGACGCAATGGAACCCTCTGCCGTGCGCCTCAAAGACGGAAGGTTGTGGGTTATCCTGCGCACGTCGCTCGACAACCTTTGGCAGTCGTATTCTTCCAACGGCGGCTTGACTTGGAGCAAGCCCGTGCCGACAAATTTTTACGGAACGTGCGTTATGCCAAAAATAAAACGCCTTTCCGACGGGCGCCTTTTGCTGATGTGGTCGAACGGAACGGCCCTTCCTGAAGTTGAAGGTGCGGACGGCGTCTGGGAGGACGTATTTACGAATCGCAGCGCAATTCATGCGGCAATTTCCGACGATGACGGCAAAACGTGGCGCGGATTCCGCGAGGTACTTCTCGATCCGCGCCGCAATGCTTCCGATTTTTCTTCTGCCCCCGGAAGGGACAAGAGCGTCCACCAGTCGCAATTTATCGAGGTTGCGCCCGGAAAAATTTTGGCTTCAATCGGGCAAAGCAAGCTGAACAGGAGGCTCGTGCTTTTCGATGTCGGGTGGCTTCTTGAAAAGTCGCGCGAATGCGATTTTTCAAACGGCTTGCAGGATTGGAGTGTGTTCAACTACAAGAAGGGAATAAAGGGGCACTGCGCATACGATAGAATCGAGGGTTGCGGGCTTGCCGACAATCCGGATTCCCCAGACAAAAAATGTCTGCTGTTAAAATATGTTCCCGACGATTCCCTCGTAAGCGATCTCCGCGGGGCGGTGTGGAATTTTCCAATGGCGCGCAAAGGCGAAATAAAGCTCAAAGTGAAAATTCCGTCGGGATTTAAGGGAGCTAAGGTTATGCTGCACGACCGCTGGATAAATCCGTCCGACGAAGTTGCCGAAAATTACGCGCTTTTTTCCGCGGACATACCAGAGTCTCTCGGCGGCGGTTCCACCCGCGAGCTTGTTTTTATATTCGACGCCGACAGCGGCAAGGCGGAACTTTCCTGCGGCGGCAAAAAAATTGCCGATTGCAAAATCTCCCGCAAAGCTCCGATAGGGATTTCATACCTTCACTTGCAGACTTCCCGCAAATCTCCGGACGCCGGAATGTATGTATTGTCTGTGGCTGAAAACGGCTTTTGATTCCCAATTTTCTAACCCTAACGGGTAAAAGCGCATTGCTTTGCTTTTATCCGTTAGCTTTATTTTTCGACATAGCCGCCATAAAAAAAACTGGGGCGGAGTTTTTTCATTTTCCCGCGGGGCGGGGCATGCTTATTGGAATCTCAAATATTTTATGTTTTTTTTACCTTGCGATGAAAAGGGATTTGGGCAATTCGTCGCGCGTAAAAAATATCTTTGCCTGTGTAAATGGAAATTTTTTTGCGTTGGGGAAGACAAGCAAAGGCTGGTTTTCTATTCTAAATTCCGACTGCCAATCCGCATCGTTAAAATTTCGCCGTTCCCTCAAAAAGCGGCGCTAATAAGCAATTTTATCGCAACGCTAAATTTAGCAACGCAAGATTTGTTGTCTGCGCCCGAGGCATATCTTTTTATTTGATAATCGGCTTCTATAGAAAATTTATCGGCGCTTTTAATTGCGCGCTTTTCTCGGATTTCTATCCGCGCGCTGAAAATTTTTTGTCTTCTGATTGTTGTTTTTCAATGTGCGGAAGGCTCCGCATTTTTAAGCCCAATGCCGCATGGCATTTCCCGAATGTAAAAATTGTCTTAGTAAAAATATCTAATCGGGGTGGCGCATACTGGCAATTCCCCAAAAAAAATTCCGCCCGCCGATTTTTTATAATTACATTACTGCCGAATGACTGAAATTTTTTGGACGGATAAAAAAAGCGCAGGCTAAACGTCAGCCGGCGCTTAAAAAAGTATTTTTATTCGGCGTCAATCGCAGAGGGCCGCCTCAACACCGCGGATTTCCGCAAGACCCTTCATTCGCCCTATGTACGAGTATCCGGGGTTTGCCGTCGGAGGTTTGAGAAGGTCGTCCGCCATGTCGCGGCCGTGGTCGGGGCGGAAGACTATTTTGTTTCCGCCGCTTTTAAGGCGCTCGTCTTGAAGCTCCATAAGCTTTCGCACTACCTTTACCATAGGCACCCGCCCCTCCAAGTGCCCTGCTTCGTAAAAGCTGCCGTCGGGGTTTACATGCGTGCTGCGAAGGTGCGCGATGTATATTCTGTCCCTGAGGGCGTCGAGCATTTGCGGAATGTCGTTGTGCAAGCCTGCGCTTAGGGAGCCCGTGCAGAAGCATATTGTGTTTGAGTGGCTCGGATTCGCCGCGAACATTTCCTGAAAATCCGACAACCGCGAGGCTATGCGCGGAAGCCCCAGCACGTCAAAAGGCGGGTCGTCGGGGTGGATTGCCATTATGCTTCCAAATTCCCTGTCTCTTATACACATCTCCGAGCCCACGAGACTAGGCATGATCTCG
>ENA-OZLH01001627-OZLH01001627.1-human-gut-metagenome-genome-assembly--contig:-NODE-1627-length-10585-cov-4.737892_pt1 | contig 10585 bp, 8 predicted proteins | sample MGYA00244832_ERZ653776 | MGnify/ENA primary metagenome ERZ653776 (study PRJEB26926, sample SAMN06165218) | human gut metagenome | biome: ENVO:00009003; feature: ENVO:2100002; material: ENVO:00002003...
ATCGTCGGCAGCGTCAGATGTGTATAAGAGACAGCGTAGGCGATGTCCGGGCGGCGGCTGATGCCGCGCACAATCTTGTGGAACGCCATTTTGTCCATGTCCTTCGTGAAGCGGTTGAACACGACCAACTCGCAGCCGGAGAGCTTATCCACCACAAGGCCGCGCATGTTGGCGTTGTAAGTGAGGAATGTCGTCGCATCCGCGAACATGAATTCCTGATAGACCGCCCAGTTTTCCGGCATGTTGTCGTACAGCGTTTTCAGCTGCCACATACCGTTATACTCGATGAGCACACGGGAAGCGCGATGCTTTTTCGCGAGGATGTCAAGCGTTTCGCTCGTCAGCTCGTCTTCGTCCTCAATGTTTTCCACATAGATGTTCTTCATGTAGGGGCGGGACTCGTCGTACTCCGCCTCGCCTTCCTCGCAGACGAGCAGCAAGGTACGCTGCCCGTTATTGAAACGCTTATCCGCAAGCGTTTCGTCTATAAAAGAGGTCTTGCCTGATTCGAGAAAGCCCGTAAACAGGTAAACCGGCATATCATCCATCAATATTCCGCCTTTCTGTAAGGTTCAGCCCGCATTACGCGAACAGCGCTTCGATCGCGGCCTCGTTGATGTGAGAACCGATGACGCACAGGCGGCCGATGACACCGGCGCTGCCGTTGCGCACAGAGGTCTCCTCCGGCACATAGTCGAAGTGGATCCACTCGCCGTCCCGGCCTGCGACGATGCCCTTTGCACGCAGGATCATGCCGTACTTTTCACTGTTGTCGAGCTCCTCGAGGATGTGCTCGATCTCGTCCTTCGTGAACTTGCGGGTCGTCTCGGTGCCCCAGCTTGTGAACACCTCGTCGGCATGATGATGGTGGTGATGATGCTCGTGGTCATGCTCATCATGGTCGTGATCGTGGTCATGGCAGCCGCAGGTGCAGTGCTCGTCATGCTCATCGTGGTCGTGATGGTGATGCTCGTGCTCGTCTTCGTCGTCATGGTGGTCGTGGCAGCCGCAGGTGCAGTGCTCATCATGCTCATCATGGTCATGGTGGTGATGGTGGTGCTCGTGCTCGGTCTCCTCGGCAAGGAGCTTCAGCTCCTCTTCAAGGGTATTCTTGTGCTCCATCGTCTCGAGAATCTGTGCGCCGGTGAGCTGATCCCACGGGGTGGTAATGATGGTGGCGTTCTGGTTGTGCTCGCGCAACAGAGCGACGCAGGCTTCAAGCTTTTCGGGCTTGATACCGTCCGTGCGGCTCAGAATGATGGAGTTTGCGTGCTCGATCTGGTCGTTATAGAACTCGCCGAAGTTCTTCATGTACATTTTGCACTTGTTTGCATCGGCAACGGTGGTGAAGCTATTCAGCGTAACGTCTTCCATGTGCAGGTTCTGCACGGCACGGATCACATCGCTCAGCTTGCCTACGCCGGACGGCTCGATCAAAATGCGGTCCGGGTGGTAGGTCTCCAGCACCTGACGCAGCGCCTTGCCGAAGTCGCCCACAAGGCTGCAGCAGATGCAGCCCTGGCTCATCTCGGTGATTTCAATGCCGGCGTCCTGCAAAAAGCCGCCGTCAATGGCAATCTCGCCGAACTCGTTTTCGATGAGGACGAGCTTTTCGCCCTTAAAAGCTTCGGAGATCAGCTTGCGGATCAGCGTGGTTTTGCCTGCGCCGAGGAAGCCGGAAAAAATATCGATTTTCGTCATATTCTCATGCCCTTTCGCCATAATTTACGGTTTGGATAAACGCTCTTGGAGGGACCGCGCAATTCGCTTTCTGCGGAAAGTAACCAAAGGCGCTGCCCTTGGGATCCGCCGCCTTTGAAAAGACGGGCGAAACTTTATTCGTTCGGTTGTCTTTCGCTTATCACAGAATGGAAGTTTACTGAAACTTTCGGTCTCTCCAATCTTGTATTGTAAATCTTTCTTTTAAAAGTTGCAAGGGAAATCGATAAATGTTTACACTTTCATCATTTTCATGCGCTTTCACACCGTTTCTATCCTTCGCTTAGGTCAAAATCCTCGCTTAAAAGCGCCGCAAGCTCCGCTTCCGTCAGCCTTGTCACGTCTCCGCCCGTCAATCTGCGAGACTGGTTTAAGATCGCGTCCTCAACCAAATTGCGCACCAAGCGTCCGTTGCCCGCCGTTCTGGCGTCCGTTGCCTGCCGCTTTTCGTAATATTGAAGCAGCGGCATTTCGCATGTTTCATCGATCGTATAGCCCTTTTTCTTTGCAGTCAGCTTTGTAATGGCCAGCAGCTCCTCCGCCGTATAATCCGGAAACTCGATGATATTCGGGAATCTCGAGCGCAGGCCGGAGTTCGCCGTGAGAAACTTCTCCATTTCTTTTGTATAGCCCGCCAAAATAACGATAAGGTCTTCTCTGTGGTCCTCCATCCCCTTGACGATGGTATCGATGGCTTCCAGTCCGAAACTGTCGTCTGCGCCGCGGTACAGCGAATATGCCTCATCGATGAACAGCACGCCGCCGAGCGCAGAGCGAATGACCTGCTGCGTGAGCGGTGCGGTGTGACCGACGTATTTGCCTACAAGGTCGGCGCGCGTGACTTCAATCAGCTGCCCGCCGCTCAGTACGCCCATGGCTTTTAAATAGCGTGAAACGAGCCTTGCAATGGTCGTTTTGCCCGTGCCGGGATTGCCGGTAAAAATCATGTGCATGGTGGGCACATCGGCCTTCATGCCGCGCGCTTCGCGCAGCCGCTGAATGATATAGTTCTGCTCAAGCGACAGCACGTAGTCCTTCACTTCACTAAGTCCGATGATCTCGTTAAGCTCCGATTTCACTTCTTCGGCGGCTTTCGGGTCTGCCGCCTGCTTTTTCTCTTCTTCCACCGTGACGGCAAAATCCGGGAATGTGAACGCGAGCACACCGTCTTTTACGCCGAGTGTGCCGGAAACGGTCTTTTTACCGTCCTTTTCCGCGCGGCGCAGCTTTTCTTCGCTCAAAAGGCGGAAGCAACGTTCCGTCAGCCGCGCCATGCTCTCCACGCCGTCTCGACGACTGAATTTATCCGCCAAAAACGCCGAGGCATCTTCACCGAACGTGAACGTGTAGTTTAGCTTAGCCTTTGTGCGGTCGTTTAATGCACCGAGCGCCGCTTCGCCGATCTTGAGCAGGCTCTCGCGCGTGAATTCCGCCGTGCGGCAGAAATCCGTGACGGAGGACAAAAATGCCGCACCGAACGCATCGGTGAACGCGCTGTCCTTTTGGCTCGTCAAAAAGACGAGGTACTTCCCGTTTACGGAAATTTCACTGACAGCATCGGGCACAAGCGCCGTGCCGACATCGATGAGCATGCCTTTCTGCAAAGCATAACGCGAAGCTAATTTTAAAACGCCCGTCTCGCACAGCGCCGCCACCATGGGCAGCAAAGATTTGTGGCACTGCTCAAAATTTTCAAACAGCACAATATCGTTTTCGCCGTGCAGTGCGGAAAAAAGATCCTGTGTGAGTAATTTACCGTCTTCGGCGTTCGGGTAGCGGGAAAGATCGATATTCGTGACCTCGCCGTTTTTCAAAACGCCCTCTTTGCAGAGCGCCGCAGCCGAAGCCGCAAGCGCACTGTGCCTGCCTGTGCCCTCTTTGCCGGAGATCACGACGACCGCCGCGGGCTTGCCGTTTTCGCGCCCCGTCACGCTCGGGCGGCGAAATGCGGTGAACAGGCTGTCCAAAAATGCGTCCTGCCCAATGACCGTTCTGCCCGTCGCTTCCCTCGCCTCGCGGAACGACTGCGCGGGGTCCTGCGGCGGCTCCTCCGCGCCCTTTGCCTTCGGCTTTTTTTCTGCGGTCTCCGCTTTCGGCGCTTCCATTTCGGGCGTGCCGGTCAGGCCCTCGGCGTCCAGCAGACGGCGCATTTCGTCCATGCTGCGCTGCGCGTCGCTCGTCAGCTTATCGAGGTCGCTGATCTGCCGATTCAGGCTGCTCTGCATGTTGGCATTCGTTTTTTCGATGCTGTTCAAAAAATCCTCGGCGTCTTTTGCGGCGCGGCTTTTCGTGCCGCTGCCCACGTTCAGCTTGCCGCCGGAAAACAGCGCATCCAAAATGCTGTCAATATCGTTTTTCACCTAAAATCCCCTTTCTCCGGGTAAAGCTTACCGCGCTTCGATCGCTGCGACGACGTTTTGCACCAAAGCGCTGTCCGTCACTTTATATTCGTTCTCCGGGATACCCACGCCGTTCAATTTGCCGCCGAAAAAGATCTCCGGGTTGCCGCAGACGCTTGTGTCGTGCCGCAGGGAGCGCGCCGAGGCGTGTACACTGTGCGTGCCGGTCTCGTTGATAAATTCCCCGACATTCTGCGTGTTGATGCCGCCGCCGGGCAGAATATCGATGCGGTCACTTGCGTATTCGATCATCTTTTTCACGGTCTTTGCGCCCTTTATCGCGCTTTCGCGCTGGCCGCTCGTCAAAACGCGCGTTACACCGAGACTGATAAGATCGTCGAGCGCTTTAAATACGTCCGGCACCACGTCAATGGCACGGTGGAACACAATCTCGGCGTTCGGGTTGATTTTCTTGATTTTCCCGATAAAATCTGCGCAGCGGTCGGTGTCAACCGTGCCGTCCGGCTTCAAAAAGCCGAAGACGATGCCGTCCGCGCCTGCATTTAACAGTGCTTCCATATCGCGGCAGCAGGTCTCGTAATCGAAATCCGTGTAGCAAAAGCCACCTTCGCGCGGGCGCACCATGCACATCACGGGAATTTTCAGTGTATTTTTCACGGCCTGCACCGTGCCGATGCTCGGCGTAAGGCCGCCCAAAAACAGCGCGGAATTGAGTTCAATGCGGTCTGCGCCGCCTTTTTCGGCCTGTACGGCGTCTTCAAAACAGCCACAGCAAACCTCAAACAATACTTTTTCTTTCATATTTATACCAACTTTCGTTTATTTGTCCTATCTGCGGCGCTTTAAAACACGCCGCTTTCTGCACTTTCGACTATTCTCACACAAATGCCTTTACAATCCTCTAAAAAAGATTATAATAGCTTTGAACGTAAAAAGAAAGATAAATCGTTAAATTCTAAAGACAGGGGACGAGATTATGTCAGATACCGTTCGTTTAACAGAAGAATTCCGCGGCGGGCTTTTGGACCTGACGCATTACGGCTACATCAGCATTGTAGATGAAAAGGGTAAGGTCATCTACTCCGCAGGCGACCCGGAGGCCATGGTTTTCTACCGCTCCGCTTCGAAGCCCGTGCAGGCGCTGCCCGTTATCGCGCATCACCTCGACGAAAAATACGGTTTTACCGATGAAGAAACCGTGCTGTTCGCAGGCTCGCATCTCGGCGAAAGCTTCCACGTCAACGCTTTGAAATCCATCATGAAAAAGGCCGACTTAAATCCGGAAGACCTCATCATGAAGCCGACCGTGCCGGGCTCTACGGAAGCAAACGAAGAGCGCATCCGTCAGGGTCTGCCGAAGTCGAAGCTCTACCACAACTGCAGCGGCAAGCACGCAGCGCTCATGCTCACCCAGCGTGAAATGGGCGGCGACGTGAAGGATTACTGGAAGGTCGGCTCCGTCGGACAGAACGAAGTGCTGCGCACCATGAGCGTGCTCTCCGAGTACCCGGAAGAAAAGGTCGTCATCGGCATCGACGGCTGCGGCGTGCCGGTGTTCGCTTACCCAATGAAGAACATCGCGACGGCATATAAGAACCTCGCGTGCATCGATACCATTCAGGACGACGTTCTGCAGGACGCTGCCCGCCGCTTTGTCCCGCGTATCCATGAATATCCGCACATGATGCGCGGCACGGGCTACCTGTGCTCCCTCATCAACCATGATGCGAACATCATCGCAAAGGGCGGCGCGAACGGCGTGTACGGCATCGGCCTTAAAAAGGAGCGCATCGGCATCTCCTTCAAGATTAAGGACGGCACCGAGGCGGTCTGGCCGCTCATCATCCGCGAGATCTTCCGCCAGATCGGCTACTATAACGCCGATACCGATAAGATGCTCGTCTCACTTAACAACGGCGTCACCGTCAACGACAACGACACGCCCGTCGGCGAAGTGAAAACCGTGTTTACGCTTGAAAAGCACTTTTAAAATTTAATTTTCATTCAGCATTTTAGATAAAGTCTCTGCATCGATTTGTCCCGGTGCGGAGGCTTTTCCTTTTGACGCAAACGTCATCACAGAGCCGAACGCCCCGCCGCGCACGCGCGTCACCTTGCCGAGCTCGCCCATGGAAATGCCGATGAGCGGCCCGCAGAACGCAGTGGATTCATTCATCGCCGCCAGCATCACCATCACATCGCGCTCATTCTGCGGCATCACGGCGATTTTCGGCAGGTCGGCATTTAACGCCATCATGCGCTTATAGCGGTCGGCGATTTCCTCGCGTGCAGGCGTTTTGGCAAAATCGTGGTTCGAGATAATAAGCTTCGTACCCATATCGTGCATAGCCTGAACGGTCGCCTTTGCAATGTCAGCGTACTGCTCGCAAAGGAAAAGCTCTAAATCGACAAGCGGCGCACCCAAGGCGCTCAGCTGCGCGTTCATCGCAAAATAGTCCATGGGATCTATCGCTTTTTCGCCGCCCTCCGCTTTTGTGCGGAATGTGCACAGCACGGGCAACGGCGCAGCCGCTTTAAAAATTTCCGGCGCGGCCGCAAACATGTCCTCGTCAAAATAATCGATGCGCCATTCGATAAGATCCGCCGGGGTGGTCTTGATTTCTTTTACGGCGTCTAAAACCGCTTCCGTTGTCTTCTCGCACACCGGCACACAAATTTTCATTCTGCCGCTGCCGAATACCAAATCATTTACAACTACCTGCCGCATAGCTTTCGCTCCCTTTTTGTCAACTTGTACACAGTATAGACAATTTAAGCACAAAAGTCAAAACAAAAAGTATTTGTATCTTGTAACAGACTTCTAAATCTGCTATGATGATTTTGTAACCGAATAAACCCCTTTTTCCTACTTATAAAATGAAAGGAGTTGGCCTTATGACCCGTTTACAAAACTCTTTATTCGCTTTTCTTTTGTGCATCATTCTGCTTTTCACCGCCTGCCAAAGCTCACCGGCATCCTCGGGCGGCGTAGATGAACCGCAAAGCACCGCATCAGAACCGAGCGCGGCCGAGACCGCAACGCTCACTGCGCGCATTGTCGATATTTCGGGCAATCTGCTTTTGCTCGCCGGTAAAGACGACGGCGTGTACCGCTGCGCAAGGCCAAAGGACGCGCCGGACGGCCTCATCCCAGGCATGATGGTGGACGTCACCTACGGCGGATATATCAAAGCCATTTACCCGAGCGAGCCCGATAACGTGCAGAAAATCACCGTACGCGAAAATGAAACAGACGGGCGGTGCGCGCTGTATTTATCCGTGCTGCAGGAATTATTCAACACGGACGAAACGCTGCAAAGCGACACCGAATATGTCTCCGTTGACCTGACCAAAACGCCGCTTACGAAAGGCGAGATACAGGCGATCGCATGGCGGTTCGGCGAGCTTACCGAGCGCCGCCCGCTCACGTTCACATTTAAGGAGCTGCAAGACGAGGGCTACTTAGAAACGGACGAGCTTTTGTGGGAAGACGGCTGCTTATTTAAGATCACGGAGAAAAACGATGAAAACGGCGTGCTGACGTTTGACGCCGAAAAATGGCGTGCCGGGGACGGCGCCTCTTACTTTTTAGACTGCACTGCAAAGCAAAATAAAGACGGCACCTATGCCGATTTTGAGATCGGCGCATTCGCTGCCGCATAAAGTTATCATCAAAGAGGGAATCAACATGTTGAAAAGTCAGGAAGTTCGCAAGCTTGCGCCGGAAATGGACCCGCTGCGCATGGGCATGGGCTGGAAAGAGGAGGACCTCACAAAGCCGCAGATTTTAATTGAAAGCACCTACGGGCAGAGCCACCCCGGCTCCGCGCACCTTCTAAATTTGGCGCAGAAAGCAAGCCGGGGCGCATACGAAGCGGGCGGCAAGGGCGCGCTTTACTTTGCGACCGATATTTGCGACGGCATGGCACAGGGGCACGATGGCATCAATTATTCCCTGCCCTCGCGCGACATCATCGCCGACCTTGTGGAAATTCACGCCAACGCGACAACATTTGACGGCGGCGTTTTCCTCGCAAGCTGCGATAAATCCGTGCCTGCGCTGCTCATGGCTATCGGCCGCATCAACATTCCGGCCGTGTTCGTGACGGGCGGTGTGATGGACGCGGGTCCCGACCTTTTAACGCTGGAGCAGATCGGCAAATACAGCGCCATGTATGAGCGCGGTGAGATCACCGAGGAGCAGTTCACGTATTACAAGCACCACGCGTGCCCCTCCTGCGGTGCATGCTCGTTCATGGGCACCGCGTCCACCATGCAGATTATGGCGGAATCGCTCGGCCTCATGCTGCCCGGCACGGCGCTGATGCCCGCCACCTGCAAAGATCTTTCCGTTGCGGCGGAGGAAGCCGGCAAAACCGCCGTGGCACTCGCGAAAAAGGGCGTGAAAGCGTCCGATATCGTCACGCTGAAATCGTTCGAAAACGCCATCATGGTACACGCGGCCATCTCCGGCTCCACAAACACGCTGATGCACCTGCCCGCCATCGCGCATGAGTTCGGCATTCCGCTCGACGCGGATACGTTCGACCGCATGCACCGCGGCGCGCATTATCTTTTGAATATCCGTCCCGCAGGCGAGTGGCCCGCACAGTATTTCTATTATGCAGGCGGCGTACCGCGCATCATGGAGGAAATCAAAGACCACCTGCATCTCGATGTAATGACCGTCACGGGTAAAACGCTCGGCGAAAATCTGGAAGATTTAAAGAAAAACGGCTTCTACGAGAAGTGTGATACCTATTTAAAGAAAACCGGTCTCAAGCGCACGGATATCATCCGCTCGTTCGATGATCCCATCGGCACAAACGGCGCCATTGCCATTCTGCGCGGCAACATCGCCCCGGACGGCGCGGTCGTAAAACACAGCGCCGTGCCGAAGGAGATGCACAAGGCGCTTCTGAAGGCGCGCCCGTTCAACTGCGAGGAAGATGCCATCCACGCCATTTTAACGCACCAAATTCAGCCGGGCGACGCCGTCATCATCCGCTATGAAGGCCCGCGCGGCAGCGGTATGCCGGAAATGTTCTACACCACCGAAGCCATTTCGAGCGACCCGGAGCTTTCTGCCAGCATTGCGCTGCTGACGGACGGTCGCTTCTCCGGCGCAAGCAAGGGTCCAGCCATCGGCCATATTTCGCCGGAAGCCGCACAGGGCGGCCCCATCGCTTTAATCGAAGAAAACGACCTTATCGAGATTGACATTCCGCAGCGTATTCTGCGCGTCGTCGGTATCAACGGCGAAAAATGCAGCGAGGAAGAAGTGCAGCGCGTGTTTAACGAGCGCCGCAAAGCGCTGCCACCGTTTAAGAGCCGCTACACGCACGGCGTTTTAAAGCGCTTCACACAAACGGCACACTCCCCCATGCAAGGCGGTTACATGGACTAAACCGAATCCTAAAAGCCTGCGTTATGCAACTCTCATTTTGAGCCCCTGCACAACGCAGGCTTTTCTTTTTTTAAAATTCACCATGTATATACGTATAAATATACATTAGTTTGTGCATTATTCCGCTTGATTTTTGAATGAAATCGGCGTAAAATACATTCATCTTCAAAATTATACAAGCCAAAGCTTAAAGGTATATTGCGGAAGGGTGAATGTAAAATGAAAATTCAAAAGGTTTGCGCTTCATTTTTAATTAGCGCTATGATGCTCTCACTTGCGGCATGTTCGGGCAGTACGAAGAAGATTGAAAGTCCGGCGGACTTTGAGGGCGCGAAAATTTCCGTGCAGACGGCAACCTCCGCGCACGAAAGCATTCAGGATATGCAGGACGAGGGCATGAACATCAACGTGCTGCCGTACGAAAAGGTGACGCAGTGCTTTGACGACCTCGCACTCGGCCGCGTGGATGCCGTGTACGTGGACAGCGTCGTTGCGGGTTACTACCTCGCGGAGGACGACACGAAATACCAGAAAACATGGACGAGCGAAACCGGCGAGCCAATCGGCGTATGTCTTAAAAAAGGCAACGACGATTTGAAAGAGCTCATCGAAGGTGCGATTGATACCTTATATTATGACGGCACCATGGCGCAGCTTTCCGAAAAGCACTTCGGCTCCGCCGCCGATGTGGACGGTGTGCGCAATGTGACGGAAAAGCCGGTGCTTGACCTTTCTAAGCTTAAAACACTCAAGGACGGCACCTTAACCGTCGGCGTGGAAGTCGGCTACCCGCCGATGGAGTACACCGATGACGCAGGGCTTGAATATCAAGGCTTCGACATCGACTTTGCAAAAGCGCTCGGCGAGGTGCTGGGCGTAGACATCGAGTTTGTCAACACTGCGTGGGACGGCATTTTTGCGGGCCTTGATAAAGAGCAGTACGATGTCATTATCTCGTCCGTGTCCATTACGCCGGAACGTCAGGCCGCGTATGACCTTACGGAACCGTATGTCTCGAATCAGCTTGTCATTGTCACGTTGAAGTAAAAACGCCGATTTTACCCACAAATCTTGAAAAATACCTATGTATATATGTATA
>ENA-OZLH01001641-OZLH01001641.1-human-gut-metagenome-genome-assembly--contig:-NODE-1641-length-10531-cov-7.611970_pt1 | contig 10531 bp, 9 predicted proteins | sample MGYA00244832_ERZ653776 | MGnify/ENA primary metagenome ERZ653776 (study PRJEB26926, sample SAMN06165218) | human gut metagenome | biome: ENVO:00009003; feature: ENVO:2100002; material: ENVO:00002003...
GTCTCGTCTGCCACGCACAGCAGCACGGTGCACCGGTCGGTGGCTTTGGGCAGACGGATGGGCACCCCACTCTGGCTTTTTGCAGCCTGCCGCAGACTGCTGCGCAGCTGGGCGCGGCTGAGCAGCACCGTGCCGCCCACCAGCGGCACCAGCACCAGAAGCGCCGCCCCCAGTGCCGCCCAGAAGGGGTTCCACCCCCGGTGCCGGTCGTGCTGTGCATGCATCCTGCTCCCCTGCCTTTCTGCAGGGAGTATGGGCCGCTGTGCCGCAATTATGCAGCATGCGGCCTTTGCTCTTGTGTCCGGCCCGGTTTTGTGTTATGGTAAAAGATAGTTCTCATCCACTGCATCGAAAGGAGATCTCCCGTGGCAAACGCCGTTGAAATCCCATCCCAAAACAATCTGATGACCGAGGGCAGCATCGTCAAGAGCCTGCTGCTGTTCGCCCTGCCGCTGATCTTCGGCAACCTGCTGCAGCAGCTGTACAACACCGCCGACAGCATCATCGTGGGCAACTTTGTCGGTGCCAACGCGCTGGCCGCCGTGGGCTCCAGCGGCTCTCCCATCTATCTGCTCATCGGCTTCAGCCAGGGCCTGGCCGTGGGCGCGGGCGTGGTGGTGTCGCAGTTCCTGGGGGCCAAGGACCACCGGGAAGCCCAGGAGGCCGTGCACACCTCGCTGGCCATCGCCGTGATCATGGGCCTGCTGCTCACTGTGGGCGGCATCGCCTGCGGCCGGGCCCTGCTGGTGGCCATGAATACCCCCGCCGAGGTGCTGGGGGATGCCGTGACCTACATCCGCATCTATTTTGGCGGCGTGCTGTTCAGTGTAGTGTACAACATGACTGCCGGCATCCTGAACGCCGCCGGAAACTCCCGCCGCTCCCTCATCTATCTGGCATGGGCCTCGGTGACCAACATCGTGCTGGATCTGGTGTTCATCGTGATCTTCCGCATGGGCGTGGCGGGGGCCGCCATCGCCACCGATATCAGCCAGCTGGTGTCCTGCGTGCTGAGCCTGCGGTTTCTGATAAAATCCACCGACGACTGCCGGGTGATCCCCCGCGAGATCCGCCTGCACAAAAAGATGGCCGCCCGCATCATCCGGGTGGGCCTGCCCACCGGCATCCAGAACATGGTCATCTCCTTTTCCAACGTGCTGGTGCAGGCCAGCGTGAACAGCTACGGTGCCGCCGCCATGGCCGGGTTTGCCGCCTACATGAAGATCGACGGCTTTAACATCCTGCCGGTGAGCAGCATCAGCATGGCCGCCACCACCTTTGTGGGCCAGAACTACGGCGCGGGCCGGCTGGACCGGGTAAAAAAAGGCACCTGGGTCACCCTGGCGGTGGGGGTGGTGTACACGCTGGCCACCGGTGCCTTGCTGCTGCTCGGGCAGGACGTCATCATGCACCTGTTCACCAATGACGAGACCGTGGTGTTCTTCGGCGAAGCCGCCATGCACTGGTTCTGCCCCTTCTATTTCCTGCTCAGCATCCTGCACGGGCTGGCCGGTGCGGTGCGCGGCACCGGTGCCAGCGTACCGCCCATGGTGGTACTGCTGGTGTCGCTGTGCCTGTTCCGCATCGTGTGGATCCAGTGGGTGCTGCCCCTCTTCTCCGGCATCGAAGGGGTGTTCATCCTCTACCCGGTGTCCTGGGCACTGGGTGCCGGGCTCATGATCCTCTACGCCTGGAAGGGCAAGTGGATGGAATATCACGCATGAAAAAAGCTCCCCTGACCTGTGGTCAGGGGAGCTTTTTGGTCACAGCTTCTCAAACAGCAAAAACCGGAATGCGATGTCGGTGGTCAGCTCCGGCAGGGCGGCGGTCAGGGCCTGCTCCGCCTGCTCCATGTCCGCCGACTGCTCCAGAATTTCCTGGGCCCGGGCCAGCACCCGGTCCCGGACCCGCAGCTTCAGGGCCTGATCCTCCGGGGAGTCGGAGTTGGCGATGACGTGGAGGCGGATGACCTTCCGGCCCAGCTCCTCCTGCTGCCCCAGGGAAGCCGCCCCCCACAGAATGGTCACGGCCAGGGCCAGCAGCAGCGCCAGCTCCCAGTATCGGAAATGTGATTTTTTCATACAAAAACACCGTCCTATGCAGGAATTTCCTACAGTATGGACGGCGTTTTCGTATTTTATACCGGTTTCACAGCCGGGGGGCCAAAAAAGTCAGGGGATAGGATTTTTCCAGCTCCCGGGCGGCCAGCCGGGCGGTTTCCTCCCGGCGGAACAGCCCCATCACGGCGGAACCGGAGCCGGTCATGCACGCGGCGTCGGCTCCCAGACGGGAAAGCTGGCGGCGAATGGTGAAAACTTCGCTGTCCTCCGGCAGAGCCTGCTCAAAAACGTTCCCCACCAGACGGCAAATATGCGCCAGGTCGCCAATTTCCAGCGCTTTGGCCATGGCATCGGAATCCGGGCGGTTTGCAATGGCGATCTCGTCCAGCTTCCGGAACATCACGGCGGTGGAGTGGGCCACCGGGGGCCTCACAATAACGAACCAGCACATAGGAAGCGGCAAAAGAGCGGTAAGCCGTTCGCCCCGGCCCCGGGCCAGGGCGGTTCCGCCCCGGACACAGTAGGGAACGTCGCTGCCCACCCGGGCGGCCATGGCTTCTAACGCTTCATCGGACACATTGGTACTGAATAAACGTCTCATGCCCCGCAATACGGAGGCGGCGTCACTGCTGCCGCCTCCAAGACCGGCCTGGGAGGGGATTTTCTTCTCCAATCGGATGATAATCCCTGTACGGGGGATATTTGTCTCCTGAAAAAAGACGTCCGCCGCTTTCCAGGCCAGGTTGTCCGGCCCGGTGGGCAGGTCGGTGCCGGGGCATTCCACCACAATATCGTCTGTTTCGACGGTTTCCAGCGTTACAACGTCATATAGAGCGGCGCTCTGCATGACGGAGGTGATCTCATGGTACCCGTCCGGGCGGCGGGCCCCTACGTCCAGGGTCAGGTTCAGCTTGGCCGGAGCCAGCTCGGTGATGCTCATGTTTCATCCTCCTGGTCGTCAAAATACGCTTTTAGATTGCGCTCCACCGGCAATATCAGGGCCACCGCCCCGATAATTTGCAGAATTACGGCGATATACAGCAGAATCTGCTGACTAGAGCTGGCCACCAGCCGCACAGAACGCATAATCATAAACGACAGAGCCGCAAAGACCAGGCCGAACTGCCGCAGCAGCTTCAGAAACAGGCTGTCGGCGAATTTCTGCCGCTCGGGAGCCAGGGGGCCCTGGGGACTGCGGTATTTCCGGCCCGGCAGCAGCTGCCCCGCAAAGCCCGCCAGCACCATCAGGCCCGGGACAATATACGCGGGCCACCAGATATAAAACATGAACTTACCTCATTTATCGCGAATTTTGTCCCGATACACCCTGGGATGTCCCGGGTTCTGACCCGGGACAGGGCAGGGACACACCGGGTCAATGCATACGCTTGAGGGTCTCCACCACCATGGCATACACCCGCTGCACGGAGGCCACGGACATGGACTCCCGGAAGGTGTGAATTTCCTTCAGGTCGGGGCCGAAGGACACGCAGTCCAGACCCGACAGCTTGGCGGAGAACAGACCGCACTCCAGACCGGCGTGGATGGCCTCCACCTTGGGGGCGTAGCCGTACTGGTCGGTGAACACCTGGACCATCAGGTCCCGCAGGGGGGACTGGGGCATATACTCCCAGCCGGGGTATTCGCCGTGGGTGCTGACGGAGCCGCCCAGCCGCTCCATCAGGCAGCGAAGGCGCTGGATGAGCATCTGCTTCTGGGTGGCCACGCTGCTGCGGACGCTGAAAGAGGCGTGAACGGCGTCGTCCCCGGTGGTGAGGATACCCAGGTTCAGGGAGGTCTGCACCAGGCCGGGCATATCGGCGCTCATGGCCTGGATGCCGTTGGGCAGGCAGGTGAGCATACACACCACGCTGCGGCTGGAGCTTTCATCCAGGGGCAGCAGGTCGGTTTCCGCCGGGCGGACGGAGACGGTGATGGCCGGGTCGTTGACCCGGTATTCCTTTTTGAAGGCGGCGTCCATTTCGGCGCAGACGGCCTGGGCGGCGGCAGCATCGGCGGCCACCAGGGCAACAGACCCGGTGGGGATGGCGTTGTCCTTGAGACCGCCGCAGACGGAGATGACCCGCAGGTCGGTCTTTTCCTCCAGGGCGCACAGCACCCGGCCCAGCAGCATACTGCTGTTGGCCCGGCCCTTGTCGATCTCGGCACCGGAGTGACCGCCCACCAGGCCGGTGACGGAGATCTCCAGCACCGGGGCGCTGAAGGCACTGCGGGTTACAGGCAGGCAGCAGTCGGCCCGGGCGCCGCCGGCGCAGCTGACGGTGAAAATGCCCTCGTCCTCGGAGTCCATGTTCAGCATCCGGCGGCCCTTGAGAACGGACACGTCCAGGCCCTCGGCGCCGTACATGCCGGTTTCCTCGTCCACGGTGAAGATGGCCTCGATGGCCGGGTGGGACAGGGAATCATCGTCCAGTATGGCCATGGCCATGGCCACGGCAATGCCGTCGTCGCCGCCCAGGGTGGTGCCCTTGGCGGAAACGGTGTCGCCCTCCAGCACCAGGTCCAGGCCCTCGGCGGCCATGTCCTTGGTGCAGCCGGGCTCCTTTTCGCAGACCATGTCCATGTGACCCTGAAGGATCACAGGCTCCGCCGACTCATAGCCGGGGGTGGCGTCCCGGAAGATCACCACGTTGTTCAGCTGGTCCTGGACATACCGCAGGCCCCGGGCCTTGGCAAAATCCACCAGCCAGTCGCTGACGGCCTTGGTGTTGCCGGAACCGTGGGGGATGGCGCACAGCTCCTCGAAGAAACGAAAAACACGCTGGGGCTCCAGATGATTCAAAACGGCCATAATGCACGCTCCTTTTATATATTTTCCAGGGTCAGTATACCCTATTTTCCGGGGATTTGCAAGGGGGAAGGGAACGGTGATTATCGCGGCAGAGAATCGCCGATAGAGCGCCTGTAGGGGCCGACGTCCCCGGCGGGCCGCATAAAAACCCGCTGCCGGGAGAACGGCAGCGGGTTTTTTGCAGCAGGGGAGAGGAGAATTTACTGGCCGGAGTTGGCGGCGCGGTAGGCGCTGGGGGTCATGAGGCGGTATTTCAGGAAATTCCGGTTCAGGGTCTTGGCGTTGCGGTAGCCCACCTCCAGGGCAATGTCCAGCACCGTCATGCGGGTGGTGGTCAGCAGCTTACAGGCCCGGTTCACCCGGATCAGGGCCAGGAAATCCTCAAAATTCAGCTCCACCTGGCACAGCAGGGTGCGGTTGAGCTGCTGGACGGAAATGCCGAAGGCCCGGGCTACCCCGGCGGCGCTGAGGTCCTCCCGGTAGTGACGGTAGATGTGCTGCACCAGGCTGTACCCCAGGCGGCTCTCCTCGATCTGGCAGATGTTCTGCACCTTCTGATAGGTGGCCCGGTACTGGCCGATGCGGGTGCCTAGCCGGGCGGCAAACACCTTGGAGATGTGGGACTCGTCCACATAGCCCAGAATTTCCGCCAGCTCCTTCAGGGTCAGGTCCGTATACAGCAGATAGTCGGCGGTTTTGCCGATGCGCATTTCGTTGAGCAGGTCGAAAAAGGACAGCCCCGTCATGGCGGTGATCCGGGCGCTGACAGTGGACCGGCTGCACCCGAACACATCCGCCAGCTGCTGGAGCGTCAGCTTCTGGCCGCAGTGGAGGTACATATACCGCAGCAGCTCCCGGTGGTCGGGACCCTGGGCATCAGCGGGGCGGTCCGCCGCCAGGGCCTGCCGGGCGAACAGCACCGTCAGCTGCACCAGCAGGCTCACGGCATTGAGACTGGAAAACAGCTGTCCCTCCTCCTGAAGGGACGCAAGACCCAGCTCCCGGGACAGACCGTCAGCAATGCGTCCGGCCTCCGCCCGCTGCCGGGGAGACAGCTCCAGCACCGGCACCGTCTCCATCAGCCGGGCCATGGGCATGGGCTGGCCATCCTCCCCCCGGAACAGATGGGCGGCCCGGGCCACGGTGTCGTAGTGATAGGCGATGACGCTGCAGGCCAACGGCTCGTCCACCCGGACGATCTCGCTGATCTGCCAGGGCAGGATGGCCGCCAGGCTTCCGGCGGACAGGGGATACTCCCGGCCCTGGAGCCGGATAACGCCGCTGCCGCTGCGGACCAGGAGAAACCGGGCGTCCCGGTGGATCACCGGGGCCGTGGGCCGGGCGGCGGTGAATTGGTCAAAAGAGAACAGGCTGCTTTGGTCCAGGTCGGACCGCCCGGGGGTTTGCAGGGCGATGGTCTGTTTCATGAATATCCCCTCCTTATGGGGGTTATTTTACCACATACGGGCGGCGCTGCCAAGGGGGAATGGGACATTTTACGCAGAAAAGCTTGTACAAAAACGGCCTGTTTTACCTGGACGGCCGGGCAAAAAACGCATGAAATTACAGAGTAACCCGGCGGGAAGCGAGTATTATTACAATAAAGTGTCAAAGTACCGGAACAAAACATCGGTTAAAATACAAAAATCGGGCCGCGTCAGGGTGAGAAATCGGACCGGAAATCTGGTAAAATAGGGGGGAACTGGAGAGGAGGAAATTCCATGCCCATTTGCGTTAAAAGCGAGATCGGCCCTTTGAAGCGGGTGCTTCTGCAGCGGCCGGGCCGGGAGCTGGAGCATCTGAGCCCCAATACCATGGGCCAGCTGCTGTTTGACGATATTCCCTATCTGTACGGCGCTCAGCGGGAGCACGACTGCTTTGCCCAGATCCTGCGGGACAACGGGGCGGAGGTGGTCTATCTGGAGGACCTGACGGCCCAGGTGCTGGCAGGAGACGAGGAGCTGCGCCGCCGGTTTGTGGAGGAGACCATCCGCCGGGCCGGCAGCACCGCCATGGGATACCGGGGCGACCTGAAGCGGTATCTGCTGGATATCCAGGACCCCCTGGAGCTGGTGCTGAAAACCATGGAGGGCGTGTCGTATCAGGATGTGTTCCCCAACGAGCAGGGACGGCTGTCCAGCCTGGTGCACACCGGGGCCCGGTTCCTGATGCCGCCGATCCCCAACCTGTATTTCACCCGGGACCCCTTCGCCTGCATCGGCCGGGGCGTGAGCCTGAACCATATGTTCACGGACACCCGCAACCGGGAGACCCTGTACGGCGACTATGTGCTGCGGCATCATCCGGACTACGCCGGGCAGGTGCCTCTGTACTATACGCCGGACCAGTATTTCTGGATCGAGGGCGGGGACATCCTGAACCTGAGCCGCCGGGTGCTGGGAGTGGGTATCTCCCAGCGGACCCAGCCGGAGGCCATCGAGCAGCTGGCATCGGCCATCTTCGCCGACGAGAGCTCCGAGATCGACACGGTGCTGGCTTTTGAAATCCCCAGCACCCGGGCGTTCATGCATCTGGATACCGTGTTCACCCAGGTGGACGTGGACAAATTCACGGTGCATCCGGGGATCCTGGGCACCCTGCGGATCTTCGAGCTGACGGGCCGGGGACAGGGCAAGCTCACCACCCGGGAGGTCAGCGGCCCCCTGGAGCAGGTGCTGGCGGGCTATCTGGGCCTGGACCGGGTGCAGCTGATCCGCTGCGGCGGCAGCAGCCAGATCGCCGCCGAGCGGGAGCAGTGGAACGACGGGTCCAACACCCTGTGCATCGCCCCCGGCGTGGTGGTGGTGTACGACCGGAACTATGTCACCAACCAGATCCTGGAGGACAGCGGCATCCGGGTGCTGAAAATGCCCAGCGCCGAGCTGTCCCGGGGCCGGGGCGGCCCCCGGTGCATGAGTATGCCCCTGTGGCGGGACGAGATCTGAGAGAATATCCATCAATATTTATCAATAGAAAGGGAGAACATCATCATGGCTGTGAATATCAGAGGAAGAAGCTTTCTGAAGCTGCTGGACTATACCCCGGCGGAGATCCGTTATCTGCTGGACCTGTCCAAAAATTTCAAGGATATGAAGCGCGCCGGTGTGCCCCACCGCTGGCTGGAGGGGAAGAACATCGTGCTGCTGTTTGAAAAGACCTCCACCCGGACCCGGTGCTCCTTCGAGGTGGCCGGTATGGACCTGGGCATGGGCGTGACGTATCTGGAGCCCGGCAGCAGCCAGATGGGCAAGAAGGAGTCCATCGCCGACACCGCCCGGGTGCTGGGCCGGATGTATGACGGCATCGAGTACCGCGGCTTCAGCCAGGATCTGGTGCAGGAGCTGTCCGACCATGCAGGCGTGCCCGTGTGGAACGGCCTCACCGATCAGTTCCACCCCACCCAGATGCTGGCGGACCTGCTGACCATCGAGGAGAAGCTGGGCCGGCTGAAGGGCGTGCGCTTCACCTATTTCGGCGATGCCCGCAACAACATGGGCAACTCCCTGATGGTGGCCTGCGCCAAGATGGGCATGCACTTCACCGCCTGCGCGCCTAAGGAGCTGTTCCCCGAGGAGTGGCTGGTGGAAAAGGCCCGGGACATCGCCCGGGAGACCGGCGGCAGCGTGACCCTCACCGAGGATGTGACCCAGGGCGCAACTGACGCCGACGTGATCTATACCGATATCTGGGTCTCCATGGGTGAGCCCGACAGCGTGTGGGCCGAGCGCATCCGCCTGCTGACCCCCTATCAGGTCAACGCCAAGGTCATGTCCATGACCGCCCCCGACGCCATCTTCATGCACTGCCTGCCCTCCTTCCACGACACCCGCACCACCATCGGCGCAGACATCGCCAAGAAGTTCGGCATCACCGAGATGGAGGTCACCGACCAGGTGTTCGAGAGCAAGCAGTCCGTGGTGTTTGACGAGGCCGAGAACCGGATGCACACCATCAAGGCCGTGATCTACGCCACCCTGCACTGAGAAAGGAGACGCCCCATGGCTTTTGCATTTCCCGCCTATCACCATCCCGACTTTGACCAGCCGTCCCTGAAAAATGCGCCGGACGCCCGCTGGGAGACGGTGGAAAAGGACGGCGTGGCTCCCGAGGAGTTCCACAGCACGTCCATGTATCCCGAATATTTCAAGATCAACGGCCGCTGGACCCTGGCGGAGGAGAGCCGCATGGACAGCTGCGTGGTGCTGGAGGACGACGGACACCTGTCCGTGGTGGAGAGCCGCAACCTGAAAAAGGGCCAGCGGGTGATCCTGGGCCGCACCGAGCACGGCCAGGACGGCATTTACATGCACTGCAATGGCTTCACCCAGGACAGCGAGACGCTGGAGGATCAGTTCGTGTTCCGCCAGGGCCGCAGCCGGGAGACCTCCTATGCCAAGGACTATGACCGGCTGGTGGAGCTGCTGCGCCACGAGAGGGACCACGGCAACATCGTGTGGGTCATGGGCCCCGCCTTCGCCTTTGATGACGGCGCCCGGAAGGCCATGCAGGCCCTGATCGACAACGGCTACTGCCACGGTCTGCTGGCGGGCAACGCCCTGGGTACCCACGACCTGGAGGGTGCGCTGCTGCACACCGCCCTGGGTCAGGACATCTATACCCAGCAGTCCCAGCCCAACGGACACTATAACCACCTGGATGTGCTGAACAAGGTCCGCCGCAGCGGGTCCATTCCTCAGTTTATCGAGGATTACCACATCGACAACGGCATCATCTACGGCTGCGTGAAGAACCATGTGCCCTTCGTGCTGACCGGCTCCATCCGGGACGACGGGCCGCTGCCGGAGGTGTACGGCAACGCCTACGAGGGCGCAGCCGCCATGCGGGAGCTGGTGCGCAAGTCCACCACCGTGATCTGCCTTGCCACCATGCTGCACACCATCGCCACCGGCAACATGACCCCCTCCTTCCGTGTGATGCCCGACGGCACCATCCGCCCGGTGTATCTGTACGCCGTGGACGCGGCGGAGTTCGTGGTGAATAAGCTGCTGGACCGCGGCAGCCTGTCCGCCACCACCATGGTCACCAACGTGCAGGACTTCATCGGCAAGGTCGCCACCGGCCTGGGCGTGATCTGAGAAGAATTTTCGTCCAGGTACACGCCCCGGACGAAAATGATCTCAATTGATTTGCCGCCTGCGGGCGGCAAACTCTGTGAGGCTTTTTTGACAAACTGAGACATCCCCGATGCCATGCATCGGGGATGTCTTTTGTATACGGATTGTTATTTTTGAGAAAAATACTGCGAACAGGAATCAGAATTCCTGGGACTCCGGGTGCATCTGCTGCTTGACCCGGCGGCCGGTGGGGGTGGCGGCCAGGCCGCCCAGGGCAGTCTCTCGAAACTCCACCGGCATGCGGCGGCCCACCTCGCCCATGGCGTCGATGACCTCGTCCACGGGGATGCGGCTTTCGATGCCGGCCAGGGCCATGTCCGCCGCGCTGATGGCATTCACCGCGCCGATGACGTTGCGCTTGACGCAGGGGACCTCCACCAGGCCCGCCACGGGGTCGCACACCAGGCCCATGAGGTTCTTCAGGGCCATGGCCACGGCGTGGCCGATCTGCTGGCCGGTGCCGTCCCGCAGGGCCACCAGGGCTCCCGCCGCCATGGCCGAGGCGGTGCCGATCTCCGCCTGAC
>ENA-OZLH01001643-OZLH01001643.1-human-gut-metagenome-genome-assembly--contig:-NODE-1643-length-10524-cov-3.277677_pt1 | contig 10524 bp, 7 predicted proteins | sample MGYA00244832_ERZ653776 | MGnify/ENA primary metagenome ERZ653776 (study PRJEB26926, sample SAMN06165218) | human gut metagenome | biome: ENVO:00009003; feature: ENVO:2100002; material: ENVO:00002003...
CGTCACGCCGTTGCAGGTGTTGCCGCCGATGGTTCCGATGTTTCGGATCTGCGGGCCGCCGACCATGTCGACCGCCTCGCCGAGAACGTTGATATATTTCTGAATGATGGGGTCACGCGTGATGTGGGAAAAGCTCGAGAGCGAGCCGATGCGGATGTTTTCCTCCTCGTCGATGCTCACGCCGCGCAGCTCGTCGAGGCCGTAGATCGAGATGAGCTCCTTCCCGGCGCGCTTGCCCTCGCGCATCTGCACGAGCACGTCGCTGCCGCCGGCGATGATCTGCGCCTCGGGATGCTCCAAGCGGAGGGCGACGGCGTTTTCGACGCTTTCCGCCTCATAGAGTGCTTTCATGTCATACATGGCTCACTTCTCCTCCTTCCAGCTGTCGTGGATGAGCCCCGCCTTGCTGAACTCGGCATACAGAACGTGCGGGGTGATGGGAACGGTGTCGATGGCGACGCCGGTGGCGTTGTAGATGGCGTTGCGGATGGCGGGTGCGCCCGAGCACGCGGGCGGTTCGCCGAGCGCCTTCGTGCCGAACGGCGACGTCGGCTCGGGATTTTCGATAAACTGCGCCTCGAGATGCGGGTGGTCCATGAACGTCGAGAGCTTGTAGTCAAGAAGATTATTGTTGAGGGGGCGGCCCGTCTTCTCGTCGAATAAAAGCTGCTCGCTCATGCCAAATCCGATGGCCATGGACATGCCGCCGTGGACCTGCGCCTCGGCAAGCGCGGGGTTGATGAGCTTGCCGCAGTCGTGGACGTTGATGATCTTCTTGAGCGTCACCTTGCACATCGGGATATCCACCTCGACGTCGGCAAAGGTGCAGCCAAACGAATAGGCGTTGTTGCGGATGGTGTAGGTCGACTCGGCGGTGATGTGCTCGGAGTCCGCGGCGTTGTACTGCGCGGTCATCGCAAGGTCTTTCAGCGACATGAGCACCATGCCGTCGCCCTTGCGGATGATGTTGCCGTCGACGATGTCCATATTGTCGACCGCCTGACGGGTGAGCTTTGTCGCGTACTGAAGAATTTTCTGCCGCAGGAGCGTCGCCGTCTGGCGGATGGAGAAGCCCGCGACGTAGGTCTGGCGGCTCGCGTAAGCGCCGAGGCCTGTGGGCGTGATGTCCGTATCCTGACACGAGACGACGCGCACGTCGTGATAGCTCTTGAGGCCGACGGCCTCGGCCGTCATCTGCGCATAGGCCGTGTCCGCGCCCTGCCCGATCTCCGTCTCACCGCACTGCATCGTCACCGTGCCGTCGAGGTTCAGGAGCATGCGGTTCGAGGACGTTTCAAGCGAGATGGGATACACCGCCGTGTTGTACCAGAAGGCCGCCACGCCGATGCCGCGGCGGACGGGGCCGATGTCCTTGGCATACTCCTCGCGCTTTTTGTCGTATTCGATGTACTCCTTCCCCTTTTCCAGACATTCGCGGAAGGAATCGTAGTAGTTCGTGTTACCTGAGAAGCCGTCGTGGAAGCCCTTGGGCATGATGTACTTCATGCGGTATTCGAGCGGCTCCATGCCAACGGCCTTCGCGCACTCGTCGATGTTCGCGTCGTCCGCGAACGACGCCTGCGGCATGCCGTAGCCGCGCATCGCGCCCGCGGCGGGGCGGTTTGTGTACACGGTGTAAGCGTCGCCCTCGAAATTGTCGCAGGGATAGATCTGCGGGAACGAGCCCATGGCCTTGGCGACGATTGAATGGCCGTGCGAGGCATACGCGCCCTGATTGGAGAAGCACTCGACCTTGCGCGCGGCAATCGAGCCGTCCTTATGGAGCCACGTGATGATATGGAAGCGGATCGAGTGGCGCACACGGTTACTGACGAATGTCTCTTCACGCGAGCAGTCGATGCGCACGCATTTTCCGTGCACCTGCGTAGAGCACCACGCGCACAGCGGCTCATAGAGCGCATCCTGCTTGTTGCCAAAGCCTCCGCCGATGTAGGGCTTGATGACGCGGATATCCGCCCACGGACGCCCGAGCGCCTGACCGACGATGCGGCGGATGATGTGCGGGATCTGCGTGGAGGACACGACGACGATGCGGCCATTTTCCTCGTAAGCGTAGCAGCCGTGGTTTTCAATGTGGCTGTGCTGCACGGTGGGGGTGTTGTACCAGCCCTCGACCTTGATGAGGCCGGGCTCTTTGATCGCCTGCTGATAATTGCCCTTGCGGATATCGGTATGCTTCAGGATATTCCCCGGGAAATTTTCGTGGATGCAGGGCGCGTCGGGCTCCATGGCCTTCTGCACGTCGAGCACAAACGGGAGTTCCTCATATTCGACCTTCAGCGCGCGCACGCCCTGCATGGCCGAGACCTCATCCTCCGCAATGACGACCGCGACGTCGTCGCCGTAGTAGCGCACATGGCGGTTCAAAAGATTGCGGTCGGCCACGTCCTGATGCCCCGGGTCCATCGACCAGGGATGGCCCGCCGTCGGGAAGCAGTGCTCCGGCACGTCGAAGCAGGTCAGCACCTTCACAACGCCGGGGATGGCCTCCGCCGCGGACTTGTCGACTGATTTGACAAATCCGTGCGCGATGGTGGAATGCTTGATGCGCGCATAGAGCGCACCGGCCGGCATCCGATCCTCATAGTATTTCGTGCGTCCGGTGACCTTGTCGAACGCATCGACGCGGATCTCGCTTTTTCCTACCTTGCTCATCTGTCTACCTCCTGTTCCGAGCAGCCGCTTTGTCGGTTTTGCTCGAAATCTGCAACTCCTTTGCTATTATTTTAGCACATTTCGCACAGCGTGTACAGTGCTGCATGCGTGATATAATACAAATGATCGCGGATGTACCATTTTGTCCGCTTTTTTCTGCCGATTGGTGAAAAAGAAACGAATGACTGGTGATTTAATAGATGGATAACACGTTAAAAATAGGATGCGTGGTCATGGCGGCGGGCAATGCCGCGCGCTTTGGCGAGAACAAGCTCGCCGCGATGGTAAACGGAAAGCCGCTTATCGAGCATGCGCTTGAGGCGATCCCGCGGGAGAGCTTTTCCCGCGTGCTGGTCGTGACGCAGCACGAAAACGTGGAAGCGGCCGCCAAAAAGTTCGGCTTTGAAACGCTGCGGAACGAACATCCCGAGCGCGGCCAAAGCGAGACGATCCGCCTCGGCACGGCGGCGCTGTCAGACTGTGACGCGCTCTGCTTCATGGTGGCCGACCAGCCGATGCTCAGGCGCAAGACCGTCGCGCAGGAGCTTAAGTTCTTCCGCGCGCACAGCAAAAACATCGTCGGATTGGGACACAACGGCGTGCGGGGCAATCCCTGCCTCTTCCCTGCCCGCTTCTTTCCTGAGCTTTTATCGCTTGAGGGCGATGTCGGCGGCAGCGCGGTCATCAAGAGGCATTTAGATGATCTGCTGCTCTTTGAAGCGCCGGAGACGGAGCTTTGCGACGTTGACACGAAGGAAGCGCTCGAAGCGCTTAAGAAACGCTGATCTCGCCGCGGAGATCCTCCTCCATCGCCTGCTTGATCTTCTCCTTGTCGTAGCCGCAGGAGAAGAGATAGTACAGCTTGGCGACGGCGGCCTCGGTCGTCATGTCGAGTCCGCTGACCGCGCCCGCCTTTTTGAGCGCGCTGGACGTTTCGTAGGTGCCGAGCGACACCGCGCCCTGCGGACACTGCGAGCAGACCGTGAGCACCGTGCCGTTCTGAAACGCCTTGCGGATGATGGGCAGCAGCGCGTTCCCGTCGCCGGGGATGTTGCCCGCGCCGAACGTCTCGATGACGATACCGCGGAGCTTTTCGGTCATAATGGCCTCGAACAGCGAAAACTGAATGCCCGGAAATACCTTGATGACGCCGATGGGGATGTTGTCAAGCGTCTGGAGCTTGAGCCCGCCTTCCTGCCGCGGCAGGAGGGCGGCTTCATTGTATCGGATGGCGATGCCGGCCTCGGCAAGGCTCGGGTAATTGGGTGAAACAAAGGCGATGAGCCCGTCGGCGGAGTACTTCGTCGCACGGTTACCGCGCAGCAGTTTTCCGCCGAAGTAAAGGCACACCTCGCGCACGATGCCTTCCCCCGCAATCAGCAGCGCGGTGATGAGGTTGTCGCGCCCGTCGCTACGAATTTCGCACAGCGGGATCTGCGAGCCCGTGAGCACCACGGGCTTATCAAGCCCGCCGAGCATGAACGACAGCGCCGAGGCCGTGTAGGCCATCGTGTCCGTGCCGTGCAGGACGACGAATCCGTCGTAATCGTCGTAGTTTCGCGCGATCACGTCTGCGATGCAGTTCCACTCGCGCACGGTCATGTTGGATGAATCCAGCAGCGGCGAGAGTTCATAGAATTCCCGCTCCGGCATCTCCGGCGCGCGGAGGTCTGGAATGGCATCGAGCGCGGCGCGGAAGTAGCCCGCGCGCGGCGCGTAGCCGTTTTCCGTGCGCGTCATACCGATGGTGCCGCCGGTATAGATGATGAGAACTCGTTTCATAGCTCTCTCCTGATTGTATTACTTTTTGTACGGCGTATGGTCGAGCGGCAGGCTGCGGCGGCGCTCGCCGTCGTAGCGGTAATACGCCTGCGCGATGGCCGGCGCCGTGGGGATAGACGTGATCTCACCGATGCCGATGGCGCCGTTGGCGAGGTTTAATCCCGGCTTGTCGATGACGATCGCCTTGATCTCGGGGATCTGATGCGAGCGGAACAGGCCGAGCGTGCCGTATTTTGCCGTGGGCTTGCCGTGGTCAAGCGGGTACTGCTCTGTCAAGGCGTAGCCCATGCTCATCACGACGCCGCCCTCGATCTGCCCTTCGCAGGACAGCGGGTTGATGGCCTTGCCGACATCGTGCGCGGCGACCATCTTTTTAATTTTGCCCGTCTCCTTGTCGAGAATGCACATCTGCGTCGCGTAGCCATAGGCGACATGGCTGACGGGATTCGGCACGTCCGCGCCGAGCGGGTTCGTCTTGGCGTAGTATTCGCCGTAGAACTCCTGCCCTTTCAAGTCGCTCAGTGAGCGGTATTCCATCGCGTCGCGCAGCAGCAGGCATGCGCGGCGGCAGGCCTCACCGGTGACGAGCGTCTGGCGCGAGCCGGAGGTATCGCCGCTGTCAGGCGTTATGAACGTGCTGTTGCCGTCGTAGACGACCTGATTGCGCGTGAGCTTTGCGTTTGTCACGACGAGCTGCACCAGCACCGTGCCGAGGCCCTGACCGATGCAGGACGCGCCCGCGCGGATGTGGACCTTGCCATCATCGCCGATGACGAGCTTGCAGCGCCCATAGTCGGGAAGACCGACGCCGACGCCCGCGTTTTTCATCGCGCAGGCAAGGCCGACCGGCTCGCCGTTTTTGACCGCTTCGTCATAGTAGGGCTTGATGGCCTCGAGCGTTTCGACAAGGCCCGTTTCGGGGCCGACGATCTGGCCGTTCGGCAGCACCTCGCCCGGGCGGATGGCGTTGCGGTAGCGAATTTCCCACGGGGAGACGCCGACAAGGTCGGCCATCTCGTTGAGTAGCGTTTCAGTCGCAAAGCAGGTCTGCGTCACGCCGAAGCCGCGGAACGCGCCCGCGGGCGGATTGTTCGTATAGTAGGCGTGGCCCTCGATTTCAAAATTCTCGTAGTGATACGGGCCCGCGGCGTGCGTACACGCGCGCTCGAGCACGGGGCCGCCGAGGGAAGCGAAACCGCCCGTGTCGGACACGACCTTCGCCTTCACGCCCTGAATGATGCCGTTTTCGTCGCAGCCCATCGTGAAGTCCATCCACATCGGGTGGCGCTTTGGATGGACGAGCAGCGATTCCTGCCGTGTGAGCTTCACCTTGACCGGCACGCGCGCGATGTATGCGATGAGCGCCGCATGGTGCTGCACGGACATGTCCTCTTTCCCGCCAAAGCCGCCGCCGACAAGCATATTTTCGACCTGGCAGTGGGCAAAGTCGACGCCGAGCATCGCCGAGCACTCGTGCTGGGTGGTGTGCGCGCTCTGGTCGGTCGTCAGCAGCTTCACGCCGCCGTTTTCAAGCGGGAGCGCCACGCAGCACTCGGGTTCCAAAAAGGCGTGCTCCGTCCACGGAGTCTCAAACTTCTCGTGTAAGACGTATTTGGAATGTTTGATGGCCTCGTCTGCATTGCCGCGCACAACGTGGCGGTGCGCCTGCAAATTGCCGCGGTTGCCCATGATGACCTCGGGCGCGCCGGGGGCGGATGCCTCCTCGGGCCCGTAGACCGCGGGGAGCTCTTCGTAGACGACACGCACGAGCTTTTTCGCCTTTTCAAGCGTTTCCTGATCGCGCGCGCAGACGAGCGCGACTGCGTCGCCAAGGTACTGCGTGATCTCCCCCTCGCCGATGAGCGTCGGCTGGTCCTTCTGGATGTGGCCGACGTTTTGCTGACCCGGAATATCCTTTGCCGTCAGCACGCAGACGACGCCAGGGAGCTCTTCCGCTTCTTTCGTGCGGATGTAGAGCACGCGGGCGCGCGGGTACTGGCTGCGCACCGCGCCGCCGTAACACATGCCCTCAATATAGACGTCGTCGGGGTACTTGCCGTAGCCCTGCACCTTTTCGGCGACGTCGATACGGTGCACGCGCGAGCCGACCTGAAAGTCTTCCTTCTTTTCGGGAATTTTCCCCTCGCGTAAAATCTTCGCCGCAAGCAGGATGCCGTCGATGATCTTGACATAGCCCGTGCAGCGGCAGATATTGTTGCGGATGGCAAAGGCCGCCTCTTCGCGTGTCGGGTCGGGGTTCTGGTCGATGAGCCCCTTGGCCGAGATGACCATGCCCGGGATGCAGAAGCCGCACTGCACGGCTCCGGCCTCGCCGAAAGCGTAGGTAAAGGCCTCCTTTTCAAAGGCGGAAAGGCCCTCGACCGTGACGATATGTCTCCCCTCCAGCTTGTCTGTCTGCGGGATGCAGGCTTTCGTCGGCTTGCCGTCAATGAGGACATGGCACGTGCCGCACGCGCCCTCACTGCACCCGTCTTTGACGCTGGTCAGATGCAGCTCGTCGCGAAGATAGCGGATGAGTTTTTGATTTTTCTCCACCGTGACCGGTGTACCGTTGACAACGAATGCAGCCATTTCAGATCTCCTGTTCGCAAGAAAATCACAAATATCACAATTATTTTGGTTGCCTAACTAATTTTATTGTAGCACAAGCACAACAAAGACGCAACACAAATTCTAAATTCCGATATTCTATTTTCGGAATCACGCTTTTTGCCTCAAATCCTTGACAAATTTCTCCTGATGGGCTAAGATGTCGCCGTACCTGCAAGGGGCGCTGGCGCAAGCCGGCTGTGATGCGGCGTATCGCCGTCGCTGTCCCTCGGACCTGATCCGGGTAATGCCGGCGTAGGAATGCAAAGAGTATCTTGCCTGAACTTTGCACCGTGACGTCGACGCCGCGGTGCTTTTTTGTGCCGCGGCGCGGGCAGGGATCATATTTTTAGGAGGAATCCCTTATGAGCAACACGTCCACCCATTCCACCACCCGCCGCCTGAACGAGGGCGGCATCTGCATCGCGCTCGCCCTTGTGCTGAGCTATCTCAAAATTCCCATCGGTCTGTCGTTTGGCGGCTTCGGCGGCTCGATCACCCTTGTGATGGTCCCGCTCATTCTCTTCGCCGTGCGCTATGGCGCGCCCTGGGGCATCCTCGCGGGCGTCGCGTTCGGCACGCTCAAGTATTTCTTCGCCGAGGGCTTCGCCGTGAGCTGGGTGTCCATCATCTTCGACTATTCCGTCGCCTACGGCGCGGTCGGCCTTGCGGGCCTTTTCCGCGTGAAGGGCAACGACTATTCCAAGCTCCCGCTCGCCGCGTTCGTCGGCTGCCTCGGCCGCTTTGTCATCCACTTCATCTCGGGCGTGACGGTCTACGCGCAGTATATGCCCGAGGAATTCATGGGCATGACCATGACGTCTCCCGTGTTCTACTCCGTGCTGTACAACGGCACGTATATGCTGCCGAACACGATCCTCGCGATCGTCATCTGCGCGTTGCTGATGAAGCCCGCAGCGAAGCTGCCGAGCGCAGAGTAAAAAAATAATATGGCAGCGCGACAGCGCTGCATTTGTTCCCTGCGCCGCGCAGGGGTGCGATAATAAGGGAGGGGTATCTCTTTTTGAAAAAGAGATACCCCTCCCTTATCCGCATCCCCTGCGCGGCGCAGGGAATGGATGCAGCGCTGTGCGCTGCCAATTTCGCTTCCCCTACGGGAAAACAATCAGCCCGGAGGCCAAGTCATGTCACGGCCGGCGAGAACATGAAAATGCAGATGCGGCACGCTCTGTCCCGCCTGCTCGCCGATGTTGGACACGACGCGGTAACTCTCAATGCCCTTCTCCTTGGTGAGCTTGGCAATGACCTCGAAGATGTGCGCGACGACGGCGCTGTTCTCTTCGTTCACGCCCGCGACAGATGCGATGTGCGCCTTCGGGATCACAAGAAAGTGCACCGGCGCCTGCGGCGCGATGTCGTTGAAGGCATAGCAGAGGTCGTCCTCGTAGACCTTGTTCGACGGGATGTCGCCCGCGATGATCTTGCAGAACAGACAATCAGACATGTTTTATCGCTCCTTTCTGTAAAGTAATTTTATCTTACACAAATTGATTTTTCTCGGCATCGTAGGTGTAACCGATGCCCGCAAGCGATGTTTCGATGCTCTCGCGCGCAACGTCCAGATCGTCACACAGCGCATCAAGAGAATCGTAAAAATCGCGCAGCTTCATATTCACGGCGCTCAGCAGCATCGCCGGATCTTTCGGTAACGCCGCCATCAGCCGAGCTTGCTCAGGATGAGATCATCCACCGCCGCGAGCGCGTCGTCGACCTTGCTGACTTCGGTGCCGCCGCCCATGGCAGAGTCGGGCTTGCCGCCGCCCTTGCCGCCGCAGATAGGCGCGATGGCCTTGATGATATCGCCTGCCTTGACGCCGCTTGCGACCGCTTCCTTGCCGCACACGGCCAGAAGCGTGACCTTGCCGTCCTTGACGGAGGCGAGCACGCCGACGATCTTGGGCTCCTTGTCGCGCAGGAAGTCGCCGAGCTTGCGCAGGGCGTTTGCATCCATGCCGTCGCGCTGGGCGGTGACGAGCTTCAGGCCCTTCACTTCCTTGGCGGAGGTCAGGAACGTGCGCGCCTCGCCGAGCGATGCCTGCTCCTTGAACTTTTCAAGCTGGCTCTTGATCTCCTTCATCTCGCTCAGCATGCCGCCGATGCGGCTTTCGAGCTCGTTCGACGTGGTCTTTAAGAGCTGCGCCGCGCGGATGAGCTTCTCCTGGCCGCTTCTAAGCTCTTCGAGCGTCTGTTTGCCGGTGATAGCCTCGATGCGGCGCACGCCGGAGGCAACGCTGCCCTCGCTCTTGATGCGGAAGAGGCCGACCTTGGCGGTGTTGTCAAGGTGCGTACCGCCGCAGAACTCCATGGACACATCGCCCATCTCGACCACGCGGACAACGTCGCCGTACTTTTCGCCAAACATGGCGACAGCGCCCTTCTTCTTCGCTTCCTCGATGGGCAGCACCTCGGTCACAACGGGGATGCCGCGCAGGATCGCATCGTTGACGAAAGTATCGACCGCGAGCAGCTGCTCGGGCGTGATGGACTCAAAGTGCGTGAAGTCGAAGCGCAGACGGTCGGGCTCAACCAGAGAACCGGCCTGATGCACGTGGTCGCCGAGCACCGCCTTGAGCGCGGCGTCGAGCAGATGCGTCGCGGTGTGGCCGCGGCGGATGGCCATGCGGCGCTCCACATCAATGGATGCCGTCACGGTGTCGCCGAGCTGGAAACTGCCGTGGATGACCTTACCTGTGTGCATGAACTTGCCGCCCTTGTTCTTCTGGACGTCCGTGACCTCAAACACGGCCTCGCCGCAGCGGATGACGCCCGTATCGCCGATCTGGCCGCCCATTTCGGCATAGAACGGAGTCTTGTCGAGCACGATGATGCCCTCCACGCCGCTCATCATAGCCTCGGCCTCGACCATCTCGACCGTCAGGTCGATGGGGAATCCGTAGGTGTCGTACAGCTTGAACGCGTCCGCGCCGGAGAAGACGGTCTCGCCCTTCTCCTTGTGGGCGTTCAGAAGCTCGGTGAAGATCTTCATGCCGCCGTCGATGGTCTTGGCAAAGTTCTCCTCCTCGGTGCGGATGACCTTGGTGATATAGGCCTGACGCTCGCGCAGCTCGGGATAATGGCCTTCGTTCTCGTGCACGACCGTATCCACGACCTCATAGAGGAACGGACGGTTGACGCCAAGCAGCTTGCCGTGGCGGGCGGCTCTTCTCAGCAGGCGGCGCAGCACGTAGCCGCGGCCCTCGTTGCTGGGCAGCACGCCGTCGCAGATCATAAAGGAAGCCGAGCGGATGTGGTCGGTGATGACGCGCAGGGACACGTCTTTCTCGCGGCTCTGGCCGTAGCTCGCGCCGGTGATCTCCGTGACCTTATTCGTGATGTTCATCACCGTGTCGACGTCGAAGAGCGAGTCAACGTCCTGGCACACAACGGCCAAACGCTCAAGGCCCATGCCGGTGTCGATGTTCTTCTGCTTGAGTT
>ENA-OZLH01001648-OZLH01001648.1-human-gut-metagenome-genome-assembly--contig:-NODE-1648-length-10496-cov-3.526099_pt1 | contig 10496 bp, 7 predicted proteins | sample MGYA00244832_ERZ653776 | MGnify/ENA primary metagenome ERZ653776 (study PRJEB26926, sample SAMN06165218) | human gut metagenome | biome: ENVO:00009003; feature: ENVO:2100002; material: ENVO:00002003...
CTTATCGTCGGCAGCGTCAGATGTGTATAAGAGACAGGAATTCATGGAGCGCTTCTTTAACGGCGAGGACTTCACCTACGCTGAAATGGCTCAGGGCCTCCGTCAGGGCGTCCGTGAGCTGAGCGTATTCCCCGTGCTGTGCGGCAGCGCCGTGGCTGATATGGGCACTCTGATGCTGCTGGACAACATCATGGAGCTGCTGCCCTCTCCCGAGCAGGGCAACTATCATAAGGCCACTCTGGCTGACGGCACCACCGAGGAATTCGTGGTGTCCGCCGGTGGTGTGCCTACGGCTTTCGTGTTCAAGACCATTTCCGACCAGTACGGCAAGTACTCCTTCGTGAAGGTCCTCTCCGGCAGCATCACGCCGGATATGATCATGGTCAATGCCCGCACCGGCGACAACGAGAAGCTGGGCCGCCTGTATACCATGCGGGGCAAGAAGGCCACCGAGGTCAAGGAGCTGGTGTGCGGCGATATCGGCGCCATCGCCAAGATGGATAAGGTCAAGACCGGCGATACCGCAGAGCTCGTCAACTTCTGGGGCGGCGACGCGGTTGCGACGCTCGACCAGATCACGAATTCTCAGTCCTCCGGCAGCCGTACCCTCGTCTTTACGCTCACGGGCGACATTCAGGCCGGGCAGAATATCACGCTCTCCATCGGCCAGAAGAGTGCCAATTATGACGCGCTCATCCCGCTTTCGGGCCTGCGTGAAGACTCCAACGGCAAATTCGTCTATGTCCTGCAGTCGAAAAACTCGCCGCTCGGCAGCCGTTATATCGCCACCCGCGTCACTGTGCAGGAGCTGGCCCGCGACGATAAGTCCGCCGCCGTTTCCGGCATCAGCCAGGGCGATTTCATCATCACGACCAGCAATAAGCCCGTGGAGGCCGGCAAGCAGGTGCGGCTTGCGGATAACGGATGAAGCAGCGCGGCCGGTTTGAACGGCGGCACAGGCTGCCGAGACTCCACGGAGGGAAACTGGCCCTCCTGATCGCGTGCCTGATCCAGACGGCTCTGTCGATTGTCTGCTTCGTGCTGCTGGGCCATGTGCGCGGCATGCTCGTCACGCAGTCCGCTGCCGATGTCTGGCGCGGTGACGGCGAAGACCGCTTTGCGCAGATCTCCGCATTCCTGCCTACCACAGAGACGAAAACCCTTGACGATATCCGTTCGTTCCGCGCGACGCTTGAAAACGAGTTCGTACAGAACTCCATGGAAGCGCCTGAGGGCGGCAGCCTCTACACCGACGCCTACAGCGGCCGGACGAGCCTGTCCGTCTCCGGCAAATCGCCCGGCAGCGTGACGGTCACGGTGACGTCGCCGGGGATGGAAAAGACGGAGCTGACGCTGCCCGTGGTGGCGGCGCAGGGCAAAGCCTGGTCCTGTGTGGACAGAATTCCCGCTGCGCCGCTGACGGAGGATTGTCCCGTGCGCCGGCTGGACATGAAGGTGCTGGGTCCTGTTGACCTGAATCCGCAGCAGCCGAATACCTGCTTTGAAGTCACGCTCCTCCCGGAAACTGCAGCGGCTCAGCCCATTATCTGGACGGCCACCAATGCGGCGGGCATTGAAGCCCCTTGCGTTGCGCTGACGCCTTGCGGCAACAGGGTGCATGTGCAGGCGCTGGGCGACGGCGTTGTGTATGTGCGGGCAAGCTGCTGCAACGGCGCACCCCACAGCCGCGTGCTGAGTCAGATGGAAATTCGCATCACCGGCATGGGCACTACGCGATTGAACCCCTATGGCTTCATTTCAGCCGGACTATACGATGTGGTGCAGGGCGAGATCAGCCCCGGCAACGAGCATGGTGCCGCCTTTGCGCCCAAGGAGCGCAGTCTGGTGGGCTTCACCAATGTCGATATGGGGCCGGATGGCTCCGATGAAATCACGCTGCCCGTGTTTGCGCTGGATGGCAGTCAGCTCTATCAGATCGGTCTGTGGGAAGGCATTCCGGGGCAGGGCGGCGTAAAGATTGCGGATTTGCCCTACTGCAAGCCGGTGATCCGCTGGAACACCTATCAGAGCGAAACCTACCGTCTCCCCAGGAAGCTCAAGGGCGTGGTGACGCTGTGCTTTGAACTGCACGACAAAATTCACCTCAAGGGCTTCTCCTTCACCAGGCAAAGCCGCTGCTGGGAGCTGCATGAAGCCGCCGGGGCCGACGCCATCTATGGCGACAGCTACCGGGTGGAGGGCTCCCGCGTGCTGGACATTGGCAACAATGTGAGCCTGCTGTTTGAGGGCATGGATTTTGCAGACCGTCAGCATGTCAGACTGGCTCTGACCGGTACCACCCCGCTTGAACAAACCACGGTCATGGTGCGGATTGCCGACGCGCAGGGAGAGGAGAAAATCACCCCCTGTGATTTTGACGGTCATGGCGGCGAAACACAGCTCTTTGACGTGGAGGTTCCCAGCGGCCTTTGCCGCGTAACCTTCCTGTTCCTGCCGGGGGCCAGATTTGATTTCACCAGCTTCCGGTTTACCTGACTGGTATGGCGCCAGACAGGGCGCAGCACATCCTGCTAAAGGAGGGTAAACAGATGACGGCGTTTTTCAACACACATCACGCATCCGTGGGCGCATGGGCCAGCCTGACCTTCGGTTCAGATACCAGCGGCGTGAGCATCGACCATCAGGATCCCATTCGCAAGGAATCCGGCGCCATGCTCTTTGGCTATACCAATCCGCAGGAAACACAGAGCCTGGTGTTTGCCCAGTCCCAGCGGGCGTATCGGGACTGGAATCCCATTCCCTTTGCGCAGGTGCAAAGAACCCTGACGCCTGCGGTGGATCTGTATCAGGCGGGCAAGCTGCAGGTGAAGGTGTACACGCCCTACTGCGCACTGCCCGATCCTCAAAAGGGTCCCATGCCAGCGAGTAGCTGCCTGCCGGGCGTCCTTATGGACATCACGCTGGATAACACCGCCGGTCAGCAGGAAAGCACGCTCTTCTGGGGCTTGCAGTACAGGGACGCCAAGCGCATCAACTGCTTCAGTACGGACAGCATGCTGGGCTATGCCTATGGCGATCAATGGGGCTTTGCTGCTGAAAAGACAGAGGGCGCCTTCTTGGTGCAGGGCGGCAATGCGCTGCAGCTGCTGCAGCAAGGCAAGGAACAGCGTCATCCCAGCGGCCCAGCGTTTCTGGGTCTGCGGGTGCAGACGGGCAAGATGGGGACGCTGACCATCACCTGGGCGGTGCATGAAAGCTTCGGCAGCTCCGGTGCGCTGGAAACAACCTATTATTATCACCGGTTCTTCAAAAATCTGGAGGCATCCATGGCCGGGGTGCTGCAGCATGGGGATATCATCCGCCGGCAGAGTGAAGAGGCGGATGCGGAATTCCTCTGCGCAGACAAGAAGCGCTATGAGCTGTTCAGTCAGGCCATCCGGGCTTATTATGCCTCCTCCCAGCTGCTGGAGGACGCCCGGGGCCAGCTGCACTGGAACATCGGCGAGGGCGCCTACCTGTGGCGCAACACCCTCGACCTGTGTGCCGACCACATGATCTGGGAGCTCAAGCGCAACCCCTGGGTCCTCCGCAGCCTGATGGATGAATACATCGCCCACTATGCCTATCACGATACCGTGACCTTCCCCGACCGGCAGGGCGAATACCCCGGTGGCATCAGCTTTGCCCATGATATGGGGTGCTTCTTCAACTATGCGCCCCACGGTCAGAGCGCCTATGAGCGGGAGAATGCCACCCGTGACGGATTCTACTACTACATGACCACGGATCAGCTGATGAACGGCATCTACTGCATCTGCGGCTACACCCTCTGGACAGGGGACGACGCGTGGCTGGCGGGCAAAACGGGCCTGCTGGCGGAATTCATGACCAGCCTGGAAAACCGTGACGCGCCCAGAGTGCAGGAACGCACGGGCCTGCTGAAGGCAACCACAACAAAAGGCGGCGCCTGCCAGCTGGAAAGCACCACCTATGATTCCCTGGATCACGCCCTGCTGGACGCCTGCGGCAATGTATACATCTTCATCAAAGCTTGGTGTTCACTGCACCTGATCCAGCGCTGCGCATTACGGCTGGGCCAAGAGGATGTAGCCAGGCGGGCGTCTTGCATGCTTGAAAAATGCCGCGTTGCAGCGGCGCAGTTCCAATCCGAGGCGCATCCCTGGCTGAAGGCCAATGCGCTCCGGGATGTGCCGGGCGCCGTTTCAGCCGCCATCGAGCCGTTGACCGTGCCCTTCCTCCTTGGTGCCCTGCGCGAATGCGACGAACCGCAGCTGTTTGACCTGCTCCGCTGCCATGGGCTGGCCTGCCTGCAAGAGGGCGTCTGTCTGGACGCTGTCAGCGGCGGATTGCGCCTGAGCAGCAACAGCTGCAACGCCTGGACGTCCAAGGTCATGCTGACGCTCTACGCGATGGAAAACGCGCTGCACATCCCCGTGCCCGCCTCCGTGGAGCAGGAGCTGGTCGGCTGGATGCAGCAGGTGGCCAAGGAGGTCACTGTGTCCGACCAGATCAACGTACGCGACCGCAGCATCATCGGCGGATTGTACTACCCCCGCGCAGTGACTGCAGCTGTGTGGATGACGGCGGCATCTGGCGGCCAATCAGTATGAACGGATGACGCCTTTAAGTGGAATTGTGCAGTACATCGAAGCGCATTGGGACAGCGATTTGTTCAGAAAACGAATCACCCCCTCTGCCAACCTGACCCATGCTTGCCTGTTGTTAAACGGTCAAAGGAGGCCCCTTATGCAATACGAAAACCCCATTATCCGTGGCTTCAACCCCGACCCCAGCATCTGCCGCGTCGGCGAGGATTATTACATCGTCACCAGCAGCTTTGAGTATTTCCCCGGCCTGCCGGTGTATCACAGCCGCGACCTGGTCAACTGGACGCAGATCAGCAACTGCCTGCAGCGGGCGGAGGAATTCCCCCTGCTGCCCGTGGGGGATTCCGGCGGCGTGTGGGCCCCGAGCATCCGCTGGCACGAGGGCGTGTTCTACGTCACCGCCACGCTGGAGGGCTACGGCAATTTCATCGTCACCGCCAGCGATCCGGCGGGGACGTGGACGCCGCCCGTGTGGCTGCCGGAAATCGGCGGCATCGATCCTTCTATCTATTTTGAGGACGGGCATGCTTATTACTGTACCAACGACCGGCTGGATGCCGCCCACGGGGCCATCAGCCTGGAGGAAATCGACCTGACCACCGGGCGTGTTATCGGCGAACGGAAGAACATCTGGACTGGCTTTGGCGCATCTTTTCTGGAAGCGCCCCATGTGTACCGCATCGGCGAGTGGTACTACCTGCTGGCGGCGGAGGGCGGCACCTTCTGGACGCACATGGCGACCATCGCCCGCAGTAAGGAACTGTTCGGTCCCTACGAGGGCTGCCCGGACAACCCCATCCTCACCAATGTCTGCGACGGTAGCTGGACGGTGCTGTGCACCGGTCACGGCGATTTGCTGGAGGATCACCGCGGCAACTGGTGGATGGTACATCTGAGCACGCGGCTGGCGCGGCGCACCATGGGACATCTGGGTCGTGAGACCTTCCTGACCCCGGTACGCTGGGTGGATGGCTGGCCTGTATGCGGCAACCACGGCAAGCGCGCTGTTCTGGCGGAGGAGGGTCCCCTGTGGGCGGCCCAGCAGCCTCCGCAGGCGTTCCATGCGGACATGCATCGCACCAGCTGGGAGCCCCAATGGCTCTTCCTGCGCAAAATGGATATGGGCAGGCACCAGCGCCTCCCCGGAAAGATGGTGCTGATGCCCGCCACCCAGACCCTGCGGGATAAGACGCCTACCTTTGCGGGCCTGCGTCCGCTGGACTTTGCCTGCCGGATGGAGGCGGACTTCACCTTTGACCCGCTGCAGCCCGGCGACGAGGCCGGCTTCGCCATCCGCCTGAGCAGCATGTTCCACATCAACTGCACCGTCGGGATGGGCAATCTGTTGACGCTCACCCTTCAGGCGGAGGACATCTGCCACACCGTCGCGCAGCGCGTCATTCCGGAGGGTCCCGTTACACTGATTGTCGTGTCTGACAAGGAGAAGTACGTCTTTTCTTTCCGTGACGAGACTGGCGCAGAAACCGTTCTGGGACAGGTCAGCACCCGGTTTCTGGCCATCGAAATCGCGGGCAGGTGTTTTACCGGAACCGTCTGGGGGCTGTATGCCGCCTGCGCCAAGCCCACCGCCGCCCACATGACCGTCAACCGTTTTGCGCTGTTGCCACAATGAAAGGTGTCCTTGTAGCAGAACAAAACCAACTGAGTATGTTCTTTGAACATGGCCAACCGACACCCCACCAAATGAAGCTACGGGGTTTTTGTAGTGTACGCCCGACTGGATTCGAACCAGCGACCTTCAGAGTTGGAGCTCATAAGAGAACACATATTCTTTGTTTAGCTCAACATAAGTTGCTCAGCCTGTCGAAAAAGGTCACCAATCGGTGACCTTTTTCTCGTAAAACGGAGAAAAATATGATATGCTAACGAATTGTTTGAGGAAATCAACAAAGACAGAGAAGCGCACGGGAAGAAACCGTTTGATCATGACAGCAGCGGGGAGGATTCCGACAAACCGGAAATGATGGAAAAGACCGTTTCCACCACAGACCCGGAGTATGGCGTGTTCCACAAGGGCGAGCACAAAAAAGTCTTTGCCTACGAAGCGCACACCGCATGTGACAAGCACAACTTCATTTTGGGCGTACACGTCACCCCCCGGAAACGTTCACGACAACGTAGCATTCGACCCTCTGTATGATTATCTCTGCCAATATTATCCCGAACATAAAATTGTAGCGGCTGACAGTGCCTACAAAACGCCGTGGATCTGCAAAAGAATCTTTGAAAGCGGCAGAGTTCTGACGAGTGCGTATACACGTCCCAAAACCAAAGCCGGCAATCACCCTTGGCATACGCCCATGTATCGGGACATCTACAAGCTGCGAAAAGAAAAGATTGAGCGTGTGTTTGCCTATGCCAAAGAGAAGTATGGGATGCGGTATACGCAGTACAGAGGCTTGACTCAGGTCACAAACTGGGTGAAGCTTAAGGCAATACCGCACAATTCGTCGGCAGCGTTGGCGATGTCTTTTCCGCCATCTGCGTCATGCAAATTTCTCGATTTACCGCCAGTAACCCTTCAAAATTTGCATTTGCGTCTGACGAAAAATCCATTTGTCAGCCGACCACCTCATTTGTGCGGTGTTACCTTAACTTCTTTCGTGCCTATAAATCAGCCGCGCAATCATTCATCTCCGAGCGGACAAACAAACTCGTCTTCACAAATCGTATGCTCTACCATATGCTCATGTGTTCCAGAAATGGTACTCCAGCCGCAGTCAACACAAGTATATATCGTCGTATATAAAGACGTTCTTTTCGTGCATTTATAGTTGTTTGCACATGCAGCAGATTCTTGCTTCCAACGACTAAACGCGCCACAAGAAACTATAAACATTCTCTTTTGTCCACAGTTCTCACATTGTGACGGTTCAGCCGCTGCAAGAGAAAAGCTCAAGCTAATCGACAAAAGCGCCATACAGAGAAGTTTGGCATATTTCTTCATAATGTATCCTCCTTTCACAGCAACGCACCTTACCTATTCTTACTATATCATATAAATAACACAAAATCAACAGATTGAGGATTTTTTGTGCTCACGATTTTACACGCTCTTTACATTCCCCCGCCCGCGCATTTTACATTCCCGTGCTATCCTGAATGTCGGGAAAGCATGAAGAAAGAAGGAATCAATGGCCATGAAAGTCAAGGAGCAGGTCATGCGCTGGGTCTTTGCGGCGACAGCGGCGTTCTCCATCGCGGCCGTCGCGCTGATCTGCGTTTTTCTGTTTCTGAACGGACTGCCGTTCTTCACGAAATATGATTTGGGCGCGTTCCTGTCCGGGACGACGTGGAAGCCCGCGAACAATATTTTCGGCATCCTGCCGATGATTGTCGGCTCGCTCTACGTCACAGGCGGCGCATTGCTCTTCGGCGCTCCGGTCGGCATCCTCGCGGGGATTTATCTGGCGCGTTTCTGCCCGGTTCGCCTGCGCAAAATCATCGAACCGATGATTGGGCTGATGGCAGGCGTGCCATCAATTGTCTACGGCTTCTTTGGGCTGACAACGCTCGTGCCGCTCATCCGCGAGATGTTTGGCGGACGCGGGCGCGGGCAGTGCATCCTGACAGCGTCGCTGCTGCTGGGCATCATGATTCTGCCGACCATCATCCAGCTGACCTCCGCCGCCGTCAAAGCCGTGCCGAACTCCTACTACGAGGGTTCGCTGGCGCTGGGCGCGACAGATGAACGCAGTGTGTTCCGCGCGACTGTCCCGGCGGCCAAATCTGGCATTCTGGCGTCGGTTGTGCTGGCGATTGGCCGCGCCATCGGCGAGGCAATGGCGGTCAAGATGGTCATCGGCAATCAGCCGCGCCTGACCTCCGATTTGCTCAGCGGCATCCGCACACTCACCTCCGGCATCGTCATCGAGATGGGCTACGCCGAAGGGCTGCACCGCGAAGCGCTGATTGCCGCCGGCATCGTGCTGTTCGTCTTTATCCTGCTGATCAACGCTTCCTTCTCCGTGCTGAAAAGGAGGGATCAGCAATGATGACCGCCCCCGCGTACCGCGCGCATCCCATCAAGAATTTCTTCCGCAATGAAGGCAACCGCTGGCTGCGTCACCCGGCCAGCGCGCTGCTGCGGCTGCTGTGCCGCCTGTCGGTGCTGATTACGATTTTCGCCCTGCTTGCCATCGTCATTGACCTGCTTGTCAAGGGCATTCCGCACCTGACGCCGGAGCTGTTCAGCCTGAAATACACGACGGAAAATCAGTCGATGCTGCCCGCCATCATCAACACGCTGCTGATTGCGCTGGTTGCGCTGCTTGTCGCCATCCCAATTGGCGTGGGCGGGGCGATTTATCTGGCGGAGTATGCCAAACAGGGAAAAATTGTATCTGCCATCCGTTTTGCCATAGAAATCCTGGCGGGAATCCCATCCATTGTATATGGTTTGTTCGGTATGCTGTTTTTTACGAAAACCCTGAAAATGGGATACTCGATGATGTCCGGTGCCTGTACCCTTGCCATCATGATTCTTCCGCTGATTATGCGAACAGCAGAAGAAGCCTTAAAATCGGTTCCGGATTCCTATCGGGAAGCAAGCTTTGGACTGGGAGCCGGAAAGCTTCGTACGATTTTTAAAATTGTTCTTCCATCTGCCGTACCCGGCATTCTTTCCGGTGTCATTCTTGCGACAGGCCGTGTCGTAGGAGAGACGGCAGCACTTCTTTTCACAGCAGGAACGATTGCAAAGGTGGCAGGCCTTATGGATTCCGGCCGTACCCTTGCCGTTCATATGTATGCACTTTCCAGTGAAGGCCTTTATATGAATCAGATGTATGCAACCGGCGTCATCCTGATGCTGATTGTCCTTCTGATCAACGGCTGTTCCGGAATGATTGCGAAGAAAATTGCAAAGAAATAAAAGAGAGACGAGGAAAAAACATGAGCAAAATAGATGTATCCAATATGGATCTTTATTACGGAGACTTTCATGCATTAAAAAATATCAACTTGAGCATTGATGCCAATGAAGTGACGGCTTTTATCGGACCTTCCGGCTGTGGTAAATCGACCCTGTTAAAATCCATCAACAGAATGAATGATCTCGTTCCGGGCTGCCGGATCACCGGTGAAATGCTGTTGGACGGAGAAAACATCTACGGCGGAAAAATGGATGTCAACGGACTCCGAAAACGGGTCGGCATGGTATTCCAGAAACCAAATCCGTTCCCGATGAGCATTTACGACAACATTGCCTATGGCCCCAGAACCCATGGTGTCCGTTCCAAAGCGAAGCTGGATGATATTGTGGAGCAGTCTCTTCGACAGGCGGCAATCTGGGATGAGGTGAAGGACCGTTTGAAGAAAAGCGCACTTGGCATGTCCGGCGGACAACAGCAGCGTCTTTGCATTGCGCGTGCTCTTGCCGTACAGCCGGAGGTTCTTCTGATGGACGAACCAACCTCAGCACTGGATCCGATTTCTACTTCCAAAATCGAAGATCTTGCGGTAGAATTGAAAAAAGATTATACTATTGTCATGGTAACCCACAATATGCAGCAGGCAGCCAGAATTTCCGACAAAACCGCATTTTTCCTGTTAGGAGAGGTAGTAGAATACGGAGAGACCGAACAGATCTTCTCCATGCCGAAGGATAAACGGACAGAGGATTACATTACAGGGAGGTTTGGCTGATATGAGGGAAAGATTTGAGCAGCAGATGGAAATTCTGCACACGGAGCTGATTGAGCTTGGCGCACTCTGCGAGCAGGCAATCGGACGGACATATGAGGTTCTGCTGGAGGGAAACCAGAGAGCGGCAGAAGAGATTATCAAAAAAGACCAGGTTGTCGATGCGAAAGAACGGGAGATCGAGGATCTCTGCTTCCGCATCATTTTACAGCAGCAGCCGGTAGCACGTGATCTGCGTCAGGT
>ENA-OZLH01001650-OZLH01001650.1-human-gut-metagenome-genome-assembly--contig:-NODE-1650-length-10494-cov-8.344286_pt1 | contig 10494 bp, 8 predicted proteins | sample MGYA00244832_ERZ653776 | MGnify/ENA primary metagenome ERZ653776 (study PRJEB26926, sample SAMN06165218) | human gut metagenome | biome: ENVO:00009003; feature: ENVO:2100002; material: ENVO:00002003...
CCTGGCCGATGATGGAGTAGCCCTCCCGGCCCATGCCGGTGTCCATGAACAGCTCGTTGACGTCCTTGAGCCGCACGGACTGGCGGTTGATATAGTATTCCGACTCGCCGCTGCGGTAATACCGGCGGGTGACGGCCACCTCACTTTCGTCCCGGGGGAAGATGTGGCCGGTGTTGTCGATGACCAGCGTCACCTGGGCAAAGCCCATCTGATTGCGCTTTTCCGTGCCGCCGAAGATCACGTCCTCCATTTTGGCGCCCCGGAGCTGGCGGCTGTTCTGCTCGCCCATGACCCACAGGATGGCGTCGGAGATGTTGGACTTGCCGGAGCCATTGGGGCCCACGATGGCGGTGATGTCTGCGCCGAAATTCAGCACCGTTTTGTCGGGAAAGGATTTGAAGCCCTGAATTTCCAGTGCTTTTAAGTACACGTTTCTGTCACTCCTTCCGCATATCCTGCATATCCCGGATGATGCGGTCAATTTGGCGGGCCACGGCGATGAAATCCTGCTCCGTGTAGCCCTTGGTGGTCATGGCTGCCGTCCCGATGCGGACGCCGGAGGTCTGCTGGGGGGAGCGGGTCTCGTTGGGGACGCAGTTCTTGTTCAGGGTGATGCCGTGGCGGTCCAGTTCATCCTGAACGGCTTTCCCGGTGAGCCCGGTGTCCGTCAGGTCCAGCAGGAACAGGTGATTGTCCGTGCCGCCGGTGACCACCTTGTAGCCCATGGAGATAAATTCATCGCACATGGCTTTGCAGTTGCGGACAACGGCGTGGATGTATTCCCGGAACTCCTCCGTGGAGGCTTCCTCCGCCGTGACGGCCTTTCCGGCGATGACGTGCTGCAGCGCGCCGCCCTGTCCGCCGGGGAACACGGCGCTGTCCACCCGCTTGGCAAGCTCGGGCCTACAGAAGATCAGTCCGCCCCGGGTGCCCCGCAGGGTCTTGTGGGTAGTGGTTGTGATGATGTCCGCCAGGCCGAAGGGGGAGGGATGGTCCCCGGCGGCCACAAGCCCTGCGATGTGGGCCATGTCCACCATGAAATACGCCCCCGCCTCCCGGGCGGCGTCGGCAAAGGCCGGGAAGTCGATGGTGCGGCTGTAGGCCGAGGCCCCGGCCAGAATCAGCTGGGGGCGGCACTCCCGGGCTTTCCGGCGGACGTCCTCATAGTCGATGAAGCCATTTTCGTCCACCCCGTAGAACTCCATGTGGAACAGCTTGCCGCTGAAATTCACCGGAGAGCCGTGGGTCAGGTGACCGCCGTTGTTGAGGATCATGGCCAGAATGGTGTCGCCGGGCTTCAGCACGCTCATATAGGCGGCCAGGTTGGCGGAGGAGCCGCTGTGGGGCTGGACATTGACGTGATAGTCCGTCTGAAAGACGGCCTGCCACTGGCGGCAGCAGTATTCCTCCAGCTCATCCACATACTGGCAGCCGCCGTAGAACCGGCCCCGGTTGCCGGAGGGGCGCTGGGCGGGATAGCCCTCGGAATATTTGTTGGTCAGGCAGGAGCCTACGGCCTTCATGACGTTTTCGCTCACGAAGTTTTCGCTGGCAATCAGCTCCACGGTGCTGTTCTGCCGGGCCTGCTCGGCGGCAATGATCTCAAAAACTCTGGATTTCAACGGTGTTCCTCCTCCATGGGACCTGCGGGATGGGCCGCTTCCGCAGCCTGCGGCTCCCGTCCCGCTTGTGTGCATATATAATCAGCTTATGATATCATAAATCCCGGTTTTTTTCAAGAAAAATCGCAGGACGGGAAGCCGTCCTGCGAAAATCGGTTATTCCGCCCATGCCGGGTTATTTTCCGGCGACAGGCATTGGGTGACCCGGGCGAAGGTGTCCCGGTCGGTGTAGTAGGTGTAGGTTTTTCCCTCCGGATTTACGAACCGGACGAATATGCCCTCGCTGCGGTCAGAGCCGTCCGGCAGGTGATAGGGCCACAGCTCCAGCACCGCCCCGTCGCCGTAGTCCAGGCGGAGGCTGTCCTCCTTGGGGACGTCCCGGCTGAAGGTGGCGTTCATGTTGAAGAGCTTCCCGTACAGGGCATAGCCGTTTTCCTGGGTGATGCGCAGGTCCTGGCCGTCCACCCGGGCCCGGAGGGAGGTGAATTTTCCACTGAAGGCGTAGGTGGTGCTGCTGGAGATGTCGCTCATGCAGCGGATGAACCGGTCATGATCCCGCTGGGGCTTGCTGATGGTCAGGCCCAGCGCCGTCACCAGCGCCGCCGCAAAGGCCAGCGCCACCACCCACATGGGGTGCCACCGCCGCCGGGGTTTCTCCTCCCGACGCACCGCATCATAAAGACCCATATCGTTCCTCCTATTCTTCGGGCAGGCACCGCACCAGCGTTTGCCATTGCATCCGGTCGGTGTCATACATATAGATTTTTCCGTTGGCTCCCCGGTACCAGACGAACACGCCGGGGACCCATTGGCGGTTGTACCCGTCCCACACGTCCAGACCCCAGAAGCGCAGAATGCACCCGTCTCCGAACTCCAGCTCCGCGTCCGGCGCAGAATCGGGGGCGCTGCTCTGGCGCTTGCCCATGCCGGCGGCATTCACCTCCAGATACAGCCGGGAGGCGGGCCCCCGGGCCCGGAATTGCCGCCCGTTCTGCCGGACGTACAGACTTCCCTGCGCCTTGGCATATAGAACGCTTTCTCCCAGCCCGCTTATAAAATGGCGGTACTGCCGCTGTAAATGGGCGGCCCATAGAATGGGAAAAAATGCCAGTAACACCAGGGTCAGTGCGATGGCTATGCAGGCAAGCAGCCTGGGGTCCCGTTTCCGGGGCTGGGGCGTGCGAACGGCATCGTACAGAGGCATGGCGTGGTCCTCCCGTTTTTTCCCTATTATACAGGCTACCCCGTCCCTTGTCCAGCAAAACAAAGTTGCGCCGTCCAAAGGGCGGCGCAACTTTTACTTTACAGGTTACTTTTTGAAGCTGTCCTTCAGGGACACGCTGCGGTTGAACACCAGGTGATCCGCCGTGCAGTCCCGGTTATCCATGCAGAAATAGCCCGTGCGCATGAACTGGAAGGTGGGGGCGTTGATGCCGGTGCGGTTTTCCACCCGGTCGAAGTCCCGGGCCACGTCCACCATGGCCCGCTCCACCTTGCAGCCCTCCAGCACCATCAGGGAGTCGGGATTCAGGCAGTTCAGGAAGTCCTTGTCCGGGCCGTCGGGCTGTGGATCGGAGAACAGGTTGTCATACAGCCGCACCTCTGCGTCCACGCAGTTTTCGGCGTCCACCCAGTGCAGCGTGGCGCCCTTGACCTTGCGGCCGTCGGCGGGATCGCCGCCCCGGCTGTCGGGGTCATATGTGCACAGGATCTCCACGATCTGGCCGTTTTCATCCTTGACGCAGCCGGTGCACTTCACCAGATACGCGCCCTTCAGGCGGCACTCGGGGCCGTCGGGATACAGGCGCTTATACTTGGGAATGGGGGTCTCCAGAAAGTCCTCATGCTCGATCCACAGGTGGCGGCTGAAGGTGATCTCGTGGGTGCCCTGGCTGGGGTCGGTGGGGTTGTTCTCCACGGTGAAGGTTTCGCTCTGGCCCTGGGGATAGTTGGTAACGGTGAGCTTCACCGGGTGCAGCACCGCCATGGTCCGCTGGGCGGACACGTTCAGGTCCTCCCGCAGGCAGTGCTCCAGGAAGCCGTACTCCACGGTGTTGGGGGATTTGGCCACGCCGATACGCTCGCAGAAATTGCGGATGGAGGCGGCGGTATAGCCCCGGCGGCGCAGGCCGCACAGGGTGGGCATCCGGGGATCGTCCCAGCCGGAGACATAGTGCTCCTCCACCAGCTTGCGGAGCTTGCGCTTGCTCATGACGGTGTGGTCAATGCCCAGCCGGGCAAATTCGATCTGGCGGGGCTTGTGATAGGGGATGGACACATTGCTGACCACCCAGTCATACAGAGGCCGGTGGGACTCGAACTCCAGGGAGCAGAGGCTGTGGGTGATGCCCTCCAGAGCGTCCTGGATGGGGTGGGCAAAGTCGTACATGGGATAGATGCACCACTTGGTGCCCTGGCGGTGGTGGTTGATGAAGCGGATGCGGTAAATGATGGGGTCCCGGAGGTTCAGATTGCCGCTGGCCAGGTCGATCTTGGCCCGCAGGGTCATTTTCCCCTCCTCCACCTGGCCGTTCTTCATCTTTTCAAACAGCCGCAGGTTCTCCTCGATGGGCCGGTCCCGGTAGGGGGACGTGGCGGGGATGCCGATGTCGCCGCGGTTGGCCTTGAACTCCTCCGGCGTCAACTCGCACACATACGCCAGGCCCTTTTTGATGAGCTCCACGGCGTATTCATAGTCCTTTTCAAAATAATCGGAGCCATAGAAGAAACGGTCGCCCCAGTCGAAGCCCAGCCAGTGGATATCCTGCTGGATGGCATCCACATACTCGGTGTCCTCCTTGGCGGGGTTGGTGTCGTCCATGCGCAGGTTGCACAGGCCGCCGTAACGCTCGGCGGTGCCGAAGTCGATGCAAAGGGCCTTGCAGTGGCCGATGTGCAGATAGCCGTTGGGCTCCGGCGGGAAACGGGTGTGAACGGTCAGTCCCTGGAACCGGCCACCCTCTGCGATGTCCTCGTCGATAAAGTTCAGAATAAAGTTTTTGCTCTCGGCACTCTCCTCGTTCAGAGGGGCCTTCCCTTCCTCGGTCATTGTCTCACACTCCTTATTCGGTCGTAATCCCGTGTTTTCACACTGAACTTATATTATACGGTTCCCGTCCTCTGATTGCAAGAGCTTTTGAAGGGGCGGGACAACTTTTTTTGCGGGCATTGCAAAAAGAGGGAGGAGAGCGGCGCTCTCCTCCCTCTTTGGAAGCTGCGGGGGTTATTTCCGCTCCGTCAGCTTGCTGTTGCACTTCTGCAGGAAGCGGTCGTTGGCGATGATGGCCCGGGTGTGGGTCCCCTCGCCGATGGGGCCCCAGTCGTCGCTGGCTTCCACCCGGAAGGTGATGAGCTTGCCGTTTTCGGACACGCCGGTGACGGTGGCCGTGGCCCGGACGGTCATGCCCACGGGGGTGGGAGCCAGGTGGCTGGAATGAATGTCCACGCCCACGGTGCCCTTGCCCTCCGGCAGGTCCGGCTGCACGCAGTCCATGGCGGCGTGCTCCATCATGGCCATCATAAACGGGGTGCCGAACACCTCCAGGCCGCCGGAGCCGATGGCCCGGGCGGTCATCTCCGGGGTGACCACCTGCTCAATGGTATAGGATTTGCCGATTTCGATCATATCCGTTCCTCCTTTATACGCCCAGCCTGGTCCACAGCCGGTCATACAGCCGCAGGGTGTCCTTGGGCAGGTTTTCATAGATCTCGCAGCGGTCCAGCGTCTCCGCCGGGGGCGCCATGATTTCGTAGATCTCGGGGTCCAGCTCCTCCTCGTTGACCTCCGCATAGTAGGCCGGGTACTGCTCCAGGGCTTCCCAGTTGGGGGAGGCGTACCAGATATAGTCCATGTTGGCCAGGTTGGAGTCCGTGGAGGCGATGAAGTTGATCCACTCCTCCGCCTCGGCCATGTGCTGGGTGTCCTTCAGGACGCACATGGCGTCCACAAACCAGTTGCTGCCCTCCTCCGGGATGACGAAGGCCAGGTCCTCGTTGTTTTCCAGCATGGTCAGGTAGTCGCCGGCGTAGTACATGGCGATGGCGGCGTTGCCGCCCTCCATCTTCTGGAACACCTCGTCCATGACGAAGGCCTGATACACGCCGCTGTCCTTGGCGTTTTTCAGCAGGTTGAAGGCCTCCTCCAGCTGGCCGGGGTCCGTGGTATTGATGCTGTAGCCCAAGTCCAGCAGAGCCGCGGCCAGAGCGTCCCGGGAGTTGTTGATCATCAGCACCTGTCCCGCGTACTGGGGATCGAACATGGCGTCCCAGCTGGTAATAGGCTCGGACACCATGCTGGTGTTGTAGATAATGCCCAGGGTGCCCCAGGCGTACGGCACGGTGTACTTGTTCTCCGGGTCGTAGCTGAGGTTCTTGTAGGTGTCGTCAATGAGTTGGAAATTGGGAATGTGGCTGTAGTCCAGCTCCGCCAGCATATCCTCCTGAATCAGGCGGGCGATCATATAGTCCGAGGGGACGATAACGTCGAAATCTGCGCCGCCCATCTTGATCAGGGAATACAGGGCCTCGTTGCTCTCCGCCGTCTGATAGTTCACCCGGATGCCGGTTTGCTCCTCGAACCGGGTGATCAGGTCCTCGTCGATATACTCGCCCCAGGAGCACACGTTCACCACCCGCTCCGACTGAACGGAGTGTCCGGTGACCACCAGCACCGCCACTAAGGCGCAGGCCATGGCTCCGGCCGCCACCCGGCGCAGCAGCTTGTTGGGCCGCCGGTGGGGCTTCACCGGTCCGCCGGAGGCGGCGGACACCGCCGCGTGATGCTCCCGCCGGGCGGCGTGGCTGTCCCGCAGGTTGATGATGGCCAGCAGCACCAGCACCGTCACAAACAGCAGGGTGGAAATGGCGTTGATCTCCGGGCTGACGCGCTTTTTGGTCATGCCGTAAATGGTCATGGCCAGGGTGGAGGCGCTGGTTCCGGCGGTAAAGTAGCTGATGATGAAGTCATCCACGGACATGGTGAAGGCCGTCAGCGCGCCGGACACGATGCCGGGCTTGATCTCCGGGATCACCACCCGCCAGAAGGCCTGCATCCAGGTGCAGCCCAGGTCCTGGGCCGCGTCGATGAGGTTCCGGTCCATCTGCCGCAGCTTGGGGCCCACGGACAGGATGACATAGGGGATGTTGAAGCAGATGTGGGCGATCAGCAGGGTGCCGAAGCCCATGGTCAGCCGCTCCGGCAGCACCACCGCCGACTGCCAGGAGTTCACCCACCCGGCAAAGGCGCCCCAGCCGTTGAAGAACACCACGAACAGCAGGCACAGGCTGACGCCGGTGACGATATCCGCGTTCATCATGGGGATGTTGTTGACGGAATTGACGATGGCCCGGCGGCGGCGGCTCATGGCGTACAGACCAATGGCGGCAAACGTGCCCGCAATGGCCGCCACAATGGTGGACAGCAGCGACACCATCAGGGTAGTGTACACGCTGTTCATAATCAGGCGGTTAGACAGCAGGGACTCGTACCATTTCAGGGAAAAGCCCTTCCAGACGCTGGAGCTGGTGCCCGCGTTGAAGGAGAAAACGATGAGAATGATGATGGGTGCATAGAGAAACAGGAACACCAGCGCCATCAGCACCCGATCGCCGATGCTGTTCTGCTTGCGGCCGGTCATAGCATCACCGCCTGTTCCTCGCCCTCACCGAAGCGATTCATCACCAGCATGCACACCAGCACGATGATCATCATCACCAGGGAGATGGCCGCGCCCAGCTGGGGGTTATAGGCCCCGCCCAGGAACTGCCGCTCGATGAGGTCGCCCAGCAGAAGCTCCGTGCCGCCGCCCAGCATCCGGCTGATGGCGAAGGTGGACACCGACGGCACAAACACCATGGTGATGCCGGAGATGACCCCCGGCAGGCTCAGGGGCAGGATCACCCGGCGGAACACCGTCATGGAATTGGCCCCCAGGTCCCGGGCGGCCTCCAGCAGGGAGCCGTCCAGCTTGATGATCACGGAATAGATGGGCAGGATCATAAAGGGCAGATAGTTATACACCATGCCCAGCACCACGGCCCCCTGGGTATTCATCATGGAGAAATACTCCAGCTCCGTGCCGAAAAGGTGGTTATACAGGCTGATGAGGCCGATTTTTTCAAACAGCTGGTTCAGCAGGCCGTGGTTTTCCAGGATGGTCATCCAGGAATAGGTCCGCAGCAGGAAGTTCATCCACATGGGAAGCATGATCAGCACCATGGCCGTCCGCTGGAATGCCGGACCCTCCCGGCTCATGAGATACGATACCGGGTACCCGATGACCAGACAGATCAGCGTGGCGATGATGGCCAGCTTGAAGGACCGCAGAAACACCTGGGTATAGCCGCCCATCTGCACAAAGTTGTCCAGGGTGAAGCCCCCCTCCGAGGAGGAGAAGGCATAAATCACCATGATGAGGATGGGGGCCACCACGAAAATGGCCATCCACACCTCATAGGGCACGGCGAACCGGGAGAGCTTATTCTTCATCCCCGATCTCCTCCTCATCCGTCTCCAGGGAGGCGTCCGCCAGCTCCTCATACTCCTCGGAATAGGAGCTGTAGTCGCCGAACTGACCGGAATATTCGCTCTTTTTCATGATATGGAACCCGTCCGGATCGATCTTCACGCCGATGCGGGCCCCCACCGGGGAGTGGTCCGTGGTCTGGATCAGCCACTTGAAGCCCCGGAAGTCCACGATGATATCGTACTGCATCCCCTTGAAGGTGACGTTGGTGACGGTGCCCACCAGCTGCCCCTGCTCCACGGGGACAATGTCGATGTCCTCGGGGCGGATGACCACGTCCACCGGCTCGTTGGGGGCGAACCCGCCGTCCACACAGGGGAACTCCTTGCCGTACATTTTCACCACGTTGTCGCGGACCATGGTGCCGTTGAGAATGTTGCTCTCGCCGATAAAGTCCGCCACAAAGGCGTTTTTCGGCTCGTTATAGATGTCCTCGGGGGTGCCGATCTGCTGGATGCGGCCCTTGTCCATCACCACCACGGTGTCGGACATGGTCAGGGCCTCCTCCTGGTCGTGGGTCACATAGATGAAGGTGATGCCCATCTGCTGCTGGATACGCTTCAGCTCGTTCTGCATATCCTTGCGCAGGCGCAGGTCCAGCGCGCCTAGGGGCTCATCCAGCAGCAGGACCTTGGGCCGGTTCACCAGCGCCCGGGCGATGGCCACCCGCTGCTGCTGGCCGCCGGATAGCTGATCCACGCGCCGTTTTTCAAAGCCCTTCAGGCTCACAACGCCCAGCATCTCCGTAACCCGCTCACGGATCTCCTCCTCCGGCACCTTGGCAATGCGCAGGCCGAAGGCAATGTTTTCAAACACATCCAGGTGCGGGAACAGCGCATACTTCTGGAACACCGTGTTGATCTGCCGCTTGTGGGGCGGGACATCATTGATCCTGACGCCGTCAAAGATCACATCACCGCCGGTAGGGGTGGTAAACCCGCCGATAATGCGCAGCGTGGTGGTCTTGCCGCAGCCGCTGGGGCCTAAAAGCGTCAGAAACTCCGAATCATTAAAATACAAATTGATGTTATCGAGAACCTGCTCGTCGTCAAACGCCATGCAGATATTCCGCAGGCGAATCAACTCTTTGGACATTTATCCTCCTCCGTTCACAAAAAAAAATTATACGCCGCCTCCCGGCAAAAACGGTTTCTGTTCCATTTTCCCCGTAACTCGCCAGGATTTGACAGATACAATATAGTAAGAAACCCCCCAAATGTCAATAAGATTTTTTCGCATTTTTATAATGTGTTTTTTTAGCCGAAAACATCCCCGAAAAACGTCTCTGCTATGTGAAAAGAGACTACCCGGAAGGGTAGTCTCTTTGATTTTCAAACCGGGCCTGCAGGTCCTTAGCCCGCCTCCTCTGTCACATCCACGGCGCTGTCCAGCACCTCCTGAGGCACGGTGATGGCATCCACATCGTTGTAGCCCAGCACCTCCATGGACATGATGAATTTGTCCACGGTCACATCGGCGTCCTCACTGTCCTCGGAGCTCTGCAAAAGCTCCGTCATCATACTGGTCATATCAAAGACATACTTCACGGGCAGGCCCGCGTCGTTGATCCAGATAGTGATGGGAATGCCGCTCATGCCGGCCAGCGCGCTGCTGTAATCCTCTCCCAGCAGGGAGGTGATGCTCTCCAGGCTGCCGCTCTCCTCCAGGGTGTCCTCCAGCATGTCGGAGGTGATAACGCCCTCATAGCGGGTAACGGAGGCGCCCTGCACGGTGTCCGTGCCGGCGGCCTTGAAATTGGAGCCGTTCTTCATGTATAGCTCAAAGGCCTCCACGGCGTCATACTGGTCGGTGTTCATGCCGGAGGCATCGGCCTGGCTCTTATACCACTGATTCTGACCCGCGCCGGTCATGTCCATGCCCGTATAGGCCACCATTTGACCGCCCTCGGACACCATGTAGATCTGCACATCCTTAAGCGCCATACCCAGCATATCCATGTTCATGGTCATCCTGGCGGCGGAGGGATTCATGGTGACCTCGGCAGTACCGTCCGCCTTCATCTCCACCGACTGGCCCTCGGCGCTGATAGCCATTTCCATGGCGTAGGTATAGCGCATACTGCTGATCTTTGTCAGCTCCTGCTGGGCCGCCACCATCACGGAAGCGGCGTCTGCGCCGCCATTTTCCTTGCCGCAGGCCGCCAGGGTAAACATCATAGCCAATGCCAGCGCGCCCGATGCGATCTTTCTCCACAGATTTTTCATATACTCTTTCCTTTCTGCGCCCCATAAACGGAGCAATATAGGCCGTTTCCGTCCATACAAGCATTGTATTATACAGCTGTCTCTTATACACATCTCCGAGCCCACGAGACTAGGCATGATCTC
>ENA-OZLH01001651-OZLH01001651.1-human-gut-metagenome-genome-assembly--contig:-NODE-1651-length-10485-cov-4.677181_pt1 | contig 10485 bp, 17 predicted proteins | sample MGYA00244832_ERZ653776 | MGnify/ENA primary metagenome ERZ653776 (study PRJEB26926, sample SAMN06165218) | human gut metagenome | biome: ENVO:00009003; feature: ENVO:2100002; material: ENVO:00002003...
TTACAGAAGCAATATGCACATCTACGTTCAGGTCATCGACGACGTCGCCGGAAAAACCCTTGCCGCAGCATCTACGGTAGAAAAAGAAATCGGCAAAATGGTTGAAGGCAAGAGCAAAACCGAAGCCGCGAAAATCGTCGGCGCGGAAGCCGCAAAACGCGCGATCGCCGCAGGCATCACCGAAGTGGTTTTCGACCGTGGCGGTTACATCTATACCGGAAGAGTCGCAGCGGTTGCGGACGGCGCAAGAGAAGCCGGCCTGAAATTCTAGGGAGGTTATTATGGCAGAAAGAAACGAAAAGTTCAATAAAAACAGAGGCGAGAAGCGCGAGGACAATACCCCGCACAGACTCATTGCCATTAACCGCGTAACAAAGGTTGTCAAAGGCGGCCGCAGAATGCGTTTCACCGCGCTTGTCGTCGTCGGCGACGAAAAGGGCAGCGTAGGTATCGGCACCGGTAAGGCAGCCGAAGTACCCGAGGCAATCAAGAAGGCGGTCGAAGCGGCAAAACGCGACGTCAAACCCGTCGCAGTCGTCGGAACGACTATTCCTCATCGCGCAGAAGGCGTCTATGGCAGAGGCAGAGTTCTTCTTATGCCCGCCGAAGAAGGTACCGGCGTTATCGCCGGCGGTCCCGTACGTGCCGTTCTTGAAATGGCAGGTATCAAAGATATCCGTACGAAATCCATCGGCACCACGACTCCTATCAACTGCGTACGCGCAACCATTAACGGTTTAAGACAGCTCCGCACCGCCGAAGAAATTATGGAAGTAAGAAACATCGGCAAAGCGGACGACGAAAAAATCGTGCTGTAATCGGAGGTAACCGAAATGAAACAAATTAAAGTAACTTTGGTTAAAAGCACCATCGGCGCAGTCAAAAAGCAACAGGCTACCGTAGAAGCGTTAGGTCTTCACAAAATCGGACAGTCCAAAGTATTTACGGACAGCGAGGTTTTGCAAGGTATGCTTAAAGTAGTCTCCCACTTGGTCAAAGTGGAAGAAGCGTAAAGGGAGGGCACATTTATGAAAATGCACACTTTACAACCCGCCGAAGGCGCGGTAAGAGACGTAAAAAGACTTGGCAGAGGTATCGGCTCGGGTACGGGCAAAACCTCCGGCAAAGGTCATAAAGGTCAATGGGCAAGAAGCGGCGGCGGCGTACGTCCCGGATTCGAAGGCGGTCAAATGCCTATTTGCCGTCGTTTGCCTAAACGCGGCTTCACCAATAATTTCAAGAAAGTATATTCAATCGTGAACGTGGGCGACCTCGACGTGTTCGAGGCAAACACCGAGATCACGCTCGAACTCTTGTACGAGAATCGCATCGTCGGAAAGATGGAACCTTATGGTCTGAAAGTCCTCGGATGCGGCGAACTCACGAAACCCCTTACCATTAAAGCCAGCAAATTCACGGCTTCTGCGGTAGCGGCAATCGAAAAGGCAGGCGGAAAAGCAGAGGTACTGTAATGTTTGAAACTATTAAAAACGCATTCGGAACAAAAGAAATACGCGTAAAAATATGGGCAACGCTTTTGTTGTTGCTTGTTTACCGTATCGGTTGCTTTGTCCCTGTTCCTGGTATCAGTGTCATTGACATTCATAAGTTAGTAGAAGCAGGGTCATTTTTAAGCGTCATCAGCGCGATTACCGGCGGGTCGCTTTCACAAGGTACGCTTTTTGCTCTCGGAATCATCCCGTTTATCAATAGTTTCATCATAATGCAACTTCTGACACTCATTATTCCCAAACTGGAAGAAATGAGTAAAGACGGTGAAGAAGGCCGTAAAAAAATCACGCAAATCACGCGTTACGTCGCAATCGTACTCGGCGTGATTCAAGCCATCGGCATTGCGTTTATGTGGAAGGACTATATCGAACCCATTTACGGCATGCAAAAGAACTGGCTTGCGATGATTTACGTAATCGTAATGCTCGTCGGCGGCAGCGTAATGGTAATGTGGCTGGGCGAAAGAATCACGGAATACGGCATCGGCAACGGTACGTCGCTTATCATCTTCGTCGGTATTCTTTCAACGGCTGGCACCTCGCTTCTGAACGCGTTCAGAACAGTCCCCACCGATCCCAACAAACTCTGGAATATTTTCGGGTTCTTAATCCTCGTCGTGGCACTCTTTGCGTTCATCGTCTTTATGGACGGTGGCGAAAGAAGAATCACGGTGCAATATGCAAAACAGGTCAAGGGTAACAAAATGTACGGCGGACAAACCACGTTTATTCCTATTCGTGTAAACGCGTCGGGCGTTATGCCGATAATCTTTGCGTCGTCGTTCATCATGTTCCCGCAGATGATAATCAGTTTCATTCCCAAACTTGCCGAAAGCAAATTCGGCGTATGGTGGATGAGAAACCTTACCACTTCCGGCGGAACCTGGTGGGGCAGCCTGATTTATTACATCTTCTTGGTTGTATTCATCATCTTCTTTGCATATTTCTATTCGATGATTCAGTTCAACCCCGAAGACGTTTCAAAGAACATTCAGCAATACGGCGGGTTTATCCCCGGTATTCGTCCCGGTAAACCCACGTCGGATTACCTTAAACGTATCAACAACCGTATTACTTTGTTCGGAGCAATCTTCCTTTCGATCATTTGCGTAATTCCTACGTTCCTGTTCAACGTTATCGGCAAGGACATCGGACTTTCAAGCGCATTCTCGGCAACCGGACTTCTTATCGTAGTATCCGTCGCGCTGGAATTCAACAAGTCGCTTGAATCGCAAATAATGATGAGACATTACAAGGGATTCCTTAAATAATAAAGTATGAGGGAAGCGGCGCAAAGCGACGCTTCCCGAAACCTTGCTTTTAAGGACGGGGGAAAGAGTTTTTCAGGAGAGTTTATGAATATTATTCTTTTGGGCGCACCCGGAGCAGGAAAAGGCTCGCAGGCGGCGAAAATATCGGAATATTACAAAATCCCGCACATTTCGACGGGCGACATATTCCGCAAAAACATTAAGGAACAAACGGCACTCGGCAAACTTGCAAAGACTTTCATCGACGCAGGCAATCTCGTGCCCGACGACGTGGTTATCGATCTCGTCAAAGACAGACTTGCAAACGACGACTGCAAAAACGGATATATCCTTGACGGATTCCCTCGCACCATTCCCCAAGCCATCGCGCTTGACAAGGTTGCGGATATCGACGTCGTTCTGAACATCGACGTTCCGTTTGACGTCATCGAAGACAGATTGACCGGCAGACGCGTATGCATTTGCGGCGCAACCTATCACGTATCGCAACTTAACGGCAGGGATACTTGCGAAAAGTGCGGACAAAAACTTTTCGTCCGCGACGACGACAAAATCGAAACGGTGAAAGCGCGCCTTAAAGTCTATGAGGAACAAACCGCGCCTCTTGTCGAATATTATCAAGGTCTCGGCCTTGTCAAAACGATTAAAGGACGCGACACCGTCGACGAAACTTTTGAGGAAGTCAGGAAGGTTCTCGATACGTTATGATTTACCTTAAAACCGCAAGCGACTTTGAAAAAATGCGCGTGGCGGGCGCAATCGTCAGGGACACCCTTTTGCTTATGGAAGAAAAAGCGAAAGAAGGCGTCACGACGGCGGAACTTAACAAAATCGCCGACGCTTACATCAGAAAATGCGGCGCAGAACCGAGTTTTCTGAATTACAACGGATATCCGTTCAGCATTTGTGCGTCGGTCAACGAGGAGGTCGTCCACGGGTTTCCTTCCAAAAGGGCGCTTAAAGACGGCGATATTGTGAGTATCGACGTGGGGGCTGTTATCAACGGTTTTCACGGAGACGCGGCAAGGACATTCCTTATCGGAAACGTAAAGGAAGAAGTCAGAAAACTTGTCGAAGTAACGAAAGAATGTTTCTTTAAGGGGATCGAAGCCTTTAAGGACGGAAACAGACTTTCGGACATCGGAATCGCGGTGCAGACGTACGCCGAAAGTTTCGGATACGGCGTCGTGAGAGAAATGGTCGGACACGGCATCGGCAGGAAAATGCACGAAGATCCCGAAGTCCCGAATTACTTTACGGGAAGAAGGGGACCGAGGCTTGAACCGGGTATGGCGCTTGCCATCGAGCCGATGATAACTCTCGGCAGTCCGGACATCTGTCTTGACGAAAACCAGTGGACGGTGTCGACAATCGACAAAAAACCCGCCGCGCATTACGAAAATACCACAATTTTAACAAAAAACGGCCTCGAAATATTGACATTATAAAAAAATTAATGTATAGTATGAAAATCAGTGTCGGAAGTATTGTCCTGTCAAAAGCGGGACGCGACAAAGGAAGATATTTCGTCGTGACGGAAGTCGTCGACGAAAACTACGTCAGAATTTCCGACGGCGACCTTCGCAAAGCGGAGAAAGCCAAACTCAAAAAAGTAAAACACTTGAAGTTCAGCGGTGATAACTTGCCCGAATTTGCAAATATGCAAAACAAGGACAAGGGTGTTGTCAACGCCGAACTTCGTAGCGCGTTAAAAGCGTACAAAAACACCCGTAAGGAGGAACAATAGTGTCCAAGGAAGACGTCATCGAAGCGGAAGGCCGCGTTGTCGAGGTTATGCCCAACGCAACTTTCAAGGTTCAACTGGCAAACGGTCATATCGTTATTGCCTACTTGTCCGGAAAACTCAGGATGAATTATATCCGTATTCTCGAAGGAGATAAGGTTACTATTGAAATGAGTCCTTACGACCTTACGAAAGGTAGAATTACCTGGCGTAGCAAAAATTAATGGAGGTATCAACAATGAAAGTCAGACCGTCTGTTAAACCTATGTGCGACAAATGCAAGGTTATCAAAAGAAACGGCAGAGTTATGGTTATCTGCAGCAAAAATCCCAGCCACAAACAAAGACAGGGTTAATTTCACTATTGCATATTATCTGCCGGTAGCACGCGGCTGATTACCGTATCATTCCATTTACATGCGGTATGTGTGAGGGCGACAATATAAAATATCATTTGTAAATTTAATGGAGGTTACAAAATGGCACGTATTGCTGGCGTAGATTTACCCCGCGAGAAAAGGCTTGAAATCGGACTTACCTATATTTATGGTATCGGCCGTCCCACTGCCACGAAAATCTTACAAGAAACCGGCATTTCCCCCGACATCCGCGTCAAGGATCTGACCGAAGAACAAGTAAGTATTCTCAGGGAGTATATCGAAAAGAATCTTCACGTCGAAGGCGATTTGAAGAGAGAAATTTACACAAACATCAAACGACTGAAAGATATCGGTTGTTATAGAGGCGTAAGACATCGTAAAGGCTTACCCGTACGCGGTCAGCGCACGAAACAAAACGCGCGTACCTGCAAGGGTCCGAAGCGTCTTGTCTCACGCAAAAAGTAGGAGGTAACTTATGGCAGCACCCAGAAAAGTTATTAAGAAACGTAAAGACTTAAAACGTATTGAAAAAGGTTGCGCGCATATCCATGCCTCTTTCAATAACACTATCGTTACCATCACCGACACCGAAGGCAATGCCATCAGTTGGTGCAGCGCGGGCAAGCTTGGCCTTAAAGGCAGCCGTAAGAGCACCCCGTACGCAGCGCAAATGATCGCAGAAGCCGCTGTCAAAGACGCGCTTCCCCACGGATTAAAGAGTGTTGAAGTTTACGTCAAGGGTCCCGGCGCAGGTCGCGAAAGCGCAATCCGCGCAATCAACACCGCAGGTCTCGAAATCACCCTTATCAAGGACGTCTCTCCCATTCCTCACAATGGTTGCCGTCCTCCCAAACGCAGAAGACTGTAAGGAGAATTTGATTTATGGCTAAATATACAGGACCGGTACTTAAAAAGTGCAGAGCGTTGGGTATCAGCCCGATGGAACTCGGCATCGATAAAAAATCAAACCGTCAGGTTAAAGTTTCCAGAAAGAAACAAAGCAACTACGCTTTGCAACTCAAAGAGAAACAGAAGGTTAAATTTATCTACGGCATTCTTGAAAAACAATTCAAAATGTACTACAACAAGGCTGAAAGAATGCGCGGCGTAACGGGCGAAAACATGCTCGTTCTTATCGAAAGCCGCCTCGATAACGTTGTTTATCGCCTCGGCCTCGGCAGCAGCCGCGCTATGGCGCGCCAGATCGTAAACCACGGTCACATCACGGTAAACGGACACGTCGTCGACATTCCGAGTTACCTTGTGAAAGCGGGTGACGTCGTTGCCGTTAAATCCAACAAACAGGACAAAGTCATGTATGCGGACATCAAAGAAGGCAACAAAGTCGTACTTCCCGCATGGCTGTCCTTTGATAATGCAACTCTCACCGGAAAAGTCGAGCGTCTTCCCGAACGCGCGGATATCGACCCGTCTATTTCCGAACATCTCATCGTTGAGTTGTACTCGAAATAATCCGATTTTGACAATCAGATTATCCTTTATAGGAGGAATTGTTCTATGATGGAAATGAAACGACCTAAAATCACTTACGAAGAGAACGAGTCGGGCAGCTTCGCCCGTTTCGTGGTAGAGCCTTTGGAACGCGGTTTTGGTACGACGCTCGGGAACAGTTTAAGAAGGATTCTTCTTTCCGCGCTTCCCGGTGCAGCACCCGTCGGCATTAAAATTGCCGGCGTCGACCACGAATTTTCAACCATTCCCGGTGTACGCGAAGACGTTACCGAAATTATCCTTAATATCAAAGGTCTCGCAATCAAAATCCACGGCGCTTGCCCCGAAAAGAAGGAAATCACCCTTTATAAGAATACGGCAGGTCCCGTGACGGCCGCAGACATCAGCGTTCCTTCCGATGTTGAAATTCTTAACCCCGATATGTATATCTGCAACCTCGAACAGGGCGCAGTGCTCGATATGTCGATTTATATCGATACCGGCCGCGGATACGTTCCCGCAGACCGCAACAAGGACGCCAAAGCGCCCATCGGATATATTCCCGTCGACAGCATCTACACCCCCGTCGAAAAAGCAAACTACACTGTCGAGAGCACCCGTGTCGAGCAGAGCATCGACTTTGACAAACTGACAATCGAAGTCCTTACAAACGGCACCGTTTCCGCAAAGGAAATCATCAGCCTTTCTGCAAAAATCATGAACGACCACGTTCAACTTTTCGTCGACCTTATCGACAATATGTCGAGCTACGATATCCTCGTTTCGCAAGACGACGACAAACAACAGAAAGTGCTTGAAATGTCCGTCGAGGACCTTGACCTCAGCGTTCGTTCGTACAACTGCTTGAAACGCGCAGGTATTCACACCGTCGAGGATTTGACCAAAAAATCCGAAGAAGATATGCTTAAAGTGCGTAATCTCGGCCGCAAATCGCTTGAAGAAGTCATCAATAAGCTTCACGACCTCGGCCTTGATCTTCGCAACAAAGACGAGTAAGGAGACTTTTTATGGAACCCAAAAAATTAGGAAGACCTACCGACCAACGTCTTGCCGTCCTCAGAAACCAGGCAAGCGAACTCTTGTGGTATGGCAAAATAGAAACAACCGTTGACCGCGCTAAATCGGTCAAAAGCATCGCTGAAAAACTTATCACCCTTGCTATCAACACTTACGAAGATACCGTTAAGGTTACCAAAACCAAAACGAACTTGAAGGGCGAAAAAGTCGAAGTCGAATTCACCAACGACGGCCCCAAAAAACTTGCTGCACGCAGGAAAATGATCGCCGAACTTCGTGATATCCCCGAAGCCAAAGAGGAAAAAGAAAGCAAAACCGCATATGCCAAACGTACCGCGGACGTCAGCAATCCTCTTGTTGAAAAACTCTTCAACGAATATGCTCCCAAATACGCAAAACGCGCGGAAGAGAAAGGCCAGAAGGGCGGCTACACCCGCATCGTCAAACTTGGCGAACGTCGCGGCGACGCAGCATCCATGTGCATTCTGGAATTGCTGTAATCTTTAAAACTAAGGCACGCAGAAATGTGTGCTTTTTTTATGCAAAAATTATTGATAATATCGCGCGTTTTTTATATAATTTACCTATGCAAAAGATTCTGAGTACAATGCGTCGGGCGATAACCGACTACAATATGATCAGTGACGGCGACAAAATAGTTGTGGGCGTTTCCGGGGGTAAAGACAGTTTATTGCTATTGACCGCCTTAAAAGCCTTTCAACGCTTTTCTCCCGCGAAATTCGACCTTGCCGCAATCACTATCGACATGGGCTTTAAGGACGCGTCTGTCGCCGAAAAACAGGCTTTGTCGGCGTATATTGCGGAACTCGGCGTGCCGTATTACGTCGTCGATACCGATATTGCCGAAGTCATCTTCGAGGCAAGGAAAGAAAGCAATCCGTGCAGTCTGTGCAGCAAGATGCGCCGGGGCGCGCTTAACAATAAGGCGATTGAGCTGGGATTCAACAAACTCGCCCTCGGACATCACGCCGACGACGTCGTGCAAACCATGCTGTTGTCGCTTTTGTACGAAGGCAGGTTTTCGACTTTCCAGCCCGTATCTTTTATGGACAGAAGCGGTATAACGCTGATACGCCCGTTTATTTACACAAGCGAATCGGACGTCAAAGGCGCGGTCAACAAACTGAATCTGCCCGTCCTGCACAATCCGTGCCCCGCGAACAAACACACCCAGCGCGAATACGTCAACGAACTTGTGAAAAAGCTCACGAAGGAAGTGCCGTACGCCCGCGAAAGAATGCTTGGCGCAATCTATCACCCCGAACGCGCAAACCTTTGGCAAAAACCCGATAAATCCGACGATTAAAAGGTCATAAATCCGTTGTCCCCCTACATATTTTATAAAGCAGGGGGAATCAATGGAAAGGAATATCGAAAGGATTTTAAGGGAAGCCCGATACGTCTTGGAAAACAAGTGTACCGTGCGTGAAGGCGCAAAAAAATTCGGCGTGTCGAAAAGCACTTTTCACGCCGACATAACTTATAAATTGAAAGACGTCGATAAGGAAACATATGAAAAGGTGCAACGTCTTATGGATTATCACTTTTCAATCCGCCATTTAAGGGGCGGCGAAGCGACGAAAAGAAAGTATAAGCAATCGAAAACGCCCGTTTAACGGCAAAAAACAACCGCACTATTAAAGTGCGGTTTTGTTGTGTAATTTATTCTCGTCCAACGAGTTCGTCGATTGTGATGTCGAAGATATCTGCAAGTTTTACAAGCGTGTAAATATCGGGCGTGCTGATTCCGTTTTCATAATTTGAAACAAGGTTTTTGCTTCCGCCGAGTTGTTTTGACAATTCTTCTTGGGTAAGGTTATTCGCCTTTCTGAAAAATCTTATATTGTCAGCAATTTTTAACTCTTTCATATTGACAATAGTACAAGAATCTTGTACAATAAAAGAAAAACCACAAGAAACTTGTGACGTTGCGTTCGCTTACAATGCTTTGAGAAGGGCATAAAAAAAGACACTCGGCAGTGCGAGTGTCTTTTGTTTTTGTTGAATTATGCTTTGCCTGCACAACCCAAAACGTCGATGAGTTTGTGGCGGACGCATTCCTTAATCGCCGCTCTTGCGGGCCCGAAATATTGACGGGGATCGAAGTGCGAAGGATTGTTATAGAAATGTTCGCGGATAGCGGCGGTTGCTGCCATACGAAGGTCGCTGTCGACGTTGATTTTGCAAACAGCCATACGTGCGGCTTCGCGAAGCATATCTTCGGGAACGCCTTTTGCGCCGGGCATACTTCCACCGTACTTTTCAATGGTTTCGACGTATTCTTGCGGAATGCTGGACGCACCGTGCAATACGATGGGGAAGCCGGGCAGACGTTTGCCGACTTCTTCAAGGATGTCAAAGCGCAGACGAGGCGCGGTCTTGAACTTGAATGCGCCGTGGCTGGTGCCGATTGCGATTGCAAGGGAGTCGACGCCCGTGCGGCTTACGAACTCTTCAACCTGGTTGGGGTCGGTATAGCAAGCGTCCTTTTCGCTGACGTTTACCGCGTCTTCGATGCCTGCCAGCTGGCCGAGTTCCGCCTCGACAACGACGCCGTGGTCGTGAGCGTATTGGACGACTTCCGACGTGATTTTAATATTTTCTTCAAAAGAGTGATGCGACGCGTCAATCATAACCGAAGTAAAGCCGCCGTCAACGCAGGATTTGCAAAGTTCGAAACTGTCGCCGTGATCGAGGTGCATTACGATGGGCAGTCCGCTGACTTCCGACGCCGCCTCGATAAGATGACGGAGATATACGGGGTTTGCGTACTTTCTTGCGCCCGCGGATACTTGCAAGATAACGGGAGCGTTTTCTTCGGTGCAAGCCTCGACGATGCCCTGGATGGTTTCCATATTGTTGACGTTAAAAGCGCCGATTGCGTAACCGCCTTCATACGCTTTCTTGAACATTTCGGTGGATGTAACTATTGGCATAAATAACCTCCATTGATTATTATGTTTATTTTTGTCAAGGCTATTATATATTAAAAGCCGATAAATTTCCACTAAAAGACGCACAAAATTGGCTGTCTCTTATACACATCTCCGAGCCCACGAGACTAGGCAT
>ENA-OZLH01001653-OZLH01001653.1-human-gut-metagenome-genome-assembly--contig:-NODE-1653-length-10480-cov-13.362302_pt1 | contig 10480 bp, 12 predicted proteins | sample MGYA00244832_ERZ653776 | MGnify/ENA primary metagenome ERZ653776 (study PRJEB26926, sample SAMN06165218) | human gut metagenome | biome: ENVO:00009003; feature: ENVO:2100002; material: ENVO:00002003...
CGTCAAGGCCGAGAGCTACCGCGCGAGGAGATCGCCGCGATCTTCGAGCCTGACGAGGAAGGAGGTGAGCAGGAGTGACGCCCTGACATAATGAGCGAGAAGCCGATCACACAACGGATCAAGGACAGGCTCGCGGCCTACACCGCCATGCTGAGGGACATCGACAACCAGCTCGAACGCCTCGACCGCATGGAGATGACGATGGCCTCACCGCCCGGCCCTGATCTGACAGGTATGCCACGCGGATCCGGCACACCATCCGACCGCACCGGCATGATGGTGGAGCGGAAAATGGAGCTCGAGGAACAGATCGACCGGCTCAAGGCTGAGGAGAAGCAGGAGCGCAACGCCATCGAGGGCCTGATCCTCCAGCTCTCCGACCCCGACGAGCGCGCCGTCATCCGGCTGCGCTACTTCGACCGGGCTGACTGGGAGAGCACCTGCGGCGTCCTGTTCGGTGATCGGCGGGACTACGTCGACAGAGTGGACGCCTATCAGAACAGGACATACAAGATCCACGGCCGCGCCCTGCTCAACCTCGCCGCCGTGCTGGACGAGCTGGAGCCCCTGCCTGAGCTGCGGCAGTAAAACGCAGTAAAAGGAACAAAAGGGAAGTAAAAGGAATTGAAAAGCAGTAGCGACCCGTGCTATTCTATATCCTGCAAAAGACCGCCGGACACACGGGCAACGCCGTGACAATTCCGAGCGGCTGACCAGAGGAAAACCAAATAACAACCGACGGCAAGAGGCCGACGGGCGAACCAACGCCCGCCGGTCTCTTTTTGCATATTCAGGAGGTGACAACAACGGCAAAGGCAACCATCACCATGCAGGTCGAAAACTTCCAAAAGCTCATGGACACCGTCGCACAGATCGACGAGCAGGGCCGCAAGGCCGTGAAGGCCACCGTCCGCGACGTCAAGGCCAGAGCGCCGAGCTGGATAGCGCAGGAGGTCACGGCAGTCTACAACATCAAGAAGGGAGAGATCACGCCGTCCAGCGGAGGCAAGCCGAAGAAGATGGCGGGCAGCATCCGCATCACAGGCGAGACCATCGAGGAGCTCACCCTCGTCTACAAGGGCCGGCTCCTGACCCCTGTGCACTTCGGCATGACACCCAAGGCCCCGCCGGCTGGCAGGAGCTACACCCTGAAGGCGCAGATCCTCAAGGGCAGCAAGAAGGTCATCGGCCGCTACAAGAACACCCGCACCAAGGGCGGGCCATACTCGCAGCGGTCTCACTGGATCCTCATGGGGACAGGCAACACCAAAGCAGACGGCACGAGCTGGATCCCATTCCAGCGCATGAGCAAGACCCGCACCGACATCCAGAAGATGACCACCATCTCGGTGCCGCAGATGATAACCAGCGACCGCACCAACGAGGCCATCATGCTGAGGCTCAACACTGAGACAGCCAAGCGCCTCGACCACCACATGAAGCGGGCCCTCGGCCTGTGACCCACGGGCCGCCGCCACGGCCAGCAGGACGCCCGCCAAGGCGGCCGGGCACGCGAGGGCAAGCCCAACACACACGCGCAGGAAAACGCGCCGCAAAGGGCACACAGAGGCCCCACACGGCCACGCAGCGCGGCCGAAGGTACTGTGACGCACCCCTGACGCCTGCGGTGCTGGCGAGCCCAAAAAACGCGCAGACTCCAAAAAGTTTTTCCGGGCCGTTTCGCTTCGCCCGGGGCCTGCGCCGATCATTTTCCTGACCTCACGAAAATGGTGGGGGCACGGCAGCACGACAGAAAGGAGGGGACGCCATGCCGAACACCAACACCAAGCTCGTCGACAGCAAGACCATCGCAGCCCTGTTCGATTTGACTCCCCGCCGCATCCAGCAGCTCACCAAGGAGGGCATCATCACGGCCACCAAGGAGGGCAACGCCAACCGCTACGACCTGCTGCCGACGATCCAGAAATACATCAGATACCTGACGGCCAAGGCCAACGGCCGGGAGCCGTCCAAAAAGGACGCCGAGATCGAAGGGCGCCGGCTCGAGGCCGAGGCCGACCTCAAGCGCAGCAAGGCAGACATCGCCGCGCTCCAGCTCAAGGAGCTCGAGGGCACCATGCACCGCAGCGAGGACGTCGAGGCCGTCATGACCGATCTCGTGTATAGCATCAGGTCAATGCTCGTGGCTCTGCCCGGGCGTCTGGCCGTGGATGTCTCCAGCGCGGCCACCGCTGCGGAAGCGTCCGACATCATCCGCGCCGAGGTCTACAAGATCCTCGAGGAGCTGGCCGGCTATAAATACGATCCCGAGGTCTATGCGCGGCGGGTAAGGGATCGGGAGGGATGGAGCGAGCTCTCCGATGACGCGGACGACTAAGAAGGCCGCCGCGAAGCTCAACGCCGCCATCTCGGGGGCGATTAAACGCTTCGCCCCGCCTGAGAGCCTGACCGTGGACGAGTGGGCCGACAAGCACCGCCGCCTCTCCCCCGAAAGCTCGGCCGAGGCAGGCCCGTGGCGCACCAAGCGCACCCCGTACCTCGAGGAGCCCATGCGGGCCTTCACGGATCCGAAGGTGCACAAGATCGTCATGGTCGCCGCGTCGCAGGTCGGCAAGTCGGAGCTCGAGCTCAACATCATCGGCTACATCATCGACCAAGATCCCGGCAGCATCCTCTATGTGCACCCGACCATCGACGACGCCAGAAAGTTCAGCCGGCTGCGCGTCGCTCCCATGATCCGGGACAGCAAGCCCCTGAAGGCAAAGGTGCACGATGTCAAGGCCAAGGACAGCGGCAACACCATCCTCCAGAAGTCTTTCCCGGGCGGTATGCTCACACTGACCGGCTCCAACAGTGCCTCGGCGCTGGCATCCACCCCCGCCCGCTACATCATCGGCGACGAGCGTGACCGCTGGGCCACGAGCGCCGGCACCGAGGGCGACCCGTGGGCGCTGGCCGAGGCCCGTCAGGCGACCTTTTACAACGCCAAGGCCGTCGAGGTCTCGACCCCGACCATCAAGGGCGCCAGCAACATCGAGACCAGTTTCTACCAAGGCACACAGGAACGCTGGTGCCACCGCTGCCCCGAGTGCGGCGAGTACAGCGAGATCGTGTTCGACGCCATCCACTTCGAGCCCGAGGCCAAGCGCGTGCGCGGCAAAAAGGTCTGGAGCCTGAAGGGCGGCGTCTCGTGGGCCTGTCCTGCCTGCGGCTGCCTGATCTCCGAGGAGACCATGCGCCGGCAGCCGGCCAAGTGGATCGCAGAAAACCCTGACGCCTACAAGAAGGGCGTCCGCTCGTTCTGGCTCAACGCCTTCAGCTCTCCGTGGACACCGTGGGAGAAGATCGTCCTCAAGTTCCTCGACGCCAAGAACGACCCGCAGCGGCTCAAGGTGGTCTACAACACCCTGCTCGGCCAGCTATGGGAGGATCGCGGCGACCTCGAGGACGAGGACACCATGCTCGCCCGCCGCGAGGACTACGGCACCCGCCCGGACGGCACTCCCGTGGAGCTGCCCGACGGCGTGCTGGTGCTCACCTGCGGCGTGGACACGCAGGACAACCGCCTCGAGTATGAGGTCGTCGGCCACGGCAAGTACGGCGAAAACTGGGGCATCGTCAAGGGCTACATCATGGGCCGGCCGGACACCCCCGAGGTTTGGCAGCGGCTCGACGATGTCGTCGACCATGTCTACAAGTTCAAGAACGGCCGGGGCCTGAAGATCTCCATCACCTGCGTCGACTCCGGCGGCCACTTCACCCAAGAGGTGTACGAGGCGTGCCGGGCCAGACAGGGCAAGCGCGTGTTTGCCATCAAGGGCAAAGGCGGCGACGGGATCCCCTATGTCTCCCCGCCGACCAAGGTGCCGATCCGGGACAACAAGAAGATCACCTGCTGGCTCTACACCATCGGCGTCGACGCCGGCAAGGCCGCCATCATGGCCGGCCTGAAGGTGCAGGAGCCCGGCCCGAAATATTCCCATTTCAACCGGCACCCCGACGCCGGCTACGACCTCAACTACTTCAACGGCCTGCTCTCCGAGAAGCTGGTGCTCACCAGCACCCGGCGGGGCGACCGCTGGACGTGGGAGAAGCTGCCCGGCCACAACCGCAACGAGGCCCTCGACTGCCGGGACTATGCCAACGCCGGCCTCAAGATCATCAACCCCGACATGGACGCAGTCGAGCGCCGCCTGCGCGGCCTCGAGGAGCAGCCAAAACCGGCGCCGCAGCGACGGGCGCGCACCAAGCGCAGCAGCTCCAGCGCCTTCGACGACTGGTAAGGAGGACACGACCACATGAAAACGCGCAAGACCATCGAGATCGAGCTCACCGGCAAGCGGGAGCGGCTCGAGCTCTACCTGAAGCGGGAGGCCGAAATGCTGAGCGGCGGCGTGCAGAGCTATGGCATCGGATCCCGCAACCTGTCCCGCTACAACACCGACCTCGCCGCCATCCGGGCGGCCATCAAGGAGCTCGAGGACGACATCGCAGCCCTCGAGGCCCTGCTCAACGGGCAGCGCCCCCGCAAAGTCGTGGGCGTCGTCCCCCGTGACTGGTGAAAGAAGCCCCGAAAGGGGCTTTTTTCATAGGCTGACGCCGGGAGTTTTCGCTCCTTTTCTCCCGGCGCCGGCCATTTTTACCTGAAGGAGGTGAGCACCATCAGCAGACGAAAGAACAAAAGCCGACCGCAGAGCGGCCGGCAGAGCCCCCGCCCCGTGAACAAGGGCTACGGCGACGCCGGCGCGAGCTGGCACAAGCGGTCGACCAAGGGCTTCAGGGCCTTCAGCGGCAGCCCCAAGGAGGACATCGACGCCCACAACTGGACGCTCCGACAGAGAGCCCGGATGCTCTACATGGCCGCACCCATCGCCACCTCGGCCATCCGCACCAACCGCACCAACGTGGTCGGCATCGGGCTCCAGCTCAAGAGCCGGATCGACCGGGAGGCGCTCGGCATGACACAGGAGGCCGCAGACGCATGGCAGGCGCAGGCCGAGCGCGAGTTCAACCTGTGGGCCAACAACAAAAGGGCGTGCGACGCAACCGGCGTCAATAACTTCGCAGCCATGCAGCAGCTCGCCCTCGCCTCGTGGCTGGTCAGCGGCGACGTGTTCGCGGTCGTCAAGCAGTACGACCCGACGCCCCTCATGCCCTACTCGCTGCGCATCCACCTGATCGAGGCCGACCGCGTGGCAACCCCGACGAGCTCCGGCATCGTCACCCCCATGCTGCTGACCACTGGCAAGGCGGCCAACGGCAACACCATCTTCGACGGCGTCGAGGTGGACGGCAACGGCCAGATCGTCGCCTACCACATCCGCAGCACCTACCCCTTCGAGCTGGGCGCGGCGGCGACCAAGTGGGCCCGCGTGGAGGCATACGGCCGACGCACAGGGCTCCCGAACATCCTGCACATCATGGAGAGCGAGCGCCCGGATCAGTACAGAGGCGTCAGCTACCTCGCGCAGGTCATCGAGCCCCTGCTCCAGCTCCGGCGCTACACCGAGAGCGAGCTGACCGCGGCCGTCGTGGAGAGCTTTTTCACGGCCTTCATCAAAACCGAGGCCGGCGCCGGCGACAACCCGTTCAACGAGGTGGGGAGCAGCCTGCCGGAAGTGAGCCGGGATCCCAACGAGTACGAGATGGGCCCGGGGCAGATCAACATCATGGAGCCCGGCGAGGATGTCACCTTTGCCGACCCCAAGCGACCGGCCAGCGGCTTCGACAGCTTCCTGCGCGCCATCTGCGAGCAGGTGGGCGCAGCCCTCGAGATCCCGGCCGACCTGCTCCTCAAGGCGTTCAACAGCTCGTACAGCGCCAGCCGCGCCGCCCTGCTGGAGGCGTGGAAAGCCTTCCGCATGAGGCGCAAGTGGTTTGTCGATGACTTCTGCACCCCCATCTATGAGATCTTCATCGCCGAGGCCGTGGCCCGCGGACGCATCAGCGCCCCGGGCTTTTTCTCTGACCCGGCAACCCGGGCGGCCTACCTCGGCGCCGAGTGGATCGGCCCCTCGCAGGGGCAGCTCGACCCGACCAAGGAGATCACGGCCGAGATCCTCGCCATCGGCGAGGGCATCACTACCCGCGAGCAGGCCACGATCCGGCTCAACGGCGGCCAGTGGGACGCCAACATCGACCAGCTCGCCCGGGAAAACGAGAAGCTGCGGGCGGCTCAGGGAGACACCGGCAGCACCGGCGACTCCGGCGGCACATCAGTGGCCGGCGCATCCCTCTCGGCTGCCGTGCGGCGCGCTGCCATCGTCGCCGAGGTGGAAAAGACCATCAAGGAAGGAGACAAGGACAAGCATGAAAACGAGTAACACCCCGCGCCTGTGCGCCGGGCCGCAGGTCGTCCAGCAGACGCCGACGAAGTTCTGGAACATCGCCAGCGTCGGCGAGGACTCGGGCGAGATCGTCCTCTATGGCGATGTCGTCGCCCGTCAGCCTGTGGACTGGTGGACAGGTGAGCCCGAGCCCGGCCTCTATATCGCTCCCGAGAGCTTCATGGAGGATCTCGCGGCCGTCAAGGGCAAGAGCAACATCACCATCAAGATCAACAGCACCGGCGGCGACCTCTACACCGGCATCGCCATCCACAACGCCATTAAGGGCCTGAGCGGCCACAAGGTCGTCATCGTGGAGGGCATCGCGGCCAGCGCGGCCAGCGTCATCGCCTGCGCCGGCGACGAGGTGCAGGTCTACCCCGGCAGCATGGTCATGATCCACGGCGTCGCGGGCCTGCTGATGGACTACTACACCCTCGCAGACCTGAAGAAGCTCCAGAAGGACTTCGACGCCAGCGAGCGGGCCATCGCGGAGATCTACCACGCCAAGACCGGGATCGCGGTCGAACAGCTCCGCACCATGATGACCCGCGAGACATGGATGGTCGGGCAGGAAGCCATCGACAACGGCTTCGCCGACACCCTGCTCGAGGGCGATGGCCCCGATGTCAGCGTGAGCGCCGACAAGCAGGTGCTCCTCGTGGCCGGCATCCGGCACAACATCAAGGGGCTGCACAATGTCCCGAGCACGATCCGCATCAACAGCATCCACGCCGCCCCGGCGGCTGGAAATAAGCCGACCGGGAACGGCGGCGAAAACAGAAAGGAAGATGAGCCCATGACTCTCGAGGAAATGAGAGCACAGCACCCCGACCTCGTCGCTCAAATCGAGCAGCAGGCCGTCGCAAATGCCATCGCGCAGGAGCGGGCCCGCATCGAGGCCATCGACAGCATCGCCGCCAGCGTGGGCGACGCTCAGCTCGTCAGGGACGCCAAGTACGGCGAGAACACCTGCACCGCTGAGCAGCTCGCGCTCAAGGCTATGCAGAAGCAGGCGGCACTCGGTGCCAAGCACCTGAAGGACACCGCCAACGACAACGCCGAGTCCGGCGCCGCCGATGTCGGAGCCGCCCCCAACGGAGGCGAGGAAGGCAGCGAGGCCGACGACAAGGCCAAAGTCGACGCCATCGTCGGCATCTACAACACCACCAAGAACGGAGGTAAGAAGTAATGAGCAAGAGACTGGATGAAAACCTCGGCACCGTGGACTACGACGGCCTGATCGTCACCAACGAGCCCGTCGCTGACGTGTTCACCGTGACCATTCGCAAGGAGGCCAGCGCCGAGGCAACTCTCAAGCGCGGCACCGTTCTGGCCCTGTCCGGCGGCACCGCCGGCGACGGCAAGATGGTCGCCCTCGGCACCGCCGCCGCGAGCAACGAGACCCTCACCGCCAACGCCATCCTCTGCGACGACACCAAGGTCGGCACCGACGCCGACGTGGAGGCCACCGCCTACCGCACCGGCCACTTCGCCCGCAACAAGCTGATCTTCGGCGGCACCGACTACACCCTGAAGCCCGCCGACGAGGAAGCTCTGCGCGCTGCCGGCATCCTGCTGAGCGACGCGCTGGACTACTAAGAGAAGGAGGACAAGATCATGCCTTTTAACTTCTACGACACCCACACGCTGCTCATGGCCGTGCAGCAGCTCGCCCCTGCGGCGACCTTCCTGCGCGACCGCTATTTCCCGACCAACGACGCGAGCGACATCTTCGCCACTGAGGATGTGCTGGTCGAGTACCGTGACGGCGTGCGCAAGCTCGCGCCCTTCGTCGCTCCCCGCAAGGGCGGCGTCACCATCCTGCGCAAGGGCTACACCATGGAGCGGTACACCCCGCCCTTCGTGGCTCCCCGCCGCACCCTGACCCTCGACGAGCTGCGCAAGCGCGGCTTCGGTGAGGCTCTGTACTCTCAGCTCACCCCCGAGCAGCGCCAGCAGGTGCTCATTGTGCGGGACGCTGACGAGCTGGGCGACCTTATCACCAACCGCGAGGAGGCCATGGCCGCCGAGACCATGCTGACCAACGGCTGCATCATGAAGCACATCGCCGACGACGCCGACAAGGGCGACGAGATGGAGATCCGCTTCTACACCGAGGCCAGCAACCCCGCCACCTACACCCCGGCTACCATGTGGAACGCCAGCGGAGCCAAAATCCGCGCCGACCTCGGCGCGATGGCCCGTATGCTGACCCGCCACGGCCTGCGCGCTGCCGACCTCGTGTGCTCCCCTGACGTGGCCGATGTCGTCGTCGAAGATCCCGACATCAAGGAAATGCTCGACAACCGCCGCTATGAGCTGGGCTCCGTCGCCCCCGAGGAGCTGGCCCCCGGCGCGTCCATTATGGCCCGCCTGAACATCAACGGCCGCATCATCAGCGTGATCTCCTACGACGAGACCTACACCGACGACGACGGCAACGATCAGCTCTACATCCCGAGCGGCAAGTGCATCCTCACCGCCCCCGCTGCTGGCCGTACCTGCTACGGCGCCGTCTCTCAGGTAGAGCAGGCCGACGGCGAGTTCCACACCTACGCCGGCCGCCGCGTGCCGAAGTATGTGTCCAGCGCCGAGGGCAACACCCGCACGCTGACCATCTCCAGCCGCCCGCTGCTGATCCCCAACAACAAAAACCCGTGGATCGTCGCCGATGTCCTGACCTCGGACTAAGCCGGCAGAAAGGAGCACGAACATGATCCAGATCATCGCGGGCACCTTCGGCTACTATAACGGCCGCAAGGTCGTCCCCATCACCAACGCGGACGGGCCTCAGAAGTTCGACCCCGAGCTCGAGGCCCGTCTGGTCAAGCAGGGCGTCGCCAAGTATGTCGACGAGCAGCCCGAGGCCGCACCCGAGACCGGCGACACGCCCGCCGCTCCTGAGTACGACGAGGACATGAAGCTCGACGAGCTGAAGGAAGTGGCGGCCGCCTATGGCGTGGACGCCTCTGCCATGCGCAAGAAGGCCGATGTCATCGCCGCCATCAATGAGGCGAAGGCAGCGGCCAACGAGGCCGACGACGACCAGACCGGCGACAATGAGGAGCCCCCTCAGATCGGCGCCGCGGATCCCGTCTAATGGCCTTCGACTTCAAGAAAATGGTCGCTGACGACCGCCGCCTCGTGTTCCTCAACCTCGCCGAGTTCGGCGAGGAGCACAAGGTCGACGGAAAGACCATCACCGTCGTGCTGGATGACAACGCCCTGAAAGAACGCCAAGGGGGGCAAGAGCTGGGCGTGGCAGAGTCGTCCCTCATGCTGTATGCAGCAGTCGAGGATCTGCCGCCCCGGCGCCCGGCGGGAGAAGGGCTCAACATCGACGGCCGCGAGTATATCGTCAACGACTGGAGCGAGGACATGGGCGTCGCCACCATCGCGCTCGGCCAGACCGTGACCATGTAAAGGAGGTGCAGCCGTGTCCATAGTCAACAGCATCGAGACCGTCCGGGAGTGGCTGGGCTCCACCGTCTGCCCGATGGTGCAGCTCAAGCTCCCCGACGACAGCGCGACCGACGCCTCCTACCCCTACAAGCTGGTCAACCCGACCGCGTTCTCGCTTTTCGTCCCGTCGAAGGACAGATTGCCCCCGAAGGTGCCGGCCCCCATCCCATCGGTCTGCGTGCAGATCGTGGAGGGCACCGACAGCCTGACCATGAGCTCGAGGAGCATCAAGATCCGGCTCTGCTTCTCTGCGTGGGATCCCGGCTACCACGGGCGCGACATCTTCAAACCGAAAAACGACGGCAGCGGCGCATACGTCCAGTGGCAAAACGAGGAGGCCGCGGCCTTCTTCGAGAAAAACGGCGAGGGCTGGCGCGACGCATGGAATTTTGTGGACACGGCCCTCCGCATGATCGAGAACGCCGAGTACATCGGCCCGCTGCGCGTCATGAAGGAGGACGGCATCACCTTCGGCCCTGTGTCTGAGCAGGACGCCGTCCCGGACTTCTACCCCTACTGGTTCGCGTGGGTGGAGTTCGCCGTCGAGGAGATCCTGACACGCACGCCGAAGGACTACCAACACCTGCTTTAAGGGCAGCCAGCCGGCTGCTCTAATTTTATGCAAAGGAGGAAAAGCAGATGGCAAACGAATACCTCTACGGCGCATACGGCCACATCGGCGAGACTGTGGCACAGAGCGCCGTGCAGGCGGGCACCACGCCGGTCTA
>ENA-OZLH01001655-OZLH01001655.1-human-gut-metagenome-genome-assembly--contig:-NODE-1655-length-10476-cov-7.746761_pt1 | contig 10476 bp, 8 predicted proteins | sample MGYA00244832_ERZ653776 | MGnify/ENA primary metagenome ERZ653776 (study PRJEB26926, sample SAMN06165218) | human gut metagenome | biome: ENVO:00009003; feature: ENVO:2100002; material: ENVO:00002003...
TGAATTACACCTCATTTGCCGCAAGCGGCATCTTCCCCTCAAGGGGAAGACAATTTAGTGCGCCGGAAAAATCAACACCGTACTCATGCCACGCGAAACGCTAAGGTTTCCACCGCAGTCTCGACACCGGGCCACCGCAATATGCGTATCGGTACAATGTCAATTCGCCTCTAAAAATTCGCCTCCGGAAAAAGACGGTGGAGGACGGAGGTGAAATACTCGGGCAGATCGGTGGATATGACGACATGCTTGCCGGTGCGCGGATGGATGAATTTCAGCTCGCGCGCGTGCAGGCACTGGCCGCTAAGCCCCTTGTCGGGCGAGGGCGCGCCGTAAAGCGCATCGCCGAGCAGAGGATGCCCGATGTGTGCCATGTGGACGCGAATCTGATGCGTGCGCCCGGTCTCGAGCCGGCAGCGGATGTGCGTGTAGCCGCGGTAGCGCGCAATGACCTCCCAGTGCGTGACCGCGCTGCGTGAGCCTTTCTGCGTGACGGCCATTTTCTTGCGGTCGGTCGGATGCCGACCGATGGGCGCGTTAACCGTACCCGAATCCTCGCGCATGCCGCCGCGAACGACGGCCTCGTACACGCGCGACAGGCTGCGGTCGGCAAGCTGAGCCGACAGCGCCAGGTGCGCAAAATCGTTTTTCGCGACTATCAGCAGTCCCGACGTGTCCTTGTCGATGCGGTGGACGATGCCGGGGCGCTTCTCGCCGCCGATGCCGGACAGCGAGTCGCCGCAGCGGAACATCAGCGCATTCACAAGCGTGCCGTCCGGGTGACCGGGGGCAGGGTGGACTACCATGCCGCGCGCCTTGTTGACGACCAGCAGATCGTCGTCCTCGTACACGACGTCGATGGGGATGTCCTGCGGCCTCAGCTCGCAGTCGGCGGCCTCGGGCATGATAAGGCTTATCTCGTCGCCGGGCGCGCACTTGTAGTTTTTTCTGACCGTGCGTCCGCCGACAGTGACCGCGCCGTCCTCGATCAGCCGCGCGGCGGCGCTGCGCGTAAGCTCCGGCACACAGCGCGCAAGGAGAGCGTCGATACGTTCGGCGCTCTCCTGTGCTGTTATCGTTATGATGTTATCGTCCAAATAATCCATTACAGATCCTTAAACTCGGCCAGAATATCCTCAACGCTGAAGTCCTCGCCGGTGTCGGCCGCGGACTTTGGCTGCTTCTCCGGCACTTTTTCGGCAGGCTTCGGCGCGGCCGTGCGCTGCGCAGGGCCGAAATCGTCCCAGAACGCATCGTGCGTCGGCGGAAGCTTGCTCTCCTCGGGCTTGAGCGGCTGAGCCTCCTTGGGCTGCTCGGCGGCCTTGGTGCTTATGCCGAAAATGTCGGCAAAATCGTCAACGGGGTCTGCCGTCGCGCTGCGCTGCATGGGCCGGACCTTTATAGGCTCGTCGTCCTCGTCATCGTCGCCGCGCGAGCCGAAGAAAACATATATCACGAACATCAGGCACGACACGACCAGAACCGCATCGGCTATGTTGAACACCGCGAAGTTGACAAACTCGAGCTTGAACATGTCCACAACATAGCCGAGGAAAACACGGTCGATGCAGTTGCCGAGCGCACCGGTGAGAAACAGCACCTCGCACCACACCGCAAAGCGCGAGTCGAACACGCGCTTGACCAGCAGCACGGCGATCACAACGACGAACACCGCCGTCACCGCGAGGAATATCCAGCGCGCATAGTCAACATTGTCAAGCAGGCCGAACGCCGCGCCGGAGTTGTGGATATTAACAAGCTTCACCACGCCCGGGATCAGCTCCTGCGAGCCGGTCGAGAGCGTTATATTTACCGTGACCCAATATTTCAGCCACTGATCCGCAATGAGTATCACCGCGGCAATGATCGCAAAAAGCATGTTCCGATCCTTTCAGTATTGCGTATGCATAATTACATTATATAATGCACCAAAACCCCACTTTCGTCAAGGCTTTTTAGTGGCGAATTGACGCACCTACGGATACGGCTTTTGCGGTGTCCCGGTTCTAGACTGCCGACAAAACCGTGGTTGCCTCGCCATACATTAGTGCGTTGCTGAATTTTTTGCCGCACCCCTTTTGTCTTCCCCTTGAGGGGAAGATGCCGCTTGCGGCAGATGAGGTGTAATTATATCCGCGCCGTAGGCGCTACATTGTTACAATATGTATCGGTTTTGCCTGTACCAAAATCTATAGTTGTAGGGAACGGATTCATCCGTTCCGCATGCTCCGGCTTAGCCGGCATTAAAATAAAAATCAAAAGGGCGGCCAAAGGCCACCCTTTCCTTATGGTCTGTGCTGTCGTTCCCGGTCGGGCTGACGCAAGAACTGTATCGGCATCAGCCTCAATGCGCAACTAAATCCGTGCGCTTGCGCACACAATGGCTCTCAGCCAACTGCTCTCAGCTCTCAGCTGCGGCAAAGCCACACGGTTTCCTCCGCGCCCTCGAACCGGGCAACCGCAATATGCGCATCCGTAGCTGCGGTAAGGCGCCTCTGAAAAAGTGCGAGGCAACTACGGTTTTGCCGGCACCCTCGACACCGGGCACCGCAAAACTCAGCACCGCACTTATGTATGGCGGCAGTTTTACGGTTTTGTCGGTAGCTTCGACACCGGGCACCGCAATATGCAGCTTGCACTACCGGGTTGCGTAGCACCCACGGTTTATTCCAACGTCCCGAACCGGGCTACCAGAGATAACCGTATCCGTAGCTGCGTCAATTCGCCTCTAAAATTTCTTTGAGGGTGAGGTCGGTGCCGGAGACGGGGGTCAGCTTATTGCCGCCGCAGTTTGGACAGCGCAGCCGCTCGAGGTCGGCGACGAAGCGCTCGCCGCACTCGATGCACTGAGCCTCGCCCTCGACGGTCTCGACGATCATATCGACAGCATCAAACTCCGTGCCGTCGATGACGGCCTGCCAGCAGTCGCTCAGGAAGCGGGGGACGACTCCGGAGAGCGTCCCCACCTCAACGGTGATACTTTGCACGTTTTGAAGCTGTTCTTCCTCGGCGACATTGCGCAGCATTTTCAGCAGCGCATCGCAAATTCCAAGCTCGTGCATTATTTTTTCACCACGTTTTTGACCAAGCCGCCTGCGCGCTTGACAAGCCCCTCGGCGACCTTGATGGGCATGGTCTCGAACGTGCCGGCATGCCAGTCGCGCACCTTTTTGAGGTGAATCGCGTCAAACTTGCACTTGGTGGTACACAGACCGCAGCCGATGCAAAGGTACTCGTCGACCTTTGTCGCACCGCAGCCGAGACAGCGTGCGGTCTCCTTGCGCACCTGCTCCTCGGTGAAGGTCACGCGCGCATCGGAGAAGGTCTTGGCCTTTGCCTCGTTGTATCCGGGCATCTGACGCTTGCCGTGGTCGAAGTGCGATATATCCAGCAGTGCGTGCTCTTTGTCCAGCGCCTTGTAAACGCGCCTGTCGCGGCCCATGGTGAGGGTCTGGCCGGGATGCACATAGCGGTGCAGCGATATGGCCGCTTCCTTGCCGGCAGCGATCGCATCTATGGCAAACTTCGGGCCGGTGTAGCAGTCGCCGCCGACGAAAATGTCGGGCTGAGCGGTCTGATAGGTCAGGCTGTCGGCTATGGCGGTGCCCTTCTTCGTGGTCTCGAGCGCACCGACGTCGAGCGTGCCCCAGTCAACGACCTGGCCGATGGCCGCGATGACGGAGCTGACCGCAATGGTCTCGAACTTGCCGGTTCCGACGGGCTTGCGGCGACCTTTCTCGTCAGGCTCGCCAAGCTCCATGATCTCGACCTTGAGAGCGGACACCTTGCCGTCCTTGCCTTCGATGGCAACGGGCGCGTTGAGGAAGCGGAACTGCACGCCCTCTTCCATGGCCTCCTTGACCTCCTCGGGGTCGGCAGGCAGCTCGTCGGCCGAGCGGCGATAGATTATGTAGGTGTTCTTTGCGCCCAGACGCACCGCCGCGCGGCACACGTCCATTGCGACGTTGCCGCCGCCGACAACTGCGCAGCTTTCGCCTATCTCGGGCTTGTTGCCGAGGTTTACCTCGCGCAGGAAGTCAACTCCGCCGAACACTCCCTCGAGGTCTTCGCCGTCTATTTTCAGCGACTGGGACTTCTGTGCGCCGATGGCGAGATAAAAGCCCTTGTAGCCCTCGCTGCGGAGCTGCTCAATGGTGATATCCTTGCCGACCTCGACGCCGCACTTGAAGGTGACGCCCATATCCTTGAGAATGTCGATCTCGGCGTTGAGAACGTCCTTTTCGAGGCGGAAGTTGGGGATGCCGAGGGTCAGCATGCCGCCGGGCACGGGGTTGCGGTCGAAAACGGTGACGGGGTAGCCCTTGTTTGCGAGGTAGTATGCGCAGCTCATGCCGGCAGGACCTGCGCCGATGACGGCGATCTTCTCTGTGTACGGGCGGCCGATCTGGTTGACCATCTTGGGCACAAAGCGCGTGTCCTCGTGCAGATCATGGTCGGCGATAAAGCGCTTGACCTCGTCGATCGCAACGGCCTCGTCAACGCTTGCGCGAGTACACTCGTCCTCGCAGCGCTTGTTGCATATGCGGCCGCAGACCGCCGGGAAGGGGTTCTCCTTTTTTATAAGCTCAAGGGCCTCGGTGTATCTGCCCTGAGCGGCGAGCTTCAGGTAGCCCTGAACGGGAACGTGCGCGGGGCAGGCTGCCTTGCAGGGAGCGGTACCGGTGTCAAGGGTGTCCTTGAAATTCTCGCGGTAATCGGGATTGAAGGTTTTCTTTACAAAAACAGTGTTTGTCAGCTTTGCGTAGCCCGGAGGAGTGAGGTCCTCGGTCGAGCACAGCTTCTGGCCGAGCTTGAGCGCATTGCCGGGGCAGGTCTCGACGCACTGGGCGCAGGCGACGCACTTTGCCTCGTCGATCTCGGCGACGAAGTTCGAGCGGATAGCGTCGCGCGCGCCGAACATGAGTCCTGCGCGCAGACCGAAGCACGCGCACGAGCAGCAGTTGCAGATAGCGGCGCTGTCGCCGGCCTCCTCGATGTTGGGGATATCGTGCATCAGGCCGTTCTCCTCGGCGCGCAGGATGATCTCCATCGCCTCCTCGCGCGTTATGCGGCGTGCGCGTCCCGAGCGGATGTAGTGCTCGGCGCCCTTGCCCATCTGAACGCACATGTCCTCGTCGAGATGTCCGCAGCCGTCGCCGATGCTGGTGCGCGATGCGCGGCAGGAGCAGGGCGAGACGGAGAAGGTGTCGTACTTATTCAGGTAGTAAGAAAGCTTTTCGTAGTCGCTGACGCCGGGGATGTCCTTTATCGCGCTCTCAACGGGGATGACGCGCATCAGGCCGTAGCCGTTGGGAAGCACAGGGCCGAGCAGCTGCATGCGCACGCGCGTGTACTCCTCAAAAGCCCTGCCGACCTCGGGATGGGCGGCCATAAGCTCCTTGTTGTTGACCATCATCTCAAGTATGCCGGGCGCGAAGATCTGCATAAAGTAGACGTCCTCGCCGAGCTTTTCGTCAAATGTGCGGCGGAAAATGCCGTAATAGACGAGGTTATCGAGCAGGGGCTTTATCTCCTCGACGGTTTTGCCGACCTTCTTTGCAAGATACTCGGCCGTGCGCTCCTTGCGCAGGCCGGCGGCGATGGCAATGTCGGCCTCGTCATCGGAAACGATGTTCGCCATGCAGTAGTATTCGGGCGCGTTCTCGTCGATCTTGACGACCATACCGGAAACGCCGCCGATCACCTTTGCAAGCTTGACGATCTTGGGTCTGAGTTGTGCCATAATCAAATTCTCCTCTTCCTTAATTATTAAATGCGCTCACCGGCCATGCCGGACGCAAATATTACATGATGGGGATCTTAATTTTCAGATCGCTCAGCGGATAGGACGAGCAGGCGTGGAACCAGCCCATTTCCTTATCCATTTCGCGCCGCCCGTCGCCGATGGGCGAAACGAATATATCTCCCGACAGCAGCTGGCTGCGGCAGAAGCCGCACTCGCCGTTGCGGCAGTGGGTATCGACCGGGATCGCGCTGCGCTCGAGCGCAACGGCAACGGATTCCGATGCCTTCGCCTCGATGATATCCTCGCGCACACCGCGCACGACGCAAATTTTGAACGTCTTTTTCTCCGTTCCGACGGGGTAGCCGGGCAGGGTGGAGATATCGGCAGGATCGTTGACAACATCGTGGCGGAAGCGCCTTTTTGCAACACCCATCTCGTCAAGCGCCTTGGAAACAAAGCGGAACATTGCGAGTGGGCCGCAGAACATATATGTGCAGTCCGGCGACGAATATTTTTCGATAAGCTCCTTTGTTATGAAGCCCTTTTCGCCCTGCCATGTCGGGTCGTCCGAAAGAACGTGCACGACCTTGACAGCTTTGCATTCGGCGCAGACCTTGTCAAGCTCAGCTTTGAGCACGATATCATCCGACTTCACCGAGCCATAGAGTATCGTGAGCGTGCAGCCGCGCATTTTGCCGTGGGCTATCTCCTTTGCCATGGAGTAAAACGGCGTGATGCCGCTGCCGCCTGCGAGGGCGACTATGTTTTTCGTATCGCGCAGAGGCTCCCAATAAAAAGTGCCGAATGGCAGCGCACCGTCGAGCACGTCGCCGGGCTTTACGTTTTCAAACAGGTAGTCGGGCACGAGATACGGCACGTTGCGGCGCACGGTTATCTCGAAAAACGGCTTCTCGCCGCGCGCCTCATACGGAGCCGAGGAAATAGTATAAGGTCTTGTGAGCAGGCTCTCGCCTATTCTCAGGCGGAAGTTTACGAACTGGCCGCACTGGAACACGGGGATGTGCCCGTCAACGGACTCAAAGCGGAAGGTTTTTGCGCTGGGTGATGCGTCCGTCACCGAAACGCAGCGGAATTTCATTTCCGCAGGATGCAGCCTGTCGGCAAGCTCGCGGATCGGGTCCCTGGGATCGGGCCTACTGCTTGCGTTTGCAAGCTTTTTGCGGCGCAGCTCGGTAACGCGGCCGGCTCCGCCTATATCTTCAAAAAGTCCTTTAACCTTGATGCTCATTTTGCCGCTGCCTCCTTTTTCGCCATTGCGTCGAGCACGCCCTTTGCGGCGGCTCGGCCGTTTGTTATCTGCGTTCCCTGGCCGTCGCCGGCGACTCCGTGCGCGCCGGCAAACTCAAGGCCCTCGATGAAGTGATCCTCGGCCATCATCGCTTTCTTTGCTATGACGTGGTTATCCATCGAGTGCGAGTAGCCGTAGATGCTGCCCTTCCATGCGCCGACATAGTGCGAAATGGTCATGGGCGTGGATACCTCGATCTCGGCAATGCGCGAGCGGAAGTCAACGCCGCCGACCTTGATGTATTCCTCTATCATCTCGTTTGCCAAACGGCGCTTGAGATCGTAGTATTCCTCTTCCTTTACATTGAGGAAGGGATCCACGGGAACGAGGTTCGTGATCGAAAGGTGCGTATAGCCCTCCGGAACGCAGTCGGGAACCGCGTAGTTGAGACATACGGTGGTTATGAAATTGTAAGGCTCGGTTATATTCCGGCTGTTGCGCCAGATCTCGTTCGTGTCCATCGTTTCGCCGGAGAAGGTGTTGTAATTTGTGATGCCGTTTTCCTCCGGCGTGCCCTCGATAACGAGCATGACCGACACCGGGCAGACGTTGAGGCGATTGCCGTTGACGAATTTGACAGCACCCTCGGGCACCTCGCTTTTCGGCTCGATCATCTGGGTGTACGCGCGGTTGGGGTATGCGCCGCATATGACATAGTCGCAGGCAATCTCGTCGCCGCGGCGCGTTCTTACGCCGCGCACCCTGCCGTTTTTGACAAGGATCTTATCGACCTCCTGCCTGAACTCGAACTGCGCCCCGTTTTCCTCGACTCTGCGCTGCATCTTCATGCTCATCTCGTGCGAGCGATGGCGCGGAACAAAGCTTCCGGCAAAGTAATCGGCCATGCAGTAGGCATAGATCGTAAACGGCAGATTATCCATCGGCTCGCCGACATATATCCAATACGGCGTGAGGATGTCCACGGCTTTCTGCGGCAGGTCAAAGGTCTTTATGACCTCCGTTGCGCTGTATCCGGCGACGCGGACAAAATCCGGGTGCTCGCGCAGCATTTTCAGCTTGCTCATGGGCGTTACGGATATGATATCCATGCTGTCGTACACTCTGCGGCAGAGCTTGAGCAGCTCATAGACCTTTTCAAACGTTCCGGGGCAGGCCTTGTCAACGTCGCGCGCAGCCTGCTCGTAGCCGTCATGCAGCACGGCGTCTATCCCGGCTTTGGGCACGACGACGCGGTAAGGCTCCGGCACGGGCAGCCAGTCAACGTCCACGCCCATCTCGTCGAAGAATCTGCCGACCTTGAGGCGCGCGTTTTTCGGGCCTATCGACATCATCTCGTGCAGCGACGCCTCCATCTCGAAGCCGTTGCGGACATAGTCCGTTGCAAGGCCGCCGGGCATGTTGTGCTTTTCTAAAATCAGAATGTCCTTAACTCCCTTGGCCTGCAATTGCAGAGCGCTTGCCATGCCTGCCAGACCGCCGCCGATGATGACAACGTCATAATGCGGTTTGTAAAAATCCAAGATTATTCCTCCTTCGGTGTTTTGATTACACCAAAAGAGTATATGTTAAATTACAGGCAGGTCAATATATCCCTTGAATTTTCGGCACAATTTTGCTATAATTTTACTGTGATTGTGATTTAATCACAATCCGTGCAAGGGAGAGATGTATATGAAATTTCAAAAGATAGTAGCGCCGACGATAACCGAGCTTTTCGAGCGGCAGATGCAGGGCGTCATACTTTCGGGTCAGGTGACGCCGGGGGAAAAGCTTCCGACGGAGGCCGAGCTTGCCGAGAGCATGAACATAAGCAAAAGCGCGGTGCATGCCGGAATTAAAAATCTTGAGCGCATGGGCTTCGTGCGCATCGTGCCGCGCCACGGGATCTATGTCTGCGACTGGGCAGAGTTCGGCAATGTCGATACGCTCATTTCGGTGCTTAAATATCAGGGAGGAAAGCTCGACAAGGGCACTGCAGCCTCGCTTCTTGAAACGCGCACCGCCGTCGAGGGGCTTGCCGCGCGTCTGTTCATTTCGCACTGCACCAACGCCGATATCCTCGCCCTGCGCAGCATAATAAACGATTTTCGCGCCGAGGCGCAGGTCAAGCCGAGGGCGGACGTGGATAAGCTCGCCGAGCTTGCGTGCTCGTTCCATCGCTATATATGCGTCAAAAGCGGCAACAATGTCATTCCGCTTATCGTAAACGGCTTTCACGACGTGAATATGGCGCTGTGGACGCTGTGGATACGTCAGGTCGGGCCGCGCGCTGCCGGCGACGTGCTCGATGAGCTGCTTTACTACATAACGACCGGCAACAGTGACGGCGCCGTCGGATTTTACGGTGAAAACGCAAACGAGTTTCTGTCGAAAATTTAGCGCGTCTTGGGTGCGATATAACGCCTAATAATTAACACGTTGTACAGACTCACTGTATTACATAACCCCCAATTTGTCAATACACGGTTTTTAGAGGCGAATTGATGCAGTCACGGATACATATATCTCTGGTAGCCCGGTGTCGAGGCAATGAAAAAAAACGTGACGTTTCGCGTAACGCAAGTGCGGTATTGAGTTTTGCAGTGCACCCCATTGTCTTCCCCTTGCGGAGCTTGAGGGGAAGGCAAAAGGCAAAACCTCAGTTGCGTATCGTTATATTAACTGCGCAGATGAGCGCAACATGCGGAACAGGCAAGCCTGTTCCCTACATGAGTGCGGCAAAAAATTCAGCAACGCACTAATGCAGCGCGAGGCACGCACGGTTTTGCACGCAGTCTCGAACCGGGCTACCAGAGATAGATGTATTGGTGACTACGTCAATTCGCCACTAAAAAAACGCCACTAAAAAAACGCCACTAAAAAAAACGCAGACAGACCGTCTGCGTTTTTGGCGTTTTTGCGAATTATTTTATTGTTGCTCTTGCGTTGTCGAGGGTGATGACGATGCCGTTCTTTGCGGCGACCTCATTTACCTGAGCGACGAGCTTGGATGCGTAGACGTTCAAAAACTTGACCGTGAGCGCTTCCTTCTGCTTGGGGCTCATCGCGGCGAGGATGCCCTTGACGATCTTCTTGGAAAACTCGGGCGACGCGCCGACGCACTTGCGGATCAGCGGATTCACGCCTTCGCTTTCGGACAGAATTTTTATCAAGTCGGGCAGGAAGGTGTCAAGCGTTTCGGTGTAGTCAAATTCGCTTACCTGCATTGTTAATTCGATCATTGCAAACCTCCGGTGAAATTGCATACATTATATATAACAGAAGCATTATACAGAAAAGCGCCGAAAATAGCAACACTAAATATTTTTTTGACTTTCAAAAGTTTTTGCCGCAAAAATATTGACAATTCGCAAAAATGTTGTTATTATCTTTAAGCTGAATATCAATGGGGACGGCCATGCGGACGTAGTTCAATGGTAGAACACCAGCCTTCCAAGCTGGATACGTGGGTTCGATTCCC
>ENA-OZLH01001660-OZLH01001660.1-human-gut-metagenome-genome-assembly--contig:-NODE-1660-length-10447-cov-6.077271_pt1 | contig 10447 bp, 8 predicted proteins | sample MGYA00244832_ERZ653776 | MGnify/ENA primary metagenome ERZ653776 (study PRJEB26926, sample SAMN06165218) | human gut metagenome | biome: ENVO:00009003; feature: ENVO:2100002; material: ENVO:00002003...
GAGATCATGCCTAGTCTCGTGGGCTCGGAGATGTGTATAAGAGACAGATACAGGAAAGCATCTGCGAGGTACCCATCGTCATGTCGTATACGGTCACATTGCCGTCATCCAGCTTGGCGTCACACAGCAGCAGGTCGGTCATCAGATAGATGATGTCCCGGCTGGTGAAGTGCGCTCCGGCCTCCTCGCCAAAGGACTCGGAAAAGCGCTTGACGAGATCCTCAAAGATATAGCCGCAGTCCACGGCGCTGATTTTATCCGGGCCGAGGTAGCCCTTGGGGGAGTTGAACTCCTTGATGACCAGATACAGGCTGTTGCACTCCACCATGCGGCGGATGATGTTATCAAAATCGAACTTAGCCAGCACATCCTGCACATTGCCGGAGAATCCGGCCAGATAGTCCCGGAAATTCGCTTCAATGTTGTCCGGGTCAGCCAGCAGACTCTCAAAGGTGAAACGGCTGGTGTTATAGAACTGATAGCCGGAGGCACGGGTCAGAAAGCCATCGATAACCGCCAGCTTCTTAACCTTTTCATATTGCTCGATCACCGCATCGTGGGTGGGCAGCAGGCAGTCGTGAAACCGCTTGACCACCGTCATCGGCAGAATCACAAGGCCATATTCGTGGGGCTTGAACGGCCCACGAAGTACATCCGCCACATTCCAGATTATCGTGGCCTTTTCCTGTATATTTACGCCCACGGCGCTGCTTTTTTCATTAACCATTGCTTTCTCTCCTCACCCTACCGCCACTTCGACCTTTTTACCGCTGAAGGCCACGCCGTATTTATAAATCGTCCTGACCCCGGCGGTCGTCAGCTCGGTTTCGTATTTCTTGTCGTTGATCTGCTGCAAGGCCGTCTCGGACAGCTTTTTCAGCTTTTCGTCGCTGCAATTTTTCTCCGCTTTCAGTTCGATCAGGATGCCCGGAAGACCCTTTTGCGTGGGCTTCAGCTGAATGTCATAGCGCCCGTCGCCGGATTCCCGGTTGGAGGTCACGAAAGCGCCGCCCAGCAGGGCGCACAGGCCCAGCATAAAGCCGTGGTAGAAGTTCTCCCCGGCGGTATCGAAGGAGCTGACTGACTGGGTCAGCAGCGACTGTATCTGCGCTTTCAGCCGTGCGTTATCGCCGGAGAAGATGGCCTCCTGGACGGAAATCGCCGTGGACGGCGGGATCAGATTCTCCAGCCGCTGCAAGATCTCCTTGTTATACACCAGAGAAATCTCCCGGTTGGGCAGGGAGACCTCGCACATAAAATCGCCGCTGAAGGAGGGCGTGGTTTTCAGCGCCTTCAGATAGCCGGTCACCAGCAGGAAGCTGTAAATGGTGGAGGGATTGCTTTTGATCTGCGGATAGATCACGCCGGTGTCGATGAAGGTGGTGAAGGTCTCGCCGTTGACCAGGGAGGTCAGACGGTTATAAATCTCCTCGTCCGCCTGGGCAAGCACTTCCCCGATAATATCGTTGCTGCCGGTGGAGACCCAGAAGGGCCTCGGCTCGCACTCGTTGCTGAAGTAGTTGACCACCGACCACGGGTTGAAAATTTCCGTCTTGCCGAAGCGGTAGCCGTCGTACCACTGGCATATTTCATCGAACTTATCGGCAGCACCGTAGTATTCCGCCATCTCCATCACCTCGTCGGCGGTGAAGCCGAAGTAGGCGCTGTATTTGTTGTCCAGCACGGAGTTGATGGACAGGTTATTCATCCCGCTGAAGATACTCTCCTTGGCCACCCGCAGAATGCCGGTGAGGAAGCCGAAGGACAGGTGCTGATTATCCTTGAACCCGCCGGAAAACAGGTTCCGCATAAACCGGATGACCTTGTCGTAATAGTCTTTCTGATAGCCCTGCTGGATGGGGGTGTCGTACTCGTCGATGATGATAATGGGCGCAACGGCATAGTGCTTGTGCAGCATAGCGGACAGGTCCAGCAGTGCAGAAGCCAGCTCTACCTCGCTGACTTTGCCGTCTGCCAGCTTTTCATAGGTCTTTTTGCTGTACTCGTCGCACTTATCGCTGGCCAGCAGCTCCTTGTGCCGCCGGGTCTCCTTTGCGAAAATATCCCGGATGGCCGCAAAGGTCTCCTCCCAAGTGGCGAACTTCACATCCTTGAAGGTCAGGAAGATCACGGGATACTTGCCCTGATAATCCCGGTACTTCTGGCCGCAGGCCCAGATCTTCTTATCCCGGAAGTAGACGGAGGTATCCTTGTCACTCTTTTCAAAGTAAGTGCGCAGCATATCCATATTCAGCGTCTTGCCGAAGCGGCGGGGACGGGTGAACAGCGTCACCATCGGGCGCTCGTCGATGAAATCCTTGATCATCATCGTCTTGTCGATGTAGTAGTATTCCGACGAGGCAAGGCAGTAATTGGACACGCCGATGGGCAGGGGCAGCTTCGGCGCGCGCTCCGTCTTGCGGAAAGCGCCCGTCTTGAGCCGCTGATCCGCCGGCTTCTGCGTATCAGCGGGGATCAGCCAACGATTGCCCTGCTTTTCCGCACCGGCGATTCTTCCATTCTTGCAGAGCGTCGCAACTCTCCGCTCCGTTATATTCCAGCGCACTGCTGCCTCTCTTACCGAGATCATTTCAGCCATAGGGGATACCTCCACGCATAAAATCACAAGTACATTATACCCGAATAAAAGAACAATGTCAACAAAGTTCGGAACAATGTCGTTTCAAAATAGCATTGTTCTTTTTTGCACACAAATCAAGCGGAGGCCATCGACCTCCGCTTGCTCGTTACCCATATACAATCTCCTGCATCACGACCTCGTTCGCCCGATGTCGGATGCCGTTCATCTTCCGCACCCACGCCATCGGGTCATCGGCTTTCAAGGCCTTCGTCACGCCCTCGGTGTCTGCGTATTGTTCTACCAACCGAAGAAAGAGTTCCTGTGCATGCTCCTCAATGTCTGCAAGGTGCCCGTCCAGCGTCCCGGCGGTCAGCAGGTTATAATACAGCACCCGGTGATGCCCCTTCAGATAAGCTCGCCGCCGCTGCCCGTAAATGCCGATGGGGCGTTCTTTTTCGGGCGGTAAGCAAACATCGGGTAGGCAATAGTCGCCCTGCCTTGTGTAAGTGCCGCCCAGCTGCTCAAATAGCGATTCCATATGTGATCCTCCTACTCAACATTTCCCCGGCAGGTCTGCAATGCAAAATGCACCCGCCTTTCGGTTACAGTCTACCAAAACCGAAAGGCAGGTGCGAGTGTGCGAATTTCAGAATCGCACGGTCAGTACGATGTTGTGACAAGTCATAGGCTTTAGGCCAAAATACGATGCACATGTATTTTGGCCTAAACGGGTGATTCCGTGTATCTGCAACAGGCCTTCACCTTGTCTCCACAAAAAATACAGCGAACTTTTGCTGTTCCACAACACTTTTTACAGCGAACTTTGTAAACACCCCATATAAAGATCACTTCCGCTTCATCTTCCGGCTGAATTCATTCAGCGTCTGGATATGCCAGAGGCTTTTGCGGGTGATGGAGCGAAATGTCAGGGAGCAGAAGAAGTCAACGAGAAAGATCTTTGGAATGCAGAACTTCAGCCCCTTCTGGAAGGCTTTCAGTGACCCACGGCTGCACCAGTTGTGGACGGTGGTCAGGGTGTAGCCGGTCAGGGTTACCACATCCTTTACCGTGACCACATCCGGGTATTTGCGCAGCAGCTTTTCATAGTAGCCGTGCATCTGCCGCAGCGTGTCCTCCGGCAGCTCCTTGGAGAGCCTCGCCACATAGTGGGTGCCGTACCAGCCCTTCGGCGCAGAATAGAGTTCTGGAAAAATCGCCCGCTCCTCCAAATATGCTTTCACATCCTCTTTTCGGATTTTATAGCACCGGGTTTTCTTACCCGACCACTCGCAGGGCACCTTGCCGCTTTTGAGCAGATGCAGCGCCGTGGACTTGCTGATATGGCAGATGCGGAAGAATTGCTCCTTGTTCATCACCTCGGGAACGCTGTCCCAGTTGACGGGAAATACATCCATTTGTAACACCTCAAAAATAGATTTTCGTCGGTTGGAAGCTCTATCCTGCGGTGTATGGCCGTCTCCCGATTTTTCTCTCCTATCTTCCCGCATTTCTCTCCAAAATCGGGAAAAATGCCGATTTGAACCCGCTTTTAAAAAAGCCCGTCCCGCAAGGCTTTCCGAACGAAAAAGCCTGATTTCAAGCGGCTTTCGGCGGGTACGAGGCTTACAGAAACGCCCCCAAAACGGACACCCCCGTCACAGTTGCATAAAAGACTCGAAATGCCGCGTATGAAAAAACAAAACCAGGGACAGGCAGAGTCACTCAGCTCTTACCTGTCCCTGCTTCCTGTTCCGGCGTCCCGAAACCGGCGTTTGCACAAATTTTGTTGACTATTGAGAACGGAATCTGTATAATGAAAGCAAAAGTATTCTGAGCAGGAGGACGAAATGCATGGCGACGATCAAGGATGTTGCTAGGATAGCGGGCGTGTCCGTGTCGACCGTCTCTCACGTGGTCAACGGAACCCGATACGTTAGTCCTGAGAAAGTCCGGAAGGTCGAGGACGCTATTCGCCAGCTGGACGAGCTCCCGAATTTCATCGCGAAACGGAGTGCATTGAAGAGCAAACTGTCCGAAAACCGCTATGTGCTGATCTTGCTGTCGAAAAAACGCAGCCTGTTTCAGAATCAAGTCAAGGAAAAGCTGGAAGAAATCGTAGAGCAGAAGGGTTATATCGCCATTTCGCTGGCGTATGACCTCGATGAAGACCGACTGGCGGCCATCCGCGCGCTGGCAGGAACGCTGGATCTTGCGGGAATGGTCGCTTTCCCGGACCGGGAAGGTGTGCTTTCCGGCGCCTTTTTCAAAGGGCTCCGGTTTCCGGTAGTTCTGATTGGGAACCCCGTGGATCGGTTTGCCGCAGACACCCTGCTGCCCGACACCTTTGAGGGCAGCTACCGCGCGGTGCGGCACCTGATTAAAAACGGGCATGAGCGAATCGCTTACCTGTGCGAGTCGGAAGTGTGCGGCACCCAAAGGTTTGAAGGCTACAGGAAGGCTCTGGAGGATTCCGGCATTGCGTTGGAAAAAGTGTTGGTCCGCTCGGGCTTGAAAACCGAGGCGTTGGCCGCCGAAGCTATGGCGCAGATCGTCGCGGCAGAGCCTGCGCCCACCGCGGTCGTGATTGCCGACTCGCTGCCTCTGATTCCCGCCATCCGGTATGGAATCGGCCACAACATCGCCGTGCCCGGCGACCTCTCTGTCGTCAGCCTGAACGATCCGGAATGGGCCTCGCTGACGACGCCGGAGCTCACTTGCGTGGATAAACAACCACGGCAGTTTGCGCTTTCCGCCGCGGACCTGCTGTTCCGGCGGATTGACCGCGGCGAAATTGCAAACCTCTCTTCGCCCGCGCATGCGTACTGCACGAAAACTCTCCCCTCAATCCTCAATGTGCGCAACTCCACCTGCGGAATCGGCCGGGGTCCCTTCGGGGAACGGGCAGCGGGTGCGGGCGGCCTTGCCTTATCCGAAGTGGAAAAGGAAAAGATTCGGCAAACGCAGTATACGGCAGCGATCTCATTCCACTATACGGGCAAGGCGTGGATGCGCCTGCAGGAAAAGGGTATCAAAAAAGTCTTCGACGAGCTTGGAATTTCCATCATCGCCGTCACAGACGCTCATTTCAACGCGGCGCTGCAATGCAAACAGTTGGAAAGCATCAAATTTCTGAAGCCGGATCTCCTAATCTCGATCCCCGTTGATACTAGGGGCACCGCGGAAGCCTTCCGCTCGATTGCGGACAGCGACACCCGGTTGGTGCTGATTACCAATGTCCCGGAGGGACTCACCCCGAAGGATTACATCTCCTGTATCTCCGTAAATGAGCGAGCCCACGGGGACAGTATGGGCCGCGGGTTGGGCGAGTACATGGTACGGCACGGCCTGAAATATGCGGGGCTGATTTGCCACGGCGAGCAGAACTTCTTTGCCACAAAGCAACGGGACGGCGCGGCGGAACAGGTTCTGACGGAGGAATACCCGGAAATCCGGGTGTGCGGAAAGGTCAATTTCCTGACAGAGGTGGACGTCTACCAAAAAACACTGAAGCTCATCGGGATGTACCCGGAGATTCAGGCTCTGTATGTTTCTTGGGACGGTCCTGCGCTGGAGGTGATAAAGGCCCTGACGGAGCTGGAGCGCACGGACATCGCGATCGTCACGGGAGATCTGGACTATGCCATCGCCATGCAGATGGCACAGGGCGGCATGGTCAAAATGATTAGCGCGCAGTGCCCCTATGAGCAGGGGGAAGCCATCGCAATGGTGGCGGCCAACGGCCTGCTGGGAAAAGCGGTCCCCTCCTTCATCGGGGTGGAGCCCATCAGCATCGACCGGGAGAACCTGCTGAAAAACTGGAAGGCGATCTTCAAGGAGGATCCGCCGGCGGCGTTGCGCAACGCGATCAACCGCAGCGCCGGCGCACTTTAACGGCGGTTCGCCGCGTTCAAACCGACCGACAGAATATCAAGCGGATAAGCATCTGGAAGCAGGGCTTATCCGCTTTTTACATAGCGCACGTGCAAACCGGGTTCCCGGAATTTTTCATTGCCCCTATCCCCCGCGCGGCTTTTCGGCCGCGTTTTTTTGGCGCGGAAAAAAATTTGCGCAAATATACACGAAAGAACAAGAAGTCAAGGCATCTTCCAACGAGCAAACGGCCCGGACAGCCTAACACAGGTGTCAAAGCATTGCAAGCGAAAAGAAAGCTTAATTGGAAATGCCTAATTTTGCCCCTTATATTTGGCGAAACAAACGAATTTTCTCAAAATTGAAAGTAGAAATTGACAATCGCCGCAGCGCAGAGTATTATAATGGAAATAAAACCAATTTGCGCAAATTTATAAAAATAAGAAAGGAGCAGACATGAAACTCGGTTATATGACAAACGCGTTCGGCCCCCTGGTAGGAGAAGGAGGCGGCGTTACAAGCATTAAGGACATCCGGTATCTGACCCTTTGCGACGACGAAGCGGTGCTGAAAAAAATCACAAATGCAGGCTTTCGGTATATTGAGGTATTGGAAGGAAACCTGACCAAATACGGTTCGGACATCCAAGTGCTCAAAGACATGCTGGCCCGCTACGGTGCCGGCATGATGAGCGTCTGCGTGGGCGCCAATTTTATCTACCCAGACGCGCTGGAGGACGAGATGTTTCACATGGAGACAGTCGCTGCTCTGGCGGAACAGGTAGGCGTTTCCTACGTGGCGTTCTGCGGCGGTGCCATACGCGGGAAAGGCGTCCAGACGGGCGACTATGCGCTTCTGGCCAAAGGTCTGAAGGAGGCAGAAAAGGTCTTCGCCGCCCACGGCATCGAGGCAAGCTACCACCCGCATCTCGGGTCCATGGCGGAAAAGCCGGAGCAGATCGACCGACTCTTTTCGGTGAGCGACATCAAGATCTGCCCGGATCTGGCGCATCTGGCTGCCGGCGGCGGAGATCCCCTGGAGATCGTCAAAAAGTACTACGACAGAATCTCCTTCGTCCACCTGAAGGATTTGGACGAAAACGGATTTGCCCCGCTGGGCACTGGGCACGTCGATGTCGAAGGGGTTCTGCGGTTCCTGAAGAAAAAGGGATATGCAGGAGATTATCTGGTGGAGGCTGACGGCTTTGCCGGCGACCCGGAAGAAGCCTGCCGGACATCGTACCGTTTCCTGCAAGGCAAGCTGATCTAAAATTCCTCCCGTCCGCGGCGTCGGTCAACGGCGCGCGGCGCAGGAGGGCATCTTAGAATGGGAGGATTTTACAATGAAAAAACTGAATGTGGGCCTGGTTGGTGCCGGGTTCATGGGAAAAGCGCACTCAATCGGGTATTCCGACATGCCCAAGTATTTCTGGCCGGCCCCGGCCGTGCCGGTTTTAAAAACAATCTGCGACATCGTCCCGGAAATCGCGGCGGACGCGAAAGAACGCTTCGGCTTTGAAAAATGCTGCACGGACTGGCGCGACATCGTCAACGATCCCGAGATCGACGTGGTAAGCATCTGCACGCCGAACAACGTTCACGCCGAAATCGCCATCGCTGCGCTCAACGCAGGGAAGCACGTACTCTGCGAAAAGCCGATCGCCTCAACATTGGAGGACGCGAAGGCCATGGCGGAAGCCGCAAAGAAAGCGGCGCAAAAGGGGATCATTGCCATGAACGCCTACCAGTACAGGCGCGTTCCGGCGATCGACCTCGCCAAGAAATTCATCGATGAGGGATCCATCGGCAAAATCCTCAACGTGCGGTGCACCTATCTGCAAAGCTGGTCGGCCGATCCTGCCTCCCCGCTCTCCTGGCGGTTCCAGAAAGACATCGCCGGCGCGGGGACGCTTGGCGACATCGCCTCGCACGTGATCGACATCGCCCAGTATCTGGCGGGTGACATCGAGGCGGTGACCGGCATGATGCAGACCTACATCACCGAGCGACCGGTGCAGGAAGGCGGCACAGACCTGCTGGGCACCGTAAAGCTCGGAGCCGACGCGAAGCGGAAGGCCGTAGACGTGGATGATGAGGACAGCTTCCTCGTGAAGTTTAAAAACGGCGCGGTAGGCAGCATCGAGGCCACGAGAAACGCCTGGGGTCGCAACAACTTCATCACGGTAGAGCTTCACGGCACTTTGGGCAGCCTCTACTTCAACTACGAGCGACTCAACGAGTTGCAGGTGTGTTTGGCCGGCGACCCCGACGATAGAAGGGGCTTTAAGACAATCTACACCGGCCCCGCGCATTTTCACGGGGAAGTGACCTGGAACATTCCCGGAATGAACATTGGGTACGGCGAATTGAAATCCATCGAATCCTACGAGTTTATCAAAGCGGTGGTAGAAGGCAGGCAGCCGTCTACCAGCTTCGCAGAAGGGTATCGAGTGGAACGCGTTTGCGATGCCGTGAAACGGTCGGCGGAAACCGGACGTTGGGTAACGGTGAACGTTTGAAGAAAGTGCCCGTTTGACACGCAACCCAAAGCCACATATCATAAGAGTGGCCCGCAACGGTAAAAAGCAGATTTTCAAAATCGTGCAGACCATTGCCGACGACGAGATACACCGGCCGGAAGCCCGGGAGAGGTATCTGTCTAAATTTCAAATTTGCCAAAAGTCCACCGCAATTTTCGTGAAATTGCGGTGGACTTTTCCTTGATACCGGCGCAGCAAGCTCACCCTGCGACTGCTCGGAAGGCGCTCTGCCTTAAACGTTCCATATGGATCTGAATCTTGACAAATTTCGGATTTAGAGGTATGCTATTTAAAGCTTAGAGGGTACCTGTTTACCTAATCATTACAGCAAAGAAAGAGAAAGGTACAACATGAATATTTATAGTGAGGCAATCGAGCAGCTCGGTATATTCACCATCGTCGGCGGAATTTTGGCTGTCGTCGCCACAGTTTTGGCCTATGTGTTTATCGTCCCCGAAAAACGCCGCGAAAAGCTCAATGCTTTCGGCAAGTTCCTCCACGATACCTGCAATTTCAAGTACCTGATTGTAGAGAAAATTCTGCAGGCTCTGTACATTTTCTTCACGGCAGATATGATCATTCTGGGCTTCTTCATGCTCTTTGCCGCGCCTAAAGACTACTTTGGCAATCGCCACTGGCTGGGCGTCTATGGCATCCTGATCATGATCCTCGGACCCATTATGATCCGACTGGTGTATGAACTGTTGATGATGGCAGTCTTGCTGCTGAAAAACGTAATCTCCATTAACAATAAGCTCCGCAGCCAGAACGGAAACGAAGAAAAGAACGGCATTTTCATGGCCCCCGACATGAGCGATCTGCGCCAGCAGCTTCGGTCTAAGGCAGAACAGCCTCAGAACCCGCAGCCCCAAGTCCCGCAGAGCGCACCCGTAGCCAAATTCTGCGGCAAGTGCGGTTCGCCGTTGAACGAAGCCGGCAAGTGCCCCAACTGTGACAACAATCAGCCTCAGGCTTAAACGCAAACATTAAGATTATGCCCCGAGCGGAAGCAATGCCGCTCGGGGCTTTTGGTTTTATCGGGAAAAATCTGCCGAAAGTCCCTTGAATTGAAAACCGCTCTCTTGCCCTCTCTGCTTTCTTCATGATAAAATAAGGGAAAAACCAAAACGGAGATATCTTCCATGTTTGCCCTTACAAACGAGCCTTAACTTTTCTTATACTCGAAAAAATGCACTCCAAAGATTGATTAAATCAACTGTGTTAATTATAGCATTTTTTGATTTTTTCAATAGAATTACGAAAAAAGAGTTAGTTTTTGGCAAAGAAAGTAAGAGCAAAACAACTTTTAATAACAAGAGAAATGTATATGGAGATGAGATAGGATGAGAATATTTTTATGCGGTGGAGGTTGTGGACAACAAACAGTTGATGCAAATAAGAAATTAAATGCTGTCTCTTATACACATCTCCGAGCCCACGAGACTAGGCATGATCTC
>ENA-OZLH01001664-OZLH01001664.1-human-gut-metagenome-genome-assembly--contig:-NODE-1664-length-10424-cov-4.082264_pt1 | contig 10424 bp, 10 predicted proteins | sample MGYA00244832_ERZ653776 | MGnify/ENA primary metagenome ERZ653776 (study PRJEB26926, sample SAMN06165218) | human gut metagenome | biome: ENVO:00009003; feature: ENVO:2100002; material: ENVO:00002003...
AGCGTCAGATGTGTATAAGAGACAGGCGCACATGCCTGAAGGGAAAGGTTTTGAAGTATGTATAAGATCGTTAAAAAACAGCCGCTGAACCCCACGGTGACGCGGATGGAGATCGAGGCGCCGCTCATTGCGAAAAAAGCAAAGCCCGGCCAGTTTATCATTCTGCGCGTAGACGAAAACGGCGAGCGTATCCCGCTGACCGTTGCCGGCTATGACCGCGAAAAGGGCACCGTTACAATCATTTTTCAGATTGTCGGCGCAACGACCGAAAAGCTCAACCACTTAAACGAAGGTGAATGTCTGCACGACTTCGTAGGCCCGCTTGGCGTACCAACGCATGTAGACGGCCTTAAGAAGGTCTGCGTTATCGGCGGCGGCGTAGGCTGCGCCATCGCACTGCCCATTGCCGAAGAGCTGCACGCCATGGGCGCGGAAGTCACCTCTATCATCGGCTTCCGCAATCAGGATCTCGTGATTCTGGAAGACGAATTCAAGGCTTGCTCCGACCACTTCACGCTGATGACGGACGACGGCTCCTACGGCGAAAAGGGCAATGTCACCGCCCCGCTGAAGACGCTGCTTGAAAACGGCGAGCGTTTTGACGAGGTCATCGCCATCGGCCCGCTGATCATGATGAAGTTCGTCTGCCTCACCACAAAGGAATACAACCAGAAGACCGTTGTTTCCATGAATCCGATCATGGTAGACGGCACGGGCATGTGCGGCGGCTGCCGCCTGACCGTTGGCGGCAAAACAAAGTTTGCCTGCGTAGACGGCCCGGACTTTGACGGCCACGAGGTCGATTTTGACGAGGCGATGAGCCGCTCCCGCAGCTACACTTCTTTCGAGCGCCACGCTTATGAGGAAGCCTGCAACCTGTTCAAGAAGGAGGTTGAGTGATCATGCCTAACATGAGAATGACAAAGAACCCCATGCCCTCGCAGGACCCGAACGTTCGCAACAAGAACTTTAAAGAGGTCACACTGGGCTATACCGAAGAAATGGCGCTGGATGAAGCACAGCGCTGCCTGAATTGTAAGAACATGCCGTGCGTTTCCGGCTGCCCGGTCAATATTCATATTCCGGAATTCATCAAAAAGGTCGCCGAGCATGACTTTGAGGGCGCGTATCAGGTTATTGCGCAGTCCTCTTCCCTGCCGGCTGTCTGCGGCCGTGTCTGCCCGCAGGAGACGCAGTGCGAAGGCAAGTGCGTGCGCGGCATTAAGGGCGAACCGGTCGGCATCGGCCGTCTGGAGCGTTTTGTTGCCGACTGGCACAACGCACACGCTACCGTTGCCACCATCACCGCGCCGAAGAACGGCCACAAGGTTGCCATCATCGGTTCCGGCCCTGCGGGTCTTACCTGCGCGGGCGACCTCGCAAAGCTGGGCTACGACGTGACGATTTACGAAGCGCTGCACCTTGCAGGCGGCGTGCTCGTGTACGGCATCCCGGAGTTCCGTCTGCCGAAGTCCATCGTGCAGAAGGAAGTCGATAACCTCAAGGCGCTCGGCGTCAAGGTGGAGACCAATATGGTTATCGGTCGTATCCTGACGATTGAAGAGCTGAAGGACGAGTACGGCTACGAGGCCGTGTTTGTCGGCACGGGTGCAGGTCTTCCCCGCTTTATGAACATCCCGGGCGAGAACCTGAAGGGTGTGTACTCCGCAAACGAATTCCTCACCCGCAGCAACCTGATGAAGGCTTACCGCGATGATTCCACTACGCCGATCCAGCACGCAAAAAACGTGGCGGTCGTCGGCGGCGGTAACGTGGCCATGGACGCCGCGAGAACCGCAAAGCGTCTCGGCGCGGAGAACGTGTACATCATCTACCGCCGCGGCATGGCAGAACTGCCGGCACGTAAGGAGGAAGTGGAGCACGCAGAGGAAGAGGGCATCATCTTCCACACGCTGACGAACCCGGTAGAGATTTTACCGACGGACGTCACCGACCCGCGTGACCCGAACTACGGCTGGGTCGCCGGTATTCGCTGCGTAAAAATGGAGCTTGGCGAGCCGGACGCTTCCGGCAGACGCAGCCCGATCGTCATTGAGGGCAGCGAATTCGATATTCCGATGGATTGCGTTATCATGTCCCTCGGTACTTCCCCTAACCCGCTGCTGAAAGCCACCACCCCGGGTCTTGAGACCCAGAAGCGCGGCCAGATCATCGCGGACGAACACGGCCTCACCTCCATCGAGGGTGTGTACGCAGGCGGCGACGCCGTAACGGGCGCCGCAACGGTTATCCTCGCCATGGGCGCAGGCAAGACCGCCGCAGCTGCAATCGACAAGTACATTCAGGAAAAGAAGTAAGTCCGCTTTTCCCCTAACCTAAAAAAGAACGGCACCGGTGACAGATTTCATCGGTGCCGTTTTGCTGTGTTTGGCGGGTTTAATTTTCAAATGCGTTCTTCACCCACTGCGTCGTGTAGGCGTCCGCCGGGCGGTCTTTCCGCACGCCGGAACCGACCTGCACGCCCATCAAAATGCGCGGCTCACGCTCGGCAAATGCCATAAAACGCGCCAAAATTTCATCGTATCTGCCCATTTTTCACAGCTCCTTTTTTCGATCTTTTTAGAAAAACAAGCAGAGTATACCACGCTTTTCAGAGAATCGCAACGCCCTTTTGTATACTGCCGAAAGCATCTTGAATTTTCACGGTTTTGGCAGTATAATTCTATTGGCAAATCTACCCGAAAAGAGGTTTTCAGAATGAAAAAAGTGCTTTTGCTCGGCGATTCCATTCGCATGGGCTATGACGATTATGTAAAAGAAGCGTTAGACGGCAAGTGTGAGGTCGTTTACGATGCCGAGGACAACGGCCGTTTCGCTGCGTACACGCTGTGGCAGGCGAACCAGATGTTCAAGCATCACGGTCATTTTGACGTGGTACACTGGAACAACGGCTACTGGGATATGAACATTGAAGCTCCGATGACGGAGGCCATGCACCCCGTTGAGGAATATGTGCACTTCTTAAAGCGCATCATCAAGCTGTGCAGAGAAAACGGCGCGAAGATCATCTTCGCGACTACCACGCCGATTTTGGAGCCCGGCATGGCGGCAGACAATACCGGCACGCAGGCGGACAGCATCAACTACAATAACGAGTGGGTGGAGCTGTATAACAACGCCGCCAAAAAGCTGATGGCGGAGGAAAACATCCCGGTGAACGACCTTTACGCGCTGTGCAAGGAAGGCGAGCACTATTATAAGTGCCCGGATATGCTGCACCTGACCGAGGAAGGCTACCGCAAGTGCGCAAAGCAGGCGGCCGACATGATCTTGAAGGAGCTCGGTGAAGCATGAGCTCCGGCATAAAAAAGACGAACGCCATGCGCATGCTGGACAGCGCGAAGATTCCCTATGAGGTGCGCACATATGAATTTGAGGAGACCGATCTCGCGGGCGTACACGCGGCAGACGCCGTGGGCATGCCGTATGAGACGGTGTTCAAAACGCTCGTTGCGCGCGGCGATAAGACCGGGTTTGTTGTGTTTTGCATCCCCGTAGCGGAGGAATTAGACCTCAAAAAAGCTGCCAGAGCCAGCAAAAATAAATCCGTGGAGCTTCTGCACGTGAAAGACTTGCTGCCGACGACCGGCTATATCCGCGGCGGCTGCTCGCCCGTGGGCATGAAGAAGGAGTTCCCGACGTATATCGACGAGACCGCCATGCTGTTTGATGCAATCGCCGTCAGCGGCGGTATGCGCGGCGTGCAGCTCATCATAGACCCGGATCAGCTTTTGGGCTTCGTCAAAGGCGAGTATGTCGATTTGACGGCGTAACGCAAAGCTAAAGGCAATGGGGCTTATGTATTATCGAATCGAGAAGAAAACTTAGTTTTCTTTCCGTGTTTGACAACCTGTTTAAGAACTCAAAAAAGGTTGAATTATCTGAATTTGTATGATATTATGATTTCAGATATTTTCGAATTCTATAGAAAGTCACAGGTGAACAATTATGAAAAAGCTAATTTCTGGAAAGGTACGAGATGTTTTTGAAGTTGACGAAAAAAGTCTTGCTATCGTTACAACAGATCGAATCTCTGCTTTTGATGTCATCTTGGGAAGCACGATACCAGGAAAAGGTATTGCGTTAAATTTACTTTCAAACTTCTGGTTTTCGTATACAAAGGACATTATTCCCAATCATCTACTTTCGACTTCTTTGAACGATATGCCCAGCTGCTTTAGTGAAAATGCTGCGCAATATCAGGATAGAACGGTTCTTGTTAAAAAGCTCAAAATGCTTCCCTACGAATTCATTGTCCGTGGCTACTTATTCGGAAATATGTGGGAAGCCTATAAAAACGGAGTGCCCTTTTGCGGAAATAAGTTAGAAGGTAACTATGAACAAGCCGAACGATTAGAAGCCCCTATCATTACTCCTTCTAAAAAGGCATCTGAAGGTCACGATGAATATATTTCCTTTGAACAGCTTGCAAGTGATATTGGTGAGGATTTAGCTAAAACCATCTGCCAAATTTCATTACAGCTATATAAACGTTGCTATGAGTATGCTGAAAAACGCGGTATCATTATTGCTGACACGAAATTCGAGTTTGGTTATGACGAATCAGGCGTTTTGACGTTGGGAGATGAAATATTCACCCCAGATTCCAGTAGATTTTGGGATAAATCCGCCTATCATGTGGGTGAATCTCCAAAATCCTTTGATAAACAATTCGTTCGAGACTGGTTAATTCAAGAACACCTTAACGGGAAAGAACCCGGTCCTCAGCTCCCAAATGATATCATTACAAAGACATCACAGCTTTACAAAGATTGTTTGGATAAGCTATTACCTAAATCAAAATAACCAGCAAGACGCCAAAATCTATTGTAACGAAAATAGATTAAGAGTCTTTGATTAAATTCTTTCAAGTTAGGAATTCCCCTGAAAGAGCGGCTTTTCGGCCGCTCTTTTTATTTGCTGCGCAGGCCAAAAATTCACTTGTTCAACACCCAGACCCCAATGCTAAGGTACAGCGCGAACAGCGTCCAAAGGAGGTACGGCACCATCAGCCACGCGGCGGAGGGACACACTTTTCTGAACTTCAAAATCGTCAGCACCAGCAAAACGTTCAGCAGTACAAGCAGCGCCACGGCGGCACCAAGAGCCCTGAAGCGGAAAAAGACGAGCGTCCAGAAGAAATTTGCCGCGAGCTGTATCGCGTAAAGCGAGAGCGCCCCGCAGCGGTCTTCGCTTTTGCTGTCGTAGATCTGGTACGCGGCCGCACCCATCATGGCGTATAAAATGGCCCATGCTACCGGGAACACCCACGGCGGCGGGGCGAGCGGTGGCTGATTGAGCTCTGCATAAAATGCGTCCTGCGCGCCGCAGAGCAGGCTTGCCAGCACGCCTACAAGCTCTGCCGACGCGATGCCGATGAGATACCCGTACACCGTTTTCTTTGTTTCTGTTTTCAAAAAAATTCACGCTCCCCTGCTTACTTCCTTAAAGTATATGCAGCGGGAGCGTGTTTTATATCTGCTATTTTTATAAATAACTTTTCGCGAAAGCGTATAATCAGTGGTTCATGAGCGCTTCGGCATTTTCGTTTTCGTTTACAAGGCCGAGGTCGTGCTTGATCTTCGTGGTGGAGATGCCCGGCGTGCGCGGCAGGAAGACGAGCTCGCAATAATCCTTGAGGTAGTCAAAGCGATCGCTGTTTTCCCAGTCACTACCCATAACGACTACGTCCACATGGTAGTCCTTCACATCGCTGATCTTCTGATCCCAGCTTTCCTCCGGAATGACGAGGTCAACGTAGCGAATGGCTTCGAGCATCATTTTGCGCGTTTCATAATCGTGAAACGCTTTTTTGCCCTTGCCGGCGTTGAACTCATCCGTGGAAAGCGCCACGATAAGATAATCGCCCAGTGCCTTTGCGCGCTTTAAAAGGTTGATGTGGCCGTAATGCAGCAGGTCAAACGTTCCGTAGGTTAATACTCGTTTCATGTTTTAGCCTTTCCTTTCGTTATTTACAGCTTGCTCAATGCTCCGGTTTCTGTAAGAGTCATCGCCTGCCGTTACACTTTGAATATTCAGATGCGGCAAAATACGGAATACTTCCCGCGCGAAAACAGCATCGCAATTATACTTATTACGCTCTCTGCTGAAAAACAGCTTGATGTTTTCCGGCAAAGAAAGGAACATCTGCGTATCGATCACGGTGTAATCCAGCCAATCGTTATATTTATCGGTCAGCTCCTTGAGGGTGAGCTCGTTGAAATCCCTGCGCAGGAAAACCGCTACGGGCGCTTCCATGGAACAGAGCTGCTGTTCCAGCTCTTTCGCCCAACCCTTATGGTCGTTCTTTCCGACAAGATAAACATTTCGCGGCCGCTTTTTGTTTTCGGCATAATCGATCACTTCAAACTTCGGCGCTTTTCCGTAGAACAGCATATCGTTCAGGTTCTGGATATTATCCGGCGCATCGTAATTTGTAAACATCTTATAATACGCGTCATACGCCGCACTGTTCACGTCTGCCTGTTTATCGTTTTCGTGCAGGTATGCGAGCATTTCGTTCATGGTATAAATTTTGCGGAACGGGAGGTCGCGCACATCCATATACATGCCACGCTCTGCCATGTACGCATCATAGTCGTACATAAAGAGCACGATTGGCTTGCGCGTGATGGAAAAATCGAAGAAAACGCTGGAATAGTCCGTAATCAGCACGTCCACAGCATTCAAAAAGCTGTAACTGTCCACGTCGTCCGGGAATTTTACAATGTGCTTATAGCCTTCGATCGGCACTTTGTCTTTTACAAGCGGATGCAGGTTCACGTACATGATCTGCTTATCCGTCAGCGCGCTGTCGAACTTTGTCAGCAGGTCGCGGACTTCCGCTTCGTACCCGCCTTTGTTTGCGCCGGAGCTCATCGCGCCGCGCCAAGTCGGCATGTAGGCAAAGGTTTCCTTGCCGTCCATTCCGTATTGCTTCCGCACCGCCGCTGCCGCGTCTTTATCCCAGAATATCGCGTTGCGCGGGTACCCGCTCAGGATCACCTTTCCCGTATAGAGGTGGTTCAGGTTGTAATCTTCCATCATGTGATCCATCGTATAGCGGTTCGGGTGCAGAAGATAGCTGCTGTGCAGGAAATTGCGCTGCATGTTGCTCATATCCTGAATGCCCATCGCCATTTTTTTGCCGAGGGTCTTCAGCGGCGTTCCGTGCCATGTATTCAAATAGACCTGCCCTTCACGGCGGATAAAATACGTTGGAAAGCTCACATTATTTACAAGGTATCGGCTCGTTGCCAAAATCTTCTGGTATTTTCTCGAGCCGAGCGGGATAAGCTGCACACGGTTCAGCCCATACGCATCTAATATCTTCCGGTGCTCGCCCATCAGCTCTTTTTTCGACGTGTAATAGATGGTAAACGTCGGGTCCTTTGCCAGCTCGCGCATCATCGCGAACGGCGAATCATTTAGGTTCGTACCGTGGAAGGATTCAAAAAGCACCTGCTTGTCGCAAAGCGGCTTCTTTTTACACGTGCGCACGTAGTAGTATTTATTCAAATAACTGCGCTTTGAGAAAACCGTCAAAGCCTTGCGCATCGTTTTTGCCGCTTTGCCCAAAAGGCGCAGCACGGAATTCGGCATCATGCTGTAAAGATACCACGTGAACTCGTGCTTGGCCAAAGCGCCCATCAGCCGTTTTTTGGAGAAGAAAAAGTCAAAAAACGCCTTGTTTCTGCGCCAGTCATCAAAATAGTGATCCAGATGCTGAAAGCCCTTACGGACGACTTTAAACTGCAGGTCTTTATCTTTATATGCCGTAAAATCGCGGAAGCGCAGGATCGTGTGCTTCAAATTGATGAAGCCGAGCACCTCTTTAAACTCCTCGAATGCGCCTTCCCGAATATAGTATTCGTTCATGATTGCGAGCGAATCATACATCTGCAGGATGTTCTCGGAGAATGTCGCCGTGATTGCGCCTTCGCGCTTTAGAATATAGTAGTACAGCGGCTCGTTTACTTTGGAGATTCGGTTGGCATGCAGCATCAGCGGATAGATGGTCGCAATGTCCTCATAAATTTTCCCTTTCGGGAAGCGTATCCCCGTGCGCTCAAATAAGGCGCGGCGGTAAATTTTATTCCAGGCATACGGTGCATTTGTGTACAGAAGCTTCGGGTTTTCGTGCAGGCTCACACCAAACTCCAGAGTGCTGCCGCGCTGGAAAAAGCGCCGCGTTTCGGTATTTTCGTCTATGCCGTAATAGCCGCAAACCACAATGTCCGAATCCGTTTCAGCGGCGCGGTCGTACAGCTTTTGGTACATAGTCACGTTTAAATAGTCATCGCTGTCCACAAAGCCGATGTATTCACCGTGCGCATACGGAATACCGTAGTTGCGCGCATCGGATAGTCCGCCGTTTTCTTTGATGAGGCTTATCACCTTCTGCGGATATGCTGCGGCATAACGGTCTATGATCGCCTGCGAATTATCCTTTGTGCCGTCGTTGACAACAATGATCTCCATTTCTTCCAGCGTTTGCTTCACTAAGGAATCAAGGCAACGCTCCAAATACGCTTCAACGTTGTATACAGGAACGATAACGCTGACTTTTATCGAATCAAAATTACGTTCTGACTTCATTTTATCTATCATTTATCCCTTCTGTAAGGAAAGTCATTATAAGATCCACACAGCGCTGCGTGTTGTTCGTGTCATCCGTCTCCACGAATTCTTTCCTGAAGGCGGTGAGCTTTTCGTAATCATAGGGCGTGTGGAGAATACAGTCGACCAGAGGCTCGGCTTTTGTGAATGCGCAGTGCGGCATCTCTGCAAGCGGGTCAAAGTTGAGGCCGCGCGTTTCCTTGTAGCGTTCTAAATCGTAAACGTAGAAATACACCGGCTTTTTGATAAGGCTCGCCTCAATGGAAATAGCGGAATAGTCCGTGATGACGGCGTCTGCTACTGCCATTAGCGTGAAGGTGCCGAACTCCGGGCACTCGCGGAATTTCGGCAGCACACGGCGGCGCTCCAAGCGCTCGCGGTCGAGTGGGTGCAGCCGCACGATGAGCAGCATACCCATTTTTTCCGCCGCCGTGATGAGCGGCTCAATCTCGGGCATTTGCTCGCCGTCGCGGAACGTGGGCGCGTATAGGACAATCTTCTGCCCGCGCAGCTCCGGGTAGGCCGCGAAAAAACGGCGGCGGCAACGCGCGCGATTCATTTTCAAAATGGCGTCTACACGCGGCACGCCGGTCACGCGCATTTTATCGGCAGAAACGCCGAACGCCTCCTCATAGGCTTTTGCTGTACGGTGACTCGCACAGAGCACGGCATCGTAGTGCTTATGCATCCCCATGCGCTCCGCAAGCTCTTTATCGCGCCCGCCGGGCACGGAAAGCGCCTGCCTGCCAAACTTCTTAATGGCGCCAAGCGCGTGCCAGACCTGCACCACGCGCAGCTCTTTACGATGATGCAGCACGCTGACCGGGATGCAGTAGCCGTCTATGATGCACACATGCGCGGTGGAAAGCTCCGCGGCGCAGTGCAGCAAATGGAAACAATAGCGCAGGAGCTCTAACGGCGTATCGCCCATTTCGCGGCAGAGATACACAAGACGCACTCCTGGATCACGCGCTTCAATCTCTGCGCCGAGCTGTTCAAAATCCGGCCGCTGGCTGTTCGACTGGCGGCTGATCATGACGACTTTTTTCTGCATGGGGCGCAGCTTCATGACGGCATATACGGCGTTATACAGCGCTTTGAAAACGGAGATCAGCCCGAGCAGTATTCTTTTTTTCACAGAGGCTTCGCCCCTTTCTGTGCAGCGCCGTTCCATTTTTTGCGCATAGCGTGCGGCCTTTGCCCGCACCCCAAACACACGCTGCCAAATTTTTCCGTTGCGGAAAGCCGCACTTTTCCGCATTAAACAGAGTTAGTATACCACACTGTGCAGAAAATCGCCAGTGTTTTACCGCAAAGTTCGCCGTTTCATTAAATCTTTGTAACAGTACGGAAAAATTTGCGCCCGAACCCTCGTGAATTTGTCGCATTCGCAGGAAAATTCAGGGTATTTTGCCTCCTAATCCTGCGTCAAAATCGTCTAAAAAGTCACAAATTCGCCGTAAGCCATAGGAAAAACGGGCAAGCACCGAAAAAGTGCCGCCCGTTTTTGTTTAGTCGAACGAGGGATTAAACGCGTAGAAGTTTTTGAAATCAAGCCGATCGGTCGCGATGCGCAAACCCTCGCCGAAGCGCTGGTAATGCACAATCTCGCGCTCGCGCAGGAACTTGATGGGGTCGCGCACATCGGGATCATCCGCAAAGCGCAGAATGTTGTCATACGTTACGCGGGCCTTCTGCTCGGCGGCGAGGTCTTCGTTGATGTCTGCCAGCGTGTCGCCCGTTACGGCGATGCTCGCCGCACTGAACGGCGCGCCAGAGGCCGC
>ENA-OZLH01001669-OZLH01001669.1-human-gut-metagenome-genome-assembly--contig:-NODE-1669-length-10381-cov-5.076506_pt1 | contig 10381 bp, 8 predicted proteins | sample MGYA00244832_ERZ653776 | MGnify/ENA primary metagenome ERZ653776 (study PRJEB26926, sample SAMN06165218) | human gut metagenome | biome: ENVO:00009003; feature: ENVO:2100002; material: ENVO:00002003...
GAGCCTTATCGTCGGCAGCGTCAGATGTGTATAAGAGACAGGAATAAAAGAATGGACATCAAAAGTTGGAAAATCATGTTAGCCGTTGATGATTACGGCAGCTTTACCCGCGTAGGCGCGGAACTTGGATACACACAATCCGGTATTACGCAAATGATGAAAAATCTGGAAAAGAAAGTCGGGTTCCCGCTCTACATCAAAGACCACCACGGTATTACACTTACAAATGAAGCAAAGTCACTTATTCCGGCAATCCGCACATTATTGAATGCCGATGAAGTAATTCATCAGGAAATTGCTGCATTAAATGGTGCGCAGAGAGGAACCATCCGCATCGGCACTTATCTAAGCTGTTCAATTCACTGGATTCCAAAGATCATCCGAGAATTCCAGCAGAAACATCCGGATATCATCATCCAGGTTATCGAAGGGGTTGAAGGAGAACTTGCCGACTGGATTCAGGAACGACGTGTAGATATCGGATTTATCAGTCTGCAGAAAAATCATAAATATCAGTTTCTCCCGGTCATGAACGACTTGATGTACGCAGTTGTTCCAGAAAACGACCCTCTTGCAAAAAAAGAAGAAATTCCAATCGAAGCATTTGAAGATGCACCTTTTATCATCACAGAATACACACCAGGAAGCGACGTACACCGTATTTTAAAAAAGCATAAAATCCATCCGGATATCCGCTATGTAACCAGAAATGAATTTTCTTCCCTTTCCATGGTCGAACACGAACTGGGATATTCTATCCTCCCGGGTCTTTTACTTCGCGGCCAGCAGGGAAAATTTGTAAAACGTCCATTGAAGCCAACAATTACAAGACAGTTAGGACTTGCATATTCTTCTCTCGAAAATTTGTCACCTGCTTCAAAGACTTTTCTGGAATATGCAAAAGACTTTCTGCTAGATGATTAAGTCAATATTCATGCAGAGTAAATGACATTCTTTCTCATTTATTCATTAAAATTGCACGAAACACCTCCCGCTTTATCACGTTTTTCTTGTTGCAATGCCAGTTTTTTCCATCCTTATTGACATCATCGAATTAACGTGCTATATTAATATCAACTTAAAAACAGACACAGACACCAATGGCGGTTCCTTAACAGAATTCTATTATGCGGGAACTGCTCTTTTAGAATCAGACATTATATTGTAGTAATTTGTTTTTAAGAAACCATTATTATGGTTGTTATTGCAGTTATACCTAAGCTGGTCGTTTCCCCCAAGAATGACCTTGCGAAGGTGAACTCCAATTGATATATACATCCTCTATATAGAGGAGCATTCCCCAGCTTTGTATATAAAGACAAAACTGCAATGCAACGAGGAAAAACCTCTCAATGACATACCAATAAGAAAGAGCACGACATGTTCAGATGTCGTGCTTTTTCTTATTGAATCTGTCTATAATTTTCATGTTTGATTGACTTTTAACGATTTAATTGGTAAAATATTAATACAAAGCAATGCGTGAATTTATAGAAAATCTTTACAAATCGGGGTGTATAAGATTTCTTTTTTAAAGTGCTAAAATACATTTTGCACTTATGCATTCACATGTATAGCTTGTCAACAATTAAATATGAAAATCTGGAGGGATGAATTTATGTTATTAGCGATCCAAATTTTATTAGGTGTTTTGTTCGCCGGAACAGGTATCGGCCTTGTTGTCGACATAGGCAAGAACCGCATGGATGAACTCAAAGGTTCTACAGGTAAGCAGTGGGGTTCCGCTTTTGCGGTTGGTATCATAGCCAACTTCCTTGATACTTTAGGATGTGGTTCCTATGCACCATCAACATTCATGTACAAACTTTTTAATCAGATTGATGATATCAACATTCCGGGTACACTGAATGTTGGTGACACATTCCCAGTTATTTTTGAGGCATTCATCTTCACAACTTCTGTAGAATGTGATCCTATCTTCTTATGGGTAATGTATATCTGTGCCGCTGTTGGTTCATTCGGATTTGCATCCATCGTAACAAAATGGCCACGTAACAAGATCAGAATTGCTCTTGGAACCATTATGATTCCTCTTGCTGCGATCATGCTTTGCAAGAACTTAGGTGTCGGACCTTTCGGTATTGTTGGTACTGCAACAGGATTAAGCGGATGGAAACTGATCGTTGCCGCAGCTCTTAATATCTTATGGGGTGCTTTAATGGATATCGGTTTCGGTCTTTATGCACCATGTATGGCAACATGTCTGCTTCTTGGTGTTGATGCTGCTACATGCTTCCCTGTATTCATGGGATCTTGCGCATGCTTAATGCCGGCTTGTTCTATCGAGTTCATTAAATCACACAGATATGACGTACCACACACAGTCGGTAATGCGCTCGGCGGATGTATCGGTGTATTCATTGCATGGAAAGTGGTTACAGGACTTCCGATGTTCTGGCTCATCAACTTAATTTGTATCGTTCTTCTTTGGACTTCTTACACATTACTTAGTGCAGCAAAGAAAGATAAAGCAAAAGGTATTGCTTAATATCCGCAAAACATATAAATAAGCAATGCACTTATTTAAACAAAATAACATCCGGATGGCAGTCTTAACAGACTGCCATCTTTATATCCTGACACACAAGAGGAACTGCCTGTGCAGTTTCCACGCATTACAATTTTATTTATGGAGAATATCATATGTTTGTTAACGAATATGTAATGACACGCAAGCGTTATGACAAATGGGCAGCTCCAAAATTCTGGAGGCTTCCCATCTTTTACGTATATTGTATAATCTTCGCAGCCGGAACTTTTGGCTGGATTTATTTTCATCATGTAGGCGCTTCGCTCAGATGGCAGTCTGTTGGTGCTACACTTTCCTTTATAGCCCTCTACCGCGGAGTATTTTTCAAATGGATGCATGCTGACAAAACTTTCCGTGTGACACGCGCACAATATTTCAATGGAAAAGACTGGACATGTAAAGTGATGATCCGTGAGAAAGATATAGCACTCTTTATCAACAATAAGATCAACAATCATGTAAACTGGGAAGATCTCACAAAATTTGAAGAAGCAAAAACTTATTATAAATTAACTTCCAAAGATCAGATAGAAGGAGTTATGCTTGACAAAGACTCTTTTACAGAAGGGGATTCGAGCAGTTTTAAACAATGGATGTTAGAACAGCATCCGGAAATCAAATACGGACCTATTGATCCGGCATTTGACAAATAGAAAAAGAGAAGATTTCCATCGCAAAATGTGGTAATCTTCTCTTTTTACAAGTTCTCCGTTTTCCTTTTTTCAGACATTCTGTCCAGATATTTTAACGTCCTTCCAGTTCGTCTTTATGGCGCATCTTGAGTTTCAGAAGTGCCTTCGCCTTCAGACAGTCTACTTTCACCATATTATTTTCTCCGACAACGTCTGTTTCTGTGCCATCGGCACTCTTATTAATATCAATGATTCCATCCAGATAATCATTGACTACAACGAACTTCGCAACCGTTCCGCTGAAATTAAGTCCCGTTACCGGAATTCCACGAATACCAAGTTGTTCACATGTGTTGGTATAATCCACATCACTATTTCCCCATCCATCTGATGATATGATCACACCATCTGCACGCATACACTCAGCCATTGCTGCCGCTCTGGTTCCAACCAGCATCTTGTCTTTATTATCATCCGGAGTCCCTACTATAATAAGTCCAAGAAGGTCCAGATCTGTATCCTCAGATACAACTTCCAGAAGAGGATCTCTGAAATGATGTAATGATGTTTCTTTTGTCGATGGTCCAATACCCATAACTTCTGCACCTCCTATTATTACTGCATCGAACGGATAATACCGTCTCTGTACTCATTTGGAGTAATCATAACCGGCATATTACCCATATCGATAATTGAACGTCCGCCTTCAACCCCTGACGGTTCATCCGGGAACATCCACGTATCATACATAGCTCCCTGACCTGCAACCTGACGGATAATGACAACCTTCTTCTTTCCAGGTCTCACCTTATCATGATATTCATGCCGTTCCGTACACTTGTCCCCTTTGAACTTTTTCAGTTTATCCCTGTATGTCTGAATAAATTCATCACACAATCTGTGCGCAGTAAATGGTCCATGTCTCTCCTGTCCCATTCCGGCCGCAAATGTAACATCAAAAGAAATGATATAATCATCATCTCCCGGTGTACCTGCACGGTTTAAGTATAACTGTTCTTTCAGATTCCCTTCCGATGAACCAAATTCGTGACACTGCTTTCCATTCACATCAACGCCTGTCAGCATTACATATACACCGGTTATGGTGTGAGTAATTCCTTCTCCCAATTTACCAAGCACTTTTGTTGAGATTGGAATGATATCCATGATCGTGTTCGTCCATCTGTCGTGGTCTCCCGGTTTTATGATCTGAATATCAATCTTCTCAATACAATCATCCTGTGCAACAAGCTGATCGATCATCTCTTTACTGACTGTCATATGTCCATCCGTTGTGATATTATTGTGTTCACCCCATTCCACATCTGTCATATGAAATGCTTTGATCACAAGGCGTCTTAAGTCTATCTCTTTCTCAGCCATCATGTCACCTCCTATATTCTTAAGGCATATCTCTTTCCTGTACCGTTCAGGAAATTAAGCATATCTCTGCCCCTTTCTATGCCTTCTCCATGTCTCTAGTATACAATATACTGCAAGAAATTCCAATATATTGTCTCATTCTTTTTTTAAAAAAGGGCAGATGCAAAATACATCTGCCCTTCTTAAGATCAACAATATTCTTTAAATAGAATTAGATCTTAGCAACATACTCGAATGGCAACGGAACAATCTTTCCTGGAGTTTCGATTTTCTCTAACTGCTCCAGAGTTGCCTTTACGATCTGTGTCTGCTGTTCTACGTTGTGAGGACCACCCGCATTAGCACCCATAGGTACCAACGGAGCTACCGCACGAGGAGTACCAGTCTGACGAACAACTGGTGGAAGAGCTGCAATAATAATTGTAGGAATTCCAGCTTCTTCAATCGCTCTCTGCACCAATACTGCAGAGCGGTGGCAGGTACCTCAGCCAGCGGTGAGGATTACTGCGTCAACATCCTCATTTTTGAACATTTCAGCGATAGCAGGACCAGTTTCATGTTTGAATTTCTCCTGGTTTCCACCACCACCCATGAATCCAGCATGTACAGGAGCACAAGCTCTGATAAATCCTTCTGCAGCTAATTCATGAATTCTGTCAATTGGGAACATACAGTTGATGTCCTTGTTAACATCACTGTTATCATATCCACCGTGTGATACCATCAGATCACTAGATGGTGTAGTGTTTTCGATCTTTCTCCATGTGAAGTCACCAGCAAGGTTAAATCTCTCCTGGCTCTTCTTGTGAACACCTGCTGCTGTTGCAAGAGCGATAGACATATCTTTTAACTCTTTTGTTACAGGAGCCCATACTGACGGTGGAGTAATAGGAACGAATATTTCAGACTGTAAGCCTTTAACAACCGTTAAACTCATTTTTAATCCTCCTTATTAGCATCCAAACGTGCTTGCATTTCTTGTTGTTTGCGACGTTCTTTTTCAATATTGCTGACGTATTTCTCATTTACTTCCGGTCCGAGCTGTTCCGGAAAACTCATGTTCCAGCCAACTTCCTGACCTACTTTCGGTTCTGTATCGCAGATGAACATTCTCTTCGGAGCTTTAAAGAACCCCAGACGTCCTTTCAAGTCGATGCTGATGCTACAGTCATCAACATCTACGATCACACCTTCCATATAAATGATCTTATCGCCATAGTGTAAACGTTCATTATCCATTATGATAACACCCGATCTTAGTCGTATTTTTCTTTACGTTTCTGGCTCATCGGCAGAGACTGTTCGTTGTCTACGAGTTCAATCTTCTTACCGCAAGCTGCTTCGATCAGCTCTACGTTTGTAGATTTAACGTTTGGATTCCACTTCTTCTCAGCGGCCTTTACTTCTTCACCAGCCATAGCTGCTTTCAGCATAGCAAGAGCACGGATACCCTCTTCCTGGCAAAGTGTATTACATCCAAGTACCTCATTCTCGATACCAGACTCTGATTTGTTATTGTCAACCATGTACTGCATGTACTTGTTACCAACAACAAGTGCACCCTGAACAGCGCAGAATGAAAGTCCTACTACAGGAATTCCTCTCATACCGATCTGCTCGATGTGGCTTGCGAAATCAATGTGGTTATTTCCGAATCCTTCTGTTGTAACGAAAGCTCCGTCAACATCCATCATTTCTACAGTATGTCCTACACGACGAGATACATAGTACTTCTCAGCATTGATCTGAGGTGATCCTACGAATACAACTCCGCAAAGGTCAACTTCTTCATCATGTAAAGCTTCAAGTACAAGTGGCTCTCTCCAGTAATGTCTTGACATCTCTTTAGATGCAGGTCCGATACATGTTAATGCATGGATACATCCATCAAGTACCTCAAGTGGAGATACGCATACAGGTACGTTTCCTAAGTCTACGTTAGCTCTTGCGCCAAGGATACCAACTGGTTCTACAGGAAGGATGAAGTTATCATGCATAGCTCCCTGTCCCATGATCTCTTTTACGATTACGACTTTCTTCTTACCTGGACGACGGATAGATTTCAGTTCTTCGTCTTCAACAATGAAGCTGTCATCTAATTCTTTCATTACTTCACGGATTTCCTGAGTAATGATATCGAATGCTGTATGTGCAGCCATAGGTCCACGACGTTCCATGTTAGTCTTTTCCTGAACTACGATGTTACCTTTGATAAAGATTTCTCCCTTATCCGGGCATCCAGGACGTCCCCACATGATGTTCTCGTCAAGGTATCCTTCTGAAGAACCGAACTCACCAATCTGAACTCCGCCTTCATCTGTTCCTGTCAGCATCATAACAACGCCGTCAAGTACTCTTGTTGCGCCTTCACCAAGGATTGCATCGCCTTCTTTTGTAGCGATTGGCTGAACATCCATGATTGTCTCTGAGTATGTGTGGTATTGGTCAGGAGTGATGATTTCAAGATGGAAATCTTTAACCAGTTCCTGATTAGCAATTACTTCTGCTTCAATTCCTTCACGGATGTAAAGAGTTGTTCCTTCGATCTTTGTCTCTGGTCCTCTCTTAACCTCTGTGATCTTAATGTGTCTTCTTGTTAATGTTCCTACTACTTTTGTTTCTTCAACAGGTGCTTCTGCTGTTGCTGTAGCTGCTACTGCTGCAGGTACTTCTGCTACTGCTTCTCCTGTTGCTCCAAGAGCTCCAACCGGAATTTCAAGATTGATATCTTTTCCTTCTCCGATATGGATCTTGAGTGTTCCTCCAGCTACTGTTGCTGCTGTTGCAACTGGTGCTGCTGGTGCAGCTTCCTCTGCCGGAGCTTCTTCCTCTGCCTCTTCTGCTGGAGTTGTAGGTGCTTTTACACCATCCAGAACATCATTTGTTAACGGGCAAAGAGAATCACAAGTTTTTGTAAGTTTTGCACCCAGTACTTCTTCGATTGTAAGGCATCCGTCCAGGTTTAATAATCCTGAATCTACCAGATCATCAAAAATTGCTGGATCTTCGAGATTAGCCGGCTCAATTGTGATACCAGCTTCTGCTCTACAGCACAGTACTGCAGGATCATGAGCATGTGCTTTTGCTGTTTCAGCTGTGATTGACATATTGTTTCCCTCCTTGTTTTTGTTTCATACATTTTCCTTGCGGAATATTGTAGTTAAAAAATATATATACAGCTGCGTCCAACTTCCAGAAGAACCTCTCAATTACTTCTGTCAGGCAAAAGAATCGGGGGTCTCCTACCTCATTGCACGCAACGGTAATACCGATAATATTATGTTTCATTCAGGTTATAATTAAAAATCAATTTCCTGACTTACTTCTTTAGAAACCTTCAGGCTTCTGTACAGTGGATGTCCAACTGTTCTCATAACATGGTCTGTCTGATGGAATACCTTCAGTCCCATCTTCGGTCCGGATGCCATTACAGTATTTGAACAGTCTGAGCAGTTACCGATCAGAATGTATTCACATTTGTCTTTCTTGAACTGCATATTGTTCTTAACCTGTCCAGGACAGTTACCAGGTCTTAAGCACTTCAGTGGTGCTCCCGGTTTGTTTTCAATTGCCTGTTTACATTTGCACATAGATACTACTTTGGCATTCATCTTAGAAGCGATCTCACGCATACGCTCTTCGCTTCCGCCGCAGGCACATACAAGAATTCCCATTGTTGCTCCGTGGAGATCCGGGAACTCGACTGTTACAAGGATTGCTCCTGTCGTTTTGGTTGTTGGTGCATCTAATGTAGTAGACTTTCCTGTGAAAGCTCCACCCATGATGATCTCGCCATATTTTCCGTCGATTCCGCCGGCTTTTTCGATCATCTCTCCAACGCTTACACCAACTGGTACGTCGAAGAATACGTGTGCTTCATTTCCACCGTTTAATTTACCACGGACTGTCATGTTCTTGCTGATACAAGGTTTCTTTTCATCAACCGCTTCAGCAATCTTACAGACAGTTTCTACATTGATAACAACAGATCTAGCTGCTGATGGAAGCTGTGTAGTTGTGAGTAATACCCCAAGACACTCTCTTACTACTGCACGTTCCTCACCCATCGGGTAGATATCAGCCATCAGGTGCATCTTGATATCAGGCTCATTCTCAAGAGCTTTCTGTAATACCTTGATTGCTTTATGATGTTTCTTCTTAATAGCAATAATTGCTTTCTTTGCGTGAGTGATTTCCATACTATATTTAATACCACGGATTAATTTATCACTCTGCTCTTCGATCTGTCTTGTGTTGTGTTCCAGTCCCGGTTCGCATTCAGCTGCATTTACAAGAATGTATCCACAATCCAGTTTGAAGTCTTTCGGAAGCTCTGGGTTAATCTCAGGATCAAGCTCACCCATCGGAGTTTCTTCTAAATTAATATTAAGTTTTACTCCTGTCGGGAATCCGGCGCCTCCCCTGCCGCGCAATCCGCTTGCCTTCACTTCCTCGATTACCTCTTCCGGCGTCATCGAAAAAGCCCTTTCCAAACCTTCATATCCGCCGCGGGCGAGATAATGCCCAAAATTCTCGGGATCTATAAAGCCGCAGTTGCGCAAAACCACCCTCTTTTGAAGCTCCACCATCGGGTGTTTGCAAAACGGCTTTATTCCGCGAAATTCGCTCTCGCACATTGCCGCTTCCGCTTTTTCAGCAACGGGATTCCCGTTTAGCAGATGTTCATCGACTAATTTTATAACGTCTTTCGGCTTTACGTTTGAATATAAAATAGAAGGCTCACCCCCGCGTTTTATCTCGACGAGCGGCTCGGCATAGCAGAGCCCGATGCAAGCGGTTTCCACAACATCGACCTTATCTTCCAAGCCTTTTTCTTTCAGAACCTTTTTAAATTCGTCCATTACCGCGCCGGCTCCAGCCGCGCGCCCGCAAGTTGCGGCTCCGACCATCACTCGCGCGCTGTTTTGGAATTTTTCCCATTCCTTTTTGGCGGCTGCCCTTAAATTTTCGAGAATCTTCATGGCTATTTCAGGGATTTTAGGATTTTTTCTATTTCCGCAAGCGTCACGCGCGCATGAACTTTTTCGTCCACTACCATTGCGGGCGCGAGTGCGCAAGCTCCAAGGCATGCGACCCTTTCCAAACTCACAAGTCCATCGAGGGTAGTCTCGCCCTCCTTTATGCCGAGCCTCTCTTCGAGCGCCGCCAATAGGGAGCCCGATCCCCTCACGTGGCATGCCGTTCCCTTGCATACTTTTATAGTGTGCTTGCCGGGCTTTTTGAATTTAAATTGGGCGTAAAAACTCGCGACCGAATAAACATCAGCCTCGGAAACCGAAAAATATTCGGCGCACTCTTTTACCGCCTCCGGACTTATAAATCCGTCCTTTTCCTGAATATCCTGCAATACGCTCACGAGATTTTCCCGCTTTGGCGGATATGCCTCGAGAACGCTCTTAAACCTGCATTCTGTCATAATCTAAACAAAAGCTTTTATTTTTTGGTTAATATGCGTCTTTTATTATTCAAAAAGCGGCGCTCTTTGAAATTTGGAAATGATTTCTGATTATCAGAGTCTATTCAGGTTTTTTGCAATATTTTTCCGCTCTTTTTTTCTATTTTTAAAAAAAAATACATTTTTGGACATTCTTTTTCTTCTCTCATTTTTTTATTCAGACTCACTACTTAATCGTTTGAGCTTTTATCTCTATATTTTCTCTCTTACAATTTTGTACTTTTTCGGGCGCTTCTAAAATTGTATAAAACTATGTTGATAACTTGTAAATTTTAGCTCAATAAATTGTAAACTTGTAAATAAATCGACGTTCTCCACATTATACGCACCGCTATTCCT
>ENA-OZLH01001671-OZLH01001671.1-human-gut-metagenome-genome-assembly--contig:-NODE-1671-length-10372-cov-13.834351_pt1 | contig 10372 bp, 9 predicted proteins | sample MGYA00244832_ERZ653776 | MGnify/ENA primary metagenome ERZ653776 (study PRJEB26926, sample SAMN06165218) | human gut metagenome | biome: ENVO:00009003; feature: ENVO:2100002; material: ENVO:00002003...
ATACGAGATCATGCCTAGTCTCGTGGCCTCGGAGATGTGTATAAGAGACAGCATATATACTAACAAAAGAAATGGATGTAAATCCATAATTTATAGAAAAGAGGTTTATTCAAATGGCAAATGTTGATTTAACAAAGTATGGCATTACCGGAACAACAGAGATCGTTCACAATCCTTCTTACGAGACATTATTCGAGGAAGAGACAAAAGCCGGCCTTGAGGGTTACGAGGTTGGTAAGGAGACAGAGCTTGGTGCAGTTAACGTTATGACAGGTATCTACACTGGACGTTCTCCTAAAGATAAATATATCGTTATGGACGAGAATTCTAAGGACACGGTATGGTGGAATACACCTGAGTATCCAAACGACAACCATCCAATGAAAGAGGATGTTTGGGCAACAGTTAAGGATCTTGCTAAGAAAGAGCTCTGCAACAAGAAGCTTTTCGTAGTAGATGCATTCTGTGGAGCAAACAAGGATACACGTATGGCAGTTCGTTTCATCGTTGAGGTTGCTTGGCAGGCTCATTTTGTAACAAACATGTTCATCAAGCCATCAGCAGAGGAGCTTGAGAACTTCGAGCCTGATTTCGTAGTATACAATGCTTCAAAGGCTAAGGTTGAGAACTACAAGGAGTTAGGTCTTAACTCAGAGACATGTGTTGCATTCAACATCACATCAAAAGAGCAGGTTATCATCAATACATGGTACGGCGGAGAGATGAAGAAGGGTATGTTCTCTATGATGAACTACTTCCTCCCACTTAAGGGCATCGCTTCAATGCACTGTTCAGCAAACGCTGATATGAATGGTGAGAATACAGCAATCTTCTTCGGACTTTCAGGAACAGGAAAGACAACTCTTTCTACAGATCCTAAGCGTCTTCTTATCGGAGATGACGAGCACGGCTGGGATGACAACGGCGTATTCAACTTCGAGGGTGGATGCTACGCTAAGGTTATCGGTCTTGACAAAGAGTCTGAGCCTGATATCTACAACGCAATCAGAAGAGATGCTCTTCTTGAGAACGTTACAGTTGCTGATGATGGAAAGATTGATTTCGAGGACAAGAGTGTAACAGAGAATACACGTGTATCTTACCCAATCAACCACATCACAAATATTGTTAAGCCAGTATCTTCAGCACCGGCTGCAAAGAACGTAATCTTCCTTTCAGCAGATGCATTCGGAGTACTTCCACCAGTATCTATTCTTACACCTGAGCAGACACAGTACTACTTCCTTTCAGGATTTACTGCAAAGCTTGCAGGAACAGAGCGTGGAATTACTGAGCCAACACCTACATTCTCAGCTTGCTTCGGACAGGCATTCCTTGAGCTTCATCCTACAAAATACGCTGCAGAGCTCGTTAAGAAGATGGAGAAGTCAGGCGCTAAGGCATACCTTGTAAATACAGGATGGAACGGAACAGGAAAGAGAATCACAATCAAGGATACAAGAGGAATCATCGACGCTATCCTTTCTGGTGATATCCTTAATGCTCCAACAAAGAAGATCCCTATGTTCGATTTCGAGGTTCCTACAGAGCTTCCTGGAGTTGATTCAGGAATCCTTGATCCTCGTGACACATATGCTGATGCTTCTGAGTGGGAGGCAAAGGCTAAAGATCTTGCAGAGAGATTCAACAAGAACTTTGTTAAGTACACAACAAATGAGGCTGGTAAAGCACTTGTTGCAGCAGGACCACAGTTATAATATATTACAGCAGAATTATATTAGATAATTCTAAAGCCGGGCGGTTGTATGTCGCCCGGCTTTTTTTGAAGATACTGTATAAAACGTTATAAAACAGGCATTTATCGAGGTTATGGATGTATAAATATTGTTATTGATAATATGAATTTAAGTTATATTAACGATATTGCTTGACAAATACAGATTATAGTAATATTATCATCATGTGAACAGAAATAATAGAAATTGTGAGGAAGGTTTTTCGATGAGAAGACAGGCATTATCTCTTTTAGTTGAGAACAATCCCGGAGTGACCAGTCGTATTTCAGGACTGTTCAGTCGCAGGGGATTTAATATTGATAGTTTCTCCTCAGGGGTTACAGCAGATCCGCGCTACACACGTATCACAATTGTTGCAAGCGGTGATGAGCAGGTGCTTGAGCAGATAGAGAAGCAGTTGGCGAAGCTTGAGGATGTACTTGATATCAAGAAGCTTGAGCCGGGACTCTCAGTGTGCAGGGAGCTTATTATGATAAAGATAAGAGCACTCGATACACAAAGACAGGCAGTTATGAATGTGACTGAGATCTTCCACGGCAAGATAGTTGATGTCACTCATGACTCTATGATTATTGAGCTCATAGGTACACAGGACAAGCTTGATAAGTTCATAGACTTACTTAGCGGCTATGAAATATTAGAGCTCGCAAGAACGGGAATCACAGGACTTACCAGAGGTTCCGATGATGTAGTTATGTTGGATTAGTCACAGGACAATCCTTACATATAAATAGTTTACTTAAATTAACAGGAGGAAAACAAAATGGCAGAACCAAGATTATTTTATCAGGATGATTGTAACCTTTCATTATTAGAGGGCAAGACAATTGCCATTATCGGTTACGGCAGCCAGGGACATGCACATGCACTTAACTTAAAGGATTCAGGATGCAATGTCATCATCGGTCTTTATGAGGGCAGCAAGTCATGGAAGAGAGCAGAAGAGCAGGGCTTTAAGGTATATGTCGCTGCAGAGGCTGCAAAGCAGGCTGATATCATCATGATTCTTATAAATGATGAGTTACAGGCAGATATGTACAAGAAGGATATCGAGCCAAACCTTGAGCCTGGCAACATGCTTATGTTCGCTCACGGCTTCAACATCCACTTTGGATGCATTAAGCCACCAAAGGATGTAGATGTAGCTATGATCGCACCTAAGGCTCCGGGACATACAGTACGTTCAGAGTACCAGGCAGGAAAAGGAACACCTTGTCTTATCGCTGTAGAGCAGGATGCTACAGGAAAGGCATGGGACCTTGCACTTGCATATGGTCTTGGAATCGGCGGAGCAAGAGCTGGACTTCTTGAGACAACATTCCGTACAGAGACAGAGACAGACCTCTTCGGTGAGCAGGCAGTTCTTTGTGGTGGTGTTTGTGCACTTATGCAGGCTGGTTTCGAAACACTTTGCGAGGCTGGTTATGACCCAAGAAACGCATACTTCGAGTGTATCCATGAGATGAAGCTCATCGTAGACCTTATCTACCAGTCAGGCTTCGCAGGTATGAGATACTCTATCTCTAATACAGCTGAGTATGGTGATTATGTAACAGGACCTAAGATTGTTACAGCTGAGACAAAGAAAGCTATGAAGAAGATTCTTTCTGACATCCAGGATGGTACATTTGCTAAGGAGTTCTTACTTGATATGTCACCAGCAGGACGTCAGGTACATTTCAAGGCTATGAGAAAGCTTGCTTCTGAGCATCCTTCAGAGAAGGTTGGTGAGGAAATCCGTAAGCTTTACAGCTGGAATGATGAGAGCGACAAGCTCATCAACAACTAATCTGTCAGATATATATGGCAATAAGACCCGGGGCAGTGATGCACCGGGTTTTTTATATAGCAAAACTTGACAAAATATAGTGTGATGTGTAAAATTATGAATGTTAATCAGACGGATTAAAAATACGCCTTCGTCTCTTTGAGAGGCGGAGCGTTTTTGATATAAGGAGGCAAGTATGTCAGAACCATACAATCACAAGGCCATAGAGAAAAAATGGCAGGAATACTGGAAAGAACACGAGACATTCAAGACAGATGTTTGGGATTTTTCAAAGCCTAAATACTATGCACTTGATATGTTCCCTTACCCTTCAGGAGTAGGCCTTCACGCTGGACATCCGGAGGGCTATACAGCTACAGATATCATGTCGCGTATGAAGAGAATGCAGGGCTATAATGTACTTCATCCGATGGGATATGATTCATTCGGTTTACCGGCAGAGCAGTATGCTGTAAACACAGGTCATCATCCAAACGGTTTCACTCAGAAGAATATAGAGACCTTCTCAAAGCAGTTAAGAGAGCTTGGTTTTGATTATGACTGGTCAAAGATGATTTCTACAAGTGACCCTGAGTTTTACAAGTGGACACAGTGGATTTTCAAGAAGCTTTATGAGGCCGGATATGCAAAGCATATTGATATGCCTGTAAACTGGTGCGAGGAGCTTGGAACAGTTCTCTCAAACGATGAGGTTATAGACGGCAAGTCAGAGCGTGGCGGCTATCCTGTAGTCCGCAAGAACATGAAACAGTGGGTTATTGACCAGCCGGCATTTGCAGAAAAGCTCCTTGAGGGGCTTAATGAGATAGACTGGCCTGAGTCTACCAAGGAAATGCAGAGAAACTGGATTGGCAAGAGCACAGGTGTCGAGGTCAAATTCCAGATTGTAGGCGGTGGAGAGTTCTCTATCTTTACTACATGTATCGAGACAATATATGGTATCACATTTATGGTGCTTGCTCCGGACGGAGATATAGTAAAGGGTCTCATGGACAGAGTCGAGAACAAAGAAGAGGTTCAGGCTTACATAGATGAGACTGTAAAGAAGAGCGATATGGACAGAACTGAGCTTAACAAGACAAAGTCAGGCTGTGAGCTTAAGGGACTTCATTGTATCAACCCTGTAAACGGCAAGGAAGTGCGCATGTTCATCGGTGATTTCGTACTGGCAAGCTATGGTACAGGTGCTGTTATGGCAGTTCCTACCCATGATCAGCGAGATTTCGAGTATGCACAGGCTCATGATATTGAGATGATTCAGGTAATTGATGGTGCAGATGTATCAGAGCATGCATTTGAGAAGCACGATTACCTTGGAAAGGGCTGCAAGCTCATCAACTCAGAGGAGTTTACCGGAATGGTAGTTGAGGATGCTAAGGAAGCTATCACAGCCAAGCTTGAGAAGATGGGCGTGGCAAAGAGAACTGTAAACTACAAGTTCCGTGAGTGGATTTTTGCACGTCAGAGATACTGGGGAGAGCCTGTTCCATGTGTATACAAGGAGGATGGTTCAATCTATTTCCTTCCTGATGATGAGCTTCCGCTTGTCCTTCCTGAGCTTGAGGATTACAAGGGCAAGAATGGCAAGGCACCTCTTGAGAACGCTACAGAGTGGAAGCAGTATGACAGAAACGGCGTAAAGGGTACTCGTGAGACATCCACCATGCCTGGCTCGGCAGGATCCTCATGGTATTATATGAGATATATAGATCCACACAATGATAAGGAATTTGCAAATCAGGAGCTCTTAAAGCACTGGATGCCTGTAGATCTCTATGTTGGTGGACCGGAGCATGCGGTAGGACACCTCATGTATTCAAGAATCTGGAACAGATTCCTCTTTGATCAGGGCTTATCTCCTGTAAAGGAGCCTTTTAAGAAGCTTGTACATCAGGGAATGATCCTTGGATCAAACGGTATCAAGATGGGCAAGAGATTCCCGGAGTTCGTAGTAAATCCTAGTGATGTAGTCGAGGAGTACGGCGCTGACACACTTCGTCTCTACGAGATGTTCATGGGACCACTTGAGGTTTCAAAGCCTTGGAACGACAGCAACGTACAGGGAGCAAAGAGATTCATCACACGTGTATGGAATTTCTTTACAGAGCCTGAGAATATTATCGAAGAGGATGACGGAAAGCTCACAAGAATCTATCATCAGACAGTAAAGAAGGTCACAAACGACTTCGAGGCACTTGGCTACAATACAGCTATCAGCCAGATGATGATTTTTGTCAATGAAGTATACAAGGCAGGCAGATGTCCTAGAGAGTTTGCAGAGGGGCTTATCAAGATGCTTTCTTGTGTATGTCCACATGTTGGTGAGGAAATCTGGCAGAGAATGGGACATGACGATACAATCGCATTTGAGCCATGGCCGGTATACGATGAGGCAAAGACTGTTGAGGATACAGTAGAGATTGCTGTACAGATCAACGGAAAGACTAAGGGCACTCTTGAAATCGGAAAACAGGATCCTAAGGATAAGGTTATTGCAAAAGCAAAGGATGTTATTGCAGATAAGCTTACAGGAAATATCGTAAAAGAGATTTATGTTCCGGGACGTATTGTAAACATCGTAATGAAATAAAAATTACCCGGTATTTTGCACAGCCACTAGACGGCCGGCAGAATACCGGGTGATTTTATTTTTTGAGAACATGTGGTGGAAGTGATGGATCACTTCCGCGAAGCTTCTGCATACCGCGCTGGATCGCATCCTTGGAATCTTTCCAGTCGGCATCTTTATTTTTATAATCATATTTTTCGATGAACCATGCAACATCTTCATATATGCGGTTCATGTTGTCGTGCATTAGAGGGAGCACGATATCGTAAAATTCTTTGCGCTTATCACCTTTTAAATAAGTGTCAGCTCCTTCCAGAACCACTTTCAGGTGATCGAGACAAAATCCTTTTGTGTTCTTTAATTTTTCTTTTAGTTCAGGATCCTTTTCATACATAGTGAAGAATGTCTTCATGTATGCATTAAAGGTCTTGTTTACGCTGTCGCATATAAAGCAGGTTGATTCACGCTTGTTAATCCAGTCCACGATGGAATTGGAGGAGGCGTTTGCTTTTTTGAAAAGACCGCTCCTTTGCACTGAATCAGGCTTAAAGTTCTTAAATTCTTTGTCCATCTCCTCAATATGGCGCATGTACATGGTTTTTAGTATCCAGGCGTTTCCGAGTGAATTGCCATAGTCAAACATTTTTTTGAAATGTGCACGGCAGAAGCCCTCCTTATCGGTCATATCGCGTATGTCAGCCTCCATGTAAGAGGCACCATGACCAAGTACAAAATCCATGACGTGATCCTCGGTGCGTTTTTCTATATAGCAGAAGGGGCATTCACCGGCATTGTCAAAGGCGTCTGATATGGGGATAGTGTGTATTTGTTCTTTCAAGGTAATACCTCCGGGGTCATTTTTTGTTATTTAAAAATCCTCTGGTGTGTAGCTCTCATAAAACTTGATAAAGGTCTGTAAAGAGGTGGAAAGCTTTGAAGACTCCTTGTAAGCAAAGCCAACCTCACGCTTGTGGATAGGTATGCCGAGAGGAATTTCAATCAGGGTACCGTCAGCAAGCTCCTTTGAAACTATGCTTTTTATGACGCAGGCCACACCTACACCTATTTTGGCAAAGTCGATGAGCAGGTCCATATTTGATATATCTATAGAGTCCTTTACGTGTATCTGGTTCTCCTGCAGATAATCATCAATATATTTACGTGTCATATTGCCTTTATCGAGAAGCATGAGAGTAGAGTTTTGCAAAATCTCGCTCTTTTTGACACCACGGGCGCTTAAGTTGCGCAGATAGTCCTTTGTAGTGACAAATATATCCTCGATGTTGTCCAGATAATAGAAATTGAAAGTTTTAAGGGATGCTGGTTTTCCAATCAGACCTATATCTATTTTGTCATCATCGAGGAGCTTTAAGGTTTCATTGGTGGACTGACATTCGATTGAGATGCTTATATGAGGATTTCTGTGTATGAATTCCTTGAGATATGGCAAAAGCATATATTTGCAGAGTGTTGAGCTGACACCGATCTTAAGCTGGCCGACACCGAGCTCTATTGAGCGCTTCAGCTTTTCCTCCCCCTCATTTAATGCCTCAAAGGCCTCGCTTACATGATCATAAAGAAGCCTGCCCTCATCGGTCAAGACGACACCTCTGGAGCTTCTGGAAAAAAGCTTGCATTCCAGTCCGTCCTCAAGCTTTTGAATTGACTTGCTGATGGCAGGCTGGCTGATATAGAGCTCCTTGGCTGCCTTTGATATATTGCCGGCATTGGCGACAGTATAGAAAATCCAGTAAGATGAGAGATTCTGGTTCATTTGTACCTCCTGTGGTTTGTACTTTTAATGGGCTGTAATCGTTGCTTGTCACAAAAAGGTGTGAACATCAACAAATCTGTGTTTATTATACCATGAGATTTAGTTATGGTAAATATGTTTATTATGTATTTTTATTATGGTAAATCATATGTTATGATGTCTTAAGTAAACTTGATTCAGATACAATCATAATACAATATTTTTATATGCTAGGAGGAATATAAGCATGGGAATGACAATGACACAGAAGATTCTTGCTGCACACGCAGGCCTTGACTCTGTTAGTGCAGGACAGCTCATTGAGGCTGATTTAGATCTTGTGCTTGGAAACGACATTACCTCACCTGTAGCGATTCATGAGATCGACAAGATGAAGGTAGAGGGAGTGTTTAATAAAGATAAAATCGCACTCGTTATGGATCACTTTGCACCAAACAAGGACATCAAGTCAGCAGAACACTGTAAATGTGTTCGCGAGTTTGCCTGCAAAAACGAGATTACAAATTACTTTGATGTAGGAAAAATGGGCATCGAGCATGCACTTTTACCTGAGCAGGGACTGACCGTAGCAGGTGATGTGATTATAGGAGCCGATTCACATACATGTACATACGGAGCTTTAGGAGCCTTCTCTACAGGTGTGGGAAGCACTGATATGGCAGCAGGAATGGCTACAGGCAAGGCCTGGTTTAAGGTACCTTCTGCTATCAAGTTCAATATTGTCGGAAAACCGGCTGAGTGGATCAGCGGTAAAGATGTTATCCTTCATATCATCGGTATGATTGGTGTGGACGGCGCACTTTATAAGTCAATGGAGTTTGTCGGAGATGGACTTAAATATCTTTCTATGGACGACAGATTTACTATCGCCAATATGGCAATTGAGGCCGGCGGCAAGAATGGTATCTTCCCTGTAGATGATCTCACAAGAGAGTACATGAAGGAGCATTCAAAGCGTCCGTTCACAGAGTATAAGGCTGATAGTGATGCAGAGTATGATGAGGAGTATACAATCGACCTTAGCACACTTAAGTCTACAGTTTCATTCCCACATCTGCCTGACAATACGCGTACCATCGATGAGGTAGGTGATGTAAAGATTGACCAGGTAGTAATCGGCTCATGTACCAACGGCCGTATGGATGATCTGCGTATTGCAGCAAAGATTCTTGAGGGTAAAAAGGTTGCGGATGGTATCAGGGTTATCGTGATTCCTGCAACACAAAAGATTTATCTTCAGGCTATGGAAGAGGGCCTTCTTAAGACATTTATCGAGGCGGGTGCCATTGTGAGCACACCTACCTGCGGACCATGTCTTGGCGGATACATGGGAGTGCTCGCTGAGGGTGAGAGATGCGTATCTACCACAAACCGTAACTTTGTCGGACGTATGGGTCATGTTGATTCTGAGGTTTATCTGGCAAGCCCTGCTGTTGCAGCGGCAAGTGCCATCACAGGTAAGATTTCAGGACCAAAGGATGTTATGTAAAGATTGGAGGAAGCACAATGAAAGCAGCACACGGTTGTGTATTTAAATATGGAGACAATGTCGATACAGATGTAATCATTCCCGCAAGATATCTGAATTCTTCTGATCCTAAGGAGCTTGCAACACACTGCATGGAGGATATCGACAAGGATTTTGTAAATAATGTAAAGGCCGGGGATATCATGGTAGCCAACAAGAACTTCGGCTGTGGTTCATCAAGAGAGCATGCAGCACTCGTTCCTCTTTATCTTGGTGTTAAGTCTGTTATTACAAAGTCATTCGCAAGAATTCATGTTGCAAACCTTGTTAACGCAGGCATTTTGCCATTCACCTTTGTTAATGAAGAAGATTATGATAAGATTGACCAAATGGACGAGCTTTCACTTCCAAACATTAAAGATGCAATTGAAAACAACAAGCCTGTTGTACTTAAAAACATTACAAAGGGTGAAGAATATCAGCTTGATTCTTCTCACCTTTCAAGCAGACAAAGAGCTATGCTTATTTGCGGCGGACTTCTTGATTACACTAGAGAAATAAACAAATAATATAACATATCGGAGGATATTATTATGGCAGACGATGCAAAAATCATTGACGAAGCTGTTGAAAAATTCCGTGCACTTATGGAATCACAGCTTGCAAGAGCCAAAAAGATTAAAGAAGATAAAGAATTTACTGATTATGACGCACTTGATACCATTGTTATCGGTATCTGCGGCGGTGACGGTATCGCCTACATTGAGTCCGGAACAATCATCAAGTCTGAATTCCTTCAGGTGCTTTTTGTTTGTAACTCCAGCTGCCTTAAAATGTCCCAATTCCGGCTTGCTAAGCTTGCGTTCGGCAATATCTTCAAATCCGAGCTGAACAGCTTCATAGCCATCGTTTTCAACAGTTTTCTTCTGAACAACGACGCATGGTCCGGCTTCAACTACTGTTACAGGAATTACTTTTCCTGATTCATCGAAAATCTGTGTCATACCGATTTTCT
>ENA-OZLH01001672-OZLH01001672.1-human-gut-metagenome-genome-assembly--contig:-NODE-1672-length-10371-cov-4.996995_pt1 | contig 10371 bp, 9 predicted proteins | sample MGYA00244832_ERZ653776 | MGnify/ENA primary metagenome ERZ653776 (study PRJEB26926, sample SAMN06165218) | human gut metagenome | biome: ENVO:00009003; feature: ENVO:2100002; material: ENVO:00002003...
TACGAATCAATCACTATCGATGAACTGAAGGATCAAGCCAACAGCCTATTGAATCTGGTAACGGAGGAGCAACGACCGCTGTGCGTATGCATGAATAATAGCAAGGAGTTTCTGCTGTTCCCTCAGGATCTGCTCGCCCCAATCTGCGACTCTGACTTTCGCTTGATCCTGCTGTCGGCAATGCGGTATGCGATGGGCAGGAATACTTGTATGCCCATGGTAGTCGCTGATTATATCAAGCGTCACATTCAGCTTCTGGATGATAAGTTTCTCGTACTGGCTGCCGATGAGATTAGGCGGCACTTTGAAGACTATGCAGAGCATGAACTGAATCCGAATCTTTGGCAGAGTCTTTTTGGCGCACTTGAGACAGAGCAGAGAGAGCGTGCTACGCATCAAGCAGGGAAGATTATGTCTGGCCCGATCTGCAGGTAGTCCTCGCTTTGAGTGCCAATCGAAAAATATTCACGATAAAATTATGATGAAAGTCAACAGCGTTTTCCTCGCAGGGCGCAGATGCTTTCCCTTATTTCGGTGCGCATTCCCTTAAAATATCGCCCGAATTACGGGAATGCAATGGCTGTTACTGGTGTTCCTTGTCTGTGACATCACACATTTCGCGTTGCTATCCTCCCAGAAAACCACTTGCACACCCCTACCATTAGAGTTACAATTCAGGTAATCCAAAACGATTCCCGCTGAGGGCAGGCGAAAGTTCACCGAAAGGAGCAGCTGACATGGATAAAGAGCGTATGGCAGCGTTAGAGGAAATTGAATCTCATGGTGCCGAGAGCGGCTGGGTTGCCCCGATGACAGAGGAAGACAGAGAGTTCTTTGCATATTTTCGCTCGGTGTTTAATCGCTACAATATTTCGCCTTCAAAGGCAACACGGCTGGAGTATGATTTTGTGACGAGAGTTTCGGAGAGTGAGTTTTACCTTCAGAATGCAACTACATGAGGTTATTCTTTGTCTATTGCGGTGCAAATTTTGCCCCATATAACTCCACAGGAATATCTCGCCTAATCATCAGTCACTTAACATGGCAAAATCTTAAAACACCTATGATGGAGGTAATTAGCAATGACAGAAACACAAAACAGAGTCACAGCATGCTTAAACTCCGCCCTTCAAAGTTTTAATCAAAATGAGCAGTATTTGATATCCAGAGATTTAAGCGAACGGTGTATTTGCGCTAAGTTTGCTTCATATCTCGAACGTGCTATTGCAGAATCTGAATTTTGCGAGTATGTAGTAGATGTAGAATATAACCGTGGAAGCCGCGGGAATGAGCACGCCGCTAAAGTGTTAAACGGTCATAATATTGTTGTAGATTTAATTGTACATAAGCGGGGCTATGACGAGCAGAGAGGGTTTAATAATCTTTTTTGTATTGAAATGAAGAAAGCCTACAAGCGCTGCGATCTTTCATCAGACAAGGAGCGCTTAAGAATCCTGACAGATAACTTTTGTGGCTTTGGGTATAAAGCTGGATTTATGATTACAGCTACTGCAGATAAGATCCATGATGAATATAAGTTAGTAGTTGAAAGTGCTTTCTATAATCACTCCGAAAATTAGCTTCACTTTTCTTATCTATAGCAACTTAACTTCTGTCTCACCTCTCGCAGAAACAACTTGCACAACTGCCTGCTCAGAGTTACAATGCAGCCAACAGCAACGAGAAACGCTTCCCATCCGGCACCGGTGAAAGTTCACCGGAAACCGGGCGGGAAGCGTTTTTGACCACATAGATTACCACAGTCGGCGCTGGAACACCCGGAAACAGCGGAGATAAGAGCGCCAAAGAGTAACTAAAACAAATAGGAAATGGCTAAAAACCGCTATAAACGAGCGGAAAAAGTATTCCCGATAAGTTTGGGAGCAGGATGCCGCAGGTTCGAATCCTGTCACTCGGACCACCTTTCCCAGAAAAACCGCCTAAAAAGGCGGTTTTTCTGCGTTATAAGTTCAATTTTTGAAGTGTGCTTGACCACATCCCAATTGTGGTCAGAGCGGTAAAGTAGCAGTTGCAGCCTCGGCTCAGAAGAACGCCGAAGACCAAAAAATCCCTAACACATCCCTAACAGCAAGCAGCCCACAAAAATCGCATATCAGGCAATGCGCGATTGAAATTGAGCGTAATCTTCACTATAATAAATTATGATAGGAATTTCATGCGTAGGCATAATCCTTGCCGATGTAATCTCGCGAAATTTACAACCTCTTTTATAGAGTAGAAAAGGAGGTACAACCATATATGGAGTACATAGTAATTGGCATTTGCCTCATAGCGATTGTTGCTATTGGTGCGCGTATATTTTTCAAACCCAAATCGAAAGACACAGTGACACCAACAGTCTCTGTGTCTCCCAAAGAAGACGAAGAACTATCCCTGTCCGCGCTGCAAGGTGAGTCTGCACATGATTTGGTCATTCAAGTAGAAATGCTACCTGCCGAAGCTATCAGCGAAGAAGGCAGTTTGGTTGAGATCACAGACAGCAAAGTCTTGGCTCGAGTTAATAACCTCATTCCCAATTTGGTACAAGCCGGCAACGCCGTGAATAACGCTGTCCAAGCTGTGGAAGCCCAAGGAGAGGTTTTGTATCGTGCTATTATTCCTGCCGGAGCAAAACTAACGAACTCCCGGGGAATGGAAGGTGCTGTTCGAGGTTTCTATCGTGGTGCAGATGGTATCCAAGGGCACGCAAATTTAGTTGCAGTTGAAGCGCAGAAAGGTAGCGCTGTTGTTGCCAACACAGCTGCAGCCGCAATGGGTGTCGCATCCATGGTTGTTGGTCAATATTACATGACACAAATCAACGCAGAGTTAGGACAGATCAGTGACGGCATCTCAAAAATTTCGGATTTCCAAGACAATGAGTATCGGAGCCGGGTTTTCTCCCTGGTCAGCCATGTTAAGACAATCGCTGAGTTTCAGGTGGAGATTCTTGAAAACGATGAATTGAGGCTTTCTAAAATCGCACAGTTGGATAGTCTGGAAGAAGAATGCACTAAACTTTTAGGACAAGCCAATCTCACCTTGGCAGGCTTCGCAAAGAAAACTGACCTCGATTTTGAAGCCTATGAAAAGGAATTGCAAGAAGCTCAGAACTGGTACATTTATCAGAACACCTTACTGGAAATGCTCTATAAGATTTCCGACCTGAGATTCACCCTGCATCTCGGTGCAGTGTCCAGAGAGCAGTGTACCGCATTGCTACCGACCTATACTCAGCAAGTCGAGGAAACACAAACTCGCCTAACGCATTGGCATCAAGGAACCACGAAGCGTCTTAGTGTCGATACTGCAGAAATACGCCGGAAGAGGGGTGGTTGGGATAAAGCTATTCATTTCATCCCCGGGCTGATAAATGATGAGTGGAATTTCCGCTCCATATCTGAACGAACTGCTGGTATGATCGATTCGCAGGTTGGCGGACACAGTGAACTGCACCATGATAACTCAGACCTCTATGTTGAAGATGTGCAATTGATTTCGAAGGACGGAAAAGTGTACTATTTGCCTTCGCGCAAAAAATGAGGGAGTTTTCCTTTCAATTGAAAAGGATTGGCCCAAGGGACGCAATCTTGTCCCTTGGGCCTTGTTTCCCTTATCCCACTCTCTCGAACGGTATCACCTTGCACTGGCTTTCCTCCGGCGGGTCGGGAGGTTCCGGCGTGGTCGTTGCCGTGGCGGATTCCATGAAGCCGCCGATCTTCTCAGCCGCGCCTCTTTGCATATCGTTGGTGATGTGCGTGTAGGTGTCCAGAGTGAATCCGGCACTGTAGTGACCCAGCATGCTGGACAGGGTCTTTACATCCACGCCGCTGGAGATCGCCATGGTCGCGAAGGTGTGTCTGAGGTCGTGGAAGCGCACATGCTCCTCGATGCCTGCGTTTTTCAGCAGCTTCCGGTTGATCCTCGACACGGCGTCCGGACTCCAGTAGCCGCCCGTCCGGGGCGACGGGAACAGGATGGGGTTGTCCGGGTGCTGTTCGTGTTCCTGTACCAGCAGGTCGACGGCCTGCTGCGACAGTGCCACCTTGCGGACAGAGTTTTTCGTTTTTGGTTCTGTCACATCCAGCTCGCCCTCCATGCGGGTGACCTGCTTATTCACCGTCAGGATGCGCTCTTTTACATTCAAGTCCTCCCACTGGAGCGCCAGCAGTTCTCCCCGGCGCAGGCCGCTGGACAACTCCAGATAGAACATAGGCAGGACGCCGTACTTCTCCGCTTCCTGGAGGTATCTGCCGATCCTCTCCGGCGGGAGGATGGTCATCTCTTTCTTGTCCTTGGGCGGGATGCGGCAGTTCTCGCAGGGGTTGTACGGGATGAGCCGCTCTTTCACCGCCTGCTTCAGCGCCGCCTGCAGCACCGCATGGACACGCCGCACGAAGGTGTTGGACAAGGCTTTGTCGTTCTGTTTCGCCCCACGCTGCATCCTGCCGTTTTCTTTCAGGTCGTTATACATTCTCTGGATGTGGATGGACGAGAGCTGCTTGAGCTTGATCGTACCGATGGCCGGGATGATGTGGTGCTCGATGATCCCCTCATAGCCTTTAGCGGTGTTGTAGCGGATGTTGGGCTTGCTGTAAGTTTCAAACCACAGGCGGCACCACTCCGCTGCGGTGTAGTCGCCCGTGTGATTGAGCGGCACGCCGCGATTCTCTCGAATGGCTTTCGCCAGCTTTTCTTTGCACTCCGCCTGGGTCTTGGCGGACACGCTTTTCTGGATGGCTCGGCCGGTGACCGGGTCGATGCCCTGGGTATATCTGCCCTCCCAGCGGCCGCTGGGCTTTTTGCGGATGCTGCCCTCGCCGTTGGCTCGTTTCTTTGCCATTTATGATCCCTCCTTTTTAACACAAACACATACCACAGAGTTTTTGGAATAGCTACTAAAATATTTCAGATTTTTTCGCGGCCTGCTCGTCGATCCATTCCATGAATTTGTCACGGGGAACGATGATGCGGCTTCCCAGAGTGATGGTGGGGAAATCCCTGCGGTGGGCCACCTCGTAGGCGTGGGCCAGACCGATGCCCAGCACATGGGACACATCCTCCACGGTCAGCATCAGTGGGAGTTCATCAAACGAATTGTATTTGGATTTTCTCATTCAGTTCCTTTCTACCTTCCGCGTGGAAGGGTTTTATTCTTTGTTTTGCGGCCCAGTTTTTGAGCCGCTCACATCGTCATGTCAGGCCACTGCTCCTCATGGTCGTCCGGTTTATGACCCAAGGTCATGCGCTTCTCCTGCAGCTTTTTCAGCCGCTTGCGGTCGATCTGGATTCCGCCGGGGCGGGACTTGGGGACGGAGTTGTCCCGGAACACCCGGCTCATGTGATGGAGCAGCCGGGTCACCGCCAGCATTGCAGAGGGCGGGCGGTTTTCTTCCAGATGGTTCAGGAGATACTGGGCATACTGGTTACCCTGCTCGGCGGATCGGGTCAGCCAGTGGATTGCTCGTTCCTCGTCATAGGGAGCTTCCGTTCCGGTAAGGTACAGCTTGCCCAGCATATACTGGGCGTAGGGGTTTCCCCGCTCTGCTGATTGTGCGAACCACTCCACGGCGGCATCACTATTTCGTTTGATCAAATCGCCTTTGAACAGTTCTTTGGCCAGCCGATACATGGCGTAGCTGCTTCCGTTGACCGCGGCGGTGTACAGCCAATTCAACCCCAAACGGATATCCTGTACCTCACCATCACCGGAGAGGTACAGCTTGGCCAGAGAGTACTGCGCCGCCAGATGGCCTTGCTCCGCCGCCTGCTCGAACCAGTACCGGGCGTTCACCGAGTCCGGTATCAGCAGAGAGCCATCCCGCCAGAGCTTTCCCATCAGGTATTGGGCGTACCTGTCGCCGCTCTCCGCCAGCTTGTCCATTTCAGAGACAGCGTAGCTGCGCTCCTCCATGGTCAGGCGCTCGTCCCGTATGATATCCCGCAGCGCCCAGTAGTCGTAGGAGGCGTTTTGGAATTCCTCCGGCTCATCATGCTGGCCCAGGTCTTTCTCCTCGAAGGTGATCTCACCCAAGTGCAGGCGCTCCGCTTCCTGAATGACCGCGTTCTTGATTTGCGTAAACTCTTTCTGATGTGAAAGCGGGATGCGTTCCTTGGGCTTGTCGTGGTAGTAGCTGTCCACCTTGCCCTGAAGCATCATCCATTTTTCATAGCACTTGCTCACGGCTGGGAGCCGTTCCATCTCGTCCACGATTTTATTCACCAGATTCTTTAATCGCTTGGGAAGATAGCCGTAGGATTTCTTGCCCTTGACCGTTTCGAGCTGCGCCGCCAGCTCCAGCATGAGCTGCTCGGCGTCCGGATGATTGCACACACCATCCCGCATGGTCTGCACCAGTTCCAACATTGCCCGCCGCGCTTGGCGCACCAGCTCGTCTCTGGACTCAGACTTCTGTTCGTAAAGGTGCAGCATTTCGTTGCGGAAGATATCATTGGTCAGCTTGGACTTGATCTGACGGATGCCTTCCTTGGAGAGGTAGGCCTGTCCCGCTTTGGCGGACCAGGCCATCATGTGGATGTGCGGGTGCTCGCCCTCGTCGTGGAAAGCAGCGTACCATCGGAAGTCGCCGGGCGGGATCTTCATTGCCGCCGCGATGTCGTTGCGGTGGGCGCGGATGAGATTTCTCCATGCCGCGGCGTTGTCGAAGCCAAGCCGGGCCGCATCCTCACGCTTGAGGGAGATGATGTGCGTCCACACATTTCCAGTGTAGTTCTCCAGTTCTTCCATGGCCTTGTCCAGAGAGACTGTGTTCTCATCACCGAACAGACCATGAGCACCGATACGCTCAGCACGAGGCCGGGTGGCGATGTACTTCATGTACTGGTCTGACTCGTGGATGGCATCCCAGTTGGACTCGAGAGCCAGTGTGATGAACGCAGAGGCGCTGACCTTGGTGGGCTTCGTCAGGTAGTCCTCGTACTCATAGAGCGTTTTGCTGTCCGGGAAGTCTTTGACCAGTTTGGCGATGAGCTGCTCCTGCTTTCGTGTGGGCGGACGGTCATCCGGGATAAGCTCCACCCGCTCCCGGGTCGCGATGTAGCGAAGGTATCCGGCGGCCCCGCCAGTGCTTTTGATATAGGGACTCTTGAGGATCAGTCTTGCCATTCGTCATCATCCCAGTCCGGCTCCTGACGGGAGCGCGCATACTTCTCCAGAGAGATGGTACCGTTTGTGGCTTTCACATTCCGGACACTCTGCGTGCGTCTACGCTTCAAGTCATCCCGGTCCATCTCGAACGCTTCCGCGATAATTCCGTTGGTCATGTCCTGCTCCACGCATCTGGTAAAATCTCTGCGGGCGATATAGTCCTCCAATCTGCTCAGCCTGCCGTCGATGGCAGACATGATTGCCATGGGCAGCAGCGTTGTGTTGTCCTGTATTCCCAGATAGTCCACATAGAAGTTCACGGCTTTCTCGATGAACTCATTTTTGCTCTGGCAGTTGTCGGCGGCGTACCACTGCTCGATCCTTCTTCTGGTTTCCGGCTGCATCCGGAATGCAATACGATCTCTGGTTTCTTTACTCATTCAATTCCTCCTTTTTGCTGTAAGACATCCTTGAAAAGCCCTGCAACACAGGGCTTTTCGGGAAAGCTGACGCCATTGCCTCTTTTTTCGCCTCTCAAAGACGCCAGCTTCAAGCGTCCGAAACTGCCCGCACTGCGGGCAGAAGTGGCGGCTGCGGCGGCGTTTGCGACGCCATGCCTTTATCCTGCTTTTTCTTTCGTCCTGCAAAAGTCTGCCGAAAACGGCTCACATCCAGCTTCACCCCCCTGGTCGGGACTGGGACTCGCTTCCTCCCGGAAAGGCGCACACAAGGCGTTCTGTCGGCTTTGAGCATTGAACTTTTCGAGGAGCTGCGCCGCACGATAGCGGGCGGCAGCCTCCTCTGCCTGCCGGAACTGCCGCTCATAGAACGCTTCGAGTACACCTGGGATAGGGCATATGGTGTAGAGCAGATTCCCGTTCAGCGGTTTTCCGTCTTTGCTCTGCATGATGGTCGGCTCCGTGTAGATGAGGCCTTTCTCCTCCAGCTGCCGCACATACTTTGCCACCGTATTTTCACTCATGCCGATCGCATGGCCGATGGTTTTGTAACTGGGGTAGCACTGGTAGGTCTTACGATTCTCGCACCGGAGCAGATAGGTGTAGAGGGATATCTCCCTGTAATCCAGACCAATGCTGAATATCTCGTTGGGCACCATAAAATAGTTTTTCTCTGCGCTGCGCTTGGGCCATTTGTTGTAACTCAATTCATACCTCCTGTGTTGTTGTAGACTTCTGTGGCACTCACACAGGGAGCGTGCGGAAAATTCTCATTGCTTTTCCGCTGCCCGTTTGCTATACTTTGTTTAGTTGATTTGTGCGTGCCTGTGTGTGCGCCGAGCCGCCGGACTGTTGCCGCAGTCGCGGCGGTTTTTGTTTTGCGGTCGGACTGGTGTGCACCCCTCCTTTGCTTTGCAGCTGAGTCTTTTACTTTCATCTGTGAGCTATCTTTTTCGCCTCCTCCGTGTTAGAATGATTTATATAGCCGTGCCGTTGGAAACGGCACATAGCAAAAGACCGTGCTCCCGGGAGCACGGCCAGAGATGGAATGACCTTCCGAGCGAATCGCCGTATGGCAGAGAGCGCACATGCTCTCATGGGGTGCTCTGTCAAAGGCCATGTGGGTTCGTCAGCGCGGAGACCGTGCCGTACCGAACCAGGGGCAACCTCACCCGGGTGAAATTGTCCTTCTATTATTACTTAGAGAAAATTCGCAAAATCGGAAGGTCTGGAATTGTAAACTTTTTGTGAACGCAGAAAGGGCGGTGAGCTCATGTCCTTCAAGGATACCCAGTCTTATAAAGAGCTTCAGGCGGATTGGCGCTGGATACACTCCATGGACCCGGAAGCTGCCGCCGCCGCAGACCAGTGGGTGAAGGAGCACCCAGAGGAGTGGAAGGAACTGGAGCACATGCTCTACTACAGCGAAGCCAACTTTCACAAGCGAGTTGCGCCGGATACTCTGGAAGATGTGGATATCAAACAGCCCCGATCTTACAATCCGGAAGCGTTCCTGCCGGAGGAAGTGCGCAACGCGATCTACGATGATATGCGCTGGTTTGACCGGGCGAAGTATCTGCCAGAGGGATCTGATGAAGACCCGCTCATGTATGTGCGCAAAGAAATTGACGAGGGACTGCGTGAGCTGACTGAACTACAGCGGGAGGTTCTGTTCCGCACCGTCATCAACGGCGAGTCCACCGAGTCCGTCGCACAGGACAAACAGTGCTCGTCCAGAAACATCCGAGATATCCGCGCCCGTGCGCTTCGACAGATACGGGCCAAAATCAAAAGACGTGAAGGCTACGGCAGGCCCGACGTTGCCATCATTATTTTGCTGTTTATGCTGCTTGTTGGTGTTCCGCTTGTTTGCTGGGGAGAACAGCTTTGGACCGCATATCCCTGGCTGGAGCCTGTGGCTGCAGTGCTTAGCGCATTGGTTGTGGCTGTCATGTTCCAAGATTCCTTTCGCAGAGAAGCAGAAAGCCTGCTGCGCCAGCACTGGGCCAGCCTGAATGGGGCGCAGGAAAAGGAATAACAAAAAGGAGTGAGACGCCATATGTCTCACTCCTTTTTGATTAGTTGAATAACGGCATCAAGACTTGCCTTATGGAAGAATCACTTGGAACCTCTCGCACACCATAGCCAACTACCGTTCCATTCGCATGCTTTCTCAAATGAGGCAATACGAATTCAGTATAGAGGTCTGTAGCAAACGTGTAGTCTCCACGACTCATGAGATGCTTACGGAGATAACCATTCATTATACCTACTGCGTAATCAGCCAACTGAATTCCTGCGCTCTGAGAGCTACATTCTGTCAGCACACCGTGATACACATTTTCGTATTTCACAAAGTCACCTTCGACCATCATCCGATGACAGGCATCTTTGAGCTGTTTGACTTTATCCTGATTTAGCTCATCCATAATCACTGTGGCAAAGCCATCGGGACGGGCATCCATCTGGATACGCTGAAATGCCTCTTGCATGTGAAATTTCAGCACCTCATTCTCCGCTTGATAGCATGGCTGGGTGTATACGCAGGTCACTGTGAATATGAACAGCAGAGAGGGCTTGTCCACCACACGGTTGAAGAACCGGCGATAGTACCCTTTGAGCTTGTCAGGAGTAAAGGATTTCAGAAAATCGGCACGGTATTTTCCTTTTGAGATTTCCCACAAATCTGACCACTTGATTTCTTCGCCAACCGGGACACCATACTTAGTATTGAGCTCCTGAATCTCTCTTTGGAACACACGATAATCGCTGGCAGATAAACGGACATTTGCCCGTATGTAGAAG
>ENA-OZLH01001677-OZLH01001677.1-human-gut-metagenome-genome-assembly--contig:-NODE-1677-length-10345-cov-3.573469_pt1 | contig 10345 bp, 10 predicted proteins | sample MGYA00244832_ERZ653776 | MGnify/ENA primary metagenome ERZ653776 (study PRJEB26926, sample SAMN06165218) | human gut metagenome | biome: ENVO:00009003; feature: ENVO:2100002; material: ENVO:00002003...
GAGCCTTATCGTCGGCAGCGTCAGATGTGTATAAGAGACAGGTTCTTGTAAGTTTGATCGACGATGCTTTGCATGCAGCGGTCCAAATACGGCTCCACTTTGTAAACCGGCACAATAACGCTAATCAATTGATTCATCTCTACTAATAGCCTCGTACTTTTCTTCGAAATAAAATAGACCATTTATAAAGAGTTGGAGAAATTGCAAGCAACAGCGTTCCAAATCTTTGTTTTTGTGAGAATATACCTGCATATTTCTTGTCAAAAATCAATTTTAGATTTTGTAGAGTTTCGTGTCTTAATCGTGCAAACTGATCCATACACTTTTGATTACGAATTATGCTATTGATCAAAAAGTAATCGTTTTGAATTTTACACCCCATCATGTAGCCATAAACCTCATCGTTTGAATCGATCGACGACAACATGGTAGAGTAAGCAGTCTCACAATCACGCACCATCTGTGGCTTAAGTTCTCCGGAAATGGCACTATTCCCGTCTCGAAAATAATAGTAGTAACGACAATCAGAAAGCGCAATTCTCTTACAATTTTTGTACAAAAATGTGTTTAACATAATATCTTCGCTCATCACCAAATGACTTGGCAAATCACGTGGAACCCGATCAAACAAATCCGCACGATACAGCTTTGCGCATAAAGACCATGCATCGTGGGGAAAGTTATTCATAACAATTTCCAAAAAAGAATATAGAAACAGCTCGTTGTCAGCTTCAGTCTGTACTAAAGGCGCATCACCTTCACACACAGTTTCTAAACAGCAACCGGTAACATCTGCTTGAGACTCTTTCTGCAAATCAAGGAGGCTCCTAATCATATTAGGCGCAATCCAATCATCCGAATCAACAAATGCAAAAAAAACGCCACGTGCTATGGATATTCCTGCGTTTCGCGCCGTAGACACGCCGCCGTTTTCTTTATGAATCACCTGCACACGGCCGTCTTTCGCCGCCCAAGCGTCGCACATGGCCGGGCAGTTATCCGGCGAACCGTCGTCTACTAAGATAATTTCTAAATTCTTGTATGTTTGATCTACAATACTCTGAATACACCGATCCAAATACTTTTCCGTTTTGTAAACAGGCACAATAACGCTGATCAACGGTTGTTCGCTCATAATTTATACCTCAATAACCTTGCATAAAGATCCAGTAACTGCACCTTTCCATGCTCCAGGCACAACTTAACTACACGGGTATGCAACGGTAAAGATGATGTACGCACACTTAATAACGCTGCTTTCACCGCTGCATCGCCACAAAAGCGTTTGAGTACGGCCTTGCTGTCCACAGTCGATTTATCATTCCACGGGCTAGCCTCATTGCGCACAACACCATTCAGTGAAAACAAGAGATAATAGGCCAGTTGCGGCATAAGGATCTCTTTATATGGGCTTTCCTCAAATACCGATTTTAAAATTTGATACGGTATCAGTGCGTAATCCGGCATTTTTGGATCATACACATTGGTCATGGACTGGGCATTGTTGCGATAATGGTACAAACAGCCGTCCACGTACGCCAGGCTCTCAGCCGCCAGCAGACAGGGATAAGTAAACGCAGCATCCTCGCCGATCTTCACCTTAGGCGTCACAGAATACAGACACTGCTCCAGCAGAGATTTTTTGAACACCTTGGACCAACAGCAGGGGTTGATACCAAAGGAATAATAGGGTGCATGGTACAGCATAGTGGGATAGATCTCCTGCGCCAACTGCGCTTTCGTATAATACGCCCGCTGCAAATGCTGGGTACTTGGCTCGTTATGGTCCGCAAAGGCATAATAGAACTCGCAAAGCGCCATATCCGGCGCATACTGCGTGATCGCTGCCGCAAAGCGGGCATACATATCCGGCTCGATCCAGTCGTCGCCGTCTACAAAGCCTACATACTCCCCTTTTGCCACCCGCAGACCGGCCTGCCGTGCAGACATCAAACCGCCGTTGGGCTTATGCACCACCTGCACCCGCGCGTCCTTGCGGGCATAGGCATCACAAAGGGCAGGGCAGTTGTCGGTTGAGCCGTCATCCACCAGCACAATATCCAGGTCCGTATATGTCTGTGCCAAGATACTGTCCACACACTGGCGAAGATAGGCTTCCACTTTATATATGGGAACAATTACGCTAATGGTCATAAACGCTCCTTAAAAATGCATCCAAATCAATGAACTTCCTACGCAAGCATACCAAAAATGCACGCAGATATAAGCAAAGTAAACAAGCAGCATGACGCCTTGGGTACGCACGCGCAGCACCATTTTCTTCTCGCCTGTGTAAATAAAAGTGGGTGGTTGTTTCTTCACAAAATCTGCTTGCTTTTGCATACCCACCATAAAGAGCACAGCGCCCATGATCGGCAGGATCCACCGGGCAAAGCGCAAAAAGATCAGGGAACTGAACAGACAGCCGATCATGAAAAACGCAGTGATGGAGCAGTAGCGATAAAAACGATAGATGGGATCTGTCTCTTTATCCCGCACAAAATAGACAGAGAAGTACCAAATTACGAGCAGCACGATCACCAGCGTAGCAATATTTACCAAATAATTTGTTTGCATGTTTAACGAGACAGCGGTTGAAAAATCAGCAGATTTTTCAGCAATAGCTGAAACAAATGCGTTATCTGTCCTTTCAGAGAAAGTTTGAATTAAAGCGCCACCGATACCTAATCCCAGCACCATCACTATGTTAACAAATTTACTACCTATTTTCATGGTAAGCAAAGTAATCAACAGTATGGTTACCGGTAATATTGGAGACGAATGGAGCAAGCACGCCGCCACGTAACCGAAAAAGCACAAGATAATATTACGCTTTTCCACCAAATGATAGTAAGCGCAGGCGATCACAACGGCAAAGGCCAGTCCGTTACGAATACCGGACGCTGCATCATAAAACCAGTAGGTAGACAGGAAAAACAGTGTACCCAGCAGCACATAGCCTTTGCTCACCTGATAGCGCTGGGCTGCTTTGTACATCACCAGGAACATTAAGGCACAAACGATAAACATGGTCACCGCAGCCACATAGCGGTTGTTGGGAAAAAAGCTGAGAAAATAGAAATAGTAACGCATGGTTACAAAAGTTTGCCAATCGTACCAATTGCGCTCGAGGATATAATCCAACCCGGCCTTCCCCTGCTCTCGCATAATGTCCAGCATACCGTAATAGCGATACAGATCGTCCGTTTCATCCGGCACAATGTGATAGGCCAAAATCGTCATGGCCACCACAACCGCAACAAACGGGATCCACATATATTCTCTTGGCAAAATCAAAAGCAGCAGCGCATAGCCTGCAACAATGATCACAAACCATGTAAGTGCAGATAATCCTAACATGAAATCCTCTTTTTACTTTTCTTATTTACGCAAATAAATTTGCTCCAATTTTTTGCACACCCGGGCAATATCAAAGTCCTCGACCACCTGATCACGGGAAATGGTGTGGCGATCGATACGCAACGCCGTTTCAATTTTTTTTACCCATTCTTCCGGCTGCGCCTCAATAGAAGCAAACTGCAACGCCTCGGTAAGCTTCACTGTAGGCGTAATGGTATCTGACACCACACAGGGCAGCTGCGCCGCCTGCGCTTCGATCAGTGTCAGTGGAAAGCCCTCATGAATGGACGGGAACACAAAGCAGTCCATGGCCATTAAAAGTTGCGGAACATCGTTACGAAAGCCAAGAATATGTGCACATTTTGATAATTGAAGTTGCTCAATTCTCCTTTCGAGCTGCTGACGATCCTGACCATCGCCAACTAAGATCAGCGTACTGTTTTCATAGCGCCTGTGAAACGAATGGAAAACATCCAATAAGAACATTTGATTTTTGACATCGTGCAACTGTCCGCAGTGACCAAGCACAATTTTATGATTCAAGCCCAAAGAAGCCCGCACATTTTGACGAACTGTTTCGTTCAGGTAATACTGCTTCGTTACAATTCCATTATTCAGAACTGTACCTTTACGGCGAAATCCTCGGCGACCTGCCAGATACTCCCCTGCCGCCTGACTGCAGCCAATAATATCCGTTGACACAAAAGAAACAAATCCGCGCATAACCACATGATAAAGACTTTTTATGAAACGAATTACCGGATTTCTGATTTTTCGCATTGGCTGTGAAAAATGCGCGTGCGCTACGCGTTTTTCTACGCCGCATCTCTTGGCTGCGAATAGTGCAATGCCGCTATAAAACAGTAAGTGACAGTGTACGATATCGAAAGGTTCTTTCTTTAACAAGCGCTTGTAGAAAAAGTAGCTTTTTATATAGGAGCACGCCGTATCCGGCTGATGCAATATTCGCACGCCGGACTGTGCCACCTGGGACTCCATTGGGCCTATTTCATCATGCCGCAGGCAATATACGCACTCAAACTTATCGGAATCTAAGTGCTGTTGCAAACGAACGGCAACCAAGTCCGAGCCCCCATATTGCAGCGGATCATTTATTATCAATACTTTTTTTCGCTTTTGCTTGTCCATCTGTTCCAAACTCATTTTATCTTATTTCGCACGCGTTTCCAAAATCCACCGACCAAATTCAGGATATGCAGTTCCGGCGGCGTTTTCAAATCGATCACTTCTACATGATTTAACCGATTATAGGTATGTATTCCTTGATACGGAATGCCTGTATTTGTTTTAATATCTACAGGCTGCAATTTCTTTACACAATGCTCCAAATACTCGTTAGAATCAATCTTATCCATGGCATTCAAACACAAGGCGCAGCCATATCCATCCGAACAGTCCTGGGATGGGCGATACCAAACACCGTCTTGCTCAAAGCATTTACCGGCACCGCGTGCTGAAGATAAATCGCGCTTTACCGGATTTCTTGGGCACGGCACCCATTCTCCGTTAACACAATGAAAAAGATCCAGCCGATCAAACAAAAGTCCGTCATCCACTGTCGTGGAAAAACAATATTTCTCTTGATTATGGGAAAAGAAGGTACTGTCCACTAAGCGTTCGTGCATAAGCACTTTTTCCTTTTCCCAATGATTCGGAAAAGATAAACATTTGAGCCGATAAAGCTCACCGAACATGTTCGACTCAGGCACAATATAAAGATTGCCATCGGTTTCATAGATAAAAGGGTAAGATAAATGCGATGTTGCTTCATAAATAATATGAATGTCCCCGGCTGTGTGCTCCGTAATTTGTCTGTATCCCAGCACGCCTTTTCGTTTCAATCGATCATATGCCTCAAAAAAGACAAAATAATAATCATCTTTTTGAAATAAGAAAGGATCTGCACACCAGTACCTTTTGCTATTTGGCAACACAACAAACGGCGTACTTAAATCGGTCATTATGCTGTCATCGTTTTTATTAAAGCGAACGGCGCAACACCACTCTGAAACACTTAGTTTTCTCATTCGTAAAGTTTTCCTTTTGTACTGCGATTAGATATGCGTTCGATCATAATAAATGCGACCAAGAATCGTAAATAGCGGAAGGCCAAAAGCAGATGAAGCAAGCCGAACAATACGCAGATCTCGCCAATAACCATACTTCAAAATCATGCGATGCTTGCGCATAAGTTCCAGTGACTCCTTGCGCTCTTTGCCATGAAGCCGCCCTGTAATTACAAACCCTGTTGAGTATATAAAAGCTAAATAATTCAAATAGTCTTTACGCAATTGATCATTGCTTTCACAGGATAGAACCGGAACCCACTTGTTAAGTGTATAATCAATACCCTGAATCATTTTTATACTTCCGGAATGTGTAATGGAGCCATCTCTCTGCAACCGGTATGTATAAAATGGTTCGTCCATTGCAAACACCTTTTTGCAATGCACAAAAACATTCAATACAAAGTCATGATCTTCCGACTGTATTCCGCAATGAAACCGAATGTTATATTCCTCGATGAGGTGTCTGCTTACAGCTGAAATGGTCGCACCACCAGGCAATTTCTTTTGGGAGAAGAGATAATGCAAAATATCCGTACGATTTTGGCCCTCGTTGATCAATGGCAAATTATAACCTGACCTAGAAATGCACATTTCGCCGGTTTTCATATTCCAGTCCGTACAGCCAAATAGAATCACATCTGCGCTGCTTTTGTCAATATTGGCAGAGAGCATCTCAAACATATCGCTACGATTGTAAAAATCGTCGCCATCTAACAGAAGCACATATTCGCCTTTTGCCAGGTCAAGCCCCGCATTTCTCGCATCTGATAATCCGCCGTTTGGCTTGTGGATCACGCGAATACGCGCATCTTCCTTAGCATACCCGTCGCACATTTGGGGACAGGCATCCGGCGATCCGTCATCCACCAAAATCAATTCCCAATCCGTATAGGTTTGGTTTTTCACACTTTGCACACAATCATCCAAGTAATCTGCCACTTTGTAAATCGGAACGATAATTGAAAACCTCAAGCGCTCACTCCCTATAAATTTTCTCTAGTTGCATCGCGCAGTCGCGTATATTCCACCCACCGGCGATCAGCGCCGCCGTGGGGCTTTGGCGTGGCGGTTGCGGCTGCAAGGCAGCCCCTGCCCATTCTTCCGGCGACTGGTGCAAAGACAGGGGCTTCACCAACGGCGTACACGCCACCTCCCGGGTGACTGCGTCAGACAGCACAACCGGCAGCCCGGCAGCCTGGGCCTCTACCACAGACATTGGCAGACCCTCACTGATAGAGGGAAACACAAATAGATCCATTGCCTGTAAATAAGCAGAGATTTGGCTCTGGGGACCCAGGAACAAAACGCTATCCACAATGTTCAGTTCCTTTGCAAGCGCCGTTAACCGGTCCGTCGGCACCGCGCCGATCAACAAAAGTTTGGCGTTTGATCGCAGCTTATGTATCTCTGCAAAAACAAAAAATAAGAACTCGTGATTTTTCTGCGGAATATCGGTCTTGCCGATATGGCCCACCACAAATGCGTCGTCTAAATGCAGCTGCCAACGCATATGCTCCCGAACGGCAGGGTCAAATTGCAGCGCCCGGCAGTCCACTGCGTTACGCAGCTCCGTAAAAGGCTTTTGTCCGTACCACAGCTGACCGGAGGGTCGACTGCACGCCAATTTCTTAGGGATACAATACTTCGCATACTGTGACAACAAACGGTTGGCAAAAGCGCTACCGATCAGCGTGTACACCGTGGTATGGCTATGCACAACGATATTGCGCAAACCGGCCATTTTTGCCGCCGGCGCCACAAATACCGCAAAATGTGGGCCGTGAATATGCATGGCCTGCCAAGTTTCCTTATGCTCCAAGAAAAAAGCGCGCATCTTTTTTGTAGGCAAAACATCTTTCGGTTTTGGAAAGTCCATTTTATAAGCATGACCACCCAGAGCTTCGATCTCCGCCCTGCGGTCTGCCTGCGTGTCTAAAAAGTACAGGTAATCGAACTGAACATCCGCAGACATGGCGCGCTGATAGTTCATGATCATACTCATCGCACCGTTTGAAATACTCAAATCCGGTATCACCTGTAACACACGCATAAATGCCAACCTCACAAAAGTTCTAACGCTTGATAAATTTCAATCATACGGTGCAGCACCGGCTCCACCGCGTAGTCCTGGGCCAGTGTCCGCCCGGCAACGCCAAAGGCCGCCGTTTGTTCCGGATCGGTATAAAGGGACCAGATTCGATCCGCCATCGCCCGGCTGTCATTCAATGGCACCAAGTAGCCGCTCTCACCGTCCTGCACCAGGTCCCGATTGCCACGCACATCGGTGGCTACCACCGGATTGCCCAGCGCCATGGCCTCCACCAAGTTGATGGGCAGACCCTCCTGCCGACTGGAGGACACGGACACATCGCTAAGCCCTACCAGCTGACGAATATCCCGCCGGTAGCCCAGCGCCTCCACATGATCTGCCACGCCGATAGATTTGGCATAGTCCAAAAACGGCCGGGCTTCCACATCGGAGCCGGGCAGCAGCAAGCGAAAATGCTTGTCCTTTTCCAGCAGCAATTTTAATGTATCAAACAACATATTTTGATTTTTCCTGGCGGAAAAATCCGCCGGGTATATTAGAATAAAATCGTCCGGGCTGTACCCATACGCCCGGCGCAGAGCCAACTTTTGCTCCCGGGTCACCGGCTGAAAATCGCTAAGATCCACACCCACGCCGTTGACCAGTTCCAGTCGCCCGGCAGCAAACTGCCGCGCCTTAGCGGTATTATAATCCTCGCTGTTAATGGTGATCAGGCAGTCCGTATCTTTCGCCAGCAACTTCTCCACCGGGTAAAACAGCAGCCAGTTTTTTCTGGCGGCGCCGTTATAGAAGTGAAAGCCGTGGGCGGTATAGATCACCTTGGTGCCCCGCTTGCGGGCATCCCGCGCAGCCAGCCGAGTCACCACAGCCCCCATAGGCGTGTGGCAATGAATGGCGTCGTACCGACCCTCGTCAATGATCTTTTTCAGCACCTGATAGGCTTTCAGATTATCTACACTGTACGGACTGCGGCTAAAGGGCACTTCATAAGTGCGGGCAATGCCGCTCAGATCCAGGCCGGGTTTGTCGGCGGAATTGTCCTTGAACGCCGCTTCCACCCGGCAGCCCCGGCGTACCAGTTCTCGAATAAAAGGCATGTGAAATTGGCCGATATGGCTACGCACAGTAGCAACAAACAATATTTTCATTATCTGCACCCATTAAAATGGCAAAAGATTATTGACAAAATAGTACAGACGCTCCATGTACATTCTTCTTTTTGTTTCGTTGTAATTCGTGACTGTAATATTCAGTGCATCCACTTTCGGATTCATTTTACGGATAATATCGTAGTGCGGCACATCTGCAATTCTCTTATCCAACGGCAGCCTCAAAAACAGTTCCATCAAATTACGGTTGTTATATGGTATCGTTATATCATAAGACATACGGTGCTCAGAAGTAATCACTAAGCCGCCCCAACTTCCATACCGAAACTCCCACAGATACATATCGCTTGAATCAAAATTGAAAATTCGATTTGCGTCTGTCTTGCTGATATATTGTCTAAATATTTTGTCTGTCTCTCTTGCCTGTTTTCGATTATAGCTAAAGAACTTATACATGGTTGTCATTTGGCGAGCTGACAAACGTTTAGGCATTTTCTTCAATCCAAACTTCTTATAATAGTTGGCTCGTCCTATCTCGGACACCCAAGATTTAACTTCCACATCAAAATCAGGTATATCCATGAAAAAGATACGTTTGCGCACATCGTTATCATTAACCTTTCCCATGTTGCCCCAATTGTGCTCCATGATTTCCCGCACTTCGTCGACATAAGGAAAATCCTTGTCTTGCTCAGAAACCACATATGTATTATGTTGAACGCCAGCAGCGGAAGCAATTTTTTTTGCCGCCTCCACATCTGGTCGATCCCCATACATGGTATCGTAACTGTAGTACCAAAACTTGTCATAAAGCCCATTTGCACAGGCAAAAGTTGCTTTGCTATCCATACCACCGGACAAAGAAATCGCCGGTTTTTTCCACTTCTTGGAGATCAATTCCAGGTTCGTATGCAGCAAATCACAAATTTCATCTATTGTCGCGTCATAATCCTGTTTGGTTTTACACATTGCAATATTTTGTGTAGGATAAAAACGATTCACAGCAAAAGTGCCGTCTGACTTATGAAATGTAACATATGTATTCGGTACAACGCGATACACTCCATCAAATTGGGAAAGATCACCGGGCAAAAACATACCATAAAGCTGCCAAAAGCGGTACTTTACCATAGAACGAACATATGCACTTTGCTGCAAATCACAGAGATCACCAATTAACTGTGCATGAGAAGACACATAGAAATGGCCTTTTACAAAGCCATAATACGCCGCCTGCATACCAGCGCAATCATCCCAAATTTCAATAGAGTCGTCGCATATGACAATCAGCGTGAAAACACCTGTCCACTGATTGAGTACCTCAATTTTATTGTCCGCCTCGGCATAAGATTGCAGCAGTTCGTTTTCATCGTACACACCATTATAGGGGTTATAGGCGTGCCCGATAAGTAGATAAGTATCCTCATCGTTTTGGAACTTGAACGCCTTGAGTTTATTGTGTAGATAAAGCCGGCAGCTGCCAATTTCCAGTTGTGACCAATTGCCATAAAATGGATATGTATTCAAATCGTATACCACATCTGACAATAAATAGCCGCGTGTAAACAAATACTTCCTGAGAGAAGGATTCACCGCAGTAATATGTTCAACATTCTTTCGACAACTCATACAAATGCTCCTTGATACACTTAAACAGCCGCTCGCCATTGTGCTCGCCCACAAAGGAATTGTGGGGAGTCAATATCACCTGCTCCATATCCCACAAGGGACTGCTC
>ENA-OZLH01001687-OZLH01001687.1-human-gut-metagenome-genome-assembly--contig:-NODE-1687-length-10294-cov-3.495752_pt1 | contig 10294 bp, 9 predicted proteins | sample MGYA00244832_ERZ653776 | MGnify/ENA primary metagenome ERZ653776 (study PRJEB26926, sample SAMN06165218) | human gut metagenome | biome: ENVO:00009003; feature: ENVO:2100002; material: ENVO:00002003...
TCGTCGGCAGCGTCAGATGTGTATAAGAGACAGCATCAAATACAGTGAGCCGAAGCTGGAGCTAAAAGATAAGGAACAGCAGGATTTCCGGGATCTGGATCTGATGCTGTTTAATGATGTGATCGCATTCGATCACTACCGCCAGAAGGTTCTTCTCATCACAGGTGTGATGACAGAGGATCTGGAAAAGTCCTATAAACAGGCCTGTAAAAAACTGGAAGAAATGACAGCGCTGATCAAAAAAGGGGAGAAAAAAATCTTCCCTCCGATCAGGCTTAAATCTGAAATCAAACCTCAGTTCCCTAAAGAAAAATATTGCCAGATGGTGGAAACAGCGAAGCATTATATCCACGAGGGCGATATTTTCCAGGTGGTGCTGTCTAACAGCCTAAGCGCCAAAATGGAGGGCAGCCTGTTTGACGCCTACCAAATTCTGCGGCGGCAAAATCCCTCTCCCTATATGTTCTACTTTTCGTCCGACGATATTGAGATCGCCGGTGCCTCGCCGGAAACACTGGTCAAGCTCACCGACGGCAAGCTGTTTACCTACCCACTGGCCGGCACCCGTCCCCGCGGCAAGACCCCCGCAGAGGACGCGGCGCTGGAGGCCGGACTGCTGCAAGACAAAAAGGAGCTGAGTGAGCACAATATGCTGGTGGACCTGGGGCGCAACGACCTGGGCAGGGTCAGCGCCTTTGGCTCCGTCAAAGTCAGCGCTTACCACAGAATACTGAAATTCAGCCATGTGATGCATATCGGCTCTGAGGTGGAGGGGCAGCTGGCGCCGGGCAAGACCGCGCTGGACGCCATTGAGGCGGTGCTCCCTGCCGGAACCCTTAGCGGGGCGCCCAAGTTCCGCGCCATGCAGATTATTGATGAGCTGGAGGGCAGCAAGCGGGGCATTTACGGCGGCGCCATCGGCTACATTGACCTGACCGGTAATATGGACACCTGTATCTCCATTCGCATTGCCTATAAGAAGAATGGGACTGTGTACATTCGATCCGGTGCCGGGATCGTGGCCGACTCCGTGCCGGAGAAAGAACACACCGAGTGTATCAACAAGGCCATGGCTGTGGTACAGGCGGTACGAGAAAGCGCAGGTGACGCCCAATGACCTTACTGATTGATAATTATGACTCCTTTGCCTACAATCTGTATCAATATGTAGGCAGCCTGGACCCACAGGTACAGGTGATCCGCAATGACGACTTATCGGTAGCGGAAATGGAGGCGCTGCACCCCACAGCGGTGATCCTCTCCCCCGGACCGGGCCGACCGGCAGACGCCGGGGTGTGCGAGGCATTGATCCCGGCCATGGCAGGCAAGTGCAAAATGCTGGGGGTATGCCTGGGGCACCAGGCCATTTGCGAGGCCTTTGGTGGGCGCATTACCTATGCCAAGGAACTGATGCACGGCCGGGAATGCAACATGACGATCACCTGCCCCGGCGGCCTGTTTGCCGGACTCAGCAGTCCCATGACCGTGGCCCGCTACCACAGCCTGGCAGCCACGGACCTGCCGGACTGCCTGGAAGTGACCGCCACGGCGCCGGACGGCGAAATTATGGCGGTGCAACATAAAGAATATGAAATTTACGGTGTGCAGTTCCACCCGGAGTCGGTGATGACCCCGGATGGCCTGCAACTAATCCGCAATTTTTTGGAGGGATAAGCATGATCAAAGAAGCCATTGAAAAGCTGATGCAGGCAGAAAACCTAACCTACGACCAGGTAAAAGAAAGCGTAGACGAAATTATGACCGGTCAGGCCAGCCCGGCGCTGATCGCCTCCTTCCTCACTGCCCTATCCATCAAGGGTGAAACGGACGAAGAAATTGCCGGGGCCGCCGAGTCCATGCGCTCCAAGGCGCTGCCCCTGGACAGTGACGGTGACATTCTGGACATTGTAGGCACCGGCGGCGACAAGTCCGGCAGCTTCAATATCTCCACCACCGCCGGCATTATTGCCGCAGCCGCCGGTGTGCGCATTGCTAAGCATGGCAACCGGGCCGCCTCCTCCAGGAGCGGCGCTGCCGACTGTCTGGAGGCGCTGGGCGTCAACATCAACGCCAGCAAAGAGACGATGGAGCGTGCCCTGCGGGAGGAGAACATCTGCTTCATGTTCGCCCAAAAGTACCACAGCGCCATGAAATATGTGGCGCCGGTACGCCGAGAACTGGGCATTCGCACCATTTTTAATGTACTGGGTCCGCTGACCAACCCGGCCCACGCCACCCGCATGGTGCTGGGCGTGTTCAACGCCGATTATGTAGACAAAATCGCCGCCGCTTTGAACCAGCTGGGGGTTACCGACGCCCTGGTGGTCTTTGGCGAGGACGGACTGGATGAGATCTCCGCCTGCGGCGAGACCGAGGTGGCGGAGCTGCGCCACGGCAAAGTGGAGCGCTACACCGTAAAGCCGGAGGACTTTGGCCTGACCCGCTGCACCAAGGCCGACCTGGTCGGTGGCACCGCACTGGAGAACGCAGAAATCACCAAGAATATTTTGCTGGGCAAATCCACCCCTGCCCAACGCACCGCCGCCGTGCTGAACGCCGGTGCGGCCATCTATGTGGCCATTGACGGCCTGAGCCTGAAAGACGCTATGCAAAAGGCACAGGATGTGATCGACGACGGCAGCGCTTACAGAAAACTGCAAGCCTTTATCCGCATAACCAATGAAGAGGACGACCAATGATCTTAGACCGACTGGCAGACGCCACCCGGGCACGCTATGCCCGGCGGATGGCCGATACGCCGTTAGACATTGTAAAAAGCCGTGCCCTGGCACTGCCCAAAGGGAACTTTGCCTTTGAGCGGGCACTGGAGGCACCGGGGGTCAGCCTGATCTGTGAAGTGAAAAAGGCCAGCCCCTCCAAGGGCCTCATCAGCCCGGACTTCCCCTACCTGGACATTGCCCGGGACTACGCAGCCGCCGGAGCTGCTGCCATCAGTTGCCTGACGGAGCCGGACTACTTTTTGGGAGACGACCGCTACCTGCAAGAGATTGCAGCGGCAGTGCCCATTCCCGTGCTGCGTAAAGACTTTACCCTTTATGATTACCAGATCTACGAGGCCAAGGTGCTGGGCGCCGAGGCGGTGCTGCTGATCTGTGCCCTGCTGGACACGGACACTCTGCGCCGCTATATTGAAATTTGCGACACCCTGGGGCTGTCCGCCCTGGTGGAGGCCCACGACCACCGAGAAATCGCCGGCGCGCTGGCTGCCGGCGCCCGGGTGATCGGGGTCAACAATCGAAACTTAAAGGACTTTACCGTAGATGTGCACAACAGCAGCCGCTACCGTGCACTGGTGCCGGCGGGGATTCGCTTTGTGTCCGAAAGCGGCATTACCACCCCAGCGGATATTGAAGTGCTGCGCCAAAACGGCACGGACGCCGCCCTGATCGGCGAGGCGCTGATGCGCGCCCCGAACCGGCGGGCAGCGGTGGAGGCCCTGCTGAGATGACCAGGATCAAAATTTGCGGCCTGCGCACCCCGGCAGACATTGCCGCCGTCAACGAGAGCCGTCCGGACTATATCGGCTTTATCCTCTCTCCCGGCTATCGCCGCAGCATAACCAAAGAACAGGCGCTGGCCCTGCGGGAGCAGCTGGACCCGGGCATTGTGCCGGTGGGGGTGTTTGTCAACGCAACGCCGGCATACATTCAAGCCTGCGTAGACTGCGGGGCCATCGATGCAGTCCAGTTTCACGGCCAAGAAAGTCCGGCAGACTGCGCCGCCATCCACGGGGCGAAAAGAATCAAGGTCTTTGTCACCGGCGAGGACCAACCGGCGCCACCGGGCAGCTATTCGGTGGACTACCTGCTGTTTGACAGCGGGCGGGGCGATGGCATTGCCCCCAAAGACCGACAGATCCCCCCTTGTGACCGACCGTTTTTCCTGGCCGGGGGACTAAACACAGAAAATATGGCAGAAACCATTGCCGCCTTTTCTCCCTACGGCGTAGATCTTAGCTCCGCCGCAGAGACAAACGGCGTGAAGGATAAAAACAAAATGCAAAAACTGGTAAGGAGCGTACACCATGAGTAAAGGCAGATACGGCATTCACGGCGGGCAATACATTCCCGAGACCCTGATGCACGAGATCGAAAATTTAGAAAAAGCATACGAGCATTACAAAAACGACCCGGACTTTTGCGCCGAGCTGGACACCCTGAACCGGGAATACGCCGGTCGTCCCAGCCTGCTGTACTATGCAGAGAAAATGACAAAGGACCTGGGCGGTGCCAAGATCTACTTAAAGCGCGAGGACCTGAACCACACCGGCTCCCACAAAATCAACAATGTACTGGGTCAGTGCCTGCTGGCCAAGCGCTTGGGCAAAACCCGGGTGATCGCCGAGACCGGCGCCGGGCAGCACGGCGTAGCCACCGCCACCGCCGCTGCGCTGATGGGGCTGGAGTGCGAGGTCTTTATGGGCGAGGAGGACACGATTCGTCAGGCGCTGAACTGCTACCGTATGGAGCTGCTGGGGGCTAAGGTGCACCCGGTAAAGAGCGGCACCCGCATCTTAAAGGACGCAGTAAACGAGGCCATGCGGGAGTGGGTCAGCCGGGTAGACGATACGCTGTATGTGCTGGGCTCCGTGATGGGTCCCCACCCCTATCCCATGATCGTTCGTGACTTCCAAAGCGTCATCGGCAGAGAAGCACGCCAGCAAATTTTGGAAAAAGAGGGGCGTTTGCCGGACGCGGTGCTGGCCTGCGTAGGCGGCGGCTCCAACGCCATGGGTATCTTCCACGAGTTCATCCCGGACGAGAGTGTGCAGCTGATCGGCTGCGAGGCTGCCGGTAAGGGGGTGGACACTGCCATGAACGCCGCCACCATGACCTGCGGCAGTGAGGGTGTGTTCCACGGTATGAAGTCCTACTTCTGCCAAAACGAGTTTGGCCAGATTGCGCCGGTGTACTCCATCAGCGCCGGGCTGGACTACCCGGGTGTTGGACCGGAGCACGCCTACCTGCACGACATTGGCCGTGCCCAATATGTGCCTGTCACCGACGACCAAGCGGTAGATGCCTTTGAGTACATTGCCCGCACCGAGGGCATTATCTGCGCCATTGAGTCCGCCCACGCGGTGGCCTACGCCATGGAGCTGGCACCTAAGATGGATAAAGACCAGATTATGATCGTGAATTTGTCCGGCCGCGGCGATAAGGATGTGGCCGCCATTGCAAGATACAGGGGGATCGATTTACATGAATAAGAATATTGCGTCTGCATTTGAAAACAAAAAGGCATTTATCGGCTTTGTCACCGCCGGTGACCCGGACCTGGACACCAGCCGCCAAATTCTCTTAGAAATGGCAAAGAACGGCTGCAATCTGATCGAGGTGGGCATTCCCTTCTCCGATCCCATTGCCGAGGGGCCGGTGATCCAGGAGGCCAACATTCGCGCCCTGGCCCAGGGGGTCACCACGGACAAGGTGTTTGACCTGGTGGCAGAGGTATCTGCCCAAATTGACATTCCCTTAGTGTTTATGACCTACCTGAATGTGCTGTTCCGGTATGGCTACGACCGGTTTTGCCGGCGGGCAGCGGACAGCGGGATCTCCGGCGTGATCGTGCCGGACCTGCCGTATGAAGAAAAGCACGAGCTGTCCGATGTTGCCAAAAAGTACGGCATTGCTGTGATCTCTTTGGTAGCGCCCACCAGCCACGAACGGGTGATGATGATCGCCAAGGAGGCAGAGGGTTTCCTGTACCAGGTGTCCTCCATGGGGGTAACCGGCACCCGCAGCAAGATTGAGACCGATGTGGCCGCCGTAACGGAGCTGGCCCACCGGGTAAGCGATGTGCCGGTGGCCGTGGGCTTTGGCATTCACACCCCGGAGCAGGCCGCCCAAATGGTCCAATTTGCCGACGGGGTGATCGTCGGCTCCGGCATTGTGGAGCTGGTGGCCAAGTACGGCAAGGACGCCCCGGCAAAAGTGGGCGCCTACGTGGCAGAGATGAAAGCCGCCCTTGCGAAATAACAAAACCTATATGTAACACAGCAAAGGACGACCGCCGGTGCGCGGCCGTCCTTTTTGCTTGCAATTCCCGGCAAAATCCGCTACAATGAGGGCAAAGAGGAAATGAGGTGTGCATCTATGCAAAAATCCGCAAAATTCATTCTGCCCTTGCTGCTGACGGCCGCCCTGCTTTTCGGGTTTACCGGCTGTGCCGACAAGAACGAAACACCTACAAACCCCACCACAGAGGCTGCCACGGCAGAGCCCACCGCTGCGCCCACCACGCCGGTCACCCTGCAAGCACCGGTGATGAAGACCGAGGACTGGGACGCCTACGCCCCCACCAAATACCAAGACAAAGAACACCTGTCGGTAACCCTGAATCTAACGGCGGACCTGACCGCCCAAGACACCATCCTGTACCAAGACGGCAGCAAATATGCGGAGCTGGTCGGCGTAATCGTGCCCGCCAAAGACCAGACCGCCTTTGACAACCTGGAGCTGAACAAAGACTACAACGGTGTGGAATATAAAGAAAAAGGCACCGGCACGCTGCCAAACGGCACCCGCTATACCTATATTATGAGCGACCTGCCCACGGAGACCGGCAGCTGGTATGCCTATTGCTACGCCCTGCCCGCCGGGGACAACCTGTTGCTGCTGACCCTGTATAAAACCGAAAAACAGGCCGCCCTTTCCCCCACCGACGCCGCCCTGCTGCAAAGCGCCCGGGTGGGATAAGCCAAATACCGTACATTTTTCATAACAAAACACCGCGGGTGGCAGATTGCCGCCCCTACGATAAACCTTTTTGGGACCCCACAATACCGTAGGGGCGGATAGCATCCGCCCGCCTTTTATTTTTATCCACCCACATTACAATTAGGTTCACCTCCGGTGCAATCCCCCCTGCGGCTACGCCGCTTCCGCCTAACGGGCGCCCGTCCCCTCTGTCGCTACGCGACATCTCCCCGCACCGCGGGAGTCACCCTTTGCAAGGGAGCCGAAAAAGATGTAACCGTTTTGCCTCCCTTGTAAAGGGAGGTGGCAATGCCGTTAGGCATTGACGGAGGGATTATTCGGTGGGAGCAAGCCCCCGCTCCTACGAAATAATAAAATTACCGTATCGGCTTTACTCCCTCACCCGTTTGCCGTTTTTGAAGGCGTAGCTGATGGTGCCGTCCGGGGTTACCAGCCCGGTAACCTTGCCACTCCAGCATTTGGGCAGGGCGCCGCCAATGAGCATTTCTGCAATGCCGGCGGTGACACCAAAGTTGCCGTCGATCTGGAACGGCGGGTGGGCGTCCAGCAAATTGGGATAGGAGCCGCCGCCCCGCACCCGGATCAGCGCCTTGGGGTTAATGGGGCGCAGCTGATTTTCGATCAGCCGCAGGGCGTTCTCGCCGTCGCCCAGCCGTGCCCACAGGCACACCTTCCACCCCAGGGACCAGCCGGTGCCGCCAAAGCCCCGCTTTAGCAGGGACTGCTTGGCTGCCGCTTGCAGCGCGTCGCTTTGCACCCGGTGAGAGGGGTAAATGCAGTACAGGTGGCTCACATGGCGGTGCTCTACCTCGGTCTCTCGATAATTTTCTGCCCATTCCGGTATCCGGCCGTCCGGAGCGGGGGCTACCTGGTCAATGACAGGTGCGTCCAGCCCCAGCGCTCGGCAGTTCTCCATAAAATCGTGGAGAATTTCCCGATCCATGGAGGGCATATAGGTCACGGCGCTGCGCTGCCCGTTGTCCGTGAATGTATTTTCCGGGCTGATGGAGGGGCAGGTGACCGGTTGACCGTTGTGCGCCGTCATACTTGAATGAAAGAATGCCAGCGCGCCGGCGAACATGCCTTTCAGCTTTTCGTCAAAGGCCGGATCCTTTTGGTACAGGCTGTGGGTGTATAGTTGGTTCAGAATCCAGGCGCCGCTCATAAACCAAACGGCGTAGCAGCTGGAGTCGCCGTCGCCGTCCGGGAACCCGGCCGGATAGGTAGCGCCCCAAATATCGCTGTTGTGGCAGGCGCACCAGCCATCGGCGTCAAAGTACGCCTTGGCGGTGGCAGTGCCGTTTGCCGCCAGCTTTTCCGCAAAGTCCACCAGCGGCGTGAAACATTCGCCCAGCCCTACTGCGTCTGTGGGCCAGTAGTTCATCTCGGTGTTAATATTGGTAGTGTAGCTGGAGGACCAGGGCGCGCGCACCTGCTCGTTCCAGATCCCTTGCAGGGTCATGGCGTTGGTGCCCGGCCGGGAGCCGGAGACCGTCAGGTACCGCCCGTACTGGAACAGCAGGGCGATCAGGCTTTGGTCGCTTTTGTCCTTTTGCATGCGTTTTAGCCGCACATCAGTGGGCAGGCTGTCGTCGCCCCCCTCCAACTCCAGGGTCACCCGATCCATCAGAGCGGAGAAGTCCGCAATGTGGGCGGCCAGCAGCGTGGGGTAGTCTGCCGCACCGTCAAAGTAGGCCAGCATACGAGCCTTTTCGTCTGCGGTGGGCATGGAGCGGAAGTCCACATAAGAGGTGGCCATAGACAGCAGCAGCGTTACTTCCTTGCGGTTCTCAATCCGCAGGCTGTCGCCGGTGCAGGTTACTTGGCCGTCTGCCCGCAGCCCGGCGCAAAAGCGCATTCCCCGGCTGCCCTGCACCACCGTCTCTCCCTGATTATAGTAGGGGGGCATACACACCTCCGGCGCTTGGCCGGTGAGCAGCAGGGTGCCGTCCTGCGCGGTAACGGTGCTTTGCAGCAGGCTGTCCAGTCGGCATGTGGCGCTAAAGGGCCGATCGCTCTCAATATGCACCACCACCAGCTGGGCGGGGTGGGAAACAAACACCGTCTGGGTCAAGCCGTCCGCTCGGGTCACCGCCACGCCGGTACGCAGGTCCAGGGTGCGGCTGTAATTCTTTTTGTATGCCCGGTCGTAGTCAATGCGCAGATTGCCCAGGGGCAGGTATGCCTCGCTCCAGTGGCCGTGCATATCCCGGTTAAGAATGTCCTTGGCCTTGGCGTAGTCCTTGGCAAAGATGGCCTCCCGGCAAGCAGCCAGGTACTTGTGGGCGTCTGCCTTGTTTTGATCCTTGGGGTAACCGGACCACAGGCTGTCCTCGTTTAGCGACAGGCGCTCCCGATGCAGGTTGCCGTAGGTCATTATCCCCAGCCGTCCGTTGCCCAAGGGCAGCGCCTGCTCAAAGCACTTGGCCGGCTTGGTATAGTACAGTTGGTCTTTCAAATCAACACCTCCGTTGTCTTTCTCTATTGTACTGGATATAAAAGGGGATTGCAACAGGATTTGCAAGTTTGGTGATCGGTTAACCTCTCTGTTTGCACGCATGCTGGCTGCGTCGCTGATTGAGGGATTGGACGAAGGCAAACGCCACATCGAAATACAAAAAAACATTGCAATTCAAAAACAAAAGGACTACAATAGGGTGCGAAATAGATGAAAAGGAGCGAGCAGAATGAAAAAAAGACCGGTGCCTATTCACGAAACAGGCTATATCTGCGCCTCTCTGGCTATGGTCAGCGGCTTTTTGGAGACCTATACTTATTTATTAAAGGGTGGCGTGTTTGCCAATGCCCAAACCGGCAACTTTGCCCTGCTGGGTATGGCCATCGCCCACGGCGATGTGAAGAAGGTGTTTACCTACCTGATCCCCATGTGCTTTTATGTGATCGGCATTGCCCTGACAGTGACGATGCCCCGCCTGCTGGATGAGAACAAGCTGCTGCGGTGGGATACAGTGTTTGTGGCGCTGGAGATCGGCCTGCTGTTTGTGGTGGGCTGCCTGCCAAAATCGGTGCCCTTTACCGTGTCTACCGTAACGGTGGCCTTTATCTGCGCCATGCAGTACAATACGTTTAAGCGCACCAACAATATGGCGTTTTCCTCCACTTTTTGTACCAACAATCTGCGCCAGCTGGCGCTGCATTTTCTGGATTATCTGCGCACCAAGGAGCGCCGGAGCCTAAAGAACAGCCTTACCTATATGTTGATTAACGGATCCTTTTTGCTGGGGGCAGTGATCGGTACCCTGTGCGCCCGCTGGCTGGGCGATCGGGCAGTGTGGGTGTGCTGCGGCGTTCTGGTGCCGGTGTTGCTGTCGCTGATCTTTGGCAAGCGGGAGGTAGAGAGCGAACTGCTGGCCGAGGAGAAACAGGAGATGGCCGTGGAAGAACGCGCTTTGGAAGAAGAGCAGCGGGAATTGCAGGACGAGAATAAGGGATCGTAAGCAGACGGAGGGTATCCGCTCCTACGGTTATATACATTAGGACAACTTAAAAAGAGCACCCAACCGGGTGCTCTTTTTTATATATAATAGGTATGC
>ENA-OZLH01001695-OZLH01001695.1-human-gut-metagenome-genome-assembly--contig:-NODE-1695-length-10253-cov-26.389096_pt1 | contig 10253 bp, 3 predicted proteins | sample MGYA00244832_ERZ653776 | MGnify/ENA primary metagenome ERZ653776 (study PRJEB26926, sample SAMN06165218) | human gut metagenome | biome: ENVO:00009003; feature: ENVO:2100002; material: ENVO:00002003...
ACCCTGCAAGTGAACGTGGAGCAGCGCGGCGTGGAGTTCGTGCCGGGAACCGGCAGGTCGCCACGTGCCGCACAAGCACAGGAAGCCAAGAACAACCCCGCACAGGGACAGGCGCAGGGTACGGAAAATACAGCCAACACGAACAAGGAGCAACGCCGCAACACGTGGACGAACGCCGACGGCAGCATCCGCCCCATCAGCAAATGGAGCGGCGTGGACTTCACCGAGCAGCAGAAAGCCGACTACGTGGCTGGCAAAGCCGTGAAACTGGAGAACGTGACCGACAAGCAGGGCTTCCACGCCACGATGTACATCAGGTTCAACCCGGAGAAGGGACGCCCGTACCGCTACGACACCAACCCCGACAACGCGCAGAAGGTCGCGCCTTCCAACGAGAGCCGCACGCAGGTGGCGGTGAACAGCGAGGGCAAGACCAACGAGGCTACCAAGAACCTGAAGGAGCCGTTGCGGAAGGGACAGACCGCCCCGAAGGACACCGCACAGCAACAGCAGCAGGAGAAGCCGCAAAAGAAAAACAATAAGGGCATGAAGATGTAATCCGGTGTCCGCCACTAAATCCGAAGTAACATTTGTAAAATTCAAAACGACAGAAAAATATGAAGACAATCATTGCAGAAAAGCCGTCTGTGGCACGTGAGATCGCCCGTATCGTGGGCGCGACAAAGAGAGAGGAAGGATATTTCGAGGGAGGCGGCTACGCCGTGACATGGGCATTCGGGCACCTCGTCCAGCTTGCCATGCCCGACGGTTACGGCATACGCGGCTTTGTCCGTGACAACCTGCCCGTCATCCCCGACTCCTTCACGCTCATACCCCGTCAGGTAAAGGCTGAGAAGGGCTACAAACCCGACAGCGGCGTAGTGGCACAAATAAAAACCATAACCCGCCTGTTCAATGACAGTGAGCAAATCATCGTGGCGACCGATGCCGGTCGCGAGGGCGAACTTATCTTCCGATACCTCTACCATTACATAGGATGCGCCACCCCTTTCGTGCGCCTCTGGATAAGCTCGCTTACCGACAAGGCCATCCGCGATGGACTGCGCAACCTCGAAGCGGGGAGCAAGTATGACAACCTCTACCTCGCCGCCAAAGCGCGGAGCGAATCCGACTGGCTCGTGGGCATCAATGGCACGCAGGCTCTCTCCATCGCCGCCGGACACGGCACGTATTCCGTCGGGCGGGTGCAGACACCCACGTTGGCGATGGTGTGCGCACGCTATTGGGAGAACCGCCGCTTTACCCCCGAAGCCTTCTGGCAGCTCCATATCGCAACGGACGGCTGCGATGAAGGAACGGTGAAGTTTTCCTCTTCCGAAAAATGGAAAGAGAAAGAGTCCGCGACGGAACTGTATAATAAGGTGAAGTCGGCAGGCACAGCCACCGTCACGAAAGCCGAACGCAAGGAGAAGACGGAGGAAACACCGCTCCTGTACGACCTGACCACGCTCCAGAAGGAAGCCAACGCCAAGCATGGCTTCACGGCGGAACAGACGCTTGAAATCGCGCAGAAGCTCTACGAGAAGAAGCTCATCACCTATCCGCGAACCGGAAGCCGCTACATTCCCGAAGACGTGTTCGCGGAAATCCCCAAGCTGCTTGCCTTCATCGGCAGCCTGCCCGAATGGAAGGGCAAGTTGCAGCCGAAAGCCGTGCCGACACGCCGCAGCCTGGACGGCGGCAAGGTGACAGACCACCATGCCCTGCTCGTCACGGGCGAGAAGCCGCTGTTCCTCTCCAAAGAGGACAGCACCGTCTATCACATGATAGCCGGGCGCATGCTTGAGGCTTTCTCCGAAAAATGCGTCAAGGACACTGCCACCGTCACGGCAGAGTGTGCCGGAGTGGAGTTCGTGGCAAAAGGCAGCATCATCAGGCAAGCCGGATGGCGTGCCGTCTATGGCAAGGAGAATGGAGAAGAGAACAACAGCCAAGAGGAAACCGCCGCCATTCCCTGTTGGCAGGAAGGCGACACGCTGGCACTGAAAGCCGCCTCCATCACGGAGGGAAAGACCAAACCCAAGCCGCTGCATACCGAAGCCACCCTGCTGTCCGCGATGGAAACGGCTGGCAAGGAGATAGAGGACGACGCATTGCGGCAGGCTATGAAGGATTGCGGCATCGGCACGCCCGCCACCCGTGCGTCCATCATCGAAACGCTTTTCAAGCGCGGCTATATGGAACGCTGCAAGAAGTCGCTTGTCCCCACCGAAAAAGGGCTTGCCCTCTACTCGGTCGTGAAGGCGATGCGTATTGCCGATGTCGCCATGACGGGCGAATGGGAAAAGGAATTGGCACGCATCGAGCGTGGGGAACTGCCCGCCGATGACTTCCGCAGGAAGATTGAGGCATATACACGGGAAATTACCTCCGAACTGCTGTCGTGCGACAAGCTGTTCGCCCGCAGGGATTCCGGCTGCAAGTGTCCCAAGTGCGGAGCGGGGACGATGCAGTTTTACGGCAAGGTCGTCCGCTGCGACAACGCGGAGTGCGGTCTGCCCGTGTTCCGCCTGAAAGCAAACCGCACCCTCTCTGATGATGAAATCAAAAACCTGCTCACCGACGGACACACGAAACTGCTCAAAGGATTCAAGAGCAAGCAGGGCAAGAGTTTTGATGCCGTAGTCGCCTTTGACGGGGACTATAACACGGTTTTCGTGTTCCCAGAAAGGAAAAGTAAAGCGACCTCTGCGAAAAGAAGAAAATAAATGTTTAACTTTGCCACTGGTTCAGAGTAATGAATTGTTCTTCGATACCGGATTACACTCATACTTTGGATTTAGTGGTGGCACTCGGAGGGATACCGGGTGCCTTTTTCTTCTCGTTTTCCAACGATTATCCCTATCATCATTATCAATCCACTAAATTCCAAAGAAATGAACAACAAGAAGAAAAACGAGGGTCGGACCGACTTTTCCTATTACGGTCTGTACCTGCTGGACTACCTCACCACGAACAAGTTTGAACAGGCAGCCGATGAAGCCTTCATCCGAGAAAGAACCGACCGTGCCGCCGAAGCGTATGAACGGGCAAGGCTCGAAGGCTATCCTGTCGACGGGGCGCAGGAACTGGCGATGAAGGTGCTGACGGAGGGCCTTCGCTACTCCAGGCACGCCATCCTGCGCGAAGTCGTGGAGAACGAATTTGCGGGTGAAGTACCGGAAGAAAAATGTGAAGCCTTTACCCAGAAGCTGCTGCCGCTTGTCGGAAACGTATTCTCCATCTATGACCTCTCGGACGACAATTTCGCCCTGTCGCCCGAATATGACCTGCTCTACACGGAGCTGACGGGAGCCGTCATCCTCTATATCGAAGAGTATGGCGTTTAACCGCAAACAGAGGCTGAGGGACAACATCGAGGCGATACGGACGGCATTCCTCCTTGACAGGGAACAGCGCACACCCACCGCACGCGAACGGCTCTTGTTAGAGCGTTATTGCGGTTTCGGGGGACTGAAGAGCATACTCAACCCTGCAAGGGAACTGACGGATGCCGTCCACTGGGCGAAGTCCGACCTCGAACTGTTTGCCCCTACCGTGGAACTGCACAGGTTGCTGCGGGAGAACACAAAAGACGAGACGGAGTACAAACGGTATATGGATGCCATGAAGCAGTCCGTGCTGACCGCCTTCTATACCCCGCCGGAGATAACCGGGACCATCGCGGACGTGCTGCATGAACACGGCATCCGTCCCGACCGGGTGCTGGAGCCGTCGGCAGGTGTCGGTGCATTCGTGGACGCCGTGCTGGAGAACAGACCGGACGCGGACATCATGGCTTTTGAGAAAGACCTGATGACGGGCAAGATACTGAAGCACCTGCATCCCGGACAGAAAGTAAGGGTACAGGGCTTCGAGAAGATAGAAAAGCCGTTCATGAACCATTTTGATTTGGCTGTCTCCAATATACCGTTTGGCGATGTGGCGGTGTTCGACCCGGAATTTTCGGGCAGCAAGGATCCTGCAAGGCACTCGGCGGCACGGACGATACACAATTACTTTTTCCTGAAAAGCCTTGACGCGGTGCGTGAAGGCGGAATCGTGGCGTTCATCACCTCGCAGGGGGTACTGGATGCCCCGACCAACGCGCCCATACGCGAGTATATGATGAACCATGCCAATCTGGTGGGCGTAGCCCGCCTGCCGAACAACCTCTTTACGGATAACGCGGGAACGGAGGTGGGCAGCGACCTGATTATCCTGCAAAAGAACAGCGGAAAGAATGGTGAACTGTATTACAACGAAAAACTCTTCGTGCAGACCGAACAGACCCCTATCGGCACTTCCGTAAATGGGTATGTATGGAGCATCGGCTCGCTTTCACACACGGATTTGATCAGAAGTACCGACCCGTACGGGAAACCAGCCTATAAACTCCTGCACCGTGGGGACATCGCACAACTGGCGGAAGACTTGCGGGAGCATCTGAAAATAGAACTGCAACAACTTGACAGGAAACTGTATGAGAAACACAGCCTGCATCCGACAAAGGAGGAAAGCACGGCTGCGGAAGTGCAACCTGCTCCGAAAACAGAAAAGGTATCACCTTCTGTAATAGCCCCCGTTTCTGTAATTGAGCCTGTCAAGGGAGTGGAGAAGCCGCAGGCACAGCCCATAGAGGAAAAGCCGGAGATTGAGCCGCGCCAACCCAACCATTCGTCAGCCGTGCAGCTTACCCTGCTCGACCTTTGGGGTATGCCCATAGAGGAACCGGTAAAAAAGAAAAAGGCAGCGAAAAAGGAAAGCAAGCCGAAGCCTATGCCGTCCACGCCTAAACCGCAGGTCAAAGTTACTCCACCCGTTGAAGCCGCCAAGCCGGTAAACGGTAATAAGGAAGAAAAGCCGGAAAATGCCGAAAAGCCAAACGACCCGGACGACATTTACGCCACTCTGGATTGGGAAACCAATCCTCCCATCAACGGCTTCTATGAGACAATGATGAGTCTGACAGCGGAACGGCGCAAGGCCCTACGGCTTGAGGCAGAACGGCACAGGCAGGAACAACTGAAAAAGATGGGTATCAAAGACACGTTGAACCCTGCTTTTGCGCCTTCTTCGGACAATATGGATAAAAAGCCGGAACAAACGGAAGAAATAAAGCAACCTGAAACACCGGCAGAAGTTGTGCCTACTTCCGAAACGGTTGCCACTTCCCTGTTCCCGGAACTTGAAACGGAAAAGCCGAAGGAGGAAGTCATGGACCTTTCTCCCCGTCCGTTCAACGGCCTGCTGGAGCCACACCACCGTGACGGCTCGATGGTGCTGGATGCTTCACGCAATCTCGGTTACCTGAAAGACCTCACGCCTTACGGTGCGACCTTCCAACCGCTCGACCTCCGTGGCTATCAAAAAGAGAAAGCGATGCTGTATATATCGCTCCGTGACGCTTACGAACGTCTGTATAGCCACGAGACGGAGAACCATACGGAACACAAACCGCAGCGCGGGTATCTCAACACCTACTACGATGAGTTTGTCATGCGTTACGGTAACCTCAACGCCAGACAGAACGTGAAACTGGTGATGATGGATGCCGGAGGGCGCGACATCCTTTCGCTGGAACGTGCGGAGGACGGCAAGTTTGTCAAGGCGGACATCTTCGACCGTCCCGTTTCCTTCTCGGTGGAGAGCCGTGTCAATGCAGGCTCTCCCGAAGAAGCCTTGTCCGCATCGCTCAACAAGTTCGGCACGGTCAATCTCGGCTATATGCGGGAGATAACCGACACCACGGAAGAGGAACTGCTTGGTGCCCTCAAGGGGCGCATCTTCTACAACCCGCTCGTAACCGGTTACGAAATCAAAGACCGCTTCATCGCGGGGAACGTGATAGAGAAGGCGGAACGCATAGAGGGCTGGATGGAGGACAATCCCGAAAGTGAGCGGATGCCGGAGGTGAAACAGGCGTGGGAGGCATTGAAGGAGGCCGAACCGCAGCGCATCGCCTTTGAAGACCTCGACTTCAACTTCGGTGAACGCTGGATTCCCACGGGCGTGTATGCCGCCTACATGAGCCATCTTTTCGACACGGACGTGAAAATCGCCTATTCCGCCAGCATGGACGAGTTTTCCGTGGCGTGCGGCTACCGCACCATGAAGATCACGGACGAGTTTTTAGTAAAGGGCTATTACCGGAACTATGACGGTATGCACCTGTTGAAGCACGCCCTGCACAACACCTGCCCCGACATGATGAAAAGTATCGGCAAGGACGAGAACGGCAACGACATCAAGGTACGCGACAGCGAGGGCATACAGCTCGCCAACGCGAAGATAGACGAAATCCGTAACGGGTTCTCCGAATGGTTGGAAGAACAGTCGCCGCAGTTCAAGGAACGGCTCACGACGATGTATAACCGCAAGTTCAACTGTTTCGTGCGCCCGAAGTATGACGGCTCGCACCAGACTTTTCCCGACCTCAACCTGAAAGGGCTGGCAAGCCGGGGAATCAAGAGCGTTTACCCGTCGCAGAAGGATTGCGTCTGGATGCTGAAACAGAACGGCGGCGGGATCTGCGACCACGAGGTGGGAACCGGCAAGACGCTGATAATGTGCATAGCGGCACATGAGATGAAGCGTCTGAACTTGGCGCACAAGCCGATGATTATCGGGCTGAAAGCGAATGTGGCGGAGATTGCCGCCACCTATCAGGCGGCATATCCCAATGCGAGGATTCTCTACGCTTCTGAAAAGGATTTCTCGACCGCCAACCGCATGCGTTTTTTCAACAACATCAAAAATAACGATTACGATTGCGTCATCATGTCGCACGACCAGTTCGGCAAGATACCGCAGTCACCGGAGTTGCAGCAGCGCATCCTGCAGGCGGAGCTTGACACGGTGGAGGAAAACCTCGAAGTCTTGCGGCAGCAGGGCAAGAACGTGTCGCGGGCGATGCTGAAAGGGCTGGAGAAGCGCAAGCATAACCTTGTGGCGAAGCTGGAGAAGGTGGAACACGCTATCAAGTCCCGCACGGATGATGTGGTGGACTTCAAGCAGATGGGCATCGACCACATCTTCATTGACGAGAGTCACCAGTTCAAGAACTTGACTTTCAACACCCGTCATGACCGTGTGGCGGGATTGGGAAACTCGGAAGGAAGCCAGAAGGCCCTGAATATGCTCTTTGCCATCCGTACCATACAGGAACGCACGGGCAAGGACTTGGGGGCTACGTTCCTTTCGGGCACGACCATTTCCAACAGTCTGACGGAACTGTACCTGCTCTTCAAATACCTGCGCCCCAACGAACTGGAACGGCAGGACATCCGCTGTTTCGATGCTTGGGCTGCCATCTTCGCCAAAAAGACGACCGATTTTGAGTTCAACGTAACGAACAATATCGTTCAGAAGGAGCGTTTTCGCTATTTCATCAAGGTGCCGGAGCTTGCCGCCTTCTACAACGAGATTACCGACTACCGCACGGCGGAGGATGTAGGTGTGGACAGACCAAACAAGAATGAGAGACTGCACCACATACCGCCCACACCGGAGCAGGAGGACTTCATACAGAAGCTGATGCAGTTTGCCAAAACCGGCGATGCCACTCTGCTTGGCAGGTTACCCCTGTCGGAAACGGAGGAAAAGGCGAAGATGCTCATCGCCACCGACTACGCGAGAAAGATGGCTCTTGATATGCGCATGATAGACCCGAACTACGAGGACCATCCCGACAACAAGGCAAGCCATTGTGCCAAGATGATTGCAGAGTATTACCACAAGTACGAGGCGCACAAGGGTACGCAGTTCGTGTTCTCCGACTTGGGGACATACCAGCCGGGGGAAGGATGGAACGTGTACAGCGAGATAAAACGCAAGTTGGTGGAGGATTACGGCATACCGGCAAGTGAGGTGCGCTTCATTCAGGAGTGTAAGACGGATAAGGCTCGTAAGGCGGTGATAGATGCCATGAACGCCGGGACGGTGCGCGTGCTGTTCGGCTCCACAAGTATGCTCGGAACGGGCGTGAATGCGCAGAAAAGATGTGTCGCCATCCATCACCTTGATACACCGTGGCGACCGTCCGACCTGCAACAGCGTGACGGACGGGGTGTTAGAGCCGGGAACGAGATTGCCAAGCATTTTGCCGAGAATAACGTGGATGTCATCATCTACGCGGTGGAAAAGTCGCTGGACAGCTACAAGTTCAATCTGCTGCACTGCAAGCAGACGTTCATATCGCAGCTCAAAAGTGGAGCGATGGGCGCACGTACCATCGACGAGGGAGCAATGGACGAAAAATCGGGTATGAACTTCTCGGAGTATATGGCGTTGCTCTCCGGCAATACCGACCTTTTGGATAAGGCGAAATTAGAGAAGCGTATCGCCTCGCTCGAAGGGGAACGCAAGTCGTTCAACAAGGGCAAGCGCGATTCGGAGTTCAAGCTGGAATCCAAGACGGGAGAACTGCGCAACAACACGGCTTTCATCGAAGCCATGACGGAAGACTGGAACCGTTTTCTTTCCGTTGTGCAGACTGATAAGGAAGGCAGCCGCCTTAATCTTGTCAAGGTGGACGGCGTGGATTCAACGGATGAGAAGGTCATCGGTAAGCGTTTGCAGGAAATCGCCAAGAACGCCACGACTGGTGGACTGTACAAGGCTGTCGGGGAACTTTACGGCTTTCCGATAAAGGTGGTCAGCGAGAGGACACTCAAAGAAGGTCTGGAGTTCACCGACAACCGCTTCGTGGTGGAGGGGAACTACAAGTACACCTACAACAACGGGCATCTGGCGATGGCAGACCCGATTGCTGCCGCACGAAACTTTCTGAACGCATTGGAGAGGATTCCGACCATCATCGACCAGTACAAGTCTAAGAACGAAGTGCTGGAAAAGGAGATTCCGCAGTTGCAGGAGATAGCGGGCAAGGTGTGGAAGAAGGAGGACGAGCTGAAACAGCTGAAGTCCGAACTCGCCGCACTGGACCGCAAGATACAGCTTGAGCTGGCTCCGGCTCAGGAAAACACGGAAGAGAACCGGCAAGGCAACGAGAAAAAACAGACGGAACAACAGCCGGAAAGCCCGCACGTGGACTTTGTACGCAGTCATTTAATTATAGGGAGACCCGGTTTATCGGAATCCAAAGGTGTAAAACTTTAATATCGAAGTCTTGACAGAAAAAGCCAGTGGTTGAATTTTTCACCACTGGCTTTAATTCTAATAATTTTTCAATCTAATATGACCGAATCTATAACGTTAAATCATAGATTATGTGTCTATTTGTGAAGAAAAAGACGTAACTTTGTATCAAAATCAAATAAGCATAACAATGGAGCCATCTATATCTATATACAGTTTTTCACTTTATACCGCACTGCCGTTGATGTTATTCTTCGGCTTTTATTTTTTGTTTGCAAAGACTCCTGAAAAGAAAATTTTCAAGAATTATCTCCGCTCCCGACAGATTATGGGTATAGCTATGCTGCTGCTTTCGGCAAATTATTCGGTACATTTCTTCTTTGGTATCCGATTCAAAAATGCGGATTCTGCCATATTGATGAACATGTCCACATACTTCCTGTGCTATTCTCTGTTCAGTTCGGCATTGATAATGTTGCTTGATCGTTTTTACATTACCAAACGGCGTGTGTGGACACATATCATTTTATGGATTATATTTTCAACTCTTTCCGGAGTTGTGTTGTTCCTGTTGCCAAGCGGAATCATGCAAAAATTCTCTTTATTTGCTTTAGCTGTATGGTTAGTCGTTTTTGGAGTCGTTTTAGCTCGCAGAGTCATAATTGCATATCGTAGAGCCATTCGGATTTTCAATGAAACTCAGGCGGATGATATAGGCGCATATATCGAATGGCTTTCCATATTCACTTATTGGGCACTTATCTTCGGTGTCGGATGCGGATTGCTGACATTTCTACCAGACGAATATGTTTTTATCTGGATTTTGTCGTCAATACCGTTCTACAGCTATCTTTTCTACAGCTATCAGAACTACCTGCTGTTCTATGAACAGGTGGAAAATGCTTTTGAGCAAGATATACAGTCTGAAGAAGAACTTCTGACAGATACAGAAACAGAACCTGAAATAGTTTCTGAGAAAGAAGTTCCAGTGTCCTATACAGGAATTATAGAGAAAGTGGCCAACTGGATAAAGACAGACGGCTATGTCCAGCAGGGACTTACCATAAAAGAACTGTCCGAAATACTTCATACGAACCGTACCTATCTTTCCGCTTATATCAAGACTACGTATAAAATGACATTCCGCGAATGGA
>ENA-OZLH01001696-OZLH01001696.1-human-gut-metagenome-genome-assembly--contig:-NODE-1696-length-10253-cov-4.617180_pt1 | contig 10253 bp, 8 predicted proteins | sample MGYA00244832_ERZ653776 | MGnify/ENA primary metagenome ERZ653776 (study PRJEB26926, sample SAMN06165218) | human gut metagenome | biome: ENVO:00009003; feature: ENVO:2100002; material: ENVO:00002003...
GGACGTGGTGATGCTGGGCGCAGTAGGCCTCGATCCGTTCGGCGACCAGATGATCGCAACGCTCGTTGAACAAGGGGTTCGCTGCGATCTGATCGAGCGTGTGGATGCTCACCCGACAGGCGTTGCGGTTATCACGCGTGTTGCGGGAGATAACTTCATCACCATCGACCCCGGCGCCAATCTTTCCGGCGATCTAACCTATGTTGAACAGGTGCTCAAGGAAGAAGCCCAGGCAGGCGATGTATTCCTGTGCCAGCTCGAATGCGATTTCGATACGACGATGGATGCTATTAAGTCTGCGCACGAATGTGGAATGTACACTGTCTTGAATCCTGCTCCTGCGCGCGCCTTGCCAGAATGGGTGTATGAGCATATCGATCTGGTGGTGGTCAACGAAAGTGAATGTGAGATCCTTACCGGTATCTATCCGGTCACGCATGATGATCTCGTGAACGCCATGGATATACTGTGCGCTCGCGGGGTAGGTGCAGTGGCTATCACGCTCGGTGCACGCGGATCGATCGTGCGCGTTCGTGGTAAAGACTACGAAATGATCGCTCCATGTGTGAACGCGATCGATACTACGTGTGCAGGAGATACCTACATCGGTGCCCTTGTTGCGGGCTATTCGCGTGGTGCGTGTCTTGACGAAACGCTCGCCCTTGCCACGGAAGCATCCGCGCTGGCAACCACGCGCATCGGCGCCCAACAATCAATCCCGCTTCTCGTCGAAGTGGATGCGTCCGAGGTCTAAGGCAAAAAGCATAGTATCTGCTCAAGAGCAACTATTCATCCACTTCGGTTCTCCTAGAAACGGTCGAGATGGTTCGGCCGTTTCTTTTATATCGACCCATCCAGTGGGGAGTTTGTTGCGCCGCCGTGTACTTGGCTTATGTCCGCAGGCGAGAATGATAAACTTTAAAGATGTTTTGAATCGAGGATAGGATCGTTTTATGACCTGTAGTGCAACAAAACCTGTTATCGGCATCATCATGGGCTCCGAATCAGATATGCCCGTTATGGATGCCTGCATGAAACAGCTCGACGAATTTGGCGTGCCTTATGAGGTGAAGATCGCGAGCGCTCATCGTAAACCTGCCGAAGTGCATGAATGGGCCTCGACCGCGATCGAGCGCGGCATTCGCGTGATCATCGCAGCCGCAGGTAAAGCAGCACATCTCGGTGGCGTTGTTGCTGCCTATACCCCTGCACCCGTTATCGCGGTTCCCATGAAGACGAGCGATCTAGGCGGTTTGGACTCGTTGCTCTCTATGGTGCAGATGCCAAGCGGTGTGCCTGTTGCGTGCGTGGCCATCAATGGCGCGAAGAATGCGGCTATTCTGGCTGTTCAGATGATGGGTACGGGCTGCGAAGGCGCACGCCAGAAGATCATCGACCTCAAAGCAGAGATGGCAAACGCCTAACACGAACTGTTAATGTGCTCAGCGTTCTTCCAGGCCATTACGTTCTTTTACCTAAATCAAGCGATAAGAAAACGAGGTAGTTGTGACCAAATCTTTTTTGATGGGTAATCAAGCATTTGCCCACGCTGCCCTTGAAGCTGGCGTGCGCGTATGCGCAGGGTACCCCGGTACGCCGTCATCCGAGGTTATTGAAACCGTCGCGAAGTTGCGCGATGCAGGATCGGCCCATGACGTGTATGTCGAGTGGTCCACCAACGAGAAAGCCGCCCTTGAAATGTTGGCGGGGGCTGCACTGTGTGGAGCACGTACGCTCTTCACTGCCAAACAGGTTGGACTCAATGTGGCAAGCGACCCGCTCATGTCGCTCAACTATATTGGCGTTGAGGGTGGCACGGTGTTGCTCGTTGCTGACGACCCAGGCCCGATCTCTTCGCAAACCGAACAGGATACGCGTCGATTTGCCTCCTTTGCGAAGGTTCCCGTATTCGATCCAGCAACTCCTGAGCAAGGCTGTGCGATGATCGCAGCCGCATACGATCTCTCTGAAAAATACCACACGCCGGTGATCTTCCGTCCTTCCACGCGCATCTGTCACGCATCGACCTTCGTGGAAGTGGCCGATGAGACCCATGCGCGCGAACCAGAAGGCTTCGAGAACGATCCCAGCAAATGGGTCATCTTCCCGGGGCGTTCGTATCGCGGGCACGGTGAGATCAACGAACGTTTGCCCAAGATCGCAGCCGATTTCAGTGCTTCTCCATTCAATCCGTGGCGCGAAGTCGCTGGCACCGATGAAGGCGCGAAGATCGGCATCATTGCAGGTGGCGTATCGTATTCCTACGCAGAAGAAGCGCTCGCTCAGATCGAAGAGCAAGTGGAAGCAACTGGTGCGCTTTCGCCGAGCTATCGTCTCATGCAGGTGGGCACTCCCTACCCCTTCCCCGAGGCGGCTGTGGCAAAATTCGCCGAAGGCCTCGATCGCATCATCGTGTTCGAAGAGCTCGATCATGTGATCGAAGACGAACTGCTCAAACTCTGCGGCAAGCTGCATGCGGGATTCGAGGTGCAGGGTAAGCTCACAGGCACCACTACCACGCGCGGCGAAAATACGGTCGATGCGATCCGTATGCAGATCCAGGAATTCTTCGGCCTCGATCTTCCCGCTGCCGCTGAGCGCACGGTCGAATTCAGCGACCCGATACCCGAGCGCCCCGCAGTCCTGTGTGCAGGATGCCCTCATCGCGGCGCGTTCTATGCCGTGAAGAAGGCGCTCGGTCGCAGGCGCGAAGCGGTAATGTGCGGCGATATCGGCTGCTACACGCTCGGCAATGCTGCACCGCTCAATGCGGTCGATACCTGTCTCGACATGGGCGCGGGCATCACGATGGCGCAAGGCTTCAATGTGATCGAGCCTAATAAGAAGGCCATCGCGTTCGTGGGCGATTCCACGTTCTTCGCTTCTGGGATGACCGGCGTGGCCAATGCGGTTTACAACAAGCATGACATCACCATCGTGGTGCTCGATAACGCGACCACCGCGATGACCGGCTCGCAGCCTCATCCAGGCACAGGCGCAACGCTCATGGGCGGATTCAGTGCGCCGATCTCGATCCAAGAAGTGCTCAGCGCACTTGGCGTGAAGAAGATCACGAAGGCCAATCCGCTGTTCGCTGATAAAGCCATCGAAGCAGCGCGCGAAGCGATCGACTACGATGGTCCTTCGGCGGTCATCTACGAATCGCCCTGCACCAAGCTCACCAAAGCGAAGCCCCCCGTTTACTTCATCGCGAACGCGTGCGCGGGTTGTCGCAAGTGCGTCACCACCATCGGTTGTCCTGCGCTGGGGTGGAGCGAAGTTGGCCATTCGATCGTGATCAACCGCGCGATGTGCGTTGGGTGCGGCCTTTGCACGGACATCTGCGAATATGGTGCCATCACTTGCCCCACACGAAAACGAGTACGGCCTGCATTGCCGCCGCGTTCGCAGCGTTTGCATGCGGAAGACGGATCGCTCAGTCGATTCCCCACGCCACAAGAGTTGGCTGAGATCGAAGGAGGTAGCGATGATTAACGTTTCTATCGCCGGAATCGGCGGACAGGGAAGCGTGCTCGCAGCCCGCATCTTGGCGCAAGCTGCAGAAGCGAAAGGCTGGCAGGTGCGCAGCGCGGAAACCATCGGCATGGCGCAACGTGGCGGAGACGTTATGTCTCACGTGCGTATGGGAAATGCAGGTGAAGAGGTCTTTTCTCCTCTTCCTGCGAAGGGTACCGTGGATGTCCTGATCGCGCTCGAACCAGGCGAAGCTGCCCGTGCGCTTCCGTATCTTAAAGAGAATGGCCTGCTCGTGGTTGCCTCAACGGGCATTCCGCCCGTGATGGCGAACTTCAAGCGACAGACCTACGACCCGCAGCACCTGATCGATGATATGCAGGCTGCAGGCGTGAAGATGGTCGTGGTCGACGATGCTGAGCTCGTGCATCGTTTAGGTGAACCGAAAGCGCTCAACGTGATGATGCTCGCCTATGCCATCATCGCAGTGAACAAGCGAGAGGATTGCATGGATAATGCGCTGCGCGGTGCGATCACGCTCGAAGATATCGAAGCGGCCATTCCACTGTGCGTGAAGCGCAAGCTCGTTTCCGTGAACGAAAAGGCGATCAAGGTAGTTCAACAAGTCGCGCGGGTGTAGCTGGTTCGCAAGTTGTCCGTTCGTTTTGCGAGATGGCTCTGCTTTGCAATAGTCGTGAAACATAACGGTGGGAGCATAGAGCTACAATATAAAAACGCTACCTATATATAGCGCATCATGTGCGCCGATCAACATAAGAAGGGTTGAGGATGGAACTCAAAGAAGAGCAGTTTGCAGTCTTAAAAGAGCAATTCAAAACATTGAAGGATCGTTCGCCGTTTTACGCGAAGAAGTTCGAGGGCATCGATCTTAGCGATGTGCAAACTCAGGCTGATTTCGAAGCGCTGCCGTTTTCGGAAAAGGCGGATCTGCGCGATGCGTATCCGTTGGGACTCGCCGCTGTTCCTGAGAGCGAGATCGTGCGCATCCATTCTTCGTCAGGTACAACAGGCACGCCGGTCATCATCCCTTACACCCAGCAAGACGTGATCGACTGGGCGGTCCAATTCGCACGGTGCTATGAGATGGCGGGCATCACGAAGGATGACCGCATCCAGATCACTCCTGGTTACGGATTGTGGACGGCGGGTATCGGCTTCCAGCTAGGTGCCGAACGCCTTGGTGCGATGGCGGTTCCCATGGGGCCGGGTAATACCGATAAGCAGATCCGTTTCATGAAGGACATGCAATCGACCGTTCTTTGCGCAACCAGCTCTTATGCGTTGCTCTTGGCCGAAGAGATCGCCAAGCGAGGCGTGCGTGACGAGCTGAATCTTAAGCGCGCGGTCATCGGATCCGAGCGTTGGGGTCACAAGATGCGTCAGCGTATCGCCAATGAACTGGGCGTGAAGATCTATGACATCTACGGCCTTACGGAAGTATACGGTCCCGGCATCGGTGTTTCGTGCGATTACGAATGCGGCATGCATGTTTGGGACGACTATTGCTACTTCGAGATCGTGGATCCCAAGACGGGCAAAGTGCTCCCTGATGGAGAGAGCGGCGAGCTCGTTATCACCACGCTGCGCAAAGAAGGTGCTCCGCTCGTGCGTTATCGTACGCACGATCTTTCACGCATCATTCCTGGTGAGTGCGAATGTGGCTCGCCGTTCCCGCGCATCGATACGCTCATCGGGCGCACGGACGATATGGTGAAGGTGAAGGGCGTGAATATCTTCCCTGCCCAGATCGAAGAGATCATCAAGTTCACCGATGGCGCTTCTTCGGAATACCAGGTCATGATCGACCATCTTGAAGGCAAGGACATCATGACCGTGTTCTTCGAGACCGATGCCGGCGTTGAAGATCGCGAACAGATCGAGCGCAACATGGAGTCGATCTTCAAAGGCAAGCTGGGCATGACGCCGAATGCTAAGGCAGTGGCAATTGGTGAACTGCCCCGTTCCGAGAAGAAGACGCAGCGCATTTTCGACAATCGCTACTAATATATAAGGCGGTTCATTCGGATGCGTTTTGCTCACGGGCGAGCTGCATCCGATCTTGTACCGTCTGCGCCGATTCGACCACTTTTTGGGGCGGCATTCAACTTGCCGCCCTATAAGCGCTCTGTTGTGGTAAAGTGCTGCCATGGTTTTTTCAGGAATGCATACCCAAAGCGCGGCGATCCGTGCCCAGCACTGGGCACAGGGTTCGAATGATGTTTGCGCGATCATGTCGGAGCACTTGGCACAGTGTTCCGAAAGCGATCGTGCGGTCATGTCCGAGCATCTTGCTCAGGGCTCGACCTGCATTCTCTGCACCCCACCTCTCTACTTTCACTATAGATAAGCACACGGATCTCGATCCGGTGCTTTTTTTATGCGCTCGATCGGGTCGTTGTTGTTCGTCTTGGTGTGCGAAGAGAGGAAACGCGCGGGTATACCGTCCTGAGAAAACTGACGTATTGGAAAGCGAGTGAAAGAAGAGGAGCGCATGTTTCTCAAGATCTTGATCGTGGCGATCTTCGTCGCGGTCACTGTGGCAGTGGGCATTTTCGCCCGCAAACATTCCAACAGTGTCGATGGCTTCGTGCTTGGCGGACGTAATGTTGGTCCGTGGCTCTCAGCCTTTGCCTTTGGCACGAGCTATTTTTCCGCTGTTGTGTTCATCGGCTATGCTGGCCAGTTCGGCTGGAAGTACGGCATGTCGGTATTTTGGGTCGGTATCGGTAATGCGGTCATCGGTTCGCTTCTGGCGTGGTGGGTGCTCGGCCCGCGTACGCGTGAGATGACGCAGCGGCTCAAGGCTACGACCATGCCGGAATTCTTCGGCAAACGCTATAACTCTCGAGCATTGCGCATTGCCGCTGCGGCGATCATCTTCGTGTTCCTCATTCCGTATACCGCATCCGTCTACAACGGTCTTTCGCGTTTGTTCGGTATGGCTTTCGGGCTGCCGTATGAATGGTGCGTGATCGGCATGGCGGTGGTCACCTGTATCTATGTGGTGCTCGGTGGTTATGTGGCCTCGGTTTGGAACGACTTCATCCAGGGTACGATCATGCTCATCGGTATCATTGCTGTTATCTTCGCGGTGTTGAATGGCCAGGGCGGTATCGCAACTGCTATCGTGAATCTCTCGCAGATCCCGGCAGAGGGAAGCGCCATGGCAGGACCGTTCACTTCGATGTTCGGCCCCGACGCGCTCAACTTGCTTGGCGTTATCATCCTCACTTCGCTCGGCACGTGGGCGCTCCCGCAGATGGTCCAGAAGTTCTACGCCATCAAGACCGGTCCGGCCATCAAGCAGGGCGCCATCATCTCGACGATCTTCGCGCTCGTGGTTGCGGGTGGCTCGTATTTCTTGGGTGGTTTCGGCCGCTTGTTCGGTGGCGATATCGCCTATGCTGCTAATGGCACGCCTATCTACGACTCGATCGTGCCGACCATGCTCGCCGGACTTCCCGACATTCTGCTTGGCATCGTGGTGGTGCTCGTGCTCTCCGCGTCCATGTCGACGCTTGCGGGTCTTGTGCTCACCTCTTCTTCAACGCTCACACTCGATTTGATCAAGGGCAACATCGTGAAGAAGATGAGCGAGAAGAAGCAAGTGCGTTACATGCGCTTCTTCATCGTGGTGTTCGTGGCTATCTCTGCTGGCATTGCGCTGGTACAGTACCATTCGACCATCGTGTTCATCGCTCAGTTGATGGGCTATTCGTGGGGCGCGCTTTCGGGTTCGTTCCTTGGTCCCTTTTTCTGGGGCTTGTTCTCCGGTCGCATCTCAAAGCCAGCAGTTTGGTGTAGCTTTGCGCTTGGTGTTGGCATGACCGTGACCAACATGATCTTCGGCTACATTGCATCGCCGATCAATTGCGGTGCGATCACGATGGTGCTCTCTCTTATCCTGGTGCCGATCGTGAGCTTCTTTACCAAGCCAGTACCGTTCGTGGTAAAGCCTCCTTCGACAGCAGGTGCTATCGACCGCGAATATGTCTATGGTCTTAAGGAACAGAAGATCATCGACGAACAGCAGAAGCTTCGTGCTGCGCGTGCGACAGAAAGTTCAGTTCAGGAAGAATAGGTTAAAACAACAACCGAAATGCGAAAAAAGCGCCTGGGAACTAGCCGGGCGCTTTTTTGGTAGCTTTGCAGGTGAAGAAGTGTTTTTCTGTGTGCACGTTCGCGAGGCCATGGGGTTTTGCTAAGACGAGCATAGCTTCGAAGAGCGCAGTAAGATGTGTTCTGCCTTCGTGCGCGCAACACGGGTGCACACAGGACGCTGCGAGAAGCTAGCTTCACGGTGTTCGCGTGCAAGCGCGCAGGTTCCTGCTGCGTTTGTGCAACAGGGCTAGGCTTCTCGCGCACTCAAGCAAGATACGCGCAAGCAATGCGATAGGCGGCTTGCGCGCAAAAGGCGCTAAAGAAGCTCGCGTTCTTCGGCGTTCGCCCACTCGTGATATTTACGCAGAAGCGCCATCGTGCGCGCGTTGGAAACAGCGGTCGAGAAGGGCATGAGGTCTTCAACGCTAAAAGAGACGTTCCCATTCGCATCTTTGGGAAGGTTCATCTGTTCGATCACGTTCGCGAAGATGCGTGCCATATCCTGATCGGTCGTTCGGTCTACCAGCTGTGCGAAATCATCGAAGTCTTTCATAAGTATTCCTTATCTTACTTATTACCTACAAAGTGTGACACGCGATCATGCGCGATCGCGCGCAGGTTTATAATCAGTTTCATTCTAGCTCTCTCGCGTTTGGATCGAGCGCATGAAGCTGAAGTGTTGAACAACAGCCAAGCCTTTGAAAAGTGAAAGAGGAAAGTTCCGAATCGTATGGACGCATTTCTTACCGTAACCTTGATGACGTTGATCGCTGGCGTTGGTGGCACCGGTCTTGGTGGCATCCTCGGTGCGCTCGTTCGCACTGAATCCAATCGCATCGTCAGTCTGTTGTTGAGCGCAACGAGCGGTGTGATGATCTCGATCGTCTGTTTCGAGCTGATGGTCGAAAGCCTTGAAGCGGCTCAGTCAGTCTTTTCAGATGGGGCAGTCTTTGTCGTATGCATTGCGGTCCTTGTGGGCATGGCGGTGGTATTCCTCTTGAATTGGTTGATCGATAAACGCACTGAGGGCGAGGTGCCTCACACTGCGAGCAGCCTGCATCCAAAGACCCATGACAACATCGATGAACTGAGCCATATCGATCATTACAATCAGCACCTGAAAGAGCATGCGCCCAAACGCGAACTCTGGGTTGCTGGTGTGGTCATCGCATGTGCTATCGCGCTCCATAACATTCCCGAAGGCATGTCCATTGGAGCGAGTTATAACATCGATACCGAGGGTGGGGTGAGCATGGCGCTCATTCTTGCGGTGCTCATTGGACTTCATAACATTCCCGAAGGCATGGCTGTTTCTGTTCCCTTGGTCGCTGGAGGGATGAAGCGCATCAAAGCGGCATTGCTCACGGCAGCTTCCGGAGCGCCGGTTGTTTTGGGCGCTTGGCTGGGCTACTGGATCGGCGACATCGGTGCGATAGGTCTTGCGGCCTCGCTCGGTTTTGCTTCTGGCGCGATGCTCTATGTGGTCTTCGGAGAGATCATTCCTCAGGCTGTGTTGATGTATCGTTCGAAGGTGCCAGCATTCTTCGTTATCATCGGTATGCTCATTGGCATGATCATCATCTATGTCTAAAGAGAAGGTTTCACTCTTGCAAGATGGCGGGTTTTCGGCGTGTCGAATCAAGGGCATCTTACTGGTTTGCAAGGCGTGAAAGAGCTCGTTTTCATTGCCACTCCCTGAGGTAAACGGCTATTCAAGAAAAATTTTTTCAGTTTAAAATAGCCTAAAATTGGCCTGTCTTTTCTGTGTGGAAAACTCAAAAAACGTACTAAAATGTGGAAAACCCTTGCTAGCATGAACACGGTGAAGTTGCTATACACCCTTATCAAAAGGGCTTTTCAAGCACGTGCCACTATACGGGGAATACGCCATAACACGCCTGCAGAAAATGCTAGCAGTAAAGGCCGTAGCACAGCTTTTTTGCATTAATCTATGCTGAAATGCCCCTGATAAAATCGGCTACCCAAACGCTAACGAACACAAAATATTGTGGTTTTCTCCCATGCCAACTCCTAGATATACGCTACAATCGTGCTATAGAATTTGTAAGGTTCTACAGGGATGTATAGTTCATGAATTACATCCGCGAAGTCACTCTTAAGCGGTCGTGTTCTTTGTCCGCAAGGAAAATCACCAACATAACCGCGCAAGGAACCGTTAGGTGGGTTTGAGTTGAGCTCAAAAGTTAAGCAGGCGAACTTCCGTCTTCCGCTCGAATACATGGCTTTGATCGACGATTTCGCACGTCGCGAAGACATCACGAAAGCAACGGTCATCACCCGTGCGCTTGATTGTATGCAGGCTTCATACGACAGCGGGCATGGCGGAATGCCGGTCACGGGCGGCAGTAGTGCTGGCGGCGCTTCTGACGCCGAACTTGAAGACCTGCGCGCGAAACTTAAGAAAGCTGAAGAGCGTGCTACCGATGCGGAGCGTGCCCTCCAGTCCGCAGAAGATCGTTTGCGTGATGCTCAGCGTCAGCGCGACGAAGCGGAGAATCGCGCTCGCAATGCCCAGAGCGATCTTGCGACCGCTCAGGCTCAAAGCGCCCATGTTCTTCCAATGATAGCCGTCGTACTGAAGCGGCCGAGGAAGAGCTGTCTCTTATACACATCTCCGAGCCCACGAGACTAGGCAT
>ENA-OZLH01001699-OZLH01001699.1-human-gut-metagenome-genome-assembly--contig:-NODE-1699-length-10243-cov-3.919611_pt1 | contig 10243 bp, 10 predicted proteins | sample MGYA00244832_ERZ653776 | MGnify/ENA primary metagenome ERZ653776 (study PRJEB26926, sample SAMN06165218) | human gut metagenome | biome: ENVO:00009003; feature: ENVO:2100002; material: ENVO:00002003...
TAAGAGACAGATATTATGCTTCCGGTGCCATCCTGCTGGCTGCTCCCGCATGGGCCATCGGTACGGCACTGGGCATCATTGCGGGCAATCTGCTGCCGCTGCGGGCTGTCAGTGCGCTGAGCGTTGCTCTTTACGGCATGTTCCTTGCCATCATCATTCCTCCGGCGCGTAAGAGCAGGGTGGTAGCCGCACTTGTGGCCATCAGCTTTGCGCTGAGCTTTCTGTGCAATTACCTGCCGGGAATATCCGCTCTCTCGGAAGGCACCCGTACCATTCTGCTCACCGTGCTGATCTCCGGTACAGCGGCGGTGCTTTTTCCGGTAAATCCAGACGAGCAGGAGGCAGAGCATGACGCATAACAATTACATCTACATTGCAGTGATGGCGCTGGTGTCCTACACCATCCGCATCCTTCCGCTCACACTGATCCGCAAGCCCATCAAAAACCGCTTCATTCAGTCGTTTCTGTATTATGTGCCCTATGTGACGCTGGCGGTCATGACCTTTCCGGCCATTGTCAACGCGACCCAGAGCCCGGCTGCCGGTGCCATGGCGCTGGTGGCCGGCATTGCGGCTGCATGGCTCGGTGCAAGCCTGTTTCAGGTATCGGTGATCTGTTGTGCCGTTGTGTTCGTGCTGGAGCTGTTCCTTTAAAACTTCTGTGCCCGGAGGCGTCGTGCCGCCGGGCGTTTTGCGTTGGGTTCATATTCTCAAAACGAAAGGAAAGATGAAGATGAAAAGGGTTCTGATCACAGGTGCAGGCGGCTTTGTGGGCTCTCGTGTATTACAACAGTGGCAGGGAAAATACGAACTTTGCGCTTTCCCCAAGGGCTTTCTGTGCACCGCCACCGAAACGGAAGTCCTTGCGCAGACGAGGGCGCGGGATCCGGATGTGATCCTGCACACCGCTGCGCTTTCCGATACCGGCTACTGCGCACAGCATCCGGCAGAAGCTTACCGTGCCAATGTTGAGCTGCCGGTCTGGCTGGCACGGGCCGCGCAGCAGACGAAGGCAAAGCTGGTGGCATTCAGCTCAGATCAGGTCTATGCGGGAACGAAGCAGCAGGGCCCGTTGTCAGAAGCGTTGGATCTGCATCCGGCAAACATTTATGGCCGGTATAAATTGGAAGCAGAGCAGCGCGTGCTGGAGTTCTGCCCGGACTCGGTCCATCTGCGTGCCAGTTGGATGTATGACCTGCCCGGCTATGGGCTGCCCATCCGGGGCAATCTGCCGCTGAATCTTCTGCGTGCCGCGCTGAAGGGGGAGGCTGTTCGTTTCTCCCGGAACGACTTCCGCGGTGTGACCTATGTGCGGCAGGTGATCGAAAATCTGGAACCCGCCATGGACCTGCCCGGCGGCGTATACAATTTTGGCAGCGGAAATGCAGAGGACATGGTGTGCACGGCCCGGCAGTTTGCCAAAGCGCTGGACATTACCGTAAAGATCACCGAAGAAAGCTGGGAGCGGAATCTTGTGATGGACACTGCAAAGCTGGAGCGTTCCGGTATCCGGTTTGCTGCCACACAGCAGGGAATCCGGTGCTGCCTGCAGGATTACGGACTTTCGGATCTGTAAAATTTCCATATCGCACAAAAATCAAATAAAACGGAACAAAAAAGCAGGAGTTCTGCGCGAAATTCTTCCGACCAAAGCGGAAAAAACGCACAAAGCGCCCTGCTTTTTGTGTTTCTCAGCGGGAAACAGCCGTTCATGGAAAAGTCATACTTAATTTACAAGAATTCGCAGTTTTGCTATAATAAATCCGCTTTTTTGGTAAAGCAGTCGAAAAGAATGATTTTTGTCAAGATTTGAGGAGAGTGGAACATTTGAAGGAAGTCAAGCTCGAAGAGTCGGCGTATCAGTTCGACGCAAAAATGTCCCTGAAACAGGCGATCCCGCTGGGTCTGCAGCATGTCTGCGCCATGTTTGTGGGCAACCTGACCCCGCTGCTGATCATCACCAGTGCCTGCGGCATTGCGGGTGGTGAGTTCGCAGATCTGCAGGTCACGCTGCTGCAAAGTGCCATGTTCGTGGCCGGTGTGGTCACGTTGGTGCAGCTGTTCACCATCGGCCCCGTGGGCGGTAGCGTGCCCATCATCATGGGTACCAGTTCCGGCTTTATTGGCGTGTTCAACAGTGTTGTCGGCAGTATGGGCGGCGGTGTGCTGGCCTATGGTGCCATTATGGGTGCATCCATCATCGGCGGCATTTTTGAAAGCGTGTTGGGCTTCTTCCTCAAGCCCCTGCGCAAGTTCTTCCCGCCGGTCGTCACCGGTACGGTTGTGCTTTCCATCGGTCTTTCGCTGATCTCGGTGGGTATCAATTCCTTTGGCGGCGGCAACAGCGCAAAAGACTTCGGCTCCATGGAAAATCTGCTGCTGGCCCTGTTCGTTCTGGTGGTCATTCTGATCTTCAAGCATTGGACCACGGGCTTCCTCAGCTCTTCTGCGATCCTGATCGGCATTCTGGCCGGTTACGTTGCGGCCTTTGTCATGGGTCTGGTGCTGCCCACCACCGGTGTCACTGCCGATGGTGTAGAGTTTACCAAGGCATGGGTGCTCAACTGGAATAAAGTGGCACAGGCCTCCTGGTTTGCCATTCCCAAGCTGATGCCGGTCAAAATCGTGTTTGATATGCGCGCCATTATGCCGGTGATGATCATGTTCGTTGTTACCGCTGTTGAGACTGTGGGTGATATCTCCGGTGTCATGGAGGGCGGCATGAATCGTGAACCCACCGATAAAGAGCTGTCCGGCGGTGTGATCTGTGACGGTCTGGGCTCCTCCTTTGCGGCTTTGTTCGGCGTACTGCCCAACACTTCCTTCAGCCAGAACGTGGGTCTGGTGGCCATGACCAAGGTGGTCAACCGCATGGCTCTGGCCTCCGGTGCCATCTTCCTGATCCTGTGCGGTCTGATCCCCAAGCTCGGCGCACTGATCTCCATTATGCCGCAGGCCGTTCTGGGCGGTGCTGCTGTTATGATGTTCTCTTCCATCGTGGTCAGCGGCATCCAGCTTATCACCAAGGAAAAGATGACCCCGCGTCAGCTTACCATCGTCTCGGTGGCTCTGGGTGTTGGCTACGGCATGGGTGCCAATAGCGGCATTCTGGCACAGGCTCCGCACGCTTTCCAGCTGATCTGCGGCGAGTCCGGCATCGTTCCGGCTGCGTTCGTGGCGATCCTGCTGAATGTGCTGCTGCCGAAGGATGACAAGGCAGTATAAAGCTCAAAGCTTCTGCCGGGCCAATGCTTCCAATTGTGCCAGTGCTTCGGGCGTGTCGGCATCGGCCAGTTCATTCCGATCCGCAATGTAAACGGTGTGAACATGTGCGGGATATTTCCGAAGCAGAACGCTGCCGCCCATGCCCTGCGGCAAGGTGAGCAGTTCCTGAAAAAGTCCTTTTTCAAACAGAACGGGGCTTCCGGTAAGGGGAGACGGGTCGTTACGGACCCGGAATCCCAGACGGAAGATCTCCCGTTCTGTTTCTTTTTGTCGTTCCAGCCGAGCCCCGTGGTCCCGCCCGGAGATGTCTGCCATGGCTTCCACTGTCTTGCAGCACAAAAGCGGCTGGTCTCCCGGCAGGAACATGCAGCCAAAAAGCTCCGGCACCTGTTCCAGCAGCGCGGAAAGTCCCAGCCGCACCGTATCGTTTCGGCCGGGCAGATCGTGCAGCAGCACCGGAACATTGCGGGAGCAGCAAAGCTGCGCAACTTCGTCCGAGCGTGTCACCACGATGCGGGCCGAAAGCCTTGGAGTATCGGTCGCCGCAAATGCGCGGCAAAGCATCGGTTCCCCGCAGAAATCTGCCAGCAGTTTGTTGGAACCAAAACGGCGGCTTACCCCGGACGCCATGATGACACAGCCCACAGGAAGAAGTTCTTTCATATAGTACCACTCCTTCTGAAACGAATTGACAATAGTATTATATCGAAATCTGTGTTAAAATAAAAGAACAGAGAAAAAAAGAGAGGAACCTGCAGCTATGATGACGATCCGAGAATATAAGCGGGCCGAAACTCTGGAAGAAGCGTGGCAGCTGAACCAGAAAAAGGCCAACCGTGTGCTGGGCGGCATGATCTGGCTCAAAATGGAGAACATCAATGTCGGCACAGCCATCGACCTGTCCGGTCTGGGACTGGACGCCATAGAGGAGACCGAGGACAGTTTTTCCATCGGTGCTATGGTCACACTGCGGCAGCTGGAAGAGCATCCCGGCCTTGCCGCCTATACCCGCGGCGCAGTAAAAGAAGCGCTGCGGCATATTGTTGGCGTGCAGCTGCGAAATCTGGCCACTGTGGGCGGCAGCATCTACAGCCGATTCGGCTTTTCCGATGTGCTCACACTGTTTATGGCCATGGATTGTTCGGTAGAGCTGTACAAGGGTGGCATCGTGTCCCTGCGGGAGTACGCCGAGCGTCCCTATGACCGGGACATCCTTGTGCGGCTGATCGTCAAAAAGGAAAACGCGGAGTTTTTCTATCAGTCTGTGCGCAACAGCCAGACCGATATCCCGGTGCTCACCTGTGCCGCCGCCCGTCTTGCAGATGGGTGCTATCGCATTGCGATCGGCGCACGCCCGCTTAAAGCGGTACTGTATGAGTTCCCGGCGGAAAACGGTGTGCCTGCACAGGAGCTGGCGCTGAAGTGCGCCGATGCAGTAAAGAACGATATCATTACCGGCTCCAATATGCGCGGCAGTGCGGAATACCGCCGCCATCTGGCGGGCGTTCTGACAAAGCGTGCTGTTGTGGAGCTGAAAGCACGCACGGCACAGGAGGAAAATTAAATGCAGATCACTCTTACATTGAACGGCGTCAAGGTCACAGAGGATGTGGCCGCAGATATGCTGCTGATCGATTTTGTACGTGCCCACGGCTGCAAGAGCGTCAAGCGTGGCTGTGAGACTTCCAACTGCGGTCTGTGCACGGTGTTTCTGGACGAGAAACCGGTGCTGTCCTGCTCGGTGCTGGCAGCACGTGCCAGCGGCCACAGCATTACCACACTGGAAGGCCTGCAGGAAGAAGCAGCGGAGTTTGGCGGTTTTATCGCGGATCAGGGCGCAGAGCAGTGCGGCTTCTGCAACCCGGGCTTTATCATGAACGCACTGGCCCTCTTCCGCGAGAATCCGTACCCCAGTGAGGAAGAGGTCAAGGAATATCTCTCCGGCAACCTCTGCCGCTGCTCTGGCTATGAGGGCCAGCTGCGCGGCATCATGAACTTTCTGGCATGGAAAAAGCAGAAGGAGGCCGCAGAATGAGTACCATCAATAAACCCTTCCGTAAAAAGGATGCGATGCAGCTGGTCACCGGCCAGCCCGTTTATATGGATGATGTGATCCCGCAGGACTGCCTGACCGTGAAGCTGCTGCGCTCTCCGCACGCGAATGCCATCGTCAAAACCATCAACACCGCTGTGGCGAAAAAAGTGCCCGGGATCGAAGCGATCTTTACATGGGAGGATGTGCCGCAGGATGCGCCGCGCTACACGCAGGCAGGCCAGACCTATCCGGAAGCCAGTCCGCATGACCGCCTGCTCATTGACCGCCATGTGCGCTTTGTGGGCGATGTGGTGGCCATCGTGGCCGGCAAAGACGAAAAGTGCGTGGATAAGGCCCTCAAACTCATCAAGGTGGAATATGAGGTTTTGGAAGCAGTGCTGGACTATCACACTGCCAAGGACAACCCCATTCTGGTGCATCCGGAGGACAACTGGGCCAGTCTGTGCCCGGTGGGAGCCGACAACAAGCGCAACCTCTGTGCCCATGATGAATGCGGAGACGGTGATATCGACGCAGTGCTTGCAGCCAGCGATGTGGTCATCGACCATGTGTACCACACCAAAGCCTGTCAGCAGGCTATGATGGAGACCTTCCGCACTTACTGCTCGATCGACACCTATGGACGCCTGAACGTGCTCAGCTCCACCCAGATCGTATTCCATGCACGGCGCAATATTGCAAACGCACTGCATATCCCCAAAAGCATGGTGCGCGTAGCAAAGCCCCGCATCGGCGGCGGCTTTGGCGCCAAGCAGACGGCGGTCAGCGAAGTATATCCGGCTTTTGTGACTTGGAAGACCAAAAAGCCCTCCAAGATCATTTTCAGCCGTATGGAAAGCCAGACGGCCTCTTCGCCTCGTCATGAAATGGAGGTCCATGTGCGGCTGGGTGCTACGAAGGACGGCATTGTGAAGGGCATTGATCTGTACACCCTTTCCAATACCGGCGCCTACGGCGAGCACGGCCCCACAACGGTAGGCCTTTCCGGCCACAAATCCATCCCACTGTACGGCAAGGCAGAGGCTTTCCGCTTTATCAGTGATGTCGTGTATACGAACCACATGTCTGCCGGTGCTTACCGCGGCTATGGTGCAACGCAGGGCCTGTTTGCGGTAGAATCTGCCGTCAATGAGCTGGCCCACAAGCTGAACATGGATCCCTTTGAGCTGCGTTTGAAAAACACCGTGCAGGAGGGCGATGTGATGCCCGCCTATTATGGTGCCGTCAATACCAGCTGTGCACTGGACCGCTGCCTTGTCAAGGTGCGGGATATGATCGACTGGGAGCACAAGTATCCTGCCCGTGATATGGGTAACGGCAAGGTGCGCGCTGTCGGCATGGGCATGGCAATGCAGGGATCTGGCATTTCCGGCATGGATGTGGGCAGTGCGACCCTGAAGCTGAATGACGACGGCTTCTATACCCTGATGATCGGTGCGGCCGACATGGGCACCGGCTGTGACACTACACTGGCGCAGATCGCTGCCGAGGTTCTGGACTGCCCGCTGGATAATATCACGGTCTTTGGAGCCGATACAGATACCTCGCCCTATGACTCTGGCTCCTATGCATCCAGCACTACTTATGTTACCGGCAAGGCCACTGAAAAATGTGCCATGAAGCTGCGCACTCAGATCTGCAGGCTGGGCGCAGAGCTGTTGGGATGTGCTGAGGACGAGGTGGAATTTGACGGCAGGGATGTTTTTATGAGCAAGGACCCTGCACAGAAAAAAACGCTGTCGGAGATCGCGTATGCTTCCCAGTTCGGCCACATGGTACCGCTGGAAGCCACCGAAACGCATACTTCGCCTTTGTCGCCGCCGCCGTTCATGGTCGGTGCTGCTGAGGTGGAAGTGGATACCGAGACCGGTGAAGTAAAGCTGTTGGAGTTTGATGCCTGCGTGGACTGCGGTACGCCCATCAACCCGAACCTGACCCGTGTGCAGACCGAGGGCGGACTGCTGCAGGGCATCGGCATGACTTTGACCGAAAACATTACCTACGATAAGAATGGCTATCCGCAGGAAAACTCGTTGTTCCAGTACAAGATCCCTGCCCGTACCGATGTGGGAAAACTCAAGGTGGAGTTTGAGAGCAGCTACGAACCCAACGGTCCCTTTGGCGCAAAGTCCATCGGCGAGGTCGTCATCAATACGCCGCTGCCGGCCATTTCCGATGCGATCTATAATGCCATTGGTACCCGGTTCTATGAGCTGCCCATCACACCGGAAAAAATCGCCATGGCAGTTGCAGAAAAGCAGAAATGATCGACGAAAAAGTTTTTCCGTTTCTTGCGGAGAAGGGACATGTTGTTTCTCTGGTGGGCGGCGGCGGAAAGACCACACTGATGTACGCCATGGCTGCGCACTGTGTCCGTAAGAACTGGCATGTGCTGGTGACCACCACTACCCATATCATGCGGCCGCCCGGCACTGTCTGGGCGCAGACGGACGCGGACCTTTTCCGCCTGTGGGAACACGGCAGCTATGCCGTTGCCGGAACAGCGGCTCCCGGCGGGAAAATGACAGTCCCGCCGCAGAAACAGCTGGAACATTGGATGCAGCTGGCCGATATCGTTCTCATCGAAGCGGATGGTTCCAGACGGATGCCCTGCAAGGCCCCGGCTGCACATGAGCCGGTGCTCTTGCCGCAGTGCGATATCGTACTTGCGGTTGCAGGCGTTTCTGCACTGGGGGAATCACTGGAAAAAGGATGCTTCCGGGCAGAACTGGCACAACAGATTTTGCGTGTCCCGGGAAATGCTGTGCTGACGCCAACACTGCTGGCAAAGCTGCTTGTCAGCGAGTCCGGGGGAAAGAAAGCGGTGGGAGAGCGCAGCTTTTATGCGGTGCTCAATCAGGTAGACACCGAAGAGCAGGCCGTGTTGGCCCGTCAGACCGCTGATATCCTGAAAAAGCGTTACAGCGTGCCTTGCATTCTGACTCATTTTGAAAAAGGAGAGCGTGCATGAGCAAAGAAGAAAAAATCGTGTTCTGTACCGGCGGCGGATGCACTGCAAAGCTGGGAGCAGGTGTGCTGAGCCGCATTCTGGAAAAACTGCCGCGCGGGGAAAAAGACCCGAACCTGCTGGTGGGCTACGACAGCCGGGATGATGCCGCCGTGTACCGCATAACAGATGATATTGCGCTGGTGCAGACGGCGGACTTTTTTCCGCCAATGGTGGACGACCCTTATACCTTCGGGCAGATCGCTGCTGCCAATGCCTTGAGTGATATCTATGCCATGGGAGGCGAGGTGAAAACTGCGCTGAATCTGGTCTGCTTCCCTGAGAGTATGGATCTGAACATTCTGGGGGAGATCCTGCGCGGTGGTGCAGAAAAAGTTGCCGAAGCAGGCGGAAGCCTGGCAGGCGGTCATTCCATTGCCGATACAGGCGTAAAATATGGTCTGTCCGTCACCGGTCTTGTGAACCCCAAAAAGATGTATACCAATGATTCCGGCCAGCCCGGCGACAAATTGATCCTGACAAAAGCTCTGGGTGTAGGTCTGCTCTGCACGGCAAACCGCGTAGGCGAAGCCGCTCCGGAACATATGGCAGGTGCCATCGCGTCCATGACGACGCTGAACAAAGCAGCTGCTGAGATCAGCCGCCGCTATTCTGTTCATGCTGCTACTGATGTGACAGGATTCAGCTTTCTGGGCCATCTGCATGAAATGATGGGAGGAAAGCTTTCCTGCGTCATTGATGCACGGTCGATTCCTGTCCTTCCGGGGGCCGAAAAGGCGGCAGACGAGTTTCTGTACACTGCCGCCGGGCAGCGCAACCGCAACCACACCGGGCCCTATGTCACATTTGAAGATCTGCCCTTTGCCATGGAGGAAGTGTTGTTCGACCCTCAGACCTCCGGCGGCCTGCTGCTGGCTGCTGCACCGGAAGATGCATCTGCGCTGGAAGCAGAGCTGCAGGCGGCCGGTCTGCCTGCAAAGATCGTGGGGGAGATCGTTCCTAAAACGGAACCTGAAATTACCGTAAAATATTAAAAATATCAGTGGAGGACAAAAAAACGATGCTGAAAGTAGATGCTCGCGGTGATGCCTGCCCGCTGCCTGTTGTAAAGGCAAAAAAAGCGATCTCTGAGCTGAAAGGTGCCGGTGAGGTGGAAGTGCTGGTGGATAACGAGATCGCCGTGCAGAACCTGACCAAGATGGCCCAGCAGAAGGGCTATCAGTACAGTGCTGAAAAGCTGGCAGAGCAGGAATACCGTGTGCTGTTCACAGTGGGGAACGCTGCGGCAGCACCGACCGAGGAAGTGCCTGCCTGTGCACCGGATCTCCGCACCGATACAGTGGTGGCTGTCAGCTCAGATAAAATGGGCGCAGGCTCGGAAGAGCTGGGCAGGGCCCTGCTCAAGGCCTTTGTGTTTGCGCTCACTCAGCAGGACAAGCTGCCCAAAACGATCCTGTTTTACAATGGCGGCGCAGCCCTTACCTGTGAGGGCTCGCCTATGTTGGAAGACCTGAAGGCACTGGAGGCACAGGGCGTGGAGATCATGACCTGCGGGACCTGTCTGAATTTCTATGGCCTGACGGAAAAGCTGGCTGTTGGCAGCGTGACCAACATGTATGTAATCGTGGAAAAGCTGACGCAGGCAGGCAATGTGGTGAAGCCGTGATCTATCTGGATAATGCTGCTACCACTTTGCACAAACCGCCGCAGGTGGAGCAAGCCATGCTGGATGCTCTGCGCACAGCAGGCAACCCGGGCAGAGGTGCCCACGAACCCACCCTGCACGCAAGCCGCCTTGTCTATGCAGCACGGTGCGCAGTATCAAGGCTTTTGAACGCACCGGACCCATCCTGCGTCGCGTTTACGGCGAACGCCACTCAGGCGCTGAATACGGCGCTGGGCGGGCTGTTCGCGCCGGGAGACCACATCATCACGACAGTTTGTGAGCACAACTCCGTTCTGCGGGCGCTCTACCGTTTGCGGGATCAGGAGGG
>ENA-OZLH01001702-OZLH01001702.1-human-gut-metagenome-genome-assembly--contig:-NODE-1702-length-10230-cov-5.303980_pt1 | contig 10230 bp, 4 predicted proteins | sample MGYA00244832_ERZ653776 | MGnify/ENA primary metagenome ERZ653776 (study PRJEB26926, sample SAMN06165218) | human gut metagenome | biome: ENVO:00009003; feature: ENVO:2100002; material: ENVO:00002003...
GAGATCATGCCTAGTCTCGTGGGCTCGGAGATGTGTATAAGAGACAGGGATTTAAGGACAGCGTCATAGTTTCCGCATATTCCACGAAAGTATTAAGAATTTATCCCAAAGTCAACGGTGATGAAATCACGAGCGACGTAGTTTCGATAGACGGCGGCGAAAACGTATTTTCCGCAGAACTGTACCCCGAAAACCTTTCGGGAGAAACAAGGATATTTGAAGAAATCGGCGACAATCACATTCTGAAACTCAACGCCGTCACGGGCGTGGCGCAGGCGCTGTTTTCGGGCGAGACGCAGATCAGAATTACTTGTCCCGAAGGACGAGAAGGGCTTGAAAAGGTTTTGACCGTCAAGGTCAACGTCGATACCGACAGCACGGGCTTTGCGGTCAACGGAAAAAGCAGCGGCGCGAAAGTCACCGTGAAAAACAAAGCGACAACGGCAAAACTTTTCGTCGAAAGCAAAAACGACTCCCTTGAAATATCCGACCTTACCTTGCCCGAAGGAGTCACGGCAAGCGGAATCGAAAGGATTTCCAAAAACAAATTCGTATTGACCTTGTCTTTTGACAAAGAATTTTCGGACGAAGAAATTTCGGGAAAGGTCGGCGCAACGGACTTTTCTTTGGAGTTTACCGAATATAACCTTGACGTGCGTACGTCGTATTATGACGGCGAAGGCGACGAAATCAAGCAAAAAAATAACACGAAAGTCACCTACGTCGCATATTCCGAAAGCGATGACGACGCAGACGTGAAGTTTGAAATAATCGACGGCGCAGACGTAATAACCCTTGAACAACACGGGCAGTTTGCAACTATTACCGCAACGCAAAGGGGCTTTGCCAAAATCAAAATCACTGCCGAGCACGACGGAAAAGTCATCAAAGAAATCAAAAAGACAATCCGCGTCGTGCCCAACGTGTATTCGATGGAGTTTGCGGACAGCGCGAAAGAGTACGGCATCGAAAACATACTGACAATCGGCGGCAAAAACCCCAAAGGAAGACCGGACACAAGGACGATTTTCGTAAGGGTTGTCACGGAAGCGGGCGCCGAAACGTTCACGGACGAATTTATGAACGTCGCGTTTTCCGACGATAATTCGCTCTTTTCCTGCAAGGCGCAACCGGCGACGAACGCCGACGCGATTTCTGCGGAAATCAGGGCAAAGGGCACGGGGCTTACCACGCTTAACGCACAGTTGACGGAATATAACCAATACTTCGGCACGAACATCTGCGCGAAAATCAGACTTCGCGCGGTCAAAGACGGCAGAAACGTCGGCAATTACGAGGAACTGAAAACGGTGACCGAAGCCGGGCATATCGTCGTGCTGACAAGCGACGTGATGCTGGGCGTCAAAAACGACGGCACGGCTATGACCGAAGACGAACTCAAAAAAGACGTCAAAAAATTCACAACCACGTACGACAAAACGTATCTTGATAACATCGGCGAAAACGACGAAAACAAGAAAGTTCAATATCTTATCGAGTTCAAAAACCACGTTTACGGCAACGGTTTTGAAATCAACGCCGACAAGTTCACGCAGTGCAAGGACGCGACGGGGGTTCCGAAAATTTTCAAAGGGCCTTTGAATTTCGTCGCGATATCGTCCGCAAGCGTCAAAGGACAGGACAACATTTCTTTCCTTGTAAGGACGGACAACGTGCTTATAAACAACGTCGTCTTAAAAGGTTGCAGCGACGATAGCCTTCTTGAAGAAGACGGACAATTCAACTTGTCGAAACTCAACTACGTCGGCACTACGCTTGAAATCGCAAAAAGCGCAAAACTGTTGAACAGTCGCGTCTCGAACGGGCGCACCGTCGTCAGAATTTTTGCGGGCGGATCCACAATGGGAAGCCCCGTTGTTGAAGTCGAAGCGGCGTTTAACGTGCAAGATGAGAAAATAAACGTGCATATTGAAAGTTGCGTGCTTTCAAACGCGCGCGAATTCATATTGAAAATCGGCAGCAACCGCGCGCTGAAACAGACAAACGAAGTGCAAAGAAAACTCCGTAAAGAAAAAGACAACGAATATTATTCGCCTTACGACGAGAGCAACAAGACGGACAAATACTTTAACGACAATTATCTTATCAACGACGTTACGCTCAAAAACTCGGTGCTCGAAACGTCGGGGTTGTTCTCGGTCGGTATGGAAACGCACTTTTCGGGCGAATTCTTGTTAGGCGGCACGATAACGACGTGGAAAGATTGCGCGGCGACTTCGTATGCGTCGGCGCTTCGCATTGTCGGCGACGTGAAAATGCTTGACTGGAAAAACCTTTCAAACGTTGACAGCAGCACGCTTATCGAAGTTACCGGCGATGCAAATCCGTGGCTTTCGATGAACGTTGCGGAAATGATGAAAGAAGTCGCAAAGGTAAAGGAGGAGTGCCGCGATATAATCCTGAATGTCGGCGGGACGGAATACGTCCATGGCGGCATAGCGTTTTACGGCGGCGGATATAACTATTCGTACCTTGACCTGACGGAAGCGAACGACGAAACAAAGCAGTTCGGCGTGTACGACGTCAATATCTCGGTGCTTGAAAACAGTAAGGACGAGAATATCCGAAATCAGGGCAAAATGTTGCCACAGGCTGCGGGCGCGGGCGATTTCAGATTTTACCTTTACAATAATAAATCGAGCAGAAACCTGTCATGGCAGGAAAGCATAAAAAACCAAGGAAACCAAGGGATGAAAATTCATCCCGTGGTAGCGGAGGATGTTGAATGAGCAAAAAAGGATTAAAAACAATGCTCGTGTGTATCGTGCTCTTAATCGGGCTTGTTACGCTGTTTGCATGCAACAAAAGCAACGTGGCTGACAAAGACGGACAAACGAAAGTGATTGTGAAAATCCAAGACGAAGACGGCAGCATTTACAAGGAAAACGTCGTGTTTTCCGACTTATTCACGCTCAGTCTTCAAAAAGAAGGATACACCGGAAGACTGTATCGCGACGCGGACTTTTTGAAGCCGCTTACAAAGGATTCCAAAGTCAAAAACGGCGATACGGTTTACGTCAAATGGACGATCAATAAATACACCGTAACGTTTATGGACGGCGAAAAGGTGCTTGAAACCTTCACAAACGTCACGCACGGCGATACCGTAACCGCGCCCGAAGTCCCCAAAAAGGACGGCAAGACTTTTTCAAAATGGGACAAAGATTTTTCAAAGGTCACAAGCGACCTTACGATAAACGCGGTGTACGACGTCGACACGTTCACGGTGACGTTTAAGGACGGCGAAAAGGTGCTTGAAACCCAAACGGTGGAATACGAAGCCGCCGCGACCGCGCCCGATACCGCCCGGCTTTCGCCGCCCGAAGGCATGCATTTTGCAAAATGGGACAAAGACTTTTCAAAGGTGACGGAAGACATTGAAGTTTCCGCCGTGTACGAACTTAACGAGTATACGGTCACTTTCAAAAACGGCGAAACGACACTCAAAACCGAAATGGTGAAACACGGCTTTGCCGCAACTGCGCCGAACGTGTACGATACCGCGACGAAAAAGTTCGTCGGATGGGACAAATCGTTCGACAACGTCACAAGCGACCTTATCGTCAACGCAAAGTTTGAAACGAAGAAGTTCACGCTGACGTTTATTAACTTTGACGGCACGACGGTTTACACGGCGGAGGTCGAGTACGGCGCGTCCATCGACAGCCATTTTGAAACGGCAGACAACGACGCGACGTACGACGCTACAATTTTGGATTACGACGGCTGGTACAAAGCGGACGGAACGAGAATCGACGAGCTCGATTTGCCGACAATGCCGGCTGAAAAATTTACGCTTACGCTGAAATTAAGGCTTATGGATTCCGCAATCGGCGATTTCAAGGTGAATACCCCCGCGGATTTCACGTTTATGGAAAGCAGCACCGCCGAATTTAGTGTAATGCCGAACGAGGGCACCACTTTGTACGCGGGCGTTACTTATAAGTATATATGGACAATAAATAAAGATAACGTTTTTTATAAGACGGAAGAAACAACCGAATCGTCGCTCACCCTTCAAAACCTTGCGGCGGGCGAGTATCTGGCAAATGTCAAAATCGTCGCGTCAATGGAAAACTGCGGCTCTGTCGAAAAAGGCTTTACGGCAGACAAAACGCTTATCGTATCCCGCGCGGACATTTCGGGCATTACGGTAACGGGCGTCACAATGACGTACGGCGATAAAACCGCAAAAATCGGAATAAGCGGACTTCTTGCGGACGACGTCGTAACATACGGCACCGACGGCACAACATTCCCGCTTCAAAACGTCGATTTGTCGGCGCTCGACTGCGGCGAATACGATTACTTTGTAAGAGTGTACAGGGGCGACAACTACAACCCTTACACGTCGGGAAAAATCACGGTAACGATAAATAAGGCGGAAGTTTCCGCCACCGTTACGCCCGACGATGACACGTTGACTTACGGCGACAATTTGCCGAGCCTTACCGCAGCCATAAACGGCGAAACGTACACTATCAAAAGCGGCAAATACGAATTGCACCTGGGCATGACCTCGATAACGGGCGACGTTGCAAATAACGTCGGCACGTATAATATCGAAAACGTGGATATTTCGGTCTTACGCGCAAAGTATCCCGAAAAGAATTACGATATTGCGCTCACAACCATCGGCACGATTACGATTAATAAGGCGAACCTTGCGGTAACCGTTTCGCTGGACAAAACCGAACTTACGTACGGCGAAGTTTTGCCAAAAATAACTTATACATTCGATGGGTTGAAACTTTCGGATACGAAAGAAAACTTCACGAGAGCCGAAACGGAATTTGCAGAAAAACTCGACGTGGGTACGTATACGGCGTCCGTAACCATTTCGGGCGACAAGACGAAGTTTTACAATATCACCGTGAACGCGGCTGATTTCACCGTAATACAAAAAGCGGCGACAATCACGATAGATAAAGTTAACGACATCACATACGGCGATAAAGTGCCCGTTTTGTCTGCAACAGTCGACGGAGTGCTTGCCGGTGACAGCCTTTCTTACACGCTTGAAACCGGCTATACGGTCGGCGCAAGAATCGGCGAATATACCGCAAGCGTTGTGTTTAATGCAGAAGCCGCGGAAAACAAAAACTATGCAATTACCGCACCCGACACAACGTTCAACGTCGTCCAAAAACCGCTTACGATAAAACTCAATAATACGGCGACCGTTGCGGTCGGAAAAACATACACGGTCGAGGCGGAACACCTTGAAAAAATCGGACTTGTTGCGGGCGATACCGTCACGGGATACGTCACGATAACAAAGGACGTCGCAGGCACATATAACGCAGACGCTTTCGACAAAACAAACCTTGTCGTTACGAACGCCGATTGCTACGTGATTTCGTACGAAATGAGCGTTACGTTTGTAGAGGTTACCTTCGCAATAGATTTCGCGGACGTTACGCTGACGTACGACGGGCAGCCGCACGGCGTTGTGGTCACAAAGACCGACGAAAGCAAAAACTACACGATAACGTACGGCACGACCGAAAACGATTGCACGCTTAATACTTCGCCCGAATATACAAACGCAGGCGCAGGCCCGTACAAGATATACTTTAAGGTTGTTGACAACGACACCCTCGCGGAAGAAAAAGGAAGCGTTACGCTGACGATAAACAAGAAAGCGGTCACAGTAAAGGTTAACGACGTCACGATAACTTACGGCGAAACCCCCAAGTTTGAGTACACCGTCACGGGGCTTGTAGAGGGCGAAACGCTTTCGGGCGAAGCGGGTTACAGCGGCGCAGGCACGGATGTGGGCGATTACGAAATTTCCGTTTCGGGACTTACCGCAAGCGATAATTACAAGGTAGCTTTCGTCAACGGCACACTCACGATAAACAAAAAGTCCGCCACTGTCACTTGGACAAATGCGGAAAATCGTGATTATAGCCCCGACGGACAGACTTTGCCCACGGCAACGTACGACGGCAAAACCGCAAACCTTATATTCACAAAAGACGGCAAGGAATGCGAGTTCAAAACCGCAGGCACTTATACGGTAACCGTTGCGGACGACAACTATATCCTGACGAATAACGAAAAAACAATCGTCATCAATAAGGCAAGATACACGGCGGCTCCCGAGCTTTCTCTTACCGGCACGTACGATCCCAACAAAACGCTTGGAAATTACACGCTTTCGGAAGGATTTACTTGGGTTAACCCGGACGAAGTCCCCGTTTGCACAAAGACGGTGTACGAGGCGAAGTACAATAAGGACCCCGCAAACTACGAAGATTTTGTAACGACGGTAACGCTCGTTCTTCAAAAGGCGACGGTAGCGCTCGCACAAAACCTTTTCGAGTTTAACTTTGACGGCGCGTCGTACGAAATCAGCACGACCGTGAAGTACAATAACATCGAAGTAACGGAGCCTTACACCCTGACGTTTGAAAAGAATATGTTTTCCGAAGCCGGCACGCACAGAACGCTTGTTACGATGGAAGCGGACAACTACGATTTGCCCAAAAACACTTACGTTTACGTAAAGGTCAAAGGCGTGAAAGTCGGCAACAACTATTACACAATCGAAGACGCACTGTTCAATTCGAAGTCGGGCGATACGGTCGAGTTTATCAGTACCGCAAAGGAAGTATCTTTCGCACCGCTTGACATTGCCACGGCGATATATGCCGACAACGCATATCGCACGGTAAAAGCGGGCGTAACCCTGAAACTCGCAAGCGACGAAGACAGCTCCGCAAAGATAGGCAAACCCACTTATGGAAACGGAGTTGGGAATTATGTTGACACCGATTCGTCAAAGATAAAACAGAAACTTATTCTCAACGAATCGACCGTGCTTGAAGTTTACGGAAACATGCTCATTCAAGGATTGTTGGGAGTAAACGGACCGGGCTTGTCGGGACACACGTCGGGTAACCATAGTCAGATTATCAACAACGGAACAATAAATCTGAACAGCGGTGTGAATCTTGATTTGCGCGGATATATCAAGGGAACAGGCACAATTGAAGCAAGAAGTGGAGCAATAGTTTACAGTCCGTTTGTTGTATATGATTATCGCGGCGGAACAAATACTAAGACTGTTTATGAAAAAGCGAAGATTGCGCCGTTCCGTATTTATGAAATGCCGAATATTCAATGCAACTATTCGATTTTATATGGAGCAGAACACAAAGGCTACCTTGATTTATATGCGAGCAATCAACATAGAACGGACATCACCACAATCATTGGAAACTCAAATGCAATGTTGATAATGGAAGACTCATCTTCCAATATCATAAAAACATATACAAAAATCGACAATGGAATCGGCATGACAAATTTGACGATTACAGGAAAAGCAAAAATGGGAACATTGGAAATTACCGTTAGCGGTGTGACAGTATCCATGACCGACGTGCGTTTCCCGATGCCGTGGAATTACAGTATCAATGTCGGTGACGGCTTAAACCCCACAACGTTTACGTTGCCTTACGACTACAAAATGATGACAGGAGCAACAGTAAACGTCAAGAAAAGCGCAACGGTAAATCTCACCGGAACGTTGTTGATTTATAAGTCGTTTACGGATACGCCGTTTGGCGGTACTGTTTATCCCAACAAGGGAGAGGCGAAACTTAACGTTGAGGGCGTTGTAAACGCAATCGGAGGTATTGCAGGCGAAGTGCACGGTATTAACGGAGGGAAAGTTATTATTGGAAACAAAGCAATTCTTTCGATAACCGAAAAAGAGGGCAATAGCGGAAGTACAAAGTCTTGGCAGGCGCTTATCGGAGCAGGCGAATTTGTAACGGTTGCCACAATTTCCGAGGTAGCAAAGGTTGTAAACGCGGACAACACGACGGTTGCGGCGGAGACAAACAAAACCTATAATTACAACAACGGAACGTGGCAATAACCGCGCCCCATCTCAAAAAACAAAGTATGCGTCCGAAAGGGCGCATATTTCTTTGAAAATCGCTTGCAACTTTTCCCCCGCGGTGATAATATATCGTGAGAAAATTCAAGGTGAACGAATGAAAAAACCGCTTAAAAAAATCCCGAAGACCGCGGAACTTATGTGGGTGCTGGGCATATTCCTTGTCGCGCTTGGCGTGACGATGAGCAAAAAAGCCGACCTTGGGGTTTCGATGATTGCCGCGCCGACGTTTATCGTGTACGAGGCGATAAGGTCGTTGTGGGCAGTGTCGGTGGGCACGGTCGAATATCTTGTGCAGGGCGCGATTCTCCTTATAATGTGCGCCGTCGTGCAACGGGTGAACTGGCGATACCTGCTGGCGTTTGCGGTGGCGGTGATATACGGCTACGTGATGGACATGTGGATGTTGGTTTTCAAAAACGTCGTGCTCACGGAAGCGTACTTAAAATGGATTATGCTTATTGCGGGCGACGTGATGACGGCGGCGGGCGTGGCGTGCTTTTTCAGGACATATATGCCGCTTCAGGTGCACGAACTTTTCGTTGCGGAACTGTCCGACAGATATTCCCTGAAAATAAACAGGGTGAAACTTGTTTTCGACTTGTCTTTTCTGGTGCTGTCCGTGGTGCTTGCTCTTACGATATTCAGGGACGCGAATACCTTTGACTGGAAAAATATCGCCACGACAAGTTATCATAGCCTGGGGCTTGGGACGATTGCCACGACGTTGATAAACGCCCCGATAATCGCGGTAATCGGGAAAGGGCTTGACAAAGTTTTCGACTACACCCCGCTTTTCCCTAAACTTGAAAAGCTGATAGGCCGCAAAAAGAAAACGGACGCGCCGACCGAAACGGAACAAAATGCCCATAAAAACGAACAAACCCCGCCATCGGACGAACAAGCCGCAAACGAACAAACCGCAAACGACGAGAAAGAATAAAACCTAAAAAACCCTCGCAAAATCGCGAGGGTTTTTAATTTGAAAAATCTTCCGAGAGTTAAAATCCCCCGAAAACGGGGAAATTTAGATGAGATTGTGTTTTTCTCGGCAGGTTCTGAAAAATCCTAGTGTACGCGTCGCACACTTCGCTTTTGAAATCACGTTATCGGGAGCGATAACGCTCACTCTTTTGCTTGTGTGCGCCTTTTCCCCAAAAGTACAAAAGTATCTTTTGGGGTCCCCTTTTCTCACGAATTTTCGGGTTCTGTCGAAAAGGCAAAATATCGCTAAATTTCCCCGTTTTCATCTTGACGTTTGTTTTCTATGATATTCAAAACTACGGTTATCGACGGCACGATTACCGCAAACAGGCAAAGTTCGACAACGGTGTTGATTGCAACCACGCTTGACAAAAGCCACTTAAAATTTATGACAAGTCCGTCGTAGTTTTTGCCGTGCGCGAATGCCAGAAACATTGAAAGGAACAATATCGTGTTGGTGATAACGCCGCAAATCGTTGAAAAACAGCCGATTGCAAAGTTCACGGCGCGTTTTTGTTTTTCGGTGCGCGGTTTTGTCGATTTCGCCGCCGCCTTGCTCAGCCCTTTGTATACGAGCGCGCAGACAGCGCCGCACAATATGCGCGGAAGCACCGATACGAGCGGGTTTATCGCAACGGCGTACATGGGAATACTGCCCGAATAAATAAGCGCGATAAACAAACTTACAAGCCCGAATACGCCGCCAGAGATCGCGCCGAATTTCACGCCGTAAACCTGTCCGCAGACGAAGACGGGAATAAGCCCCAGCGCAAAACTTATCGGCAGCCCGAATTTTTGTATGATTTCCGCAAGAGCCTGCAACACGACGACAAGGGCAAGCGTTATCCCAAGCGTCGCGATTTCTTTGTTTTTCTTGTGATTTTCAACGTTGTTCATAAACGTTATTATACAAATATTTTCAAAAATGAAAAGCAAAAGCGCTTACAATTTATTCAAACGTCGATGTGGAGTTCAACAAAAACGCTTTCAGCTTCTCGGTTTTGGGATTGTCGAAGATTTCGTCGGGCGTGCCGTATTCGGCGACTTCGCCGTCCGCCATAAATACGACGCGGTCGGCAACCTTTCTTGCAAAGTCCATTTCGTGCGTTACGATAATCATTGTGCTGTCGCCTTTAAGCCCCTTTATGACTTTCAGGACTTCGCCCGTAAGTTCGGGATCGAGCGCGGACGTCGGCTCGTCAAAGCACAAGATATCGGGGGAGAGCGCAAGGGCTCTTGCGATTGCGACGCGCTGCTGTTGTCCGCCCGAAAGTTCGCAAGGATATGCCGCGCATCTGTCCAGAAGCCCGACC
>ENA-OZLH01001719-OZLH01001719.1-human-gut-metagenome-genome-assembly--contig:-NODE-1719-length-10182-cov-5.972746_pt1 | contig 10182 bp, 7 predicted proteins | sample MGYA00244832_ERZ653776 | MGnify/ENA primary metagenome ERZ653776 (study PRJEB26926, sample SAMN06165218) | human gut metagenome | biome: ENVO:00009003; feature: ENVO:2100002; material: ENVO:00002003...
GATGTGTATAAGAGACAGATATAATATATTGATTGTTAATTTTTCTTATTGTTTGCGGATTTATAATCCGGAAGTACTTGTTTCATGAAGGGAGATAATTTAATGGAAAATGCGTTAATACATAATATTATTTGTTGAAATACAATGTACATTTTACAGAAATGAAGGAATTCGTCGGAAGGGAAGAAAAAGATCTTGGGTAGAAAAAACGGCACACTCCTTTTTGAAAACATCCTGAATCAAGCCGCACTTTAGGCTTTTCCTTTGCTGGCGGGAATGGCTTGATAAGACCGTGCTGGCTAAAAGAATCATTCCGTGTCTGGACGTGACGGACGGCAGGGTCGTCAAGGGAACCAATTTCGTCAATTTGAGGGATGCCGGGGACCCGGTGGAATGCGCCAGGGCGTACGACGCCCAGCAGGCGGACGAGCTCGTTTTTCTGGACATCACTGCTTCTTCCGACGGCCGCGCTACCATGGTGGACGTCGTGCGCCGCACGGCTGCATGCTGTTTCATGCCGCTGACGGTAGGCGGCGGTATCCGTTCCGTGGAGGACATGCGGGAAATGCTCTTGGCCGGGGCGGACAAGGTTTCCCTGAATACGGCGGCCATCAACCGTCCGGCTTTGATTAACGAAGGGGCGGCGGCATTCGGCAGCCAGTGCATCGTCGTCGCGATTGACGCCAAAAGGCAGGCACCCGGCAAGTGGGGCGTTTCTACCCACGGCGGCCGGAAATTCGTGGGACTGGATGCGGTGGAATGGGCCATGGAGGCGGAACGCCGCGGCGCCGGGGAAATACTGCTCACCAGCATGGATGCGGACGGCGCCAAAACCGGGTATGACATTGAACTGACCCGCGCCGTCAGCGAGGCGGTGCGCATTCCCGTGATCGCCAGCGGCGGAGCGGGCAATCTGGACCACATGGTGGAAGTGCTCATGGAGGGAAAGGCGGACGCCGTACTGGCGGCCTCCATCTTCCACTTCGGCGAGTATACGGTACCGGAAGCCAAAACCTACTTTGCCTCCAGGGGGATTCCGGTGCGACCCTTGGCGGAGTAGTGCGGATGTTCTTTTTTCTTGAGAGAAAATGGAATTCCGGTACGTAATGTACGCATGCGCCACCTTTTTTTTCCTCTGTGCTCAGTTATTGCGTTAGCGTCTGTTGTTCAAGCCCAGTCGCCGGACAGGCACCCCCTGTACGAACCCGCCCTGGTTTCCGCCGGAGCGGCGGGTGATGCGGGCAATTTGTTTGCCGGAGCCAAAGTCACCGCTTCCGGACATTACGGCAATGACCGTCCGGAACTGGCCGTGGACGGGCAGGCGAACAACGCCGGCAAATACTGGGGCTGTGAAGGTGTTCCCGTCTGGCTTCAGGTAGACATGGGGAAGCCCCGCACGCTTTCCGCCCTGCATGTCTGGCCGTATTGGGAGGGGGGTCGCATTTACAAGTACAAGATAGAAGGTTCGGAGGATGGCAAGAACTGGAAGATGCTGGCGGACCAGTCATCCAACAGCATTGCAGCCACTTCGGAGGGCGTACCCTTCAAATTCAATCCCCAGACGGTCCGGTACGTCAAAATCACCTTCTTGGGCAACAGCGCCGGCAATGACAAGGGAGGGCATTTGGTGGAAATCAAGGGTTACGGTCCTGATGCTGCTCTGAATCTGCAGGCCGCAGCGGTGAAGGACTATGACCGCATCCCTTACAGCGGCGCTCCCAGGCAGGAAATGCTTCAGGATGCCGTGCGCCTGTCCGGATGGAGGGGCGAACGTGCCGCCGGCCAAATTGCCGTTTGGTCTTCCCAGGTGCAGCCCCAGTTGTCCGCCTCCTGCGCCGGAGTAAAAAACGCTGCCGGGCAGGTTATTCCCGTCCGGACCACCATGATACGCTATACCAAGGGCGGCAACAGGATCATTTCTGATATTATCGGCAGTGAAAACGGCTGTGACCTGCAGGCGGGAGGCGTCCGGCCCGTCTGGGTGGAAGTCAATATCCCCCCGTCCGCCAAACCCGGCGTGTACAAGGGAAAAGTAGTGGTTTCCGCTGAAAGCGGCTCTCCAGTGAGCGTTCCCGTAACTCTGGAAGTGGCTCCGGAATTTCTGCCTGCTCCCTCCAACTGGCAGGTTCATCTGGACCTTTGGCAGCATCCGCAGGCTGTGGCCCGCTGGCATGATGTGGAGCCGTGGTCCCCGGAACATTTCGCGCTGATGAAGCCGGTGATGAAAAGGCTGGCGGACGCCGGGCAGAAGGCCATTACCTGTTCCCTCATTGATGAAGCCTGGAACGCCCAGACTTACGACTGGTTCCCCCCCATGATCGAATGGATCAAGGGCAGGAACGGAACCATGCGCTGGAACTATGCCAACTTTGACAAATGGGTTTCCTTCATGATCAACGAGGTGGGCATCAAGGGGCAGATATCCTGCTATACCATGATTCCGTGGAACATGAAAATCCGTTATCTGGATGAAGCTACCGGAAAATACAAGTTCCTGGACCTCAAACCGAACGATCCTTCCTACGAAGCCATCTGGGGACCTTTCCTCACGGATTTCCGCAAGCACGTCAAAAGCAAAGGCTGGCTGGACAAAACCTGCATCGGGCTGGATGAACGGCCGGACGCCATGGTGAAGGCGGCCAAGAACGTGCTGGACAAGTATGCTCCGGAATTCAAGATCGTCTCCGCCGTCAACCGCCCTACCGCCATGACCCGCGACGTGTATGACGTCTCTCCCGTGATCGACCATGCGGGCACAGTCACGGGCGATCTGCTGGCGCAGCGCAAGAAGGAAGGGAAAAAGACGACCTTCTACGTTTGCGTGTATCCCAAAAAGCCCAATACCTTCACTGTCTCTCCCCTCGCGGAGGCGGAATGGCTGCCCCTCTTTGCCGCCGCCAACCATCTGGACGGTTTTCTGAGGTGGGCCTACAATTCCTGGAACCGCAATCCGTTTGAGAAGACGGACTTCGGCAACTGGCCCGCGGGGGACTGCTACCTGGTTTATCCCGGCAATCTCAGTTCCCTGCGGTTTGAAAAACTCCGCGATGGGTTGGAAGAATTTGAAAAGGTCAATATCCTGCGCTCCCGCGCCGCAAAAAATCCGAAGGCGAAAGCCGCCGTGGCCCGCATGGATGAGGAGCTTTCCAAACTCTTCACCGTGGAAAAAAGCCGCGGCGATTCCCATGAGGACGACGTGCGCAAAGCCCGTGAAATCATCCGGAAGACGGCAGAAGCCACTAGGTGATTTCATAGATTCCGCATTTCTCCATCTTTATCTGATAAAACGCTTGTCTCTGTCTTTCCGGCTGCCGGAAACAACGGACAGGCTTTTTATTGTTCTATCACCGATGGAAAGAGGGCAATTCTGCAAATACTCTCCCTGTTTTCCTGATGATCCCGGGAAACCCGGTCACTATTGATCGTGATTGAACGCTTCTCGACAATGGCCCATTTCCAGATATAATAATCACGGTTTTGATGACGAGGACAGGATTCTGACCGGAATAGAACAATTTAGCATGAACGTCTTGCTCACAGGGGTATGCTTTTTATGTTCTTCGGCCGCCTTGTTAGAGGCGGCAGAAATCCCTGTTTTTTCTCTTTCTTTTTCAGAGCTTCCCTCTTTTCTTCAGTGGAACATACGGAAACAAGTTTCCAGACAGGGCGACCTTATTGAATCCTGGACGGGCTGGAATTCTGCATTAAAGAATTCGGAAGGCCCTCACGGAGGCCTTGTTTTTATGCAGGAAATCGATCTTGTGGGGGATGAGCGGAAAGAAAGAATCTTCTTGTATCAAAGCCCCGAAGTAGCCCGAACCCTTCCACGGCAGGATGAACATGTGAGGGTCATCTGCAATGCAGATGGTACCTGCCTTTATACAATTCCTTCCTTCTGCCTGCGCGGGAAGAAAATCGGCAATGTTTTCCGCGGTGAAGAAGCCTATTATTTTTGTCCTGACAGGCATGTTAACAGGTTTCGCTTTACCTATGGATGGAAGCAATGGGAACTAACGGAACAGTATGGCAGGGTATTGGAATGGAGTGGCTGTGAAGAGACTGATCCCAAAGATGGAACCCACTGGAAAAGCGGTGTGGAGCAGACGGAAAGCGTTTATGTAACTACGGGCGTCATTAAGGAAACATGCTCCCTTTCCCCAGGCAGACGCCGGGTCCCTCTTTCCCAGATAGCCGAAGGTGAAGATCCGTTTGAAACAATAGTAAAAGAAAAGGCAAAATCGCCTGCATCACCTGAACAGGAAAAATTGAAAGAAAACAAGCCTTCTGAAACAGTTTGGGTTGTTTCCCTATTTGAGCTTCTTACGCAGGATATTCCCCATTGGAAATGCTTTAGGGAAGTTTCTTTAAAAGAGGCGGAAAAAGAATGGAGGAAAGTTTCCGGTCCTGCCATTGAACAATCCCGGCAATGGAACCAGAAAGAAGCCGTGCGGGCCATGGATGCGCTTCTTCACGTAAAAAATCTCCGAGAAGTAAAAGCCTGTCCCTTATTTCCATCTCCGGCTGAAACTGTATTTGAAAGAAGTTCAATGAAGCCGGAAGGAGCTGTGGACCGGGAAGAGCCGTAAAAACAGGAATATTCTTTGTCTAGCGGGCTTGGTGGATGTCCATTTGCTGATAGGCCTTTCCCCAGCGGGACATGGAAGCCAGAATGGGATGCAGGCTGTAGCCCAGTTCCGTAAGTGTATATTCCACGCGCGGGGGGACTTCGGCATAAACCTTGCGGGTGAGCAGGCCATCTTCTTCCATGGCCCGCAGATTGGCTGTCAGGACTTTCTGTGTTACGGGACCGATGGATTTCCGGAGTTCTCCGAATCGTTTTGTTCCTTCCAGCAAATCCCGGATAATCAGGACTTTCCATCGGGAGGAAATCAGTTGGAGAGTCGTCTCGACGGGACATGGAGTCATTTTGCAAGTCATTGGTTTCAAATGATGGTTTCCTTTTGGTAACTAAAGCACAATTTTCTGCCTACTTTACAGATGGGATATTCAGGCCTACTGTAGGGAAGGTTTGCCGGACAGGCAAGCATGATAGGGAATAAATCACAAACACGGGAATAAAATGAAACGAATGGAAAAAATAGCCGGCGGTGAAAATTTCAGCGCGTCAAGTGTCGGCAAATTTAATGAATTGGGCGATTATGTTCTGGAACTTTCTCCGGAAGTGAAAATTCCGGGCAAGGTATTCGGAGGAGCTGCCCTGCATACAGGCGGGGGGGATTTTTCCTTCCAGCTTTTTCAGCCGGGCACGGAAACGGGATTCCTGCACACGCACAAGAATCATGAGGAACTCTACTTTTTCCTCAGCGGCAGGGGAGAATTCCAGGTGGACGGTACAGTTTTTCCCGTAGCTGAAGGTAGCGTTGTCCGCGTAGCGCCGCCGGGGAAGCGTTCCGTGCGCAATAATGGTTCGGAGCCGCTCGTGATGCTCTGTGTGCAGTATCGCGGAAATACGTTTACGAGCGAGGATGCGCTGGACGGCGACATTCTTGATGAACCTGTGAAGTGGCAATAGCAGACTGCGGCGCGGTGCTCCCGCCAGGCAAATCACGGAAAGAATGCCGTTTCGGATTGTCCCGGAGCGGCGTTCCTTTTGGCTGTCAGCCGTTGGGAGGAAAAATTGGCCGGGATTCATGGCGGTTTTAAACTCGGGCATGCTTTATGCGGCGCCTGGCAAACAAGGGAAGGGCGGGATCATGAAAGCATCATGCCCGGACAAGCCGTAAATCAATAAAAAACGCCCCTGGCGGAAGAACCGCGCAGGGGCGTTGAAATTCAGAAGCGATGACCCTTATTCCGCGTCCGCGGGTTTTTCAACGGGCATCGCGGCCATGTTCTGGTACAGGTTCCAGCGGCGCCAGACGTCCTTCTGGGCCTGTTCAAGGAGGTTTTCGAATTCTTCCTTGTTGGTCTTGGCCAGAAGCTTGAAGCGGTTTTCGCTGAGCAGGACGTCGCGGAGGTCGCCCTTCGGTCCCTTGCCTTCCACGATCAGCGGATTCTTGCCCTGGAGGGCCAGGTCCGGATTGTAGCGGTACAGGAGGATGCGGCCCGTGTCCACCCAGGCCTTCTGCTGCTGCAGGCCCTTGGCCATGTTGATGCCGTGGGAAATGCAGTGTGAGTAGGCGATGATCAGGGCGGGACCGTCGTAGGCTTCCGCTTCCACGAAGGCTTTCAGCGTATGTTCGTCCTTCGCGCCGAGGGCGACGGAGGCCACGTACACGTTGCCGTAGGTCATGGCCATCAGGCCCAGGTCCTTCTTCACGCTGTGCTTGCCGGTTGTGGCGAATTTGGCCACGGCTGCGCGCGGGGTGGATTTGGAGCACTGGCCGCCGGTGTTGGAATATACTTCCGTGTCCATGACCAGCACTTTCACATTCTTGCCGGTGGACAGGATGTGGTCCAGGCCGCCGTAACCGATGTCGTAGGCCCAGCCGTCGCCGCCGAGAATCCAGACGCTCTTGCGGACCAGTTTGTCCGCCAGGGTAAGGAGGCGCGCGCATTCCGGCTTGCCGGTGATTCTCTGCTTCAGTTCCGCGATGTTTTCACGCTGTTCGGCGATGTCGGCTTCGTCCTTCTGCGGATTGGCAAGGATCTTGTCCACCAGTTCCTGGCCGACGATGCCGGCGGCGTCATGAAGGAGCTCGATGGCGTGTTCCATCTGCTTGTCCAGGGAGACGCGGAAGCCAAGGCCGAATTCGGCGTTGTCTTCAAACAGGGAATTGGACCAGGCGGGGCCGCGTCCTTCGGCGTCGTGGGACCACGGGGTGGTGGGCAGGTTGCCGCCGTAAATGGAGGAGCAGCCCGTGGCGTTGGCGACCACCAGGCGGTTGCCGAAGAGCTGGGAAAGCATCTTCACGTACGGGGTTTCGCCGCAGCCGGCGCAGGCGCCGGAGAATTCGAACAGCGGGCGCAGCACCTGCATGGAGCGGATGTTGTCCGTCTTCACCTTGGTGCGGTCCACGTCCGGCAGGCTCATGAAGAAGTCCCAGTTGGCTTCCTCCTTGTCGTGGATCTTCTCGTTGGGAACCATCGTCAGGGCCTTGTGGGTCGGGTCCGTCTTGCTCTTGGCCGGGCAGACATCGGAGCAGAGCGTGCAGCCCGTGCAGTCGTCCGGGGAGACCTGGATGACGAATTTTTCGCCCTTCCAGTCCGGATGCTTGGCATCCAGGCATTCAAAGCCTTCAGGAGCGCCGGACAGGGCGTCCGGGGAGAAGAACTTGCTGCGGATGGCGGCGTGCGGGCAGACGGCCGTGCACTTGCCGCACTGGATGCAGAGGGTGGGGTCCCATTCCGGCAGGTCCAGGGCGAGGTTGCGTTTTTCGTACTGGGAGGTGCCGTTCGGGAAGGTGCCGTCCACGGGCATCTGGCTGACGGGGATGCTGTCCCCTTCACCGCACATCATTTTGCCCAGTACGTCCTGGACGTATTCCGGAGCGTTTGCGGACATGACCGCCGGGATGACGTGGCCGTTGACGGTCTTGCCGGTGGTGTCCACCTGGTGCAGGTTGTCCAGCGTGGCGTCCACGGCGGCGATATTCTTGTCCACCACTTCCTGCCCCTTCTTGGCGTAGGTCTTGGCAATGGCCTTCTTGATGTAGCCGATGGCCTCATCTGCGGGAATCACGCCGGCCAGCTTGAAGAAGCAGGTCTGCATGATCATGTTGATGCGGCCGCCCATGCCCGTCTTGCGGGCCACGGAGAATGCGTCGATCGTGTAAAGCTTGATATTCTTGTCCAGGATCTGCTGCTGCATGCGGGCGGGCAGCGTGTCCCACACCTTGTCCGCCGGATGCGGGCTGTTCATCAGGAAGGTGGCGTCGTTGGCGGCGTTCTTCAGGAAATCGAACAGGTTCAGCAGGGAGGGCTGGTGCAGGGCCAGGAAATTCGCCTTGGTGATCAGGTACGTGGACTTGATCGGGCGCGGGCCGAAACGCAGGTGGGAGATGGTGGAGGAACCGGACTTCTTGGAGTCGTACACAAAGTAGCCCTGAACATACAGGTCCGTGTGCTGGCCGATGATCTTGATGGCGTCCTTGTTGGCGCCTACGGTACCGTCGGAACCGAGGCCGAAGAACATGGCGCGCGTCACGTCGTCCGCTTCCGTGGAGTAGTCTTCGTCGTAGGGAAGGCTGGTGCCCAGCACGTCGTCGTTGATGCCGATCGTGAAGTGGTTCTTGGGCTTGTCCTGGGCCAGGTTGTCATAAACTCCCTTGACCATGGCAGGGGTGAATTCCTTGGAGGACAGGCCGTAGCGTCCGCCGACCACCGTGGGCATGCCGTTGGTGAAGGCAAGGTCTCCGCTGGCCTGGGCGTCAAAGAGGGCCTGGATAACGTCCTGGTGAAGCGGTTCGCCCTGGGCGCCGGGTTCCTTCGTGCGGTCCAGCACGGCGATCTTTTTAACCGTGGAGGGAAGGGCCTTGATGAGCTCCGCGGCGGGGAAGGGGCGGAACAGGCGCACTTTCAGCACGCCTACCTTGGCGTTTTCACGGGCGATCATGGCTTCCACCGTTTCTTCCACGGCTTCGGCGCCGGAACCCATCAGGATGATGACGTTTTCAGCGTCCGGCGCGCCGGTGTAGTCCACCAGGTGGTAGGAGCGGCCCGTCAGGGACGCGAATTTGTCCATGGCCTTCTGCACAATGGCGGGGGTGGCGGCATAGAACGTGTTGACCGTTTCACGGCCCTGGAAATAAACGTCCGGATTCTGGGCGGTACCGCGCAGTACCGGGGCGTCCGGCGTCAGGGCGCGTTCGCGGAAGGAATCCAGCCATTCCGTCTTCACCATGGCGTTCAGCGTATCGTCGGAAATATCGGCGATCTTGCCGATTTCATGGGACGTGCGGAACCCGTCGAAGAAGTTCATGAAGGGAATGCGGGATTCCAGCGTGGCGGCATGGGAAATGGCGGCAAAGTCCGCGGCTTCCTGCGTGGAGGAACCGCAAAGCATGGCCCAGCCGCAGGAGCGGGCGCTCATCACGTCGCTGTGGTCGCCAAAAATGGAAAGGGCCTGGTAGGCCAGGGACCGGGCCGCCACATGGAACACGGCCGGAGTCAGTTCCCCGGCAATCTTGAACATGTTCGGAATCATCAGCAGGAGGCCCTGGGATGCCGTGAAGGTCGTCGCCAGGGAACCGGTCTGGAGGGCGCCGTGAACGGTGCCTGCGGCGCCGCCTTCACTTTGCATTTCCACGACGGAGGGAACGGTCCCCCACAGGTTCTTCCGGTTGACGGCCGCCCAGCTTTCGGCGGATTCACCCATCGGAGAAGACGGGGTAATGGGGTAAATGGCAATGACTTCAGAAAAACGATAGGCTACAGAGGCTACGGCTTCGTTAGCGTCAATCGTGCTGTAAGTTACGGTTTTTTGATCACTCATAAGTCTGCACGGATAGTATAATTGATAAATAAGGTGCGTCTTAACGGGGCTGGTTATAACATGTCCGGCTGCAAAGGTAAAAGCAATTATGCGTATGTGCCCCCCTGCCGTTCATTTTTTATAATAAGACCAGATACGAACCAGAGAAAAAAATGCCGCTTGCGGCGTATGATATTGGTTTTCTTAGAGAAAGCTTGTCTTTTTAAAAAGAAGGCAGGACGTTAAAAATGCAATTTCAGAATATTTGCCTGAACTTCCTCGGCTGTGGAAAAAGCGGCTCTTCTCTCCGCCGCAGGCCAGTCGCGGAGCATGGAATCCTCCCCGTGGGATGCCTGGGGTAAACGGCATTTCATGCAGGGCGGGCCGCCAAAAATGGATTCTGCCTGACAATCCGCTAGCCAAAACGGAGTCAAGCCTTTAAAATCCCCGCACTATGTCCGAACAACAGCAGGCACATCCCAATACGACGGAATCCGAACTCATTGCCGTGCGCCGCGACAAGCTCGCCAAAATCCGCGAGCTGGGAATCGACCCCTACGGTGCAAGATTTGACGCGACCACCACGCCCGCCGAGTTGAAGGCCGACTTCCAGGAAGACAGGCAGGTGGCCGTGGCCGGGCGCCTGCTGGCCATTCGGGACATGGGCAAATCCCAGTTCTTCGTCATTGGGGACGTGCGCGGCAAAATCCAGGGCTTCCTGCACCGGAATGAAGTGGACGAAACCACCTGGAACCTGTGGAACTGTCTCTTATACACATCTCCGAGCCCACGAGACTAGGCATGATCTC
>ENA-OZLH01001725-OZLH01001725.1-human-gut-metagenome-genome-assembly--contig:-NODE-1725-length-10154-cov-7.322804_pt1 | contig 10154 bp, 8 predicted proteins | sample MGYA00244832_ERZ653776 | MGnify/ENA primary metagenome ERZ653776 (study PRJEB26926, sample SAMN06165218) | human gut metagenome | biome: ENVO:00009003; feature: ENVO:2100002; material: ENVO:00002003...
CACCAGTGTTTTCAAGGCTTTCTGACCTTGCTCCTATTATAACCTAATCGTCGATTCGGCAAACAACGACAAAACCCTTTTGTTTGTTTCTTCTGGAAAAAGGAGAGGTGTTATGGCATATAAATCGATATGTGTCGAAATCACGCAAGAGCATTTTGAACGCAGTATAAAGGGATCCCCCCGTGAAGCCATCAAAGAACTGATTTGGAATGCCTGCGACGCAGACGCTCAGAGCATTGAAGTAACTTTTGGATATGCCGGTCTTCCCGGCGCAGAAACCGTGTCTGACATCTATGTAAAAGATGACGGTCACGGCATTCCGGTTGACTGCATCGAGGAATATTTCGGCAAATATGGACTCTCTCGGAAAAGTGTTGCCGAAAAAAGCCCAGCAGGACGAATTTATCACGGCAAACTCGGACAGGGTCGCTATAAAGCGATGGCTGCCGGAAACTTTGTCGATTGGCTTTCTGTGTTCAAAGATGAAGATGGCAACCTCTATTCAAGCGAAGTCCACATTAACGCAGGTTCTCGCATGGATATCCACTATAGCGAAACTGCTGGAAAAACAGATGCAAAGCATACTGGAACTATCGTTCATATTCACGGGATTGCCGATGATAAGATCGGCGCAATTTCCAAAATAGCTGATCCAATGGAATTTATGCCGGATCTTTTGACAACATTCGCTCCGTATCTGCTGGCATATACGGATATCACCATCAAATACGACGGTGCAACGATAGACCCTGTACGCCAAATCAAGAAGCAAGACGAAAAAGAACTCGTTTTTGTAGAAGAAGGAAAAGTCCCAGTAAAAGCAAGGGTCAACGCGATGCCCTGACAGTGGCAGATAATCCAATGTTTGATAAAAACCGCACTAAATGGCATTTTATATTGCTTGGTCAGGACCTTGATCAGCGGGTACGAAGTGCCCTCGAAAATCAAGTTATTGGTGATGGTAATTACTACAATGCCGGAAACATTTCTATTTCTGTATTTGAATGGTCGAAGATTATTCAGGACAACAAGCTCAAATATGAATATCTCCGCAAGAAACTAAATCACCAGCTGAGTGATGATCCAAATTTTGCTGTGGACTATCTGCGCGCCAAGCATGCAGAACTATTCCCAACCAAGGAAAAGGAGGACAAATAAATGGCTCGTCCAAAGAAGCAACTGACAGATGCTGAAGCTGTAAAAATGCGAGACGTGGAAGCCTATACCCACGATGATAAAAAGCGTACAAACAATCCTCCTGTTGGAATGGCACAGCATGATAAGGCAGAGGAAAAGGTGAAGACCTATCAGTTTGATCCGCATCTGGATCCGACCCTGCAATGGGCAGGCAAGGCTGAGGGTATGAGTTTTGATGTCCCGACTTCCTCTATCCATATCCACGAGTCTATTAAACCACACAGTATTATTGCGCGGGTCATGAAGGAATATTCCAACGCACTAGAAGGCCAAGTAGAAGGCCAGCAGTCTATGTTTGAGGCTGAGACTCCCGCTGAGCGTATGCGTCGCCGCAGAGAAGCCCACCACGCATGGCGCAAGAACCCGGAAAACAAGGCAAAGCTTACCAAGGAACAAAAGGAAGCAGAACAGCAGGCCACTATCTGGATCAGCGGTCTGGATCGCATTCACAAGACCAGGGGGATTCTCTCTTGCTATGACTTTTCGGCTACGCCCTTTGCTCCTTCAGGGAAGAAGAACGATGAAGAAGCCCTGTTCGGATGGATCGTCAGCGACTTTGGACTGAATGATGGTATTGAGTCCGGACTGGTAAAAACACCGCGCGTTGTTGTACGAGATGATGGAACACCGGATGCGGAAAGCTTTCGGTCAAAGTTATATCACATCTATGCAGATGAAACCGTTAAGGATGATATCAATCGAGCTGCCGATCCGGAAGAACCCTTACCTGATTTGCTTACGCAGGCGTATTACCTTCTGGGAAAGGATTGGCAGGCCCTGTATTATGCATGGAAAGATGCTGGTGCAGATGTCCCTCCGGTGATGATTACTGTAGCAAACAGGACGGAAACTGCTGCACGTATCAAATATGCATTCGACCATGGGCGTATCCCCGTTCCCGAACTCTGCGATCCGAATTTAACAATCCATATCGACTCCAAGACAATGGATGCGGCTACAAACGTGGTTGCGCCAACTGCTGACGAAGATAGTGAAGCAAAAATCAGCAAAGCAGATGCAGCAGCAATTCTTCGTGAGACTGTTGACACAGTTGGCCAAAAAGGCAAACGAGGCGAGCAAATTCGAAATGTAATTTCTGTAGGCATGCTATCGGAAGGATGGGATGCAAAAACAGTAACACATATTTTGGGATTGCGGGCGTTTTCCAGCCAGCTTCTCTGCGAACAGGTTGTTGGTCGTGGCCTTCGCCGGACCAGCTATGATCTGGCTGAAGGCAGTGACATGTTTACGCCGGAATATGTCAATATCTTCGGAATCCCCTTCAACTTTTTGCCTCATGAATCGGATGAACAAGGAACGCCTCCAACGACTCCGCCCAAAACTCAGGTCGAGGCATTAAAAGAGCGCTCTGAATATGAGATTCGCTGGCCCAATATCATCCGATTGGATCGTGTGTTCAAACCACAGTTAACAGTAGATTTGGACAAAATTGATACGCTGGAACTGAATGCAGCAGATACCCGATTGAGAGCTGACCTTGCTCCGATCATTGACGGCAAAACGGATCTGACGAAGTGTACCGAAATTGATCTACAGAAACTGGATGCGGAACTGCGTATGCAGCGCATTGTTTTTGAAGCATCTGGACAGGTCTACGATCTGATGAAAACATCGTGGCAAAATGAGGCAACGAAGTTTGCTCTGTTGGGACAGGTCATCCGACTTGTGGAGGAATATCTAAAATCTGGTGCCATTGTAATCAATCCGCCGCTCTTTAATACAGATCCCGTGCGTCAGCGAATTATCTACATGATGAATATGAACAAGATTGTTCAGCACCTGTGGAGTTTCATCAAACTGGAGCAGACGGAAAAAATCGCACCTATTTTTGACCCTAACAAAAAAATCCGATCCACAGCGGATATGCCTACTTGGTTTACAAGCAAACCGTGCTGCATTACCAAAACATCACAAATTAGCCATTGCGTATTCGACAGCGCATGGGAAGCTACAGAGAGTTATGTGATTGAAAAGAATCCCCATGTTACTGCATGGGCAAAGAACGATCACCTCGGTTTCGAAATTCTATATATCTTTGATGGTGTTGTCCGAAAATACCTCCCAGATTTCTTGATTCGATTGGATAACGGAAAGACCCTGATTCTTGAAACAAAAGGACAAGAAACTCGCCGCGATAAAGAAAAGAGGAAAGCTCTGTCCGAATGGGTTGCCGCGGTAAACAGCTTGGGTGAGTATTGCGAGTGGTGTAATGATGTATCTTACAACATCGCAGATGTGGAGGGTATCATTGCCAAATACATCTGAGTAAAGACTAATCAAACGTAAAAACAACAGGCGTGACCAACGTTGGTCATGCCTGTTGTCGTTCGTTTTCACTTGTGTAGCAAATCAACGGCAAGAAAATCAAATAGCCGACAAAATGCTACCCTAGTGTATGTTGACTCTTTACGAGTGCCAAAGAAAACTAAGGCATAAGGGCGAACTCGGCAATGAGTTTCCAGAAAAAGTAACACGCTCGAAAAATATTCTCGGACTTGCTAAGAGCCGCTGCTATAAAAGCCCTTATGGCGCTTACTCAAGTTCCAGAATTAGAGAGGTTTTGTTCAGTTCCATTCCTCAGCTAAGAGAAAATCGCGGATATTCCGGTGCTTGATCCCGTTTCGGCTCATGTCAAACTCATCGAGCGAAACAACGTACTTCGGGAAGTTGTCGCGGATATTATCATACGCGCCAAACTCACGGTTGACCGTTTCGTCGGAGGCGAGCAGATAGCACACCTGAACGTACAGCTTTTCGCCGCGCTTGTCGCATACAAAATCAATTTCCTTATCGCCTGTTCTGCCGACAGTCACTTCATAACCCCGGCGCAGCAGCTCAAGATAGACGATGTTTTCCAAAATGAGGTTGATGTCCCGCATATTGCCGCCAAAGACCGCCTCGCGGATGCCGTGATCGGCAATATAGTACTTCTCATTGGAGGCAAGGATCTGTTTGCCCTGCAAGTCCTCCCGCTTCACCTGATAGAACAGGTACGCCTCGCAGCAGTATTTGATATAGTTCAGAATTGTTTCCGGGGCGACGGTGCGCTGCTCGTTTTTCAGGAACTTTGCAAGAGAGGTCGCAGAGAAAGTCGTTCCCACATTGGCGATCACATAGGCAATGATCCGTTCTAGCGAGTCAACATCCCGGATTTTATTCCGCTTCACGATGTCCTTGAGCTGGACAGAGTTGAACAGATCGTGAAGATATTGCTTGGACGGCGCATCCGCATAGCGGAGGTTTGCGAGATAGGGCATCCCTCCGGCAAGCAGGTACTTTTGGAAACACTGCTGAATGGACGCATCAGGACTGATCGAGCGGTACAGCTCCATGAACTCTCCGAATGAGAACGGATAGATCACAAACTCCACATACCGTCCGCCCAAATAGGTTGCAAGCTCACCAGACAGCAGCTTTGCATTGGAGCCGGTGATATAGATGTCGCAATCCAGCGAAACGCGGAAAGAATTGATGCACTTTTCCCAGTCCTTGACCTCCTGAATCTCATCAAAAAACAGATAGACCTTGCCGTCGATCTCCTTGGCGCGTTTGGTGATCTCATCATGCAGCGCCTGCGCGGTTTGCAGATGGGAGTAGCTCATATCCTCAAAGTTGATGGCGATAAACTGTGTTGGGCTGACGCCGGACTCCGTGAGTTCCTGCTGGATCAGCTCCAACATGACCGACTTTCCGCAGCGGCGGATACCGGTCATGACCTTGACTAGCTCCGTCCCGATAAACGGACGGATGCGGCTCATATACAGTTCGCGTTTGATCATAAAACTTCACTCTCCTTCCGTGGCCGACCACAGTATATCACACTTACGATTGAAACTCAATGGAGAAATTGCAAAACCAAAAGTTATAACTGATAAAATACTGAATTCGACAAAAGATTTCAGATAAGGCTCAACTATTTAAGCGAAGCCCTGCAAAGGGAGGGTTTCACCCTTTATTGGCACACAAGATGCCGTTACAGAAAAATGAAACAACCATCGGCATATCCGTTGGACGGTTACCCTGCTCAAGAAAGAGAGGGTACAGATTGAAATCGCTGACACGGTGGTGCTGTACGACCGCCTGCCAAAGAATCCCGAATAACGAACGACGCCCACCAGCTTATGGCGAAAACCATAGGTCGGTGGGCATCGTGTTCTTTATAGGGGCTTAATCTTCCAGCCTACCGTGGTTGCAGCTGAGGGAGAGATAGCGCTCCATCTCCCCTTCCAGCACCATCTGCACATACTCCAAGGGCTTGTTGTACAGCAGCCAGTCCAGTTCAGCCCGCTGCGCTGGGGCGTTGCCGTACTCGTCCTCCACGGCGATGCAGTCGATGGCAACGATGGTGCCATCTTCGAACCGGGCTTCCACCCGGTTGGTGTCCATATTGAAGCGGCAGGAAAGCAGTTTATTCATGGTGAACCTCACTTTCTATATCAAACGGTGTCTGTTCGGATGTCCTAAACCCTGCCATAAAACCGGTGGTTGATTTGTCCATTGGGCTTTGTTTTGCCCGTCTGCACATTTTTGCACACTTTTTGCACACCGGCGGGAAAGCCGTGTTTTTCCTTGCATTGTCTGCATTCTGTGCATCGTGGCGGAACTTGTCGGGGCGAGGCCCCTCCATCTTGCTGGCGCAAGACCGTTCTGTTACTTAAAAGCCCCACTGGGGCTTTCATTGCTGCGCTGCGCTCGCAAACGCGAATCTTTCCATACTTTTTTCAGGCGAACAGCAGGCGGGTGAACTCACGCCGCTGGTCGGGGTTCATCTGCCGGACAACTATCAGCATCCCTTCCGGGGTGATCTGGATGCCGTCCGGCAGATTTTCTTTTACCGGCACAGGAAAAAGCTGTCTTGAGCATATGTGGGTCGCTGATATAGAGTTTGCCGTTGCTCCTGAGATCGTGGATAGCAGCCCTCCGAAATCACCGTTTTCTCTGCACAGAAACAGGATCACTCTTCTGATTGAAATATTACTTGATTTGAAACCGAATGTTAATTTCTGCGAGAAAATGAGCCGTGTATTTCAAACAAAAACCGCCTACATCACAAACGATGCAGGCGGTTTTCTCGGGGAAGTAAAACGGAAATCAAAAAGTGTTAGTGACAATTTCCGGTACAACCACCCTTGTCCTCGTGACAGGAGTGTGAGCCGCAGCTATGACCATCTTCATGGTCATGATGGTCGCAGTGGGCATTTGGATCAAAAACAAGATTTCCTGCAAGGTAATCCGCAACAACGCTGTCAGCTGCGCCAGAAATGCCGCCAAACAGCTGAATCCCGGCCTGTGCAAGAGCGTTCTGCGCACCGGCACCAATACCGCCGCAGAGAACGACATTTACACCGTTCTGAACAAGGAAGCCCACCAATGCACCATGACCCTGCCCATTGGTAGAAACGACCTCGCTGGTCGGAAGCTGACCGTTTTCGATGTTATAAATCTTGAACTGTGCAGAGTGTCCGAAGTGCTGGTACACCTGACCGTTTTCATAAGGAACTGCGATTTTCATAGCTGAATCTCCTTTTGCTTTTTAGCGTTTATCAGAATAGTTGCAAATTTGGATGGCTGCACCATGCTCCATCCGCTGAAAGCCGTGCTTTTCATAGAACGGGACATTCTTTTCGTCCTCTGGCATTCCCTCGATATATAGGTAGTTCTTATATTTTTCTTTGATACGTTCCAGCATCTCTCCGGCAATGCCTTTCCCCTGATAATCAGGATGTACCAGCACATAGTGAATTGTTTTGTTACTTGGTGGTGAACGGAACGGCAGCAATATACGGCGGTGCCGCTCATCTCCCGGACGGCTATTTTTTCCGCTGCCGCTGAATGCGGCGGGCGGCGTCCCGCCCGGCTGCGATCCCGCTGCCGAAGGCCCAGTGCAGATTGAAGCCGCCGCAGCTGCCGGCGCAGTCCAGCGTTTCGCCCACAAAATACAGGCCCGGGCAGCCCTGAAACTGAAAATGCGCATCCACTTCCCGCAGCGAGAGCCCGCCGCCGGTCACCTGCGCCTGCTTCCAGCCGCAGGGGGTCAGGCCCTCAAAGCGCCAGTGCTTGGCGGTGTGGGCCAGTTTCTGCCACTGCCCGGCGGTGAGAACGGCGGGAGCGCTGCCGTCCCTCAGCCCGGCGGCAGACCACACAGCGCAGCCCAGCTTCCGGTTCAGCAGGCCCAGCCAGAACCCGGCGGGGCTGTCCCCTGCCGTCTGGGCGGCATGGGAACGGAACAGGGCGGTCAGCTCTGCTTCGTCCAGTGCCGGAAAAAGATCCAGCTCCACCGCGGGAGCCTTTGGACTGCGGCCCGGTGCCAGCAGGCCGGACAGCTGCATGATGCAGATGCCGGAGAGGCCGTAGTCCGTAAACTGGACCTCGCCGGTCTCTGCGGCCAACAGAGTTTTGCCATCCAGCAGGGAGGCCGTGGCTTTGGCCCGGATGCCTGCCAGTGCTTTCTGTGGCTTTGCAATTTGCAGAGCGGTCAGGCAGGGGTAAAGGGGGGCCAGCTTTCCGCCGCACTGGGCGGCAAAGGTGGTGCCAAAGCCGTCGGTGCCAAACTGGGGCCCGGCGGCCGCGCCCATGGCACAGATGACGGCGTCCGTCCGCAGGCTCTCGGGCTGGCCGTCGGCATTGACAAACTGGACGGCGTACCCGCCCCGGCTCTGGCTCAGGGTGCGGACAGTGCACCCGCAGCGGATGCGGACGTTGTATTTTTCCAGATGGTGTTCCAGCAGGGCAAGTACGTCTGCCGCCTGGTTGGAGTAGGGGTACACCCGCCCGGCCTCGTCGGTGCGGGTGTAGAGGCCGAGCGACTCAAACCAGCCCAGCGGGTCGGCCGTGTTGACGGCGGCCAGCAGAGGCTTGAGCCCGGCCGGGTCCGAGGTGAAATACCGCTCGGGCGCGATGCCGGTGTTGTCCAGATTGCAGCGGCCATTGCCGGTGGCCAGCAGCTTTTTGCCGGGTTTTGCATTCCGCTCCAGCACCGTCACCCGCGCCCCGGCCCGCGCTGCCGCCAGTGCGGCGGCAAGCCCGGAGGCTCCGCCGCCCAAAACCAAAACCTGCTGCATCTTTTTCCGCCCTCTCCCTGTACATTGCAGTATCAAAACGTGGTTTTATTGTAACATACACGTCAGGGAAACGCAAACGCCGAAAAACGGCAAAGATGTGGCAAAGACATAGAATTTTTTGTCCAGATTTTGAAAGAATCGTGCATTGACGGATTCTGGAAATCTGGTATATTGGAAATGATGAGCAGGACCTTTTTCTTTCCTGCATTTTTTGGCCGGGGGGGGGTAACGTTTCGGTGAAAAAGACGGAGGAAAGCGTAAAAATGCGTAAAAACAAAGAAAAAGTTTACCTTTCCATGGCTCTTGTTCTCCTCATGACCGTGAGCATCTTCTTTTATGCGCTCTACATCCGGCAGCAGATCTACTACGAGGGCACGCAGGCCATGCTGGAGACTTATGAACAGGTGAACAAGACCTTTACCATGTTTGCCCAGCGCAACTGGAATGTCCTCACGGACTGGGGCGGTTACTTGAGGGAGATGGCCGCCCCCGAGACGGCTACCCAGTGGAAGGACTTTGAAGAGGAAAAGAAGACCTGGAACTACAGCGATTTTTATATGGCGAATGAGAACGGCGATTACTGGACGGTAGACGGCCGTGAGGGACTGGGAAGTGAAAACATCCAGGCTGTGTTTACGGCGCTGCAGGTGGCGGGAGAACCGATCGTTTCCAGTTATACGGCGACCAGTGGGATCCGCAAGGTCGTGTTTGCAGTACCGGTGGACCCCATCACCATGAGCGGCGTCACCTACACCAGCCTGGCGGTCAGCTATGATAATGATACCATTGAAGAGATGATCGGCGGACGGGCCTACGGCGGCCGGAGCGACTGCTACATCATCTACCCCAACGGCGATATCATGCTCTCGGAAGAGCCCAAGAGTGAGATCACGGCCTGGATGGAAAACCTGTTTGATTATCTGGAAACCAACACAGAGGTGAACGAGACGTGTCTCCGGGAGATGCAGGAGCAGACGCTGCAGGGCGGCAGCGGCAGTGTGCCCTACCGTTTTAAGGGCCGGAACTATTATCTGGTGTACCAGCCCGTGGGCTTCCAGGACCTGACCATTGTGGGCATCGTGGAGCGGAACGTGGTGGACGCCGGAATGCGTAAAGTGCAGTGCGTCACCATCTTCCTGCTGGCATTCCTGGCACTGGCGATGGTGGCCGCGCTGGTGCGGAGCATCAAGACGGACCTTCGTTTTGTGCTGGCGGAACAGGAAGAAGCTTTCCACCGGGAGAGTACCGAGCGGCAGAAGATGGAGGACCTTGCCAACACCGACGGCCTGACCGGCCTTTCCAACGAGAGATTCTTCAACGCGACCCTGCAGAAAAAGGAGAAGGCCGGGGAGCCGTTTGCGCTGTTCTATCTGGATCTGGACAGCTTCAAACCCGTCAACGACACCTACGGCCACGATGTGGGCGACCAGCTGCTCAAGGCCGTGTCCTGTCGGCTGCGGACCTGTGTGCGGAGCACGGACTATGCGTTCCGCATCGGCGGCGATGAGTTTGCCCTCATCGTCAACGGAGCCCTCAGCGAGGAATTCTGCGCCAAGCGGACCGAGCGGATCAAAAATGTCTTGACGCAGCCGTTCGTCATCAACGGGCAGGAGCTGCACATCGGCACCAGCTGCGGCAGCGCCCTTTACCCGGCGGACAGCACGGAGGTAAAAGAAATCCGCATCCTGGCCGACCAGCGGATGTACGAGGATAAAGCCCATAAGCCCGGCAGACAGGGACGATAAAAGACATTATTATAAGAAGAGAGAGACGAGTATGGCTAAACAGGATAACTATAAGAAAGAGAGGACCGAAACGGCCCTCTCTTTTCATTTTTCGGATTTTGGGATGCGCGGGTATATCTCTATGATGAAA
>ENA-OZLH01001729-OZLH01001729.1-human-gut-metagenome-genome-assembly--contig:-NODE-1729-length-10119-cov-4.983605_pt1 | contig 10119 bp, 8 predicted proteins | sample MGYA00244832_ERZ653776 | MGnify/ENA primary metagenome ERZ653776 (study PRJEB26926, sample SAMN06165218) | human gut metagenome | biome: ENVO:00009003; feature: ENVO:2100002; material: ENVO:00002003...
CGACACCAGCAGGCAGATGGCAATGGCCGCAATGGGCATCATGACCGAGTTTGTCAGGAAATCGAAGAAATCCAGGAACTGCATCCCGAACACCGTCACACCGGCCAAAGGACCATAGCCCAGGGCCGACAGACTGCCCAGTGCCACCATAATAACGCCAATGCAGCCGGTCGCTTTCTGGCGGCTCCAGCCCAATTCATCCTCAAAGGTGGAAACGGCGCTCTCGGTCAGAGCAATGGAGCTTGTGACCGCAGCAAAAAGGACCAGAAGGAAGAACAGCACGCCGACAACGTGGCCGAACCCCATGCTCTCGAACACCTTGGGAATGGTGATGAACATCAGCGAGGGACCTGCCTGCAGGGTATCCGGGTCACCGCCGGAGAAGGAGAACACTGCCGGAATGATCATCAGACCTGCCATGATGGCAATGGCCGTATCAAAGACCTCGACGTTCTCAGTGGATTCCTCAATGGAAACGTCCTCTTTCATGTAGGAACCAAAGGTCACGAGAATGCCCATGGCAATGGACAGCGAGTAGAACATCTGCCCCATGGCGGTGACGACGGTCATCCAGGAAAAATTGGCCACGTTGGGCACCAGGAAGTACTTAACGCCTGCCAGTGCACCCGGACGGGTGACCGAGTAAACGGCAATGATCACCGACAGGACCACCAGAACCGGCATCATCAGCTTGGACACCCGTTCCACACCATTGCGTACCCCGGCAAAAATGATGACCAGCGTAAAAATGGTAAAGATGAGGAAACACACCTCTGCAGACAGACCGCTGGAAATAAAGCCGGAAAAATAGCCGTCCTGTGCCAGCTCACTGCCGTGGCCGCTGACATATGCGGAAAGATACCGGATGACCCAGCCGCCAATGACCGAATAATACGGTACGATCAGAATGGGAATGACTGCATTGATCCAGCCGCCGAATTTCAGCCTGCCGCTTTTGCCGAATGCGCCAAATGCCCCCACCGGGCTCTTTTTGGTCATGCGGCCAAGCGCTGTTTCGGCCACGATCATGGTATAGCCAAACGTGACGGCCAGCACGATGTACACCAACAGAAAAATTCCACCGCCGTATTTTGCGGCGAGATACGGGAAACGCCAGATGTTGCCCAGACCCACCGAAGCGCCTGCGGCACTCAGCACAAAGCCGATCTTGCCGGAAAAGGCACTTCGTTTGCTGTGTTTTTTATCCATAAATCCTTTTTCTCCTATTCTGTGATTCGGTCGGAACGTGGTTCCAGTGTAGCACGGTTCATGAAAAAACTCAATCATTTTCCGGTCTTTATCAAAAATGTTGATATACTTGTTCTGCAAATGAGAGAGGGCCTCCCCCGGCTTGCGCCGGAGAAGGCCCTCTCTCATTTGGCTAACGATGCATATATGGAAGAAGGAGAATCACATAACCAGATAGCCGCCATCCACAGGGATGATGGCACCGCCCAGGTAGTCGCTGGCATGAGAAGCCAGGAAGATGCAGCAGCCCTTCATGTCATCGGGGGTGCCCCAGCGGTGAGCGGGAATGCGCTGGGTCAGCTCGTCGTAACGCTGCTGGGTGAACTTGGGGTTCTTCGGGTCGGTCAGGGCCACGTTCATTTCGGTGTCCATGTAGCCCGGAGCGATGGCGTTGACGTTGATGCCGTACTGCAGCAGGTCGTTGCTGAAGGCCTTGCACAGCTGCATCACGCCGCCCTTTGCAGCGGAGTAAGCGGGCACGGTCTTGCCGCCAAACCAGGAGCACATGGAGGCGATCATGATGATCTTGCCGTAGCCCTTGGCCTTGAAGATGTTGGAAGCAGCACGGGACAGCCAGAACACGGAGTTCAGGTTGGTGTTGATCACATCATCCCAATCCTTGTCCGGGAACTCGTTGGAGGGGTGACGGCGCTGGATGCCGTGGGCAGGCACCAGGATGTCCAGGTCGCCCAGCAGCTCGACGCACTTGTTGAATGCTTCGTTGCACTGGTCACGGTCGGACAGGTCCGCCTTGACGCCGTAGCACACAAAGCCGCGTGCCTTGAACTCGTCGGCAACCTGATAGACCTTGTCGGAAGTGCCGATGATTGCCACTTCTGCGCCGGACTCCATCAGGCCCTCTGCCATGCCCTTGCCCAGGCCGCGGGTGCCACCGGTAACGATTGCTTTCTTGCCGGTGATATCAAACAGACTATTAACCATTTTTATGCCTCCAAAACAAGATGTTCTTTACAGTTTCTTACGGAGTCTGCAGCGCGCCGTCCATGCGGCGGGTCTGCGTCCAGGTCGTTACGGTATTTTCGCAGGGGTACTTCTCGGCTTCCTTCTCGATCAGGTCCACGCCAAGGCCGGGCTTGTCGTTTGCATAAACGTAGCCGTCCTTGTACTCGGGCAGACCGGGGAACACCTCCAGCAGAGCACCATGGGGTCCCTTCAGCTTCTGGATGACGAAGTTGGGCGGCTCAATGCCGGACCACTCCTGCACGCCGAAGTTCGGGGCAGCCAGGTCGATGTGAACGTTGGCTGCATGAGCCAGCGGGGACATATCACCGGGGCCATGCCATGCGGTGCGCACGCCGAACTGCTCTGCAAAGATCTGCAGCTTGCGGGCGGGAGTGATGCCGCCCACCTGGGTGATGTGCACACGGATGTAGTCGATCAGGCGCTCGGTGATGAGGGTGCGGTACTCGTAGGGGTTGTTGAACAGCTCGCCTTCCGCGATGGGAATGGAAGAAGCGTTTTTGATCTGGCGGATGTACTCCACCTGTTCCAGAGAAACGGGGTCCTCCAGGAAGGTCAGGTGGTAAGGCTCCAGCTCCTTGGCCAGACGGACGGCATCGGCCGGAGCGATGCGCTCGTGCACATCGTGCACCAGGCCGATCTCATCGCCCATCTTGCTGCGGATGCCGTCGAACAGTTTGACGGTATCACGGATGTAGGCATTGCCGTCCAGATACACGCCGGGCTTTGCGCCCACCGGTGCACCGGCCGGGGTATGGCCGTACTCGCTGCCGCCGTAACCGCCGCACTGGCAGCGGATGGTCTTGACGCCGATCTCACGGTACTTGGCGATGTTCTCGCAGATCTCGGACAGGTCGCGGCCATCGACGTGGCGGTACACCGGCACGCCCTCGCGGCACTTGCCGCCGAACAGCTGGTACAGGGGCATGTTGGCCATTTTGCCTTTGATGTCCCACAGGGCCATGTCCACACCGGAGATCGCATTGTTCTCGATGGGGCCATTGCGCCAGTAGCCGTTCTGGTGCATCAGCTGCCAGATGTCGTTGATGTCCGAAACATCACGGCCGATCAGCAGCGGGCGCAGATATTCTTCCACGACCAGCTTGACGGCCAGATGCCGGTAAGCGAAGGTACCGCAGCCCAGGCCATACAGGCCCGGCTCGCTGGTTTCCACCTTCACCACCAGAAGGTTGATGCCTTCCGGCGCGGTGCAGATGGTTTTGATGTCTCTGATGGTTACCATGAATCACTCCTTATCGGATCAGGAAGGTGCAGAAGGTCTCGGAGAATACGCACAGGAAGAACACTGCAACGTAGCCGATGAAGAAGGGGATCTCAGCCTTGGAGATCTCGCCGATTTTTAGTTCACGCACAGAGCGGGTGACCTGCACAGCGGAGAAGATGTTGACAGCCACGGGAGGAGTCATGGTGCCGATGACGTTGGAGATGCACAGGATCATGCCAAAGTGGATGACGTTGATGCCCATGCTCTCGGCGATCGGCCACAGAACGGGGACCAGCAGAACTGCGATGGCGGTGCCTTCCATGAAGGTGCCGAAGATCAGCAGGATGATGGCCACGACCAGGCAGAACAGGGTCTTGTTCAGGTTCATGGAGACGACCAGCTGCACCAGAGCAGCGGAAGCACCGGAGAAGGTGAACACCCAGGAGAATGCGGTGGAAGCTGCGATGATGAACAGGATCATGGCAGCGCTCTTAGCAGACTTCATCAGGATGGGGATCAGGTCGGCGATCTTGATCTCCTTGTAGATGAACACACCGGCGATGAAAGCCCACACGCAGGCCACAGCAGCGGACTCGGTAGCGGTCAGCAGGCCGGAGTAGATGCCGCCCAGGATGATAACAGGGGTCATCAGAGCAGGCACAGCCTCCAGGAAGATCTTGCCGATCTCACCGGCGGTATGCTTGGTCTCAGCCTTGGGCCACTTTTCCTTGTGAGCATAGTACAGAGCTTCCAGGATCAGGACGATCATGATCAGAATGCCGATGACCATGCCCTGGCTGAACATGTTGGTGACGGACGCACCGGTCAGGGTGCAGTACAGCACCATGATGATGGACGGGGGAATGACCGGGCCCAGGCCGCCGGCGATGACCAGCAGACCGGCGGTGCGGTCCTCCGGGTAGCCCTGCTTGACCATGTCAGCGTACAGCATGGAGCCGATAGCGACGACGGTTGCGGGAGCGGAACCGGACAGAGCAGCGAAGAAGGCACAGGCGATGACCAGAGCCACGCTCATGCCGCCGCGGATGTTGCCGATGAGGCAGTTTGCAAAGTTGACGATACGACGGGAAATGCCGCCGCCAGCCATCAGGTTGCCGGCCAGGATGAAGAAGGCAATGGCCATGATGGAGGTGGACTGCAGGCCGCCGAACACGCGCTGTGCGATAACGGCAGGCGAAACGCCCAGGTTGCCCAGAGCCACAGCGGCCAGAGAGCCGATGCCCAGGGACATGGAAATGGGGACTCCGATCAGAACGCAGACTGCGAAGATCAGAAACAGGATAACGCCAGCATTCATGATCACTTCGCCTCCTTCTTCTTGATGATGCCGTCGATGATGGCATCAATGTTGGTGATGTCGCTCATGTCGATGTGCATCATCTCACCCACCAGCATCAGGATCTGGTTGATGACGATCAGTGCAAAGGAGATGACCAGCGAGATGTAGATAACGAACATGGGCACCTTCATGACCGGAGTGGTCTGGCCGGCGCTCATCTGCTTGGCCACCAGGGCCACGCTGAAGCGCAGCATGGTGCAGGAGAACACGATCAGGGCCACTTTGGCGATGAAGTTGATGACCTTGCCGACCATGGTACCCTTGAGCTTTTCCGTCAGGGCAGTCACGCTCACCTGCGTGCCGTCGCGCAGACCCAGCTCGGTGCCGATCAGGGCCATATAAACCATGCAGTACAGGGCCAGTTCCTCGGTCCAGGGCATGGATCCTTTGATAAAGTTGCGGTTCACCACCGAGATAAAGTAGCACACGACCATGATCACAAAGGTCAGGGCCGTTGCCCACAACTCGGCCAGGGTGACACCACGAACCACTTTCTTCAGTGCTTTCATGGAAGCTCCTCCTGTGTATGACAGCAATCCGCGGATGCAGCCTCTGAGGCTGCATCCGTGAACTGCGGCACAGATAGGCGTTCTATCTATGCAATTTGTTTACGTTTTTGCGTGTTTTCCGATCAGGCCTGAGCTGCCTTGGCGGCATCCACAGCGGCCTGCCAGGTTGCGTCGTAGCTCACGCCGCTAGCACTCTTCTTGGCCTCGTAAGCAGCCTTCAGCTCGTCGGTGTCGATGTCGTACATGGTGACGCCCACGCCTTCCAGCTGGCCAATGGCCTCGTCGTTGGCCTCGTTCAGGTACTGCCACTGCTTCTCGCAGCCAGCCCAGACAGCCTCCACGAAGGTATCCTTCATGTCGTCGGGGATCTTGTTCCAGGCGTTATCGCTCATGCACAGGGGGATGTAAACGAAGCAGTGATGGGTCTTGGTGACAGAGGTGACACCAGCCTCATAGAACTTATTGACCCAGCAGTTGGACACAGCGTTCTCGCAGGCGTCGATGGTGTTCTGCTGCAGAGCGGTGAACTGGTCGCCGGCTGCCAGAGCAACGGGGTTTGCACCGAAGGAGGTGAAGGCCAGCAGCTGACCGTCGTTCTGCATGGTGCGGATCTTGACGCCGTTGAAGTCTGCCATGGTCTGGATGGGCTTCTTGCTGAACACATCACGGAAGCCGGACTCCATGTAGCCGATGACGTGGATACCCTGAGCGTTTGCCTTCTCCTGGATCAGATCGCCCAGCTCATTGCGCACAGCGTAGTTGGCCTGATCCTGGCTGTCCCACAGGAAAGCCTGGTCCAGGATGCTCATCTCGGGGATGTAGTTTGCCAGCACGGAGTTTGCGCAGCTTGCGATGTCCAGGTCGCCCTGAATGGCCATATCCAGGGTATCAGACTCGCCGCCCAGAGTGCCGCCTGCAACGACCTTGATCTGGAACTGGCCGTTGGTGGCCTCGTTCACGCTGTCCGCGATGGCCTGAGCGCCCTTGTAGTAGTTGGACTGCTCGTTATCGACCATGGACAGGGTGAAGGTGACGGACTCACCGGAAGCTGCAGCGCCAGCGGTGGAGCCAGCCGTGCTGCCGGCGGTGGAGGCAGAAGAGCCGCCGCAGGCTGCCAGAGCAGCAGATGCGCCGATGATGCCGGCTGCCTTCAGGAAAGAACGACGAGAAATAACGTTTTTCATGGTAAGATCTCCTTCTTCACTTGTGTATATGCTTCGCTTTCTTCCAAGACGCACATCGTCATGTGACGTATGACGTCTTATGTTGGCTAAAATATAACACCGTCAACGGTGTCTGACTTGATTCTCCATATTTTACAAACGGAAAATTCATATTTTGTTAATTATCACGATTCTGGTTCTGCTCCATGCTCATGCGCCGCACGATCTCGATGCTCTCGCTGTTTTCGGACACATGCTCATACATGCTATCGTAAGCTTTTTGGGGGTCGTTGGCGCAGATGGCCTCCGCGATCTGCCAGTGGGTGCGGATGGTGTCCTCCAGCAGGCGGGGTGCCTTGAACTTGGTGAACATCTCAATACTATAGGTGATCACGGGCATGATCTCGGTGATCACACTGTTGTGGGTGCAGCGGGCCACATAGGCGTGGAATTCCTTGTCGGCCGGGCCGTGGTCCTCGCCGGAACGGATCTTGTGCTCCACCTGCTCACACAGCTGGCGCAGGGTGTCCTTTTCGTTTTCCTCAATGCGCTGGGCGGCCAGCTGAGCCACCCACGGCTCCAGCTGCAGGCGCAGCTCCATCAGGTCCACCGCCAGCGTGATCTTATCCTTTACATAGGCAAAGCCCAGCGGGTCCTCGATCTGACCCGGCTTTTCCACCACAAAGGTGCCCTTGCCCCGGCGGATCTCCAGACAGTTGCGTGCCACCAGCAGCTTGACCGCTTCGCGAATGGTGCCGCGCCCCACGTTCAGGCGGGCAGCCAGCTCAAACTCGTTGGGCAGCTTCTCACCTGCATTGATGTTCTGGTCGATGATGACCTGATTGATCTGATCCGCCACCTGCTCTGCAAGGGAGGAGGTGCGGTTGTCCTGAATGTTGCTGAATACGCTATGCTCCTGTGCCATCGTATCTGTACTCCGTTCTGCTCCGCTTGCTTACAGCTTCTATAAGGAAGCCGTATGTCTTTTGTAGACGTCATGACGTCGGACGTCGTTCCTTTACTTTATTATAGACGCATTTTGTTTGATATGCAAGTAGATTTTCCTGGTTTTTGTTGATATATCACCGACATGCGTTTTTTCTTTTGTTTGATTGCACAAATTCCATCCGGATTTTTTAGCAGAATATTCACATTCTCCCTGCTCGGTCGGATGAACCGGATTGTTCTGTGCGGTTTCAGGCATGAAAAAACAGCAGGCCGCAGCCCCTTGACGCAGAGCCTGCAAAGGGGTATACTCCGTGTCAGTGAAATATTCGGCTATGACGAGAACAAGTACCCGGGTGGAGTGCTTCAGAGAGCTGCCGGTGGATGCAAGGCAGTGCATGAACCCCGTGGGAAGATCCTCTCCGAGCTTTCGGGCTGAAACAGCGGCTGCTGTGTGTAGGCCTGGACGGCAGGCTTCCGTTATCAGAAGCCGCGCATTGTTGGATGCGCACTGAGGGGTCGGCCCGGTTCTGGGTCGGCAAGTAAGAGTGGTACCGCAGAGGATGTACACGCCTTTGTCTCTTAGGATGGGAGACAAAGGCGTTTTTTATTGCGGCACCGGGCCATTCCGGATGTTTCATGCAAGAACAGCCTGTAAAACAGAAAGGACGAAACAACATGAAAACTCTGGAAAAAGTAAGCGACTTTGTGGGCAAGTACATGGCCGCCATCGTCATCGTGGTGGCAGCCGGTGCCCTGTTCTTCCCCGGCCCCTTCAGCGTGGTCAAAACCAGCTGGGTGAACACCCTGCTGGGCATCGTGATGTTCGGCATGGGCCTGACGCTGAAGCCCAATGACTTCAAGGTGGTGTTCAGCCGCCCGAAGGACGTCATCGTAGGCTGCGTGGCACAGTTCACCCTCATGCCCTTCCTGGCATGGGTGCTGACCATGGTGTTCCACCTGCCCACCGAGCTGGCCATCGGCGTCATTCTGGTGGGCACCTGCCCCGGCGGCACCTCTTCCAACGTGATGACCTACCTGTCCAAGGGCGATGTTGCTCTGTCCGTCGGCATGACCGCCGTTTCCACCGTGCTGGCTCCTGTGCTCACCCCGCTGCTCACCCTGCTGTACGCCGGTCAGCGCGTGGATGTGAACCCCGTGAACATGTTCCTCTCCATCGTCAAGGTGGTGCTGGTTCCCATCGCACTGGGCTTTGTGGTCAACCACTTCTTCCATGAGTTCACCCAGCAGGCCGTGCGTGTGCTGCCGCTGGTGTCCACCACCGCCATCGTGCTGATCATCTGCGCCGTGGTCTCCGCCAACAGTGCCAAGATCATGACCAGCGGCCTGCTGATCCTGGTCGTGGTCGTCCTGCACAACCTGCTGGGCTACCTGACCGGCTACGCCGTGGGCAAGGCCCTGAAGCTGGATTCCACCAAGTGCCGCGCCATCTCCATCGAGGTCGGTATGCAGAACTCCGGCCTGGCCACCAGCCTGGCTGCCGCCCACTTTGCCCAGTACCCGCTGGCCACCATCCCGGGTGCCGTGTTCTCGGTGTGGCACAACATCTCCGGTGCCGTGCTGGCAAACTTCTATGCCCGCACTGCCGATAAGCAGTAAGCCAACAGCGGTTTTATTCCAAAAGGAGCGGCTGTATGCGGAAAGTTCCGTGTACAGCCGCTCCTTTTTATGGTTTTGCAAAGCAAAAGACCAGAGCCCAGCCGTAAATGGCCTTCTGGCTCTGGTCTTTTGTCGGGGCTTTTCTATCAGCTTCTGTTGTGGGTCAATGCCTTTTCAGCAAGCTGTCTTACTTCTTGTAAACGTAGACAGTGGCAACGCCATTGACCACAGCACCGTTCACCAGGCCCTCAGTGGTGGGCATGTGAGCAGCATCGCAGATGGCCAGGGTGCTGTTTGCAGGCAGCAGGTTTGCGGTATCGATCTTGGTGGTGCCAGCATCAACGGACACCTTCAGTTTTGCGCCGTACTTCTCGCTGGCCTCAGTAGACGGCAGATCGGATACCTCACCGAAATCGACCAGCTTATACTCGACATTCACTTCGTCCTTGGGAGACTGCTTCTTGACCATGTTGATGGTAACGATGCCCTTATCATCAATTTTCCCGTCCTCGGTGCTGATGAAGTCGTAGCCCTCAGCAGCTGCAGGCTTGTTTGCCAAGATGGTGGCAAAGCTCACGGTAGTTGCCAGAGCAGGAACCTGGATGACGACATCGCCAAAGACCATACCAGCACTGGTGCTGAGATACTTCAGCTTCACATCACGCTTTGCGCCGGTATCAGGGGTCTCCTTGTCAGAGCAGCCCGCCAGAACACCAGCAGCAGCCACGGCCAGAGCCGCAACGCCTGCACCCTTCAGAAAGCTACGACGAGAGATGTTAGACATAAAAATCAACCTCACAATCTTTTTTGCAGCCCCAAACTGTATCATAGGGCCGCTTACCACCTATATAATACCCCCCCCGGTAACTGTTTGTCAAGGGATTTTGCAAACTTCCCCGGGCAGTCCTGCGCCTTTTTTGTGCTGCCCCCTAGGGGGCCTTCCGGGCACCTTGTTTTCGCAGAATAAGCCCCCTCTACCGCAAAAAGTGCGGCTTTTCCAAAATTCAAAAAAGGGCCGCTGCACCTCAACTGGTGCAGCGGCCCTTTACAGGTCTGATTCTTTACTGC
>ENA-OZLH01001733-OZLH01001733.1-human-gut-metagenome-genome-assembly--contig:-NODE-1733-length-10108-cov-11.605789_pt1 | contig 10108 bp, 12 predicted proteins | sample MGYA00244832_ERZ653776 | MGnify/ENA primary metagenome ERZ653776 (study PRJEB26926, sample SAMN06165218) | human gut metagenome | biome: ENVO:00009003; feature: ENVO:2100002; material: ENVO:00002003...
GAGATGTGTATAAGAGACAGGGGCATATATGATGGATTCAATAATTTTAGTACCAATCAATGATGAACACGTCAAAGGTAAAAAAAACTTTCACATATGGCAGCAAGAGGAGGAGGGCGTCGAAACGTTCCGCGTGCCAAATTCTGCAGAAATAGATGCGTGTGTTGCTTTTTGGTTGGCTGGTGTTGGTATAGTAGCGATGGGAACGGTGATCAGCCCCGTTTTTCAACAAGGTGATGTTGAAGACCGTAATTTTAACCGCGATGTTGCGGCCATACGTTTCAAGCGAATTTTCTGGAGGACCCCGATCTATACTAGTGAGCTTGCAAAGGCAGTGCGGCCGGTGCCGTGCTATATTTCCAAAGAACTCCTGAGTGGTGTCCTGTAAAAAAAATATCATATTTACAAACCCACCAAACCAATTGGTTTGGTGGGTGTTTTTTTATATGACAAAAAAGAATTTGATTATTTTTATCCCATCTATATTGTTTTCAAAAGGTCAATTAAATAATAGGCAAATTGTTATCCTTATACAAAACGAACTATTTCCCTATCGATGTGTTTTGGTGAGAGTGCATAAACGGCTGATTACCCGGAAATATTCGTTTCCGTTCTACTAACCAAAGCATGAGAAAGGGGGATAACCCTGTTTTGTACAAGGTCACGAAAAATTAAAAGTATCTTGTGAGAAATTGAGGGACTTTATATAATGGCCTTGCTCGAGCGAAAAATAGGTTAAGAAGATGAAAATATGGAAGGAGAACAACAATGGAAGACAGTTTAAGATTTTTAACATCACGAGGGGAAATCATGGAGATTTGTCGACCGGATATTACTTTAACTCATCGGGAGGTCATGCAGTTCAATGGGAAGGAGGTTACGATTTATTTTAAGAATGTTGGAATGGGAGAGGATACGAATACCATACTGATAGATGACTTTGAAATAGGCAATCTGACACCATGCAGAGCGAAGGAGATGATGGCGAAGCTTCTGCAGCATAGTGGAGTCGATCTTTCGGATATTAAATTCATTGAAAGCAGCGATGAGATTGCGGAGGGTGAGGAGTACATACTTGAGAATGCCCGACGTTATACGGTGAGACTATAAGATTAAAATAAAACAGTAGAAAGGGGTAAACTTATGCCACTACAGCTTAAAGCGAAAACACCAAAGGATGGTATTTCAGGTAAAAATTGTGGAGATGCGAAGATTTTATTATCAGATGGGGTATTGTATCCAATTAAGATGAGTTACACATGCACCGGGTACCGTTTTACGAAGACGATTAACAAAAGGGAAATCAGCTTTATTAAGAAGGTACAGTTAGGGGAACAGACGAATACTGTGTTGCTACGGAATGAGTTTAATCCGAGATTTTTCAATGACAACTTTTTTGTTACTGTTGGGGAATTAGAAAAATCATATCCGAATGGACTCGAATACGGGAATCTGACACCTGAACGTATTAAGGAAGTACTTAAAGAAATCCTGACGAATCGTTATCTGGATCTGTCGGAAGTCAGACTGATCAGGGATGAATCAGAGATTATAACCGGTGATGAATACATTCTGGTTGGTACATGGAATCATTTTATTAAAGAAGCTCGTTAAGATGAAGAAGCAGATAATGACGATAGAACAGATACAGGTCAAATTAAAATCGCATGAGTATGACTTCCTGCGAACGGATAAAAGATTGGGTAACAATATTATTATCTTAGTACTTGGCGGCAGTTATGCATACGGGATGGCCGGAACATTATTTGTACTTATCTGATATTGGAAAAGAATTGTTGGATAAGAGGCAGATGTTTCTTTCCGGAATCTGTATTCATACCTTTGGAGGCTATGCCGGTTCTCAAATTAGGCGTATGGAGAAAAAGGCAGCCGGATTAGTTGGGCGTGATGATTTGGGGAAGCACATGGCACACCTCATTCGATTATATTTGATGTGCATTGATATTCTCGAAAAGGAAGAAGTAATAACATACCTCATATTGAGGTGGATCTGAAAGAATTGTAAAGGAGGATAAGAAGGAATGAAAAAGTATATAGACATACAAAGATTGCGGGAAACAGATGAAGTAATAGATGACAATTTGACACTGCCTAAAAATACAGATGCATTTCAGGTCGGAGATATTATCAGCATTACAGAGAAGATTGACGGTTCCAATACCAGCATTCGCTATGATGAAGAGCAGGGAATCCTTAGATGTTTCAGTCGGAATAATGAACTGAAAGAAGATGATTCGCTCAGAGGTTTTCGGGAATATGTGCAACGGATGGACAAGACTCCGTTTGCCAAGTATCCACATTATATATTCTTCGGTGAGTGGCTGGTGAAGCATACTATAATCTATGAACGTGATAATTATGAGAAGTGGTATTTATTTAGTATATTTGATGGAGATACGAATCAGTGGATGCCGCAGGAGTTTGTGAAGGAGGTTGCTGATGAATACAACATCTCGTATGTTCATGAACTTTATTATGGAACGTTTATAAGTTGGGACCATTGTAAACAGTTTATGGATAGTCCTTCTTACGGTAAACAACAGGAGGGCATTGTGATAAAAAATCAGACAGCGTTGCAGGAGGGACGTGAACCGCATGTTTTGAAGTATGTGAATCCCAAGTTTCAGGAAATAAAGGTAGAGAATCGTAAAAAGCGGGCAGAAGATCCGGAGAGAGTTGAGGAGAGAAAACAGGCAGAGGAATATATGCGGATGATCGTTACAGAAGGACGTGTGATGAAGGTATACAACAAGCTCGTAGATGAAGGAATATTACCGGAAAAACCGGAAAAAAGGAATATGGTGGATTTATATAAATACCTGCCAAAGCGAGTGTATGATGACTGCGTCAAGGAGGAACCGGAGATTCTCTATAAGGCAGGAAAGTATGCAGGAAAGTGTTGTACAAAGCTTGCCGTAGAGGTCATCAAAAAGAAAATGGAACAATAAATGCTCATTATACTACAGGTAGAATGACGAATCGTTACAATTATGTTAGCTTAAAGGAGGTGAAGCTGAATGAATTCTGAAAATGAAAAAATAGTGACATTGCCTGCCATTGACATGGTTGCAACCGGAAGGAATATAACCAAGTTAAGAGAAAATAAGAACTTGACGGTGAAAGAGCTGCAGAAGATATTCGGCTTTACGACTCCTCAGGCGATATATAAGTGGCAGCGTGGTCAGGCAATGCCCACGGTTGATAATCTGGTTGTGCTGGCACAGGTTTTTGATGTTGCGATCGATGAGATTATAGTTATATTAGGAAACGAGGAGATGAAATAAGAAGCATGAACCGTATATTTGTTACCGGAGATATCCATAGAGATCACGATATTGCAAAATTGAACAGAAAGAATTTTAAAATCCAATCAAAGCTTACAAAGGATGATTTCCTTATTGTTGTTGGTGATTTTGGGGTCTGTTGGTATGGTGGCAGCGATGTAGAACATACCAATATCGGGTATGTGGTTCCGCAGAGACATCAAAAGGAAGTGGGAAAAGATGATTACTTTCTGAACTGGTATGAAAACCGAAATTACACTACCTTATTCATAGATGGAAATCATGAAAATCATAAGCTGCTAAATACATTTCCGGTAGAAGAATGGCATGGTGGACTGGTACATCGTATACGTCCATCTGTGATTCATCTGATGCGGGGACAGATTTATACCATCGGAGATCGAACCTTCTTTACAATGGGAGGTGCTCAGTCTGTTGACCGGGCATGGCGGATAGAGAACTGCTCATGGTGGGAGGAAGAGATGCCAAGTGAAGAGGAATATAAAATTGCCCTGACGAATCTGGATAAATACAACTGGAAGGTAGATTATGTGCTAACGCATTGTTGTGGAAGTAACCTGTTATGTAGGCTTGTGACACATCATTGTAATCGGGATCCACTTACCGATTTTCTCAAAGACCTGGATAACCGCCTTGATTATCGTATGTGGTATTTTGGTCATCATCATACCGACAGAATGGTTGATGCGAAGCATCAGGCACTATACCTTGATGTATTGGAAATTACCGAATAGAACAGAACATTGCATTCCGTATCAATAATAACCGGAATGAGTAAAGGGCGATGAATATTTAATATTTAAGGGAGTGATCAATATGCTAAATATATGGTTTGATGGATTTGGTCATAACTGTATAACTAGTCCGCCTGTATATTTTAATCTTAATAAAAGTAAAGATTGGTTTAACAATGATTATGTACGAAAGATAATAAAAGACATTGATGGTGTAACTGCGGTTAAAGATGAATATATGGAAGAACCTATTTTTGGAGCAATGTCGCCTGAGAGGTTATCATCTGGTTGTAAAGCTTTAATATTACTGTATACAGTCCCGGATATAAATATTTATGCTTCTAGAATGGGTGATAATTGTGCAAAGTATATAATAGATATTTCAAAAGAAAAAGATATAACTATTACATTACATCATGCAATGTTATTTCCATATGATTTCGAAGCTAAGATATTAGATAATGGGGTAAATACACATTCAGTGAAAGAGTATCTTCATGAGTACTTAGATTGGAAATATGGGAAGATATAAGCTTATATAGCGTATGATTTTTAGCTCGAATACCCTGTCAAAATGGTATATTATTCAATGCCGTACTTTTTAAAAGATACGACAGGAAATATGGTATCGACACTGAAATTGAAACCGGATGCGACAACGGAATGCAAGATAGAATATATAGTGGCTGATAGCGTACCAGTTGATGCCAGTTTCCGGTTGTTTGATGTCAGCTGCTTGTATAGACTCTCCTCGCCCTGTATAGTAGAAAATATTCTAATATGAAAAGGGGAAGAGAGAATGGAAGAAAATGTAAAAGAAACAGCTGTAGATACTACGGGTGAAGAACTGACGGAAAAGAAAGGCAAAAAGAAATCCAAGGACGAAATTATTGAAATTATCGTAGCTATTTTTCTGGGTATTACAGCTCTGACATCCGCATGGGCGTCCTGGATAGGATCCCTGCATGGTGGTAATCAGGCAACGAATTACACCACCAGTAATAACCTTGCAGCAGAGGGCAATTCCATGTTTAATGAAGCCTCACAGAACCTGATGCAGGATATGATGCTCTGGAATGAGATCAGCAGTACACGGATCGATTATAGCTTTGCGGAAGAGAAGGGTGATCAGGATGCTATGGATAAGGCAGACTGGAAGCTGGATCAGTTACTGGCGGATAATTGTTCGGATGCTTTGTATGATGCGATTGAGTGGGCAGATGCACAGGAAGAATATGCATCACCATTTGATATGGATGGATTTGTAGACAGCTATTTTGAGGATGCATATGCAATGCTGGATGAGTCCTCAGAGCTGTTGGAACAGGGAAAGCAGGATAATGCACATGGAGATGCATATGGTCTGGTTGCGGTGATTTACTCAATTGTACTGTTCATGCTTGGTATTGTCGGAATCTTTAAACAGATTCCGAATCGGATGATCATCATGATCGTAGCATTGGTAGCATTTTTGATCGCAACGATTTATATGCTGACAATTCCACTTCCGACAGGATTTAATATCTTCAGTTACTTTGGTGGCGGAATCATAGGCTAATGAGACCGGAAAAGGGGAATTGTAGGATTATTATGAGATATTCGAGTAATAAGGATTATAACAATCTCCGGCAGATGGATTGGAAGAAGGTCTGGAAGAATGGTTGCAGGAAATTTGTGGCAATCTGTATGATGGTACTTCTGGTATGCAATCTGTCCGGATGTCTGGAGGACTACGAGGAAGAGGATACAACAGATGGCACAGGTCGTCCGGGCTCAGAGGATACATCCGGAAATGCGTCAGGCAGAAGCAGTATTTCCATGGAGCTTGGGGAAGACGGAGCATTGCAGATCACAAGACCGTCCAGGGAAGTGACAACACCGATGGGCGAGGATGGTACCTGGACGATCTTCGTATATATGTGCGGAACCGATCTGGAGAGTGAGAGTGGTCTGGCGACTATGGATATTCAGGAGATGGTGTCGGCTTCGACCGGAGATCAGGTACAGTTTGTGGTGCAGACCGGAGGGACCAATGGCTGGGAAGACGGGCAGATTGATTCAGATAGCTTTGAACGGTATTGTATCTCTGACGGTGAGATGGTGCTGGAGGATCAGCAGAGTCTTGGAAACATGGGTGACAGTGCCAGCCTTGCGGATTTTCTGCGATGGGGCATTGCCGATCATCCGGCGGCACACATGGGACTGATCTTCTGGAATCATGGAGGCGGAAGCATTTCCGGCGTCTGCTTTGATGAGAGAAATGATTCTGATAGCCTGAGCTTACGGGAAATCGATGCAGCATTACTCAGTGTGTATGATAGCATGACGGATAATTTTGAGTTTGTCGGATTTGATGCCTGTCTGATGGGAACGATTGAATGCGCTAATATTCTGGCGTCCTATGCAGATTATATGTATGGATCGGAAGAACTGGAGCCCGGATACGGATGGGACTATAAGTCGATCGGTGATTACCTGGGTGAGAATCCGACGGCGGATGGTGCAGATCTGGGAACGGTAGTGGCAGATAGCTTTTATGAGGCCTGTGATGAGATTGGCGAAGGAAGCACTGCAACGTTTTCGATATCAGATCTTTCGCAGGTGGATGCATTACTGACGGACTTCCATGCATATGCGGCGAATCTGTATGCGGCATCTGAAGAAGACGGCATCTTTACGGATATTGTCCGGAATGCAGTTGCAGCAGATAATTACGGAGGAAACAATAAGGCGGAAGGATATACCAATATGGTAGATCTGGCGGGTGTTGTCAACGCGGGCGCAGACTACGCAGCAGGTGCAGATACGGTATTGGAAGCTATCCGGAATGTTGTTATTTATTCTCGAAACGGTTCGGATCATGAGGATGCATGCGGACTGGCTACCTATTATCCGTTACAGATCCAGGGGTCTACCGAGCTTAGTACCTTTGGTGAGATAGCGGTCAGCCCATATTATCTGTCATTTGTAGACCGGGTAGCTTACGGTGCGGCGAATGCGGGTGATGTATCAAGCTATGATAATGAAGAGATAACCGGTTTCTGGGGATTGTTTGATTACCTGTTAAATGATGATACCGGTGACTATTATGATGCGGAGTCAGACTCTGATTATTGGGATTACTACGATTCCTATGAACAGACCGGGGAGAGCGCTTTGATCACATTTGATCAGGCTCCTGCCATAGATGAAGATGGAACTTACGGATTTGTGCTGACGCAGGATGCGTTGACTAATACAGCCGGCGTACAGGCCAGTGTTTATATGCTGTCTGAGGATGGAAATGACCTGATCGAGCTTGGACTCAGCACCTATCTGAATATGGACTGGACAACCGGAGCATTTTCCGATAATTTTGACGGTTCATGGTTCTCATTGCCGGATGGACAGAATCTGGAGGTATATATTGTGACAGAGGGCGAAGGGTATGATGTATATACATCACCGGTTCTGTTAAACGGTGTGGCAACCAATCTCCGAATCACACATGATTATGAGAATGGAGTAGTTACGATTGACGGTACCTGGGCCGGTGTAGATGAGAATGGTATGGCGGCGAAAGAAATCGTGAAGCTGCAGCCGGGAGATGAGATCATACCGACCTATTATGCGACGGCAGTGGACAGTGAGGAAGAGTATGAGTATCAGGGAAATCCATATCAGTATCAGGAGGGCGATGCAATCAGTTTTGAGGCACTCACCGATGGAGATTACTATTATGGATTCATGATTAATGATGCGTATGGTGATTATTACATTACAGATTATGTAGGCTTTAATGTAGAAGGTGACGAGGTATATTACTATACCGAGTAAGAAAACAGGAGACTGATCGGAAAACGCAGAATTAAATGGCAGAATAAATCGGAAACATAGAACAAATCAGAAAGAACAGGGCAGCTTAGATATGTAACACACAGGATACATGGAAAAGCTGTCCTTCTGTTTTAAAGACAACTGTTCCGTTATATTGTTTTACAATGTAGCGGACGGACTCTGTTCCGATGCCATATCCACTATGTTTGGTAGACAGAAACTGTCCATGTTCTTGGCGGAGCTCTTCTCGGTAGGGATTGGCAATAGTAATTACCATGGCATGTTCATTAGGCATAGCGATGGTTAATGTGATCAGCCGTTGCTCTGTTTCCGGCAGGGTCAGGCATCCGTCCATAGCATTCTCAAGCAGATTGCCGAGAAGGGCTGTGATATCGGCTGCGGAGACAGGCAGCCTGGCCGGGATGGTAATATGATATTCATATGGTATATGCTCGGATTGAAAGATGCCGGCATAGTGACTGAGCAGAGCGTTCAATGGGAGATTCTCACAGAAAACAAGGGGGCGTTCAAGTGGGGACGTCTTCTGATAATTCTGCAGATAACTCTGCAGCTCACTATAGCGCCCTTCTTCTGCAAGCAGGTAAAGCGTATTCATATGCTGACGAAGATCATGCCGGATCCGCCGGGTCTCCTCCATACGCTCCTGCAGATTCTCATACTGCAAGGTCTGTAAGTTTAACTGATGATTTAATTCTACCAGCTGCAGATTATGCTGGGACTGCCGGATCATGCGGACAATAATATAATAAAAAAGAATGGAACCTAGATTTACCAGAAGAGTAAACAGAGTATTCATAGGCTTTAATGCCCATTCCAGTGAGGTTAATGGAGTGAAATATAGATTATAATACCAAAACAGATAAAACACGGTTGGAATCAGCCATAGATAACGCCAGATGTGCTCCTGAGTATGAAGGGTAACTGCTTTTTTCAGGCAATTCTTAAAAAACAAAACCATAGCCGGAAGGACAAAGATCAGTATAAGGCAGGAGGTCAGCGAGAAAGTCCAACAATTCTGCAGTATGGCATTTGCCGGAAACAGGAATCCTTCCAGACATTTTCCTGCGACAACGACGAGATTTGCAATATTGGAAACCATCAGGAGTACAAACAACAATTTTCCGGGCTTCTCGCGGATAGCTAGAAAATAGAACAGGGCATAACTTCCGGTACTGATCAGCGAGAGTACCGATGCACCTGGCCCCAGATGAAAGGTATTCATGAGGGTGAGTCCCAGCTGCAGGATCGTAAGCAATATGATCAGCAGAATGGTAGCCGGCTTGGAAAAACGCCGATAATCCCAGAACGGATATAATGCGAGGAGCAGATAAGGCAGATAATTAATAAGTGCATATAAAATAATCTCAAACAAACGAAACGGTGTAACCATAAGTTAATTCCTCTCACGGGTAGTAGTGATTAAAAAGTCTGAATAGGCGGCCTGAATAGCAGGATAACGCCTGCGGCTGATCGGGACACAGATATTGTCCGGAAGCAGGAATGCATCCGGCGTTAATGCCTGTACATGTTCCATATTAACGATCATTCCTTTGTTGCAGGAAATGAAATAAACGAATGGCTGCAATAATTCTGAGAACTCGGTATGACTGGTACGGATCCGAATCTCACGTTTGTCAGTCAGACATAATGTTTCATAATGCCCATGATAATAGGTATATAAGATGGAATGCACCGGTACGTATGACTGATCCGGAAGCAGAAGCAGGCGCTGTTGTTCCAGCTCCTGTAGATGGATCGTATTTAATACCTGCAGGAGCTGTTCTCTGGTATATGGTTTCAGAAAATAGTAATCTGCCCGTACAGAGTAGCTTTCTGCCGCAAAATCGTTGCTGGTCGTAATAAAAATGATTTTTGTAGCTGTATCCGATTCACGAATGCTCCGGGCTGTTTCGATTCCGTTCAGTCCTGTCATATAGATATCTAAAAAAATAATATCATATTGACCCGGGTGAAAGGTTTTCAGAAAATCATTTCCGTTCAGATAACAGTCCAGACATGCAACCTGAAAGCCGATTTCTGATAAACACCCCGGTAGAAGGGTGGTTAGGATATTACGATCTGAAATTGAATCATCTACAATGGCAACACGCATATCGTCCCTAAATCTCCATTTATCTTGTGGTAAAATAATTTATAAATCTATGAAAATAAAATACGCCTGTCTCTTATACACATCTCCGAGCCCACGAG
>ENA-OZLH01001735-OZLH01001735.1-human-gut-metagenome-genome-assembly--contig:-NODE-1735-length-10101-cov-4.144336_pt1 | contig 10101 bp, 4 predicted proteins | sample MGYA00244832_ERZ653776 | MGnify/ENA primary metagenome ERZ653776 (study PRJEB26926, sample SAMN06165218) | human gut metagenome | biome: ENVO:00009003; feature: ENVO:2100002; material: ENVO:00002003...
GCACAAAGTTGAGCCCGCCGCCCTTTTTCTTGATGCGGATGTTCTCACGCGGCGCGAAAGCATCATACGGCGTCCCGCCGCCCAGAAACCGGACGGGCAGCAGATACTGCGGCTGTGCGCCACGCTGCATGATGGCGTAGCGCCGGTCGATTTCCACATCCTGATCGGACTCGGTGGTCTTGTCCACCTTGTCGTCCTCGGTCAGGGGGCTGTAGGTGTACAGGAAGCCGTGGTCGGAGGTAATCAGGATATACGCGCCGCCCCACTCGTTGGCGATGATGCGCACCATGTTCTTCAGCTCTTCGATGGTTTCCGCACAGGCGCCGAAGACATCTTTCTCATCGTGACCAGCAGCATCAATGGTGTCGTGGTAGATGTACACGACATTCATGCCCTTGATGAGGCCTTGGCGCTCTGCACGTTTCATGCCGATAATATTTTTGTAGGACAGGGACACACTGTGGATGTCCGCGCCTTTCAGCAGCTTATCGCGGTTGCTCATTTCGGTGGACTGTCCGTCCGCCAGCACAGCCAGTCGGTCAACTTTGCCGGTTTTCAGTTCGACAGACAATTTCTTGTGCGGAAGCAGTGCTGCCATACCGTACTTCGTAACGGTGGGGAAAATGCCCTGCACACTGGTCAGGTTGACCTTGGCCTGCGTCTCGCGCTGCAGCTGCTCGGACAGGGACGCAGCAACCTCAAAGCGCATGGCATCAGAGATGATGACATAGACCTTGGCATCGGAAGAAGCTACCTTGGACCGATAGAACTCTGTTTGCTGCGGCACTTCCAGAATTCTGCCATACTCCCGCAGATTATCCGCACAGGCATCCGACCAGTTGGTGCCCAGCTGCCCCAGGAACCAGTTGATGTACAGCCCTTCCACCTGATCCTTGACCAAGCTGAAGCGGTCGGTTAACTCCATGTGATAGCTCTTGAGGCTGTCGGCATACCTCATATGGAACTGCCGATAATAGGTGTCCATGCGGTAGTATTCCTTTGTGTATTCTTGCCAAATCTTATGCGGCTCCACAGTATGGAAGCCGGAAGCGTGCCCTTTGAAGAACACCTGCATCAAGGCAACCTGCAAGATACCTTCGTAATAATTCATCACAGCGTCGTACCACACGCAAGTGCGGCGCTTTTCTACTGTTCGTGTTATCAAGTCTACGTCGATGCTATGATTGCCGATGTCGGTCATCAGCTTGACCAGAATCACCTCATTGACGCAGGGGAACATCTCGGTTTCCAGCAGATCGACTACCTGCAGCTTCATGAATCGCTGCGGCAGCTTCAGCTCGGATTCCACATACTCAGCGATTGAATAGAAGTCCTTGGAATTTGCACTGTGAATCCAGTCGGAAACAAAGTCAAAGCAATAGGCCTGATGCGGTGTAGAAATCAGCGATTCCAATCCAGAGAAAGCATCCTGCCGCATCGTGCGAGTGGCAGCAGTGAGGAGCAAGTGCTCCGCCAAATGACGCAAATTGGCATCATCATCCTTGTAACCCGTTCCCTGGTCAACCATACTCCAGAATGCGCTGGTTATATCGTAACTGACCAACTCCTGCCAGATGGCGTTGTTCTCCATATCCAGCCCAGCTTGCAGAACTTTCTTTATGATCTGATTTGGTCTTGCGTTCTTGAGACCCGCCAGTGCAGCCATGATTGCCATCTGCAGCTGCGCCGGTTTGGTAGGCATGGAGCCTTGAGCAGTAATCTTGTTCCTGCGTCCCTGAGCCTTGAAGAACTTCCGATACTGTTTGAAAGCTTTTCGCAGGGCAGGCGTCTCCGGTATCTGCATCTCATCCATCCAGATGGAGATTTGATCCGCACGGAATTCTTCGCTGTAAAGCTCCACGTCAAGCAGCCAGTCGTCTTCCTCTGTATCATAGGACAGAGGGCAATAGACCAGGTAATTGCTGGTTGGATCATCCACCGCTAAAAGCTTCTTGGCATAGAAGTTATTGAAGCCAGTCAGCTTTAGCACTTTGGCATTTAAAAGTGTGAGCCCATCGATCTGATCTTCGAACTCCCGGTCCTCGTCATACCAGATGACAATCCTGCGTTTGTAGAATTCCGGCAAGGGAGCCGCAAACTTGCGGTTTAGGTCTTGCATGATCTTATCTGCGTCCATGAGAATGCCTCCAGAGAATAGTATTTAATAATCAAGCCGCATGATAGATATCACGCTGAATCTTCAGGTAATCTGTAAAGTACAGAAGGTTACTGCAAGTATCATTATGCTGCGGCTTCTCAGGCTCGGCATATTCGTAATGATTCGCTCCTGCAAATTCTCTCGTAAAATACGAAAGAATGCCGAGCATGTTGTTTACCTGCTCTGCGCTAAACTCCATTTTGACAGTGCCATTTGAAACCGCTGCTCTCATATCATCAATAGCAGATATAAGATCGGAAACGGTGGACTCATTCAGCGTTCCTGTCTGCAAAGCATTGTAATAAATGTCGAGCAATGAGTTAAAATGCTCGATACGCTCTGGTGTTTTATCCAGTTCTGCCTGCTCCGATTTTTTGTTCTGGTACCAGCGGTAAACACCATAACCCGCGCCGGCCAAAACAGTGGCAACCGTGATAGCCGTACCAACGGGGTGTGCCTTTGCAAAATGACCGATAGTTCTGAACAACGAAGGTGCTTTCTTGGTGGTTGTAGTTACTGCTGTCTTTGCGATTGGCGTCTTCGTGACGGCTTTTGTGGTTGTCTGCACAACGGAAGAGACAGCCTGACTTGCTTCAATAGCATTCACTGCTTCAGGCAGGTGGCAGACAATACGGCCTGCTTGGTCGCGTACAACACCACCAAAGAGCTTATATGCTCCAGTGGCTAATCCTTCTACAATCTCCGGAGCGAGATCAAAGGTTATGTTGACGACTGCCATATTCGAACCTCCTCACTTTATCGTTGCCAGCACATCCGCGAACTTGGCATAATTCACCTTCACCCCATCATCCAGATCAATGGCAATCATCTGGTCGGCGAGGTGGTGGATTTTTTCCTCGTATTGCCGCAGCTCGTCCGCCTGGGCTTGCAGGGCGTTCAGGCGCTTGGTCAGCTTCACGCGCTCGGAGGTGGAGGCGTCATTGAGGCGCTGTTCCACGTCGGCGATGGCGGTGCGGTAGCGGCTTTGCATCTCGTGAACATAGTCCGTGCGGACGCGGGCGATGGTGTCCGGCTGGTAGCGGTGCATGTAAACCAGCGCCTTGAAGCCGTTCTTCTTGCCGCTGTCGAACAGCCAGTAAATGGGGCGCTTCTGGTAGACCTTCAGATGGTCTTTGTAGAAGTCGTTCAGGAAGTAATTACGGATAACCTCGCGGGGGGAGCCTTTGCCGCCCAGCGCGTCGGAAATGAACCGCAGGTTTTCTTCCAGCGTGTCCGCGCCGTAGACGGTCTTGAGCCAGTTGACGAACATGGTCACAATGTCGTCGGCGAAATACTCGTCATCGGTGATGGGCAGAATGCCGTCCTTGTCCGCGGGGTAAGCGACGTACTGGCTGGCGTCCCACGCGCCGCCGGCGAACGCCAAGCCGGGCTTGTCCAGCGAATAGCGCCCCACCATGCAGCCCACGGCGTAGGAAATCAGGCTGCGGATATCGCGGCCGAGGTCTGCCTTGCGCACGGTCACGTCCTTGTCGTCCACGTCTGGGGTCAGCTCGTCCTGCAAGCCGTAGATGTCGATGAAAATTCGGTTCAGCTCTTCCTCGTTGGCTTTGAGTTCCTCAAATCGCTTATTGCATTCGCCCTGCCATAACAGGTAGCACAACTCCAGCGGGCAGGATACGGGCATACGCCTGCCGTAGTAATATTGAATCGTCGCGCCGATTGATGTCGCGTCCCCCAGACAGCGGCTCCAGCGAATGATAGGATGCTCCTTGAAGTCCCAGGAGGTTTCGAAGGAGTCCCAATCTTGACGAGACAAGGTTATATTCGTAGTCACCAAAGCATTCACTGTTTCATGCATTTCATTGTTGATTACAACAGGAATAGTTTTAATATGACCTACTTCGTAATTTAGCGTTGGTGAGACATAATTGATAAAAGCTCCAGTTACTTTGCTATTCAGCAACGCAAGTATATAGTACAAAATATCATTTTCTGCAAACGCACAATATCCACCAGAACCAAATAACGCCCCTTCTTCTTGTAGTCTTACTGAGAATCCACCAGAGGTTAGTGCAGACCATGTCAGCCCAATCTTAAAGTAAAATTGTGTATTCTGAATCGTTCGTGATGAACAACGATATATGGAGATGGCATAGTCCTTTAACTCTTTTCCGTCATTTTCATAATTGATTACCCAATCAAGATTTCCATACCATCTACGGAAGTCGCCACCTTTGCTCATTGGAAACCATTTTTTTGTTGTATCACACCGTTGAACAAGACTTGCTTTTCCAGCATCAACTTCATGCCATAATTTAAGGAATCTATCATTGTCAGAAGTTGCCAAGCCGTGTCGCGGTTGAGCAATTTGATCCATATTAGGAAACTGATATGCAGCACGAGCAGTATCACTTGCCCAATACGCCACCGGCGCGCCGGGGATTTTGGAGAAGTTAGACTGGTCTGCCGCATACCGATTCTCACCCGCAAGGAACATATCCTCTTTCCCCTGCTGCGTGGTCGGTTCAATCAGGCGGCAATACTCGCCCTTATAGTCCGCAACATGGCTTTTGCGCATGACAAACGAGGTGGTCTGCACCACCTCACCGCCAATCTCTTCAAACGCTCTCGCACCCAGATGCGCCATATTAACAATATCAACGGTTAGCAGCTTTGTACGCAGCTTCTCAAAGCTGGACAGGAACATCCAACTATGCTGGGTAATCATTGCCTGAAAACCGTTGTTCACAGCCATCTGGCGGCAACGTTCCATAAACACCGCAAACAGGTCACTTTTACTATCAGAATAATTGCTTTTAACAAAATCCGACAGCTTTGCGCTCATGCCAGAACTGCCCATATACGGCGGATTCGTCACCACCGCATGGTACTTCTGCGCCAGCGCCTGCCCCTGCGCAATCATTAGCCGAAGCTGCGCCTGCGTGTCCTCCATCCCATCCTCATCAAAGGACACCTGCTGATCCGGCGTGATGTCCGCCACAAAGCGCGACAACAGCGCCCAGTCGTATACGCCGGGCTGCAAAATGGAGCCGTACTCCTTCGCGTCAATGAATTCGTCCAGCAGCGTGTTCATTTGATTGCGCGCGTTGTTCCGCTCAATGTCGCTCATGCCGCGCCCCAGATAATGCAGGTGGTCGCGGTGGATGCCGTTGCTTTCCTGGATGGCATAAACATGCGGCTGCACCTCGCGGGTGAAGAAGCGGCGGTCGTACTGCCGGGCTTTCATCATCACGGCAAAATATTCCAGCTGCGCGGCGCGGTCGTCGATGTCCAAGCCCCAAAGGTTGTTCTGCACAATGCTGGCAGCAGCTTCACGGGCGGTATAGCCGTAATCCTCGTAAATCCGCACAAGCACATCAAAAAGCACGCAGAGAATGTGTCCCGACCCGGCACAGGGGTCGATGGTCAGAATTTCCTCCGGCTTCAGCGCGGCGTACTGCTTGCGAATTTCCGCCAGCTGCGCTTGAACGTCCGGCTCTTGCTCCGCCTCATCAAGATAATATTTCCATTCGGATTTTAACTCGTTGTTGGGATGTCCCTCCAGCCACAGGCGACCAAGGCTGTTTTCTACCATATAATGGACAATCCAGTCCGGCGTGAACAGCTGCGTGGCGGCGGGAATGTGCTCTTTGCTGATTTTGATGTTCTTTTTCAGGTCAGCGAACACCTTGTCTTTCGGCTCGGTGTTGTAATACTGGTACAACCAGCCAATTATCTGCACCTGATCCTTCCAGTCGTCCTCCGGAATCAGCGTGACCATCTGCTCAATCACGCTGCCCTCGCGCAGCAGATAATCCGGCAGCAAAAGCTCGGTATAGTCCTCGATTTTCTGGAACATGCCGGGCAGAATGCCGTTCAGCGCGTTGCACTGCACAATCAGCAGGTACTTGAACAGCTCCTCCTCCTGATTGCTGTCCTTCAGCTGGTAGACTTTGGGCTTGTTGAGCCCGTCCAAATCCAGGTGAATCGCCTCGGAGAGAATCTGCGGGCGGAAGCGCCCTTCGTCATCCGTAAAAACGCGGATGTGCGTGGGCAAATACCCGTTGACCTCCATGAAACGCAGGGCGGCAAAGCGGTTGAACCATGTGTAGGCAACTTCTTCCATCACCTGCTCGTAGCCTTTTTCCTCGATGCGGCGAATCATCGCCTGCCGCTGCCGCTTCTCGGCGTCGGAAAGCAGATGCCCGTTCACGCTGTCGGCGTTCGGGTCGCCCAAATCGTCCTTGCTCACGCCGAACACGGCGGCGCGCTTGGTCACGCGGTCGATCAACTCCCGCCGCGCCCATATCGCGTATTTCTTGATTGCATTTTTGTCCATGATGCACCTCTTAGCTGAAGAAGTCGAATTCATCCACCGCAAACGCGATGTCAATCTGGAATTCCTCGCGGGACACGATCATCCCGTTTTCATCGGCGATGACGAGGAAGTATTGCTCCGTGTTGCTGTACTTCAGCTGCTTCAGATTGAAGCTGCAGCGGAACGTGCGCTCCTGTCCATTTTCATTCGCTTTATCTGCAATGATCTTCACTGTATCAGAGATCGCTTTTCCGCTGGCATCCCGGAAATACACCAGGTAGTTGCAGGCACTCCTGTTGTCGCTGACAGCCTCCTGCTGATAGAAGTTCAGGGCAAACAGCATGTTGCTGATCTTCCGGGTCGCGGAGATCAGGCTGACGGTTACAGGCTTCGTATCGTACTTCTCCCGGTTATGCCGATAGTCCTTACTCTCGCTGCGAAGGTAGCGATAGTCTATGACCGGCACCACCATTTCCTGTAGGCTTACACCACCGTGCACAAAATTGATGCCCGCGCCGCTCATTTTCAGGCGGATGTTCTCCCGAGGGGCAAAACCTGTATAGGACGTTTTGTCGTCCAGGAAGCGCACAGGCATCAGATATTCCGCTGCTGTGTCCTTCTGGGCGATAACATAGCGCCTGCCCATCTCGACGGTCTTGCCGCCAATATCAGAAGAAACCTTGCTGTCCTCCTGAAGCGCACTGTAGGTGTACAGGAAACCGTGATCCGCTGTTACCAGAATCCGGATGCCGCCAAATTCATTGACAATGATCCGGATCATGGTTTTAATCTCCTGGATCGCCTGCTCGCAAGCGGTGAAGACACTGGCATCGTCGGAATGGGACGCTTCATCGATCCGGTCATGGTAGATGTACACGACCTCCATGCCCTTGACCAGCGCGGCGCGATCCGCCCGCTTCATGTCGATGATGTCCTTATACTTGAGAGCGATGCTCTGCGGATTGGCTTTTATCAGAATGCCATCCCGATCACTAGCTTCGCTGGGCTGGCCATCTACCAGCACCTGCAGCTGGCCACCTGACTTCTGCTGCACAGAAAGCTCTTTGTGTGGGAGCAACGCGGCCATGCCGAATTTGGTGATCGTCGGGAAGACGCCTTGTCTGCTTTCCAGGTTCACTTTACTCTGGGTTTCCCGGCGCAGCTGATCCGCCAGCACAGCGGCCACCTCATAACGCATGGCGTCTGAGACGATCACGAATATGCGCGTATCTGCCGGTTTCACCTTTTCGGCATAGAAGTTAGTAAGCTGTGGCACTCCCGGGAATCCGCCCAGATCCTTCAGATCCGTATCGCTGGCGTTTGTCCAGCAGGCAGAAAGCTGAGCGAGGAACCAGTGATTATACAGTCCTTCCACCTTATCGGCGACTGCTTTGAAGCCATCATCCAGGCGCGGATTCATGACATGCAGCGCCTTCTGGAATTCCAGGTGGAAATTCCGGTAGTAGGTGTCCATTTGGTAGAATTCCTGGGTGTACTCCTTCCAGACCTCATTCGCACCAACCGTATGGAAGGCGGCAGTGTGATTCTGCCGGAAAGCCATCATGTTTGCTACCTGCTGGAGACCTTCATAGTAGCAGGAAGCGTAGTCATACCAGATCATGGCGCGGCGGCGTTCTACGATGCTGTTGATGGTCTGCACCTGGATGGTATCATTCGCAATCTCCGCCATCATACCGGAGAGAATGCACTCATTGATGCAGGGAAAGCATTCGGTGTTCAGCAGATCGCTGATCTCACACTTGGCAAAACGTCCGCCGAGGTGATACTCGTGCTCCAGTTCACGGGCAATCCGGTAGATCGTTCCATCCGTATCGCTGTGCAGCCAGTCCGTTACGAAATCGTAGCACCAGGTCTGATGCGGAATGGAGATATAGCGATCCAGCCCGGCTAGAAGCTCCGGACGCAGGGTGCGGGTAGTGGCAGTCAGCATGATATGGGCTACCATCTGCCGCAAATCCGGTTCAATCGCCTGATAGCCGGATGCCTGGGCTACCATCACCCAGAAAGGCTTCTCCGCGCCATAGGACACAAAGCTCTGATACACCGTGTTCTCTTCCAGATCCATACTGCCGGAAAGCACAGCGCGGATGACGCCGTTGGGGCTGGGCTGCTTCAATCCGGAAAGGGCAGACATCACAGCGGTATGCAGCTGCGCGGCGGTACTGATCCGACTGCTCATCGTGGCAACCTTGGCTCGGCGCTCTTTGGCGTTGAAGAACTTCCGGTAGCCCTTGACCTGCGTCCGCAGGATCGGGGTAGCGGGCAGGCCCATTTCATCCATCCAGATGGAATTGAGATCCGCTCGGAACTCCTCGCTGTACAGTTCGATGTTCAGCAGCCAGTTCTTTTCCGGCTTCTCATAGCTTGCAGGGCAGTAAACCAGATAATTGCTATGGGGATCATCCACTACCAGCTGTTTTTTGGCAGCATAACTGTTATGGCCATTGAGGATCAGTACCTTGGCCTTTTCCAATTCAACTTCTGCGATGCTGTCCTCGAATTCCTTGTCCTCGTCGTACCAGAAAATGATGCGGCGGTCATAGAACTCCGGAAGCGGCTGCGCGAACCTCCGGTTTAAATCCTGGATGATGGTGATCGTATCCATAGTACACCTCTTATGCAGTAACTTGATTAAGCTCTATAGCCAAAGCTTGCTCTGTCGATATCATGCATGAGATATCTTCCAACGAACCTAATTCTAACACCCAATGATCCTCCGGCCTGCCTTTCCTCTCCAAAAGGAACCTGTACTCTTGCTGGTATTCATAGTCTTTTGGTTTTTTAAAAGCAAGCGTCCACATGCCATATATCGACTGTATCAACATGTCCACATTATCTGCTTCATCATCATAGTAATCCACTCTGCCAAAATGAACTTCAAACCCAGCGTCTTTCGCCGCTTTCTTGACGCGATCTTCGAAGGCACCATAGTCCAGGATAACTAATGCCGTATCGCCAAACTCTCTGATTTTTGCCTTCTGCTCCTCTGAAAAGGTAAAATGGGTAGTGTTCTCTTTCATGCCAAAGAAGCAAAAGACATAATCATCTGAGTTTCTTGTTTTAATCAGAGCGTTGTTCACTGGAGTACGCTCATGTGTTCTGGCATCCTCAAAAACAGCATGCTGTAAAGGCATCATGCCTTCTCTTTCATCACCTACGATACGTATCCCGGAAGCGTCCTCATATTCACGAAAGACACTTAAGGAGCTGAAATACATATGACCATTACGCAAGGATTCAATTAGTTCCTTGCTCTGAAACTTAATCAAGGGGTATCCCTTAATGGGGCCGTGATACTTTCCAGCCATCTATGAAACCTCACTTTATCGGTGCCAGTACATCGGCAAATTTAGCATAGTTGACCTTCACACCGTCATCCAGATCAATCTTGATCATCTGATCGGCCAGGTGGTGGATTTTCTCTTCGTAGACGCGGGCTTCCTCTGCCTGTGCTTTCAGGGCGTTCAGGCGTTTGGTCATCTTCACGCGCTCACTGGTGAAGGCATTGGCTGACTGCCGCTCCAGCGTTTCGATGGCATTGCGGTATCGGGCCTGGGTTTCGTGGAGATAGTCCGTGCGGATGCGGGCGATGGTATCCGGCTGATAGCGGTGCATATAGATCAGAGCCTTGAAGCCGTTCTTC
>ENA-OZLH01001736-OZLH01001736.1-human-gut-metagenome-genome-assembly--contig:-NODE-1736-length-10095-cov-10.231375_pt1 | contig 10095 bp, 8 predicted proteins | sample MGYA00244832_ERZ653776 | MGnify/ENA primary metagenome ERZ653776 (study PRJEB26926, sample SAMN06165218) | human gut metagenome | biome: ENVO:00009003; feature: ENVO:2100002; material: ENVO:00002003...
GAGCCTTATCGTCGGCAGCGTCAGATGTGTATAAGAGACAGAAATAGGAGCAAGACATATAAATAAAACATATAAAATTAGTCAAAACTAACCAAAGGGATGGATTTTTGAAATCTAATCTGTTAAAATGCAGATGAATCATATTATGCCATGGCATGTGAAGCTACAGGGGCATATTAAGTATGTCGGAAAGGGTTAAAAGGTATAAATTATGTACTTAAATATTGCAAAGGGATTATTGATTCCGTTTTTAGGAACTTCGTTAGGAGCATTGTGTGTGTTGTTTATGAAAAGGGAAATGAATGATCAGGTTCGGAAGGCGCTGACAGGATTTGCTGCTGGTGTTATGGTGGCGGCCTCTGTCTGGAGTCTGATCATTCCGTCAATCAATCAGTCAGAAGCTATGGGAAAAATGGCATTTGTTCCAGCAGCAGTTGGATTCTGGCTAGGTATTTTGTTCCTGTTATTTCTGGATACAGTTACGCCACATCTGCATATGAATAGTGATGAACCGGAAGGACCTAAGAGTAATCTGAAGAATACAACCAAGCTGGTTTTGGCGGTGACCATTCACAATATTCCGGAAGGAATGGCTGTTGGTGTGGTTTATGCCGGATTGTTAGCCGAACAGTCAGAGATTACAATGCTTGGGGCATTGGCATTGTCACTTGGAATTGCAATTCAGAATTTCCCGGAAGGAGCGATTGTGTCTATGCCATTGCGAAGTCAGGGAATGAGCCGGAGAAAAGCGTGCTTATATGGGATAGCATCCGGAGCGGTAGAACCGGTTGCTGCATTGATCACAATCTTGTTGTCATCTATCTTGGTGCCGGTATTGCCATATTTCTTAAGCTTTGCAGCCGGAGCAATGTTATATGTTGTGGTTGAAGAGCTGATACCGGAAATGGCAGAAGGAAAGCATTCCAATATTGGAACACTGATGTTTGCAGCGGGGTTCTCAATTATGATGATTCTGGATGTGACACTTGGTTAATGGAAATAGCTTAAAATAACTCCGAATAACTCCGAATATGCAAAAATCGGTTGAAAATATAGAAAAGAACCGATACAATGATATTATGTATAGTTTTACATATTCGGAGTTATAGGTGAGGTGACGGAATGAAACGGAATTCAATGATGCAGCTATGGCTGTCACTGGTATTGTTGACAGTGATATTGGTCGTATCAGTACTGTTTTATATTGACAATCTGAATGAGAATTTTGAACGGGAGGTCTTTCGGACGCTGGAGGAGGTGTCTTCACAGGAGGCGATGGCGATTGAAACCGAGATTCAGCGGAAGCAGGATATGCTCTCGGATCTGTCGCATGTTATGGAAATCGATATAGATGCAGAACCGGATGCTATATTGAAAAGTGTACATACACAATTGCAGCCAATTGTAGAAGAGAATGGATTACGCGGTATGGGAGTCGCCCTGGAAGATGGGAGGGCATATTCAACCAGAGGCGAGATCATGGATATAAAGGATCAGGAATTTTATCAGAGGGCATGGAACGGAGAAAGTGTATTATCCGGAAGAATTACATTGAATCGGGTGGCGAAGGACTATGTGAATGTATATGCAACACCGATTCATGATGAGAAAACCGGTGAGGTGATCGGCGTTCTTTATGCAACGTATAATACGAGAAATTTCAGATCTACGATGGAGACTCCATCCTTTCACGGCGAAGGATACTCCTATATGGTAGATGCGAAGGGAGATACCGTAGTGGATTCTTCGCACGCAACTTCTTTCCAGAATATGGAAAATATTTTTACTTCTATTGAAGAAGCGGATGGAAAGAATGCAACGATGGCAAATGAACTGCGTCAGCTGATGGAACAACGAGAGGCAGGAAGGATTGTGTTCCGAAATAAAGTAGACAAGTATCTGTACTGCTATCCGTTATCTGTCAATAACTGGTATCTGTTGACGGTTGTTCCGGTGAGTGTGGTAGATACCCAGATGAATGTTGTGGTAAGGAATACGATCATTCTGGTCGTGGTGCTGGCGGGTATCTTTATTGCTATGATCCTGCTGCTTGTGAATCAGTACAGAAAGAAGCAGGCAGAGTTAAAGACCCTGGCATATGTAGATCCGGTAACCGGTGGTGATACGTTTGCAAAATTCCAGATGGACTATGAAGAGACAGTCAGTGGCTGCCCCAATGTGTCATTTGCGCTACTATCGTTGGACCTGAACCGGTTCAAGATGATCAACGATATGTACGGAAGTGAAGAAGGGGATCGGATCCTTCAGAACATGGATCGGATCTGGAAGGAAATTTTCCGGGAGCATGAGTATTGCGGACACAGAATGGCAGATCGTTTTGCAGTTCTTCTGACCTATCAGAGCAGGGAGGAACTGGAGCTCCGGATTCGGGATTATCGGAAGCTACTCCGCGAAACAACGAAGAATCGATATAATCTGAGCCTGAGAATCGGAGTTTATCTGCTGCAGGGAACGAAGGAGTCATTCTCAACAGCATATAGCCGCTCTATGATGGCATTTGCTGCAGCAAAGGATTCCGAGAAGCATTTTTACGCATTCTATAATGAAGAAATGGAAGAACAGCTTATTTGGGAAAAGCTGGTAGAGGATGATTTTGATACCGCATTGAAAAATAAGGAATTTGTGGTGTTCTATCAGGCCAAAATAAATTCAGAAACACAGCAGATCACAGGTGCAGAAGCACTGGTGCGCTGGATTCGTCCGGACGGAACAATTATTCCGCCGGGAAGATTTATACCGGTGTTGGAGAATAATGATTCTATTGTAGAGCTGGACCGTTATATGTTCCGTGAGGTATGTCTCCAGCAGAAGCAGTGGCTGGATGAGGGGAAGTCAATTGTTCCGGTATCTGTCAACCTTTCCAGAGTACAACTGGCTGATCGGAATCTGGTTGATTATTATCAGAGGATTCTGGATGAGACCGGATTACCGCCGGAATATATCGGACTGGAGTTTACAGAGAGTGCAATGTTTAATAATGAAGAGATTCTGAGAGATACGGTAGATCGTCTTCATGATATGGGAATGAAGGTTTTGATCGATGACTTTGGTGTGGGATATTCTTCCATGATGTCATTAAAGGTCATTCCGGTCGATATATTGAAGGTGGATAAGAGCTTTATTGACAGCATCGGAGATGAACGTGGTGATAAGATCGTCATCAGTATTATCGAGTTCGCAACTTCTCTTGGTATGAGTGTTACGGCTGAGGGTGTGGAGAACGATGAACAGTATCAGTTCCTGCAGGCGCATCGTTGTGATGATATTCAGGGATACTATTTCTCAAGACCGGTTCCGGCAGATGAATACGAGAAGCGGTTTCTGAACCGCCGGGCAATCGGATAAGGAACAGACTGAAAAGAGTGGAAAAATCTGTCCATACATGATATAACATTGTAAGACTGACAAAATTAGGAGGCTGTTATGGCACAGGAGTACCAAAAGGAAATTGAAAAACGAAGAACATTTGCGATTATATCACACCCGGATGCAGGTAAGACAACATTAACCGAGAAATTCCTGCTTTATGGTGGGGCAATCAATACAGCCGGTTCGGTAAAGGGAAAGGCAAATTCCAAATATGCGGTTTCTGACTGGATGGGCATTGAGAAGGAAAGAGGTATTTCAGTTACCTCGTCTGTATTACAGTTTAATTATGATGGATATTGTATTAATATTCTGGATACTCCGGGACATCAGGATTTCTCGGAGGACACTTATCGTACCCTGATGGCAGCGGATTCTGCAGTAATGGTAATCGATGCATCAAAGGGTGTTGAGGCGCAGACCATTAAGCTGTTTAAGGTATGTGTTATGCGTCATATTCCGATCTTTACATTCATTAACAAGATGGATTTGGAGGCAAGAGATTCTTTTGAGCTGTTAGATGATATTGAGACGGTACTGGGTATCAGGACCTGTCCGATCAACTGGCCGATCGGAGCCGGTAAGCGGTTCAAGGGCGTATATGACCGGGAAACGAAGCAGGTATCTATGTTCCGGGCAGTATCCGTAGGTGGTGCAAAGTCTGCTGCAGAGACCGATTATGACCTGAATGATCCTGCACTGAAGGAAGCTGTTGGCGATGAGTTATATCAGCAGTTGCTGGATGAAGTAGAACTGCTGGATGGAGCCAGTGATACCTTTGATCAGGAACTGGTAGATCAGGGAAAGCTGTCTCCGGTATTTTTCGGATCAGCACTTACGACTTTCGGTATCGAGACATTTCTGGAGCATTTCCTGAAGATGACGAAGTCACCGCTTCCGAGAATGTCAAATGAAGGTCTGATTGATCCAATCGAGTCACCGTTCTCCGGATTTATATTCAAGATTCAGGCAAATATGAATAAGGCACATCATGACCGGATCGCATTTATGCGGATCTGTTCCGGCAAGTTCGATGCAGGCAAGGATGTCTATCATGTGCAGAGCGGTCGAAAGCTGAAGCTGTCACAGCCACAGCAGATCATGGCACAGGATCGGAAAGTAATTGAGGAAGCATATGCGGGTGATGTAATTGGTATTTTTGATCCGGGTATTTTCTCAATCGGTGATACAATCTGTACGCCGGGAAAGAAGTTCGAATATGAGGGAATCCCGACCTTCGCACCGGAGCATTTCTGCCGACTGGTATCCCTGGATTCCATGAAACGGAAGCAGTTCATGAAGGGTGTTACCCAGATCGCACAGGAAGGTGCGATTCAGATATTTAAGGATTATTCTCTGGATATGTCAGAGATTATCGTCGGTGTTGTCGGTGTTCTGCAGTTCGATGTGCTGAAGTATCGTCTGGAGAATGAGTATAACTGTGAGGTGCGTCTGGAGCCACTGCCATATAATTATATCCGTTGGGTAAAGGACCCGGCTACAGATCTGAATAAATTAAAACGGATCAGTGACTGCAAGAAGGTAAAGGATATGAAGGATAATCCGTTGCTTCTGTTTGCCAATGAGTGGTCTATCCGAATCGTTCTGGAGAATAATGAAGGACTGGAGCTGGAGGATTTCAAGAAGAACTGATTTTACGTGAATATTACAGAATCGTAAGAAGTTTGTAAATTGTTATATATATAGAAATCAAGTATAATAAAGTAGCGGAGTACAATTACTTCCGGTTTGTAAGAAAGGGGAGTTGTGTATGCAGATAGGAACTGTGGTCATTATATGGCTGGCACTTGTATTATTGTTTGTTATTATAGAGATCATGACTCTGGGGCTGACCAGTATCTGGTTTGCGGCAGGAGCATTGGTATCGGCACTGGCAGCAATGTTCGGCGCACCGGTCTGGTTGCAGGTGATACTGTTTATTGTAGTATCGGCGGTTTTATTGGCATGTACCAGAAAGTTTGCAGTGAAACATCTGAATAACCGGTTGGAGAAGACGAATGCAGAGAGTCTGGTAGGAAAGCAGTCGATTGTGATTGAGACGATTGATAATGTGGCACCAAGTGGAAAAATCCGAATCGGTGATGTGGAATGGACTGCCAGAAGTGTAACAGACGGAATCGTGATTCCGAAGGATCAGAAGGTTGTAATCCGGGAGATTTCCGGTGTGAAATGTATGGTTGAGCCTGTTGACGGGACCTCGACAGAGACAGCAGCAGAGGAGACCAGATAATGTATGGAGTGATTGCCGGAAGGGCAGTTCTTTATAATGAATAAGAATGATGGAGGTATTTCAATGGGAATTATTGGAACAGCTGCAGCAGGAGCAGCATTAGCAAGCGGTATGATTGGATTTACGATTTTTATTGTTGTAATTCTGATTATCATTGCAGTATCCTGCATTAAGATCGTACCACAGGCATATGCGTATGTTGTAGAGCGACTGGGAACCTATCGTGGAACATGGTCCGTAGGTCTTCATTTTAAGGCACCGTTTATTGATAAGGTGGCAAAGCGTGTGACCTTAAAGGAGCAGGTAGTTGACTTCGCACCACAGCCGGTTATCACAAAGGATAATGTAACGATGCGGATCGATACGGTTGTATTCTTCCAGATTACAGATCCTAAGTTGTTCTGCTATGGTGTTGAGAATCCGATCATGGCAATCGAGAACCTGACAGCTACCACACTTCGTAACATCATCGGTGATCTGGAGTTAGACCAGACACTGACATCCAGAGAGACCATTAATACCAAGATGCGAGCAACCCTGGATGAGGCAACCGACCCATGGGGTATCAAGGTTAACCGTGTCGAGCTTAAGAATATTATTCCACCGGCAGCCATTCAGGATGCCATGGAGAAGCAGATGAAGGCAGAGCGTGAGCGTCGTGAGCAGATTCTGATCGCAGAAGGTGAGAAGAAGTCTGCAATCCTTCGTGCAGAAGGTCAGAAGGAGTCATTGATCCTTCAGGCAGAGGCTGATAAGCAGGCAGCAATCCTTCGTGCAGAGGCAAAGAAGGAGGCTACAATCCGTGAGGCAGAAGGTCAGGCACAGGCCATCGAAGCAGTGCAGAAGGCGAATGCAGCCGGACTTGCTTATTTGAACGAGGCAAATCCAAGCGATGCAGTTATTCAGATCAAGAGTCTGGAGGCTTTTGCAAAGGCAGCAGACGGTCAGGCAACAAAGATCATTATCCCTTCTGAGATTCAGGGATTGGCAGGTCTGGCAAAATCTGTAGTAGAAGTAGCAGCAGAGAAATAGAAAGAACATGACAGAGGCGTAGCAGCTTTCGGGTTGCTACGCTTTTTGTGTTATTTCGGTGCAACTGCCGGGATTATAGTTGAGTATGGAAAAACAGACTCTGACATGATAAAATATCTGTATATGACGAGAATGATGTTCAGGAGGCAGATTATGATTCAGAAGATAACATTAATTGGACTGGGGGCGATGGGGTCGTTCTTTGCACCGAGATTGCAGGCCTGCTATGGAGATGATTTCCGGGTGCTTGCAAACGGAGACCGGAAGAAACGACTAGAGACCGAGGGTATCTGGGTAAATGACAGACAGTATTTCTTTCCGATAATTGATTCTGAGAATCGGGAGCCATCGGATCTGATCATTATAGCAACAAAGGATACCGGACTTAATCAGGCATTGGAGGATATCCGAAATCAGGTGGGTGCACATACCATTATCATGGCGGTGCTGAATGGAGTAGAATCGGAGGAGAAGGCTGCCGCAATCTATGGATGGGAGCATGTGATCTATTCCCTGATGCGGATGTCAGTAGTGATGCAGGATCATAAGACACATTATGATCCGGAGGGAGGCAAGGTGCATTTCGGTGATAAAGAGGGGCATGGCAGTGGGGATAGCTTTGTACCATCCGAGCGGGTCGCAATGGTGGCCGAAGTGTTTAAAAAAGCAGGTATTCCATATCAGGTAGAAGAGGATGTATTATTCTCTATGTGGTGGAAATTCATGGCAAATGTAGGAGAGAACCTGACCTGTGCGTTGTTAAGTCTGCCGTTTGGTGCATTCCGTTACAGTGAGGATGCGAACTGGATCCGGCATGCAGCCATGGGAGAGGTCGCAGCGATTGCAAATGCGAAGGGAATCATGCTGGGTGAAAAGGAAATGAAGGCGCAGGACTATGTAATGACACATGTAGGACCGCATAATAAGCCGTCTACACTGCAGGATCTGGAGAACCACAGGAAAACAGAGATAGAAATGTTCTCCGGCATGGTATGCCGTATGGGTAAGGAATTAGGCATTCCGACTCCGGTAAATGAAGTGTTCTACCATGGTATCCGGGCATTGGAGAATAAATATTTGAAATATGATGAATGGAAACTGATTCAGGAGGATCTGCACTGATGAGCCAGGAGATAAGAACCGGGAAGAAAAGGAAAACCGGGGATGAAATGCATAAAAGTGAAGTGCACAGAAACGGAACCGCTACCGGCGGCTGCCCGTATGTAAAGAAGTGTGGCGGCTGCAATATGCTGGATGGAGATTATGTCGGTCATTTAAAGCTGAAACAGAAGCTGGTCGAGGGGTATTTGCGGGGAATCTGTAAGGTCATGCCGATTACCGGAATGCAGGATCCGTATCATTATCGGAATAAGGTGCATGCAGTCTATGCAAATACCAAACAGGGTGTTATTTCCGGTGTGTATCAGGAAGGGACACACCGGGTAGTGCCGGTGGAGGAGTGCCGGATCGAGGACCGGAAAGCGGATCAGATCATTCAGGATATTCGTGGACTGTTAAAATCATTCCGTATGAAGGCTTATGATGAGGATCGGGGCTTCGGGTTCCTGCGGCATGTGCTGATCCGTCGTGGATTCCATAGTGGAGAAATCATGGTTGTGCTGGTGACCGGCACACCGGTATTTCCATCCAAGAATCATTTCATAAAAGCATTACGGAAGCTGCATCCGGAGATTACAACGATTATTCAGAATATTAATGACCGGAAAACGAGTATGGTACTTGGAGAACGTGAGATTCTGCTATATGGAAAGGGTTATATCGAGGATCAGCTGTGCGGGAAGACATTTCGTATTTCGGCAAAGTCGTTTTATCAGGTAAATCCGGTGCAGACAGAGTTTCTGTACGGAAAGGCTGTGGAGCTGGCCGGCCTGACCGGAAAGGAACGGGTCATAGATGCGTATTGCGGAATCGGAACGATCGGACTCATTGCGAGTGACGGAGCAGCGGAGACACTGGGAATCGAACTGAATCCGGATGCTGTCCGGGATGCCATCCGCAATGCAAAGGTAAACGGTGTGAAAAACATCCGGTTCTATCAGGCAGATGCCGGAGCCTATATGGTTCAGATGGCAGAGCAGGGGGAGCATGCAGACGTGGTATTCATGGATCCTCCGCGGGCCGGTAGTGATGAGGCATTTCTGTCTTCTGTCGTGAAGCTGGCACCGGAACGGATCGTGTACATCTCCTGCAATCCGGAAACTCTGGCACGGGATCTGAAATATCTGGTGAAACAGGGGTATGTGGCCGGAGAGGCATGGCCGTATGATATGTTCCCGTGGACGGGGCATATAGAGACAATAGTTGCACTACATCGGACAGATCTGTAAGAATCCTTGATTTTAGGCACTTTGAGAGGTTTTTCAGGTTTGACCAGAGTGACCGAAAAACATACAAAAAGGCAATTTCTGATGGAGTAAATGTGTCTGTGGTATTGGACTGCGGCTTCGGAAACACATCAAAGGAAAAGTAATATTTTTATCATTCAACTAAATAACAGAAGCGTGAAAGACCGTTCATTTTCAAGAAAAATTGAAAGTGAGTGGTCTTTTTTTATACCTTTAAAACGGATTTTTATTAAGACGTTTTAAAGGGCTGATTCGATGTGTTCGAGAAAGGCGATATTATGGAGACGATCCGGAATGTAGATGTAAACAGATTGCATGATTTCAAAAATCATCCATTTAAAGTAGAGATGAATACAGAATTGTGCGAGCTTATGAGAAGTATTGAAAAAGAAGGAGTGCTTGTGCCACTTCTTGTAAGGACTAATCCATACGGTGATGGATATGAAGTTATATCAGGACATAGAAGGAAGGAGGCAGCAATTTGGGCAGGAGAGACGAAGGTTCCGGTTGTGATAAGAGAATTAGATGATGATCAGGCAGTTGTGGCAATGGTTGATTCTAATCTGCATAGAGAGAATCTCAAACCTAGCGAGAAAGCATTTGCGTATAAGATGAAGCTGGATGCAATGAAACATCAGGGAAAGCACCTTGACAGTGGGGCTTTGGCTCAAGTTGGACCAAAGTTTACAGATGGAAGTCAGCTAAATGAGAAGGGCAATAATACAAGTACAATAAATAGTAATGAATTACTTGCAAGACAGGTGGGAGAGAGTGTGGCACAGATAAAACGATATATAAGGCTTACAAAGCTTATCCCAAAGATACTTGATATGGTTGATGATGGGAAGATTGCATTCACGATTGCAGTAGAACTGTCTTATCTGTCGGAGAATGAGCAGTATGAGCTTCATGCAGTCATGGATTTAGAGCAGTGCACACCATCATTGTCGCAGGCAAACAGGATGAAACGTATAAGTCAGAGCGGAAAGCTGGATATGGATGCAATCTATTCCTGTCTCTTATACACATCTCCGAGCCCACGAGACTAGGCATGATCTC
>ENA-OZLH01001747-OZLH01001747.1-human-gut-metagenome-genome-assembly--contig:-NODE-1747-length-10053-cov-5.241048_pt1 | contig 10053 bp, 10 predicted proteins | sample MGYA00244832_ERZ653776 | MGnify/ENA primary metagenome ERZ653776 (study PRJEB26926, sample SAMN06165218) | human gut metagenome | biome: ENVO:00009003; feature: ENVO:2100002; material: ENVO:00002003...
GCTCGGAGATGTGTATAAGAGACAGCTCTTCATGGCCGATACATTGATGACAGCTCCCCGGTAGCCCGCATCCTCAAACAGGATGTTGCTGCCGTTGCCCAGCAGATAATATTTGACATTCGCTTCCTTCGCCAGTTTGATGGCGGCGCAGAGCTGCGCCTCATTTTCCGGCAGGATAAAGACATCTGCCGGGCCGCCGATGCGGAAAGTGCAGTGCGCGCTGAGCGGCTCATTTTCTTTGTATGCAATGCCCGCAGCGGACAAAGCCTGTTTCAATCGTTCCATTCGTTCTCCCTCTATCGGTAGAAAATCAGTCCATCGTGTCGTTCAGGCCCAGACGGATGAGCAGCTCCTTGGCGGCGTTGATGCGCAGTTCGGTCAGGCAGTCCAGAAAGTTGGTCTTCTGGTATTTTTTGAACTGTGCGGAAAGATACGCCGGGCTGATATGCAGGATCTCGCTCACGCTGTCCAGTGAGAGGTCGAACATGTAGTTATCCTCCATGTACTTGCGTACGTGGGCCATGACCAATGCGTTGCGGTCATTCTCCCCTGCTTCGGCGGCATCACCCTCCGGATCAGCTTCCTGCTCCACCGGAGCCAGCTCGGCAAGGCGGCGGCCCGCTTCGATCTGGCGCATGGCCTTGCGGATCGATGCCTCCACCTCGTCCGGATTCACCGGTTTGAGCAGGTAATCACAGGCACCCAGATGCATGGCCTCGTGGGCATACTGGAACAGGCTGTAAGCCGTGACAAAGATCACCTTGCACTCCGGGCGCTGTTCCAGCACCGCACGGGCCGCATCCAGACCGTTCATGCCGGGCATTTCAATATCCATCAGGATCAGGTCTGCGCCCCACAGCACCGCCGTATCCGCCGCCTTGCGGCCATTTTCGGCTGTCTCAATGGTGATCTCGTGCTCAAAGCGGCGGGCAACGATATCCGCCAGAGCTTCTCTTTCCAGTACTTCGTCATCCGCGATCAACAGGCGAATCATTCCTCAAACTCCTCCTCATTTTCCACCAATGGCAGGTACAGCACCACCGCCGTACCACGTCCCGGATGGGACCGTATCACAAGGCGGCTGTTCCGGTCCAGCAGACGCAGACGGGCCGCCACATTATAGATGCCAATATGTTCCCAGCGCTCACCGGGCTGACTGAGCGCCCCGCGCAGCTGCTGTAATTGTTCCGGCTGGATGCCCACGCCGTTATCCACTACACGGATGCACAACAGGTGTTTCTCCCGCAGCGGGTTGACCCGGATGCGCACCACACCGCCCTCCTCTTTGGGGCAGATGCCGTGCTTGAAGGCATTTTCCACGACAGGCTGCAAAATAAAGGACGGCACCATGGTCTCGGTTAGATCCAGCAAATCGGAAAAGCGCCACTCCATGCGCACACGCTCGCCAAAGCGGACGTGGTAGATGGAATAGTATTCATCCACAATGCGCACCTCGCGGGAAAGCGGCACCTGTTCATCGTTGCTCATCAGACTGTAGCGCAGCAGATGCGAAAGCGCCATGATGAGCGCCTGGGTACGGTAGGCCGTCTCGGTGCCGGCAGTCTGCTGGATCACGTTCAGGGTGTTGAACAGAAAGTGCGGGTCGATCTGGCTGCGCAGCTGCTGCAGCCTGCTGCGCTCCATGCGGTTCTGCAGTTCCAGTGCTTCGGTCTTCTGGCGGTGCAGCTCCCGCTCGATCTCGTTTTTCTCCTGTAAGGTCGTCATCTGCTGAGCCATGGAGTGCTTCATAATGTTGAAGGACTCCGCCAGCTGGGCGATCTCCGGCTGCTTGGGCAGCGGGATATCCGGGATATCGAATTTGCTCCGGCCAATGGCGCGGGATGCTGCGATCATCTGCTGCACCGGCGTGAGCAGCCGCATGACCATCAGGCCACTGACGCAGCCCAGAGCCACGCACAGGGCCACCACGACCGTCTGCAGCAAAACAATGCGCTCGTTCAGCGCCGAGATGACGGTGTAGGAACCCTGTGCGTCCAGAATGGCCGTTTCCAGCAATTGCAGGGTATACTGGCTCAGATAATCCCCGCAGGGCAGGATCTTTGCATAGTAAAGCTGCGAGGCTGCAGCATCATCCCCGCTGCGCAGGTCGCTCTGCAGCTCTTCCAGCAGGCCGGTATAGGTCTGGTAGACGGTATCCACCGCGCCGTACAGAACCCGCTGCTCATCACTGACATTCTCCAGTTCTTCCAGACTGGTGCCGATACGCCACAACCACGCATTGCAGGTCGAGGACGCAGACTGAAGCCGTTCCATGAGCTCGTCCGTTTCGCTGTTCTCCCAGCGGTAGTTTTCCAGCACGGAAATAGAGCTTTCCACACCGCCCTGAAAGCGGCTGATGGCATTGAAGCTGCCCATCTGCGCGTCCTGTACCGCCTGCACTGCTCTGGACTGGTAGCCATTGAGCGCGAGCTGCATGGCAAAGGCCGCAAAAAATGCTGCCAGACACAGGCCCATGCGCTGCTTGAGGGTAAAACGCCATTTGCGGTGCTGCAATGCCTGCCGCCTCCCTTTGTTCTATAATAGCTTATTCTACCACGCATTGGGCCGGATTGGCAAGGTTTGTGTGGGTTTCTCTTGCCTAAACCGCGCAATTGTGATACGATGCCTATAAATACAAATAGGAGGCGACTCTATGTCCCATACCATTTCCGTTTCCACCACCATGGACGGACCCGGCTTCCATGATTTTGCCGTGTTTGACGCATTCCATCACCGCAAAGCATGGCTGCGTCCCGCCATTTTTGCCGCCATTATGCTGGCTTTTGCCGCCGTCTGCCTTTCGCAGCTGGGCAAGCGCCCGGGCGCCGGGCTGCTGGCCGCTGTGTTGGCCATTGTGGGCATCGGCCTGCCGGCAAGCTACTTTTACTCCTTTTTTCACAGCGTATCCAAGCAGATCCGGCAGATGCACCTGCCGCGGGCCTTCTACCGCGTAGAGCTGGCCGACACCGGCATCGCCGTGTGGATGTACGGTCAGCAGGACAAGCCCGAACCCACCAACCGCCACGCATGGGATAATTTTTACTGTGCCTACCGCACAGACAACGCTGTGTACCTCTACGTGGAAAAAGAAAAGGCCTACTTACTGAATGACCGCATGGAAGCGGTATGGCAGTTTTTGACCGGCATCCTGCCAAAGGAAAAGCTGCATGACTGCCGAAAAGCATAAGATCTTGCATACATACAAGCAAAAAGAACTGCTGATGAAATGTCAGCAGTTCTTTTTTGTATATATAAATTTGTATACAAAAAACCCACGCTGCGGCAAAGCAAAGCGCAGCGCGGGTGCGAAGATATCTTAAATTATTGCGTCAGCAGATCAACGGGCCAGCGTATACTTGTGCAGAGTCTTGCGCACAGCGCCGGGGCCTGCAAACAGCTCCTTGGCCATGGACTCGATCTTCTCGCCCAGACCAACGGCATACAGATCCACACCGAACACGTCAACACGGCTGTACAGCTTCTTCAGGCAGCTGAAGTCCTGCTCGCCTTCCTTGACCTCCAGCGGAGCAACGATGGCCTGCAGTTCAGCCAGCAGCGGATCGGTGGAAGGCTCAAAGGCCTGACCATTGTCGTCGATGCCCTTCAGGTAGCGGGCATAGCCTGCCAGCACCAGCGGGATCAGCACGAGGTTGGACTTGTCCAGACCGCGCTCCTCGTAAGCCTTGATGGTCTCGCCGAAGCGGATCGCCAGCTTCTGGGAGGTATCGGTAGCGATACGCTGGGGAGCATCAGGCATGAAGGGGTTGGGCAGACGGCGGTTGATGACAGCGCCGATGAACTCGTAGGGGTTCAGCACGCCGGGATCGACCACAACAGGCATAGCCTCGATATAGCCGATCTTCTGGATAAAGGAGCGCAGATCCTCGTCTGCCATCTCAGCAGAGATGAGGTTGTAGCCCAGCATGCAACCATAGATGGACATGGCAGTGTGCAGGGGGTTCAGGCAGGTGCAGACCTTCATCTTCTCGATCTTGTCAACGGTCTCGCGGCTGCAGTACAGCACACCGCCCAGCTCCAGCGGAGGACGGCCATTGGTGTAGTGATCCTCGATGCACAGGTACTGGGTCTCCTCGGCGTTGACGAAGGGAGCGGTGAAGGTGTGCTTCTCGGTGACGATGGTGTAGTTGTCCTCAAAGCCGTCGTCAGCCAGCATCTGCTGCACCTTGGCATCCGGGCGCGGGGTGATCTTATCGATCATGCTCCAGGGGAAGGTGATCTTGGTCTCGTCCTGCACATAGGCCAGGAACTCGGCGGGTACCAGACCCTGCTCCACCCACTTTGCGGCGTAGGTGTGGACAGCATTCTTGACCTTATCGCCGTTGTGAGAGCAGTTATCCATGCTCTGAACGGTCAGGGGCAGCTTGCCGGCCTTGAAGCGCTCGTACAGCAGAGCAGTGACCTTGCCCATAGCCAGCACGGGGGTCAGGCCGCGCTCCAGATCAGCAGGAGCAACGCCGTAGCCCTTCTCGGTGATGGTGAAGGAGATCATCTGCAGGCTGGGGTTCTGGAAGATCTCCACCAGACGTGCCCAGTCGGCACCGAAGGAGTAATCAGCCTTCAGGCTCTCGGTAACGGAAGCGATGACCTTCTTCTCGATCTCGCCGGTGGACTTCAGGCAGACCAGCAGGCTCAGGTTATCGTAGGGCTGGTAAGCCTTGTCGATGATCTCGTAGTCAAAGCTCTCGGCCACGATGACGCCGCGGTCATACTTGCCGCTGTTCAGAGCCTCGTTGAGGATGGCAGCCGGGAAAGCGCGGAAGATGTTGCCGGCACCAAAGTGCACCCAGGTGGGTTCTGCATGGGTCTTGGCCTTGACAGCCTCGACATCAAACTTGGGCAGTTCGTAGCCTTTTTCCGCCCACTCAGCGGACAGATTGCCGTTCTTAATATCAGACAGCTTCATTGTAATCAGCCTTTCTTTTTCTCTTCATCCAGACGGTCCAGCAGATCCCAGACGCCCAGCATGTACTGGATGCCCAGGGCACGGTCATACTTGCCGTAGCCGGGGCGGCAGTTGCCGGGGCCCTCTTCCCACAGCTGACGGCCGTGGTCGGGGCGGATGTAGCCCTCAAAGCCGCAGTCATGGTAGGCGCGCAGGATCTCGATGATGCCGGTCTCGCCGCAGCAGTCGCGGTGAGCAGCCTCGGAGAAATCGCCGTTGGGGAAGTGGTGGATGTTGCGGATGTGAGCAAACGCGATGCGGTCGCAGTGCTTGCGCACGATCTCAGCCACGTTGTTGTTGGGGTTGGCGTTCAGGCTGCCGGAGCACAGGGTCAGGCAGTTGTACTCGTCGTCCACCATGCTCAGGAAGCGGTCGATGCTCTCAGCATCCACCAGCAGGCGGGGCAGGCCGAAGATATCCCAAGGGGGATCGTCCATGTGGATGGCCATTTTGATGTCGCACTCGCGGCAGGTGGGCATCAGTGCTTCCAGGAAGTACTTCAGGTTCTCCCACAGCTTCTCCTTGGTGACAGGAGCGTAAGCCTTGAACAGCTCGTCCAGCTTTGCCATGCGCTCGGGCTCCCAGCCGGGGAACGTCATGTGGTACTTCTCGGTAAAGGACATGATGTAATCGGCCATGGCCTTGTAGTCATCCTGGATCATGTCTTTCTGGTAGAACAGAGCCGTGGAACCATCACCAACGGGGTGGAACAGGTCGGTACGGGTCCAGTCAAAGATGGGCATAAAGTTGTAGCAGATGACCTTGACACCGAACTTGGACAGGTTGCGGATGCACTGCTTGTAGTTCTCGATGTACTTGTCGCGGGTGGGCAGGCCGATCTTGATGTCGTCGTGGACGTTGACAGACTCAACAACGTCCATATCGAAGCCGTAAGCGTGGATCTGATCGGCGACTTTCTGGATCTCGTCGATCTCCCAGATCTCGCCGGGCATCTTGTTGTGCAGCGCCCAGACGATGCTGGTCACGCCAGGGATCTGCTTGATGTCGCTGAGGGTGATGGGATCGTTGCCCTCACCATACCAGCGCCAACCCATTTTCATAGGCATAGTGGAATCCTCCTTGTGTGGCTATGCGGTGTTGCTTTGCTTTCTCACACCCTTGGCGGAACGCCATGGTGCATTCTCATCAATATTCTAATATATCAGTTGAGACTTGACAATTGACATTTTGACTTTTTTTAGAGTTTTTTCTTGTATACTTTAGACAAAAAGACGGCTGAAATGGATTTTGCATCCATTTTCAGTCGTCTTTGTGTAAATTTTAACGTTATTTTACTCTTCCGTGAAGTAATCCGGGTGGCGCTGACGGGCCTGCTCCACACTGAGCCTGTAGCGGTTGAGGTGGTCGGACAGAGCCCGGCTCACATCCTCCTCCGAGCCGTGGAGCACGGCTTCCAGGATGCGGGTGTGGGCGGCGCAGACGGATTTGTTCTCGTCGGTCTGGAGGCTGAACTTGCGCAGCCGCTCAATGTGCTGGAACGTGGAGAGCATGTGGTCAAAATGTTCCTCCATGCCGCACAGAGTAAAAGCCATCCGGTGGAACGCGTTGTCCAGATCCAGCATCCGGATCTCCCGGCGCTCGGCCCCGGGCTCCCGCTCCAGCTGGCGGTAGCTCTCGATATTAAAGCGGTAGGCCTCCTCCTGTTCCGGGGTCAGGGTGCCGCGGATGCGGTTGAGCATCTCTTTTTCCAGCGTGAAGCGGGAAAACTGCTCCATCTCCATCAGCTTGAGGTCGATGGGGGCCACATGGGTGCCGCTCTGGGGTTTGATCGTGACCATGTGCGCGATGTTGAGCATGATGAGCGCTTCCCGCATGGGGGTGCGGCTGATGCCCAGCTCCTGGGCCAGCTCCCGGTCATTCAGCTCGTCGCCGGGTTTGAGCTCCATTGTAATGATCCGGCTCCGGATGGTCTCGTAAGCCACTTCGCGTGCACTCCGTACTGCCATGGCGTTTCTCTCCCCTCGGTAATATATCAGTTCGTTTTTTCAATTGTACCCGGGCGGAAACGCTTCGTCAAGAGGAATGCAGGGAAAAGTTGCACAGTCTTTACATTCCTTTTTTGGGCTTCCGGTACAGTACCGGTACCCACACGGCCACCAGCGCCAGACCGCAGACCACATCCACGATGGAATGCTGTTTTGTGAAGACCGTGGAAGCGCAGATGAGCAGCGCCCAGCCCCAGGCCAGCACTTTCAGGCCGGGGCGGTCTTGGGCCAGCTTGCTGCGGGAGAACGCCAGCGCCATGCAGCCGGAGCTCTGACAGTGGATGGAGGGGCAGACGTTGACGGAAGCGTCCGCGTTCCAGAGCATCTGCATGATCCGCATGGCGATGTTGTCCCGGCCAATGGCCTCCGCCGTGGGGCGGATGTCCAGTCCGTTGGGCAGTACCATATATAAAATGAGGCAGAACGTCATGCCCGAGAACATCATCAGGCAGAGCTTGTCATAGCTGGCGGTGTCGTACCACCAGAGCAGGGCCGTGACGCCCGCCAGCAGGAAGAACCAGCTGCAATAGGGGAAGACGAACCACTCGCAGAACGGGATGAGGTCGTCCAGCGGGGCGTGGATGATGTACTTGGGGTTTTTAACGGTCAGATCCAGCCAGAAAAACCAGATGAGGTAGACCACCCAGTAGAGCTGGAACCAGAGGTGCGGTTTCAGATTTTTGCGCAAAGGATTGGAATGCATGTGTTTTCTCCTATAATTTTTATGAATGAACGCTTTATTTTACCACAAAGCGTCGTCTTGCGCAAATCCATTTCCTGTTATAGAATAGGGGGGGAAAGAGAAGAGCATTCACTTAAAAGGAGATTCTATGCCTGAGATTCGTATTGCCGCCCTGGATCTGGACGGCACGCTGCTGAGCCGTGAGAATACCGTTACCCCCGCCACCCGGCAGGCCATTGCCGACGCGGTGGCCCGGGGCGTTGTGGTGCTGCCCGCCACAGGACGTGCCCTGGCCAACCTGCCGCCGCTGGTGGCCCAACTGCCCGGTGTCCGCTATGCCATCACCTCCAACGGGGCTGCCGTCTGGGACCTGGGTACCGACCCGCTGGGCGCGGTCTACAGCCGCTATTCCGACGCGGAAACGCGCCAGACCAGCGAGCCCGCCTGCCTTGTCCGGCGGCTCTTCCCGGTGGAAAAGGCCCGGGAGGTGTTCGGGCTGTATCAGGAATTCGAGGGTTCCCTGAGCGTGTTCAGCGATGGCCGGGTCATCCGGGACCATTTGGCGCAGGAGCGGATGGGGCATCACCTGCGCCGCCTGCTCAGCCTCTCCACCGAGGCAAAGCAGCCCAACGACGGCCGGTTCCACATCGTGCGGGACACGGCGGAATGGATGAGCCGCCACGCCCATGAGATCGAGAAATTCTGCATGTTCTTTGAGAACGCGGAGGCGGCCCTGCCACGGTTCTATGCGCTGGAAGGCGTGGAAGTGGTGCAGGGCTCCCCGGACAACATTGAGGTCACGGCCAAAGGCGTGGACAAGGGCAGCGCCCTGCTGGCCCTGGCCGACCGGCTGGGCATCCCCCATGAATGCACATTGGCCGTGGGCGACAGCGACAATGACCGCGCCATGCTGGAAAAGGCAGGCGTGGCCGCTGTGATGGCCAATGGGATGGAGCGTGTGAAACAGCTGGCCGACATCGTGAGCGAAAACGACTGTGACCATGACGGCGTGGCCGAGATCTTTGCCCGGCTTTCGGTCTGAACAGCGTCCGAAAACGCAAAAATAACAGCAAGTTCCCCGCCGGAGAGCGCCAGGATAGGTGCTCTTCGGCATTTTTGTGCAATGTATACAAGGTCTTATGCAAAACATTGTGCTTGTTGAGCATTACCAAACTCCCCCGGTTCGTTTATACTAGTATTACAAGCGCATAGTGGGTGTGCCATGCCCAAAAGGCTGCCCCACGCGCACAGGAGAGTTTATTGTAAAAGGAGAAATGCGTTATGAATCCCATCGTAGAAAAGGTCTATCAGATCGGCATTATCCCTGTTATCGCTTTCAACAGCGTTGATGAGGCCCTGCCCCTGTGCAAGGCTCTGGCTGAGGGCGGCCTGCCCGCAGCTGAGGTCACCTTCCGCACTGCATGTGCTGAGGAGTGCATCCGCAAGATCCACGAAGAGATGCCCGAAATGCTGCTGGGTGCCGGCACCGTGCTGACCACCGAGCAGGCTGACCGCGCTATGGCTGCCGGTGCATCCTTCATCGTTGCCCCCGGCTTTGACCCCGAGGTCTGCAAGCACGTCATCGACAAGGGCGGCATCATGATGCCCGGCACCTGCTCCGCAGGCGAGATGCAGCAGGCTATGAACCTGGGCTGCGAGGCTCTGAAGTTCTTCCCCGCTGAGGCAAACGGCGGTGTCGGCATGCTGAAGAACATCGGCGCTGCCCTGAAGAGCGCACGCTGGATGTGCACCGGCGGCGTCAACGCCAAGAACGTCAACGATTACCTGAGCTACGACCAGATCTTCGCTGTCGGCGGCACCTGGATGTGCAAGAGCGACGTGATCAAGGCCGGCGACTGGGCTAAGATCACCGCACAGAGCAAGGAAGCTGTTGACACCATGCTGGGCCTGAAGCTGATGCACGTTGGCATCAACACCGGCAACGAGGAAGAGGCCATGAAGGTGGCTAACCTCATCGGCGGCCTGCTGAACATGAAGGTCGCTCCCGGCAACTCCAGCATCTTTGTGGGCAGCAAGGAGTTCGAGATCATGAAGAAGCCCGGCCGCGGCACCCATGGCCACATCGCCATCGGCTGCAACAACGTGGACCGTGCGATCTACCACCTGTCTCAGCGTGGCGTGAAGTTCGATCTGGACAGCAAGGTCGTGAAGAACGGCAAGACCATCGCCTGCTACTTTGCAGACGAGATCGCCGGCTTTGCCTTCCACCTGGTCCAGGCCTAAGCCCATCCCTGTTTCGTAAAAGCCCTGCTGCCCCGAGGAAGCGGTGCAGCAGGATGATTTTAAAACCACCTGTAAATTAAAGGAGAATACCAATGAGAGTTGTTACTTTTGGCGAGCTGATGGTCCGTCTGCAGCCCTTCAACTACGAGCGTTTTGTT
>ENA-OZLH01001753-OZLH01001753.1-human-gut-metagenome-genome-assembly--contig:-NODE-1753-length-10026-cov-8.586902_pt1 | contig 10026 bp, 10 predicted proteins | sample MGYA00244832_ERZ653776 | MGnify/ENA primary metagenome ERZ653776 (study PRJEB26926, sample SAMN06165218) | human gut metagenome | biome: ENVO:00009003; feature: ENVO:2100002; material: ENVO:00002003...
CCTAGTCTCGTGGGCTCGGAGATGTGTATAAGAGACAGGTTTATATGCCAAAAATAATAAAAAAGTGTATCTTGAAAAGGCAACTTGCATATGCTATAATGGCGGTAGCTAAGAAAGAAATTATCAAATCCAAGCAGCACACCCCCTTTCTGTTGCCAGATTGGGTGCGACAACGTAGCTATTATATCATATATTCCAATTTTCTGGGGCGAAGAAGAATCAAATACAAACGTTTAATGCAATCAAGGCGTCAGTCCGGTATTTCCGGAACTGACGCCTTGATTGCATTGGAAATTGTCAATGCCACTGTTTTGTCTTACATATACTTCTTCACAATATTCTCCATTACTTTCCACTTATGTTCCATATCAGAGACAAGTTTAAACTGTGTCCTTGCCCGGTCCAAATTCTGCCCCGGTCTGTGAATTTTAAAATAAATGTCTCCCTGAATATAATCAATAAGAAACCTCATTCCACATTCATAGGTCATAAGCCTAGCGCCCATCGGAAGCAGCTTTATCTCTTCCTGTGAAAGTTTTCCACCACAGCCCTCAATAAAGCCCTTCGCACATGCTTCAAAAAGCTCTAAATCGCACCACACTTTATCCAGATTTTGTTCATCCTCTAATGCTGTACTTGCTCCAATCCGCACTGCATCTCCAAAATCATTCATGGCCGCCCCCGGCATTACAGTGTCCAGGTCAATCACACATATTCCTTTTTTGGTATCCTTATCCATGAGGACATTATTAATTTTTGTGTCATTATGAGTCACACGAAAACTGATTTTCCCACTTCTCAGCAAATCCTGAAAGCAGTCCACAATTTCTTCCCTGTCCAATACAAACTGAATTTCCTCCCGGACCAAATCCACTCTGCTGCACACATCCTCTTCCAGCTTTTTCAATGCTGTCATAACCATTGGTTTATCTTCCCTGTAGGTAACTCCATACCACTTTTCTGTTGTAAGAAGAACTTTTACTTCTGCTTTATTGCTATCTAACAGTCTGCTGACGACCGACGGAAGATAATATTCACTTTTCAGTGGATTATGTTGCAGACCCTCCTGCAGAAAATCACGAAATCCATACGCAATCTCTGACAAAAATCCCTTGCTAAATCCCCATAAATTCATGGAAACAATCGTATCTCCTGCCAAATCCGTATAACTTTTTCCATCATCTTCCGTATATGCAGCATTATCTCCACGTTTTACAATCGTTGTATGTTCTGTTACACTGACAAGTTTTCCATTACTATCAATATCACAGACACCTCTTGCCACACTTCCATTCTCCGTCAAAGTATTTTCAACTGATACCCTACCATTGCATACTGATACTTTTCATTATCTTCATGCACACTCAGATAATCATAAATCTGCTTATATGCTTCTCTTCCGCATTCTCTCTTTATTACAAAAATAACCTCTTCAAATCCTGCAAGATAAGCATCATGAATAGAAAAATCAACAATAATATGTCCATATTCATCTACTGGATCAATCTGTTTCATTCCACCGTAACGGCTTCCCATTCCGGCTGCCATAATTACAAGTACAGGTTTCTTCATCTTCTTTATATCTCCTGATTAAACAGCGTACCATTTAATCTCATTTGCCTCCATTTTCAACGCAAAACTGCTTCCATCTCCGCGATAGATAACCGTATTCTGTGGCTCGTAGGTATTATTTACAACACAGAATTTGCCATTTTTTACATATGCATGTACTTCCACATTGAAATTTGTACTAAACCACTGATGTAATAAACTTTCGCCATGTGTACTCCACAAAATACTCCGATAAAGAATTCTGCTGTTCTCAAAACTATAAGGCAGTCCGCTGATATAAACCGAGCGGCCCTCGCCAAATTCATTGACTGCCATCTGCACCTCTTTATCCCTCTGCACAAGAATTTCTGTTCCCTCATAGGCAAACATGTTCTTCTTGCCCTCTCCGAAGTCGACCGGCTTTGTCGTATCCGCGAGAATAAAATGATTTTTGTGTTCTTCCCAGTTATACTTGTCGTAATTTAAGGTAAATCCGGTTTCTTTTTCCACACCAATTAAATCGGCAAGCTGCAGATAATGTCCCTGATACTGGTGTCCTGCCGGTTCCCCAACACCGATAAAGCCTCCACCCTGATAAACAAATTCACGAATGGCTGCGGAAATAACCGGGTTCTCCCAGACTGCCCCTCCAGTGTGTGCCGTATCCCCGTCACCGACATTGATAATGACATCAATATCCTTTAATATGTTCTTATCTTTTAAAATATCATCAAAGGAAATAAATTTTACATCAAACGGTGCTCCGCTTAATGCCTCTATAATTCCCGCATAACTGTAATTCTGTTTCTGATATAGAGCATGGTGTACCATATGACAGCCCCAGCTTCGGATTTTGCCCCAACTATTTAAAACAGCAACCTTCTTCACACAGTACGGTGTTGTTCCTTTTGCATTCTCATACAGTTCACGGAATTCATTGCACACGCTCTCCACATAGTCCAAAAACTCCGGGAAATCTAATGCAAGCTTTAAATATCCGCCATATCCGATACGGTCGATTGGTTTTCTTAAGATGGCACGGCGTGCTGTCACCCAGTTTTCCTTTGCTTCCTTGACAGGATCTCCGCCCTCATGGAAGGTATCCGGGAAAAAGTATGGAAGGAACCTTCCTTCTGTATATTTTACACCTTCAATATCAGAGATCAGACGAAGTGTACTTCCGTTTCCAACGCTTCCTACCACTGCGTCAAGACCGATCGTTGCAAACTCTTCCATGAATGGTTCTGTTCCGATCCAGTGATCCCCCAAAAACATCATTGCCTCTTTGCCGCATTCATGTGTGATGTCAACCATCTCTTTTGCAAGCTTTGCAACTTCCCTGCGTTGGAATGCCAGAAAATCCTTATATTCTTTGCTCGGCACACGGTACTGGTTATTATAATATCCCTGATCGATAATATATTCCGGGCGGAATTTATAGCCAGCTTCTTTTTCAAACTGTTCTAAAATATAAGGGCTTACTGATGCGGAATAACCATACCAGTCCACATATTTCTCCCTCTTTAGTTCGTCGAACATTAATGTAAACTGGTGGAAAAACGTCGTATAGCGGATGACATTGACATATGGATGCTCTGCGCAGAACTTGCGCAGACGCTCCATGGAATATTTATGTGTTTTCGGCTGTCTTACGTCAAATGTAATCTGATGTTCAAAATCCTTCCAGTCATTTGTCACTGCATTATACATATGTACCGGATCCCAGATAATGTACGCCAGAAAGCTTACAGTATATTCATGAAATGGTTCTGCCTCATGAATACAGACACACCCTGACTCCCCGTTGTATTCCCACTGCGCTGTCGATACCACCTGACCTGTGGAACGGTCAATGACTTCCCACCATCGTTTAATATCATCTCTTGTATTGACCTGCATTAACTCCTCCGAAATCCCCTTCATCAGAGGAATTTGCAGTTCGCTTTCAACAGCCGTATAAAATCCACTCATAATATAACACTGCTGCACCTCATCCGGGTTTGCCTTCGCCCACTCATTATCTTTTCTCGTGGTGTAGTAAGTTGCATAAATCTTTGCCCCGGTCTTTGTCAGCTCTTCCGGGAATTCTGTTCCGTCACAGTCGCGGATTGCATCCGCACCCCAGCGCTTCATTAATTCAATTGTTTCTGGAACAACGTCCAGATTTGTAGGAATTGTGACACGGCCTGTATTTTTCTCACTCATTTTTCTTCCTCACTCTATTTCATCCATATAATTACATTCTTTTCTTCTTTTCTGCAAAAGGGCAATTATAAATCCACAATGCCATTAATAAACAGATAATTCCAATAAGCATAATTCCTAAACCTGTTATTTTTCCTGTCATACCCCATCCAAAAACAGACAGGCTTATTCCGGCAATAAAAAGAGCTGCCATTAAAATTATTCTTCATTTTGTGTGCTTTTTCCCAAATTCCATTTTAATCTCCCTTCTCATCAACCCTTTAAACCACCAACAGTCATTCCAAAAAGAAAGAAAATTAAACAAGATTACTGTAATAATAGATGGTTTTGCCATTGGGAAAATAATTTTCCACATCGTTGTACTATAACCTGCTCCATCAATATATGCCGCCTCTTCATAATCATGTGCCAATGTTGAAAAATACCCTGACAACAGATAAATTGTAAACGGAAGTGCTGTCGCAGCATATACGATTGCAAGTATGACCAGATTATTTAACAGAAAACTTTTCCCAATTACTGATTTCAGCCAATTGTCCCCATCTCGCAGCATCAAAAAAATTGGAACAACAATATAATTCACGTTAATAAAAAGACCACCCATAAAAGCCGCATTTAAAAATTTGCTTCCTTACATTTGTTATTATAGAGTACGCCATCTCTTTTTCCTATCCATATATTGCTTTATATTTTATAATTCTTGCTTTATTTTAAAAATCTTGTTATTTTGTTTTTTTCATTGTATACTTAGTACAACATCGTTCCATTTAACTAGGAAATCATTGCAATTATGACATGAAAGGAGTGTATTTTCCATGAGTAACCGCAAATTTAATCTGGATAATGAGGTACAGCCGGAAATCCATTTCCGCCTGCTTTCCATATCAGCATCCAAATTTGAAAATGACTGGACTTCTTTTCCCCACAGCCATCATTTTACGGAAATCTTCTTTATTAAAGACGGCACCGGACGCATGCTGATTGAAAATGAATCTCTTCCTGTCTCCTCAAACAGCCTTGTCGTAATCGGTGCACAGGTAACACACACAGAGTTTTCCGATCCGGAAAATCCACTGGATTATTATGTGCTCGGGGTGGAAGGATTAAAACTGAATACTGACAAAGAACCGGAATACATTCATGTCCCGGCTTCTGCAAACTCGCCTTTTATCCGCCAGTGTTTTGAAAATATCCTGCGGGAAATGCATAACAAACAGGACCGCTACGCAGAGATCTGCCAGCATTATCTGGATATTTTAATTTTATATTTCTGCCGGAAAGACCATGTATCCTATGAAGTGGTGGATGCGCAGAACAGCAGCCACGAATGCCACAAGGTAAAACGCTTTATCGAGCACAATTACCAGAGCATGATCTCTCTGGATTCGCTTGCCGAAAACTGCAGTCTCTCAAAATATTACCTTTCACACCGTTTTACAGAGCTGTACGGGAAATCTCCCATCGCTTACCTGAACGAAGTTCGGCTGGCGTCTGCGCGTGACCTGCTGCTCACAACCAATCACAGCATCGAAGAGATTGCCGGATGTATCGGGTTTTCCTCTACCAGCTATTTTTCGCAGTCCTTCCAAAAAAATTTTCATGAATCGCCACAGCAGTTCCGCAAATCCCACCGTGTCAGGACATGACCATGTTTCATTTTTTACATAAAAAAATAATTTTCTAAAAATTTCCCCGAAAGAATATCATATCTTTCGGGGAAACTATGCCTATCAGCCGGATTGGAAAGAGAAAAATGCTTTACCGTCTTCTTATAAAAAATTTTATATTGCTGTCCATATTGGTTTTTCTTTCTCTTTCCCTGAATTATGTCACAGTGGCTCTTGTTAATGATGGGATTATAAATTTCTTCTTTTGCTAAGATTTTATCAAGCCATTCTGCCATGTCAGACAGACTGTAATTATTCGTAAATGGTCTGGATAATGCATGTGATGGTGCATCCCATACAAACACATTCTGTCTCTTCTCAAAATATTCTGTCTGCTTTTCAAAAAGCCTATGGTCTGCCGTAAGTCCCGGTAAAAACACTAACGTAATTTTCTGTTTATCTATTATATTTACAAAATAATGAATGCAGCCACAGGGTGTATTATAACTGTTTTCTGTCATTTCCCGTCCCCTTTCCATAAACCATTTCCCAATGATTTATCCTTCATATGCCACCTTCATTGACCGATTAACAGAAGACCTCATTGGATATCCCATTGACCTGCCTTAGCTTGTTTATAAAGCAGACCGCTTTTAATAAACAATAATAAGAACATTACGGTTATCGCATACGGCTCTCTTGCCATAGCCAAAAACAAAACAGCAATTATACTAAGTCCTACAGACAAAGCGGTAATTATCTTTTTACCTTGTTCAAATTTGAAATAGACCATCAGTATTTTTACAATTCCTATAATCGTTAAACTAACAAACAATGCCCAATAACCACTGAAATGATGCTTAACTGAATGGCATTGGTCATTTCTTTATCCATGTGTTTTCTCCTCTGTTCTATACCTCATTGATTACTGATTTTTAAAATTCCGCAAACCTTTCCCGGCTTGCGGAATCTTCCAAACATATTATAATTTTTCCACGCACCGGATCAGTGCATCCACATTTTCTTCCTTCGTGGCCCAGCCGGTACAGAATCGCACGCAGCTGTGTGTGGCATCGATCCGCTGGTCATAGCTGTACTCGAACTGTTCTGAAATCTTCGCCAGGTGTGCATCCGGCACAATGACGAAGATCTGGTTCGTCCGGTTGGGTGCCAGATAGTTGTAGCCCTTCGCCGTAAATGCTTCCCGCAGTTTCTCCGCCATGGCAATGGCATGGGCGGATATCTCCTGATAAAGACCATCTGTGAAAAGCGCATCAAACTGCAGTCCCAGCAATCTTCCCTTGGCAAGCATGCCGCCATTCTGCTTGATAATATACCGGAAATCCTGTGCAAGCTCCGGATTTTTGATCACTACTGCTTCTCCGAACAATGCGCCGACCTTGGTTCCACCGATGTAAAAGACATCACAAAGCGCCGCAATCTCCGGTAATGTCAGATCGTTGTCCGGCGCTGCCAGTCCGTAGCCCAGTCTGGCGCCATCTAAGAACAGATACAGTCCGTATTTGTGGCAGGTCTCGGACAGAGCGGTCAGTTCCGCTTTGCTGTAAATGGTTCCCACCTCGGTGGGATTGGAAATGTACACCATTTTCGGCTGTACCATGTGTTCAAAGCTGTCGTTATGAATATGGGCTTCGTAAGCCTCTGCTACCTGTGCTGCCGTAATCTTACCGTCGGGGCTTTCTAGTCCCAGTACCTTATGTCCGCAGGCTTCCACCGCACCAGTCTCATGGACATTGATATGTCCCGTGACAGCGCAGAGCACGCCCTGGTGCTTGCGAAGTGCTGCATTGATCACTGTGACATTGGTTTGGGTCCCACCTACCAGGAAATGGACTGCCAGGCTGTCATCCCCACATGCCTTACGGATCTTCTCGTGCGCCTCTTCACAGTATTTATCCTCACTGTAGCCCGGTGTCTGCTCCATGTTGGTCTGCACCAGACGCTCCAGGACCTTCGGATGCGCTCCCTCATTATAGTCACACTGGAATAAAATCTTATCGCTCATTTTTTTATTGACACCGCCGTGACAGTGTATTTCCTCCAACGTTATTTATATTTTAGCTTTTTCAATTTGCAAACTCTTTACATTTTTCGATCGTTTCTATCTTATTGGCTTCTCTGGACTTCCTGTTACTCAAATTCAGTCAGTCCTTCGTCTCCAGAACCCTTACCAGATATTCCCACACTCTCTTCGTGGAAGATATGCTTAAGGTCTCCTCGGTCGTATGAATGTCCTTCATATCCGGTCCCATGGATACACAATCAAGGTCTGTGATCTTGCTGCCTAACAGTCCGCACTCCAATCCTGCATGGATAGCCTCCACCTTGGGCTCAGTGCCGTACATTTCCGCATACAGCTTCACCATTTTTTCCCGCAGTGGAGAATGCACACGGTATTTCCAGCCGGGATAATCTCCGGTCACCACGTAATCGCCGCCTGTCAGTTCCACCAGTGCAGAAAGCTTTGCGATCAGGTTATCTTTCTCACTTTCCACGCTGCTTCTGACAGAATACTCTGCCCGCAAAACTTCCGCATCTGCTTTCAGGATACCCAGATTCAGGGAAGTCTGTACCAGCCCCGGCATATCTGCGCTCATCGCCTGTACGCCGTTGGGAGTCGCCTGCAAAAAGGCTGCCACACGTTTTGTAGCTTCCGGCGCAGCACAGGTGATTGTCTCTGCAGTGTCTGCTAACCTTTTTGCGGTTACCTTTACGTCCGGATCCTTGGTGGCAAGTTCGTCCCCCAGTTCTGCTGCCAAAGCTGCTACCTGCTGCTCTAAGCTTTCCGCATCTTTCTCCTCTACTACGACGACTGCTTTCGTCTGTCTGGGGATGGCATTGTCTGCCAGTCCTCCGTCCGCAGATACCAGTCCTACAGGCATTTTCTCAGACAGCTTCCACAGAAGTCTTCCCAGGATGCAATTGGAATTGCCCCTTTCCTTATGTATCTCTCCGCCGGAATGTCCTCCTAAGAGGCCGGAGACTTCCACCTCATAGCGCACGCCCGTAAGCTCCTGTTTTTTCATCGGGAAACGGCAGTTCACTCTGGCACCGCCGGCACAGCTGGTCAGGAAAATGCCTTCGTCCTCGGAATCCAGATTGATCATGCGATGACCCTGTAACATAGACAGGTCAATCTCTCTGGCTCCGTCCATACCGACTTCCTCATCCACCGTAATGATGACTTCCAAACGGGGATGCCTGATGTCCTCGGAATCCAATAATGCCAGTGCATAAGCCACAGCAATACCATCATCGCCGCCGAGGCTGGTGCCCTCCGCATAGACGCTGTCTCCGCAGGTCCCTACCTTTAACCCTTCCGTCTTCATATCCATGGTGCAATCCGGTGTCTGCACCGCTACCATGTCCATATGTCCCTGCAGGATCACCACCGGTTCATTCTCGTATCCGGGAGTTGCCTCCTTGACCATAATGACATTTTTCATAGCATCCTGTATATAGAAAAGCTTATGTGCTTTCGCAAAGTCCACCAGGAAATCGCTGATCTGCTCCACATTGCCGGAGCCGTGAGGGATCTTCGTGATCTCTTCAAAATAGTAAAATACCTTCTTCGGTTCTAAGTTCGATAAAACACCCATTTTCATTTCCTCGTTTCTGCGCTTTTATAGAGAACAAAGTGCACTTTCAGTATAAGTATTTGTCATTTTTCTGTCAAGGAAACAATCCGAAGCATTCGCAGAACGCAGTTTGCATGGCTCTGAATAGTTATGCATAATGATATTTTTTTCTCTTGGCGATCAGGAATCCTATTGTCACAAACAGTGCCAGGAACTCTGCCAGTACGATGGACAGCCATACACCGGTAATGCCGATCAGTTTCGGCAGGATCAGCACGATGACGATCTGGAACACGAAGGTACGCAGGAAAGAGATTGCTGCGGATACGGCTCCGTTGTTCAGGGCTGTGAAGAAGGAGGAACCCCACACGTTCATGCCGCGGACCATGAAAGCAATGGCATAGATTCGAAATCCCCAGGTGGTCATCTCCAATAACTCCTGATCGTAGTTTGCGAAGATTTTTACTAACGGTCCGGCCAGAATCTGAGAAGCGGTCAGCAGAATCACACCGCAGGCTGAGATAATGACCAGACTTTTCCGGCAAAGATTTTTCAGTTCCGCATGATTGCCCGCACCGTAATGGAAGCTGACGATAGGAGCAGATCCCAGGGAATATCCCAGATACAAGGTCATGAAAATAATGTCCACGTACATGATGATGCCGTAAGCCGCCACACCATTCTCGCCTGCTGCTTCCATCAGCTGGAAGTTATACAGGATGCTAACGATAGAGGTAGAGATATTTGTCACCAGCTCAGAAGATCCGTTGGTCACAGTCTGCCAGATGACTTTTCCATGCCACTTTGTCTTCCCTAGCTGCAGTAAGCTGCCGTTCTCTCTGAAAAAATAGATTACAGGGATGATTCCGCCGACGAGCTGTCCCGCTGCGGTAGCCAGTGCTGCTCCCACCAGTCCCAAAGGAAATACCACGATCAACACATAATCTAACACCGCATTGGTCAGTCCTGCGATCACATTTACCTTTAAACTCAAAGCCGGCTTCTCCGCTGCGATAAAAAAGCTCTGGAACAAATACTGCTGTCTCTTATACACATCTGACGCT
>ENA-OZLH01001765-OZLH01001765.1-human-gut-metagenome-genome-assembly--contig:-NODE-1765-length-9994-cov-18.190261_pt1 | contig 9994 bp, 5 predicted proteins | sample MGYA00244832_ERZ653776 | MGnify/ENA primary metagenome ERZ653776 (study PRJEB26926, sample SAMN06165218) | human gut metagenome | biome: ENVO:00009003; feature: ENVO:2100002; material: ENVO:00002003...
CGAGATCATGCCTAGTCTCGTGGGCTCGGAGATGTGTATAAGAGACAGGTAAAAGCTTGTGAAGAAGAGTTCGGTGTTTCTGCAGCAGCAGGTGTTGTAGTTGCAGCAGCAGGAGCTGACGGAGCAGCAGCTGAGGAGAAGACAGAGTTCGACGTAGAGCTTACAGAGGTTGGACCAAACAAGGTTAAGGTTATCAAGGTTGTTCGTGAGATCACAGGTCTTGGACTTAAAGAGGCTAAGGACGCTGTTGATGGTGCACCAAAGGTTATCAAAGAGCAGCTTGACAAGGCTTCAGCAGAGGATGCTAAGGCTAAACTTGAGGCAGAGGGTGCTAAGGTTACTCTTAAATAGTCGGATAGGCTACGAGCGGAGTAAAAACATAAAAAAGAGCCAAGGGCAAATTCTATTTGCGCCTTGGCTCTTTTTTATGTTTTTATTGCGCGACAGTCGGAGCGCGTTCCGAAAATGCCTGAGCATTTTTGGGACCTCCGCTCGTAGCCTATCCGACATCCAACAAATTTATTGCGCAAATACTTTGAATATTTTACAAAAAATAAAAAAACACTTGCATTCGTGTCGGATTTGTTGTATAGTATACGTTGCACTATTGTGGTGCAGTGGCATTTTTATGCAATTTTTTAAATGATGCAAATTTGTCAATAGGTAAATTACACTAAAATGCATTCACAAATATGTGCACAAGAGAAAAACCACAAGATATAGTAACTGGGGTGGTTTTTGAATCATTATCTAGATACTTGCTAGATTAAAATAAAAACGAGAGGTGAAACGTCAATGGAGAAAAACAGAATACGTCCGGTCACATCCGGAAAAAGCATGCGTATGAGTTACTCAAGACAAAAAGAGGTTCTGCAGATGCCAAATCTGATTGAGGTCCAGAAGGATTCTTATCAGTGGTTCTTAGACGAAGGTCTCAAGGAAGCTTTTGCGGATATCTCTCCAATCACAGATTACAGCGGAAAGCTTAGTCTTGATTTTGTAGATTTTACATTATGCGAAGATGATGTAAAGTATACAATTCCTGAGTGCAAGGAAAGAGATGCAACATACGCAGCTCCTTTAAAGGTTAAAGTCAGACTTCACAACAAAGAGACAGATGAGATTAATGAGCATGAAATTTTCATGGGTGATCTGCCTTTAATGACAGAGACCGGTACATTCGTAATCAACGGTGCAGAGCGAGTTATTGTCAGTCAGTTAGTTCGTTCTCCTGGTATTTATTACGGAATTGCTCATGATAAGCTCGGAAAGACCCTGTATTCTTGTACTGTTATTCCAAACCGTGGTGCATGGCTTGAGTATGAGACAGACTCTAACGACGTTTTTTATGTAAGAGTAGACAGAACACGTAAGGTACCTATCACAGTACTTTTACGTGCACTTGGAGTAGGTACAAACCAGGCTATTCTCGATATGTTCGGAGATGAGCCAAAGATCCAGGCATCATTCAGCAAGGACCCTGCAATCACAGAGCGTGAGCCACAGGGAAGCTATGAGGCTGGTTTATTAGAGTTATATAAGAAGATTCGTCCGGGCGAGCCACTTTCAGTTGAGAGTGCAGAGAGCCTTATCACAGCAATGTTCTTCGATCCTAGAAGATATGACCTTGCAAAGGTAGGACGTTATAAGTTTAATAAGAAGCTTGCTTTAAAGAACCGTATCAGTGGACAGGTTTTAGCTGAGGATGTAGTGGATCCTTCTACAGGTGAGGTTATCGCTGAGGCAGGTACTGTTGTTGACCGTGCGCTTGCCACACAGATCCAGAACGCTGCCGTTCCTGCTTTATGGATTCAGACAGAGACAAGAAATGTCAAGATTCTTTCTTCTATGATGGTTGACATCAGAAGCTGGATTCCTGAGATTGAGGACCCTAAGTCTATCGGTGTTACTGAGCTTGTTTACTACCCGGTACTTGCTCAGATTCTCGAGGAGTATGATTCTCTTGAGGATAGAATCGAGGCTATAAAGAGAGATATATCTGACCTTATTCCAAAGCATATTACTAAAGAAGATATCTTCGCAACTATCAACTACAATATGCACTTAGAGTGGGGCGCAGGAACAGATGACGATATCGATCATCTTGGAAACAGACGTATCCGTGCGGTTGGAGAGCTGTTACAGAACCAGTACCGTATCGGTCTCTCAAGACTGGAGCGTGTTGTTCGTGAAAGAATGACTACACAGGACTTAGAGGGAATTTCACCTCAGTCACTTATCAATATAAAGCCTGTAACTGCCGCTGTTAAAGAATTCTTCGGTTCTTCACAGCTTTCACAGTTCATGGATCAGAACAACCCTCTTGGAGAGCTTACTCACAAGAGACGTTTATCAGCACTTGGACCTGGTGGTCTTTCAAGAGACCGTGCCGGATTCGAGGTTCGAGATGTACATTACACTCACTACGGCCGTATGTGTCCTGTAGAGACTCCTGAGGGACCAAACATCGGTCTTATCAACTCACTTGCATGCTATGCGAGAATCAATGAGTATGGCTTCGTAGAGGCTCCATACCGTAAGATTGACAAGACTGATCCTAAGAACCCGGTAGTCACAGAAGAGGTTGTATACATGACAGCCGACGAGGAGGACAACTACCACGTAGCACAGGCTAATGAGAAGCTTGATGCCGAAGGACATTTCATACGTAACTCAGTTTCAGGTCGTTACAGAGAGGAAACTCAGGAGTACGATAAGTCAGCATTTGATTATATGGATGTGTCTCCAAAGATGGTATTCTCAGTAGCTACAGCGCTGATTCCATTCTTGCAGAACGATGACCCTACACGTGCCCTCATGGGATCAAACATGCAGCGTCAGGCCGTTCCGCTTCTGACCACAGAGGCTCCTGTAGTTGGTACAGGTATTGAGACAAAGGCCGCAGTTGACTCAGGTGTCTGCGTAGTTGCAAAGGCAGACGGAGAGGTATTATCTTCAGAGTCAAACCGCATTATCATAAAAGAGAATGACGGAAATAAGAGAGAGTATATCCTTACAAAGTTCTCTCGTTCTAACCAGTCAAACTGCTACAACCAGAGACCTATCGTATTTAAGGGTGACAAGGTTAAGGCAGGCGATGTTATCGCAGACGGTCCTTCAACAAGTCAGGGAGAGCTTGCTCTTGGAAAGAACCCGCTTATCGGATTCATGACATGGGAAGGATACAACTACGAGGATGCAGTTCTTCTTTCAGAGCGTCTCGTAGAGTATGATGTGTATACATCAGTTCATATCGAGGAATATGAGGTAGAGTCACGTGATACAAAGCTCGGACCGGAGGAGATTACACGTGATGTCCCTGGTGTCGGCGACGACGCACTCAAGGACCTTGATGAGAGAGGTATCATCCGTGTAGGTGCAGAGGTTCGTGCCGGTGATATCCTTGTAGGAAAGGTTACACCAAAGGGTGAGACAGAGCTTACAGCAGAGGAGAGACTTCTTCGTGCCATCTTTGGTGAGAAGGCAAGAGAGGTTCGTGATACATCACTTAAGGTACCTCATGGTGCTTACGGTATCATTGTTGATGCCAAGGTATTTACAAGAGAGAACGGCGATGAGCTTTCTCCGGGAGTAAACCAGTCAGTACGTATCTACATTGCACAGAAGAGAAAGATTTCTGTCGGTGATAAGATGGCCGGACGTCACGGTAACAAGGGTGTCGTTTCCCGTGTGCTTCCTGTTGAGGATATGCCGTTCCTTCCAAATGGACGTCCACTGGATATCGTACTTAACCCACTCGGTGTTCCTTCACGAATGAACATCGGTCAGGTCCTTGAGATTCACCTGAGTCTCGCTGCAAAGGCGCTTGGCTTCAATATCTCAACTCCTGTATTTGACGGAGCAAACGAGGTAGATATCGAGGATACACTTGAGCTTGCAAATGATTACGTAAATCTTCCGTTCGATAAGGAAGAGCTTGAGAAGGATTTACAGGCTGAGCATCCATACTGGAGCGCAGATGCTGAAATCTTCTATGATAAATATGTTGATACACTCCGTGAGGACGTTATGGAATACCTTTCAACAAACAGAGCTCACAGAAGCTTATGGAAGGGCGTTCCGATTTCCAAGGATGGAAAGGTACAGCTTCGTGATGGTAGAACAGGTGAGTGCTTCGATGGAAAGACAACTATCGGACATATGCATTACCTTAAGCTGCATCACCTTGTTGACGATAAGATCCATGCACGTTCAACAGGTCCTTACTCATTAGTAACACAGCAGCCACTCGGTGGTAAGGCACAGTTCGGTGGACAGCGTTTCGGAGAGATGGAGGTTTGGGCTCTTGAGGCATATGGTGCTGCATATACACTCCAGGAGATCCTTACAATGAAGTCCGATGATGTTGTTGGCCGTGTCAAGACCTACGAGGCTATCATCAAGGGTGAGAATATCCCTGAGCCTGGTATTCCAGAGTCATTCAAGGTACTTCTCAAAGAGCTTCAGGCACTTGGTCTGGATGTCAAGGTACTTGATGAGAACAGAGAAGAGGTTGAGCTTATCGAGACAAGTGAGTACGGTAATACAGATATCAACTCAATTATCGGAAACGATAAGGACTATGCATTCGAGGACAGTGAGTCATTCGCAGAGCATGGTTTCTCAAAGAAAGAATTTGATGACAACGAAGAGCTTGTTGACATAGAAGAGGAAGAGTCTCCTGAGACAGCGGATGACGATATTTTTGCTGATGAAGTTCTTGATGACGAAGAATAATTAGAAGGGAGTGCCAAAATGCCAGAAACAAATAATATAGAAAATAATCAGGCAATGCAGTTTGATGCGATTCAGATTGGATTAGCATCTCCTGAAAAGATCAGAGAGTGGTCACATGGCGAGGTTAAAAAGCCTGAGACCATTAACTATAGAACATTAAAGCCTGAAAAAGACGGTCTTTTCTGCGAGAAGATTTTCGGACCAACGAAGGACTGGGAGTGTCATTGTGGTAAATACAAGAAGATACGTTATAAGGGTGTTGTCTGCGACCGATGTGGCGTAGAAATCACAAAGTCAAGCGTTCGTAGAGAGCGTATGGGACACATCGAGCTTGCTGCTCCTGTATCTCATATCTGGTATTTCAAGGGTATCCCATCACGTATGGGACTCATCCTTGACTTATCTCCACGTGTACTTGAGAGAGTACTGTACTTTGCTTCATATATTGTGCTTGACCCGGGCGAGACAAAGCTTGCATACAAGCAGATTCTCAACGAGTCAGAGTACCAGGAGGCATGCGATACTTATGGCCGCTCAGCATTCCGTGTAGGAATGGGTGCTGAGTCTATCCATGAGCTTTTAGCAGCAATCGATCTCGAGAAGGATTCGGCAGAGCTTAAGGCTGAGCTTGAGAATGCTACAGGCCAGAAGCGTGCACGTATCATCAAGAGACTTGAGGTTGTAGAGGCTTTCCGTGAGTCAGGAAACAAGCCTGAGTGGATGATTATGACGGTTATTCCTGTTATTCCACCGGATCTTCGTCCAATGGTTCAGCTCGATGGAGGACGTTTCGCAACAAGTGATCTTAACGACCTTTACAGACGAATCATCAACCGTAACAACCGTCTTAGAAGACTTCTTGATCTTGGAGCACCGGATATCATCGTTCGTAACGAGAAACGTATGCTTCAGGAGGCTGTCGATGCACTTATCGACAATGGACGTCGTGGCCGTCCTGTTACAGGTCCCGGAAACAGAGCTCTTAAGTCTCTTTCAGACATGCTCAAGGGAAAGGGAGGACGTTTCCGTCAGAACCTTCTCGGAAAACGAGTTGACTACTCAGGACGTTCAGTTATCTGCGTAGAGCCAAAGCTTAAGATTTATCAGTGTGGTCTTCCAAAGGAGATGGCTATCGAGCTTTTCAAGCCATTCGTTATGAAGGAGCTTGCCGCTAACGGAACCGCACACAACATAAAGAGTGCAAAGAAGATGGTTGAGAGACTTCAGCCGGAGGTATGGGATGTCCTTGAGGACGTCATCAAAGAGCATCCGGTTATGCTTAACCGAGCTCCTACACTCCACAGACTTGGAATCCAGGCCTTCGAGCCAATCCTTGTAGAGGGTAAGGCAATCAAGCTTCATCCACTCGTATGTACAGCGTTCAACGCCGACTTCGATGGAGACCAGATGGCTGTACATCTTCCACTGACTGCTGAGGCACAGGCTGAGTGCAGATTCATGCTTCTGTCACCTAACAACCTGCTTAAGCCTTCCGATGGTGGACTTGTAGCCGTTCCTTCACAGGATATGATCCTTGGAGTTTACTACCTCACAATGAGAAAGCTCGCTGATTACAAGGATGATCCAAAGATGGTTGCACAGGTGTCATCAGACACTGTATACAATGATATTGAGGAGCTTAGAAAGCTCACAACTCCTGATGAAAATACAGGAAAGGCTGAGCTTGGCTTATATGACCTCATCTGGTTTGAGGATGTCACAGACGGAAACCGTCGTGTGCTTTGCAGACCGATAGATCTTCTCGGCCGTTACTATGGAAGTGTTAATCTTGCAATGCTCGCTTACGAGAACAAGGAGATTACTCTTCACCAGAATATCTTTGTACACCGTACAGTAAAGCTTGCTGACGGCACAAAGGTTTCAGGTTTTACAGAGACAACAGTAGGACTTTTGATATTCAATGAGAATATTCCACAGGATCTTGGTTTTATAGACAGATCAAAGGCTGAGAATGCACTCAAGTTTGAGGTTGAGTTCCACGTTGGTAAGAAACAGATCAAGCAGATCCTTGAGAAGGTTATCAACACACACGGAGCTACAACAACAGCAGAGGTTCTTGACAATGTCAAGGCTATGGGATACAAGTATTCAACCCAGGCTGCCATGACAGTTTCAATTTCAGATATGACAGTGCCACCACAGAAGCCACAGATGATCGCTGATGCACAGGACACTGTAGATAAGATTACAAGACAGTACAAGCGTGGACTTATCACTGATGAGGAGCGTTACAAAGAGGTTATCGAGACATGGAAGGATACAGATGATGCCCTTACAAAGGCACTTCTTACAGGTCTTGATAAGTACAACAACATCTTCATGATGGCAGATTCCGGAGCCCGTGGATCTGATAAGCAGATCAAACAGCTTGCAGGTATGCGAGGACTCATGGCTGATACAACAGGTCGTACAATCGAGCTTCCTATCAAGTCATGCTTCCGTGAAGGTCTTGACGTACTTGAGTACTTCATGTCAGCACATGGAGCTCGTAAGGGACTTTCAGATACAGCGCTTCGTACAGCCGATTCAGGATACCTTACAAGACGTCTTGTAGATGTTTCACAGCATATGATCGTTCGTGAGTCAGACTGCTGTGCAGGCACAGGACGTGAGATTCCGGGAATGGTTGTAAAGGCATTCATGGAGGGTCGAGAGGAAATCGAGAGCCTCCAGGAGAGAATTACAGGTCGTTTTTCTTGCAACACAATCTGCGATAAGGATGGCAATGTAATCGTTAAGGCCAACCATATGATCACACCAAAGCGTGCAGCAAAGGTTATGGCAGAGGGTGTTGACGAGAACGGTAATCCAATCACACAGGTTAAGATCCGTACAGTACTTACTTGCCGTTCACACATGGGAGTGTGTGCTAAGTGTTACGGTTCAAACCTTGCAACAGGTCAGGCAGTACAGGTTGGTGAAGCAATCGGTATCATCGCAGCACAGTCAATCGGTGAGCCTGGTACACAGCTTACCATGAGAACCTTCCATACAGGTGGTGTTGCCGGTGGAGATATCACACAGGGTCTTCCTCGAGTAGAGGAGATTTTCGAGGCACGTAAGCCTAAGGGACTCGCTATTATCACAGAGTTCGGCGGAATTGCCACAATCAAGGATACAAAGAAGAAGCGTGAGGTTATCGTTACAAACAACGAGACAGGCGAGACAAAGGCTTACCTCATTCCTTACGGCTCACGTATCAAGGTTGTAGACGGACAGGAGCTTGAGGCCGGCGACGAGCTTACAGAGGGTTCTGTAAATCCACACGATATCCTCAAGATTAAGGGCGTTCGTGCAGTTCAGGATTACATGCTCCGCGAGGTACAGCGTGTTTACCGTTTACAGGGTGTTGAGATTAACGATAAGCATGTCGAGGTTATAGTTCGTCAGTGCTTACAGAAGATCCGCGTAGAGGAGCCGGGAGATTCAGATTTACTTCCGGGCAGCATGGTTGATGCCCTTGACTTCTTAGAGCTCAATGAGAAGCTTGAGGAAGAGGGCAAGGAGCTTGCAGTTGGCTCACAGGTATTACTTGGAATCACAAAGGCATCTCTTGCAACCAACTCATTCCTGTCAGCAGCTTCATTCCAGGAGACCACAAAGGTTCTTACTGAGGCAGCAATCAAGGGCAAGGTTGATCCACTTATCGGTATGAAGGAGAACGTAATCATCGGTAAGCTCATCCCGGCAGGAACAGGTATGAAGATTTATCGTAATATCAAGCTTGACAGCGATGTAGACGATGACGATACACTTGATTTTGATGATGATGATTTTGCGGATTTCGCAGAGGAAGAGGCAGTCGGAGTCATGGATACAGATGCTGAATCAGTTGATGAAGAATAATTACTGATGTTTGTACTTAAGCTACAGAAGCTGTTACAAACCAAAAACAAAGAAGTCCGGGAAACCGGACTTCTTTCTTGTATTATATTGAAAACAAAATTGGTCTTGACAAAACAGACAAGGATTTGTATAATATTTTAGCGTGCATAAGATTGCACTGCTTAAAATAAAACAGGAGGTGAAAATAATGCCAACATTTAACCAGTTAGTAAGAAAAGGACGTCAGACATCTGTAAAGAAGTCTACAGCACCAGCTCTTCAGAGAAGCTTTAACTCTCTCCAGAAGAAGCCAATCAACACTTCTTCTCCACAGAAGCGTGGTGTATGTACAGCTGTTAAGACAGCTACTCCTAAGAAGCCTAACTCAGCTCTTAGAAAGATCGCCAGAGTTCGTCTTTCAAACGGAATCGAAGTAACTTCATACATTCCAGGTGAGGGACACAACTTACAGGAGCATAGCGTTGTTCTGATTCGTGGTGGCCGTGTTAAGGATTTACCAGGTACACGTTACCATATCATCCGTGGTACATTAGATACTGCAGGTGTTGCAAACAGAAAACAGGCCCGCTCTAAGTACGGCGCAAAGAGACCAAAAGCTGCTAAATAATTTAGCAACATTGTGTATCACAAACAGAACTAAAGTAGGTTAGTGTTGGGATTAGACCTGCAGATGCAGGATTTCACTTTATGAATACAATTCCGCACGAACACATTAGAGAGACACATGTGAGTACCGATGAATTAATCCACAAATATCATGATTAAGGAGGGAAGTAACGTGCCACGTAAAGGACATACTCAGAAAAGAGACGTATTAGCAGATCCAATGTACAACAGCAAAGTAGTTACAAAGCTTGTTAACAGCATTATGTTAGACGGTAAGAAAGGCGTAGCTCAGAAGATTGTATACGGAGCATTTGCTACAGTAGAAGAGAAGACAGGAAGACCAGCTCTTGAAGTATTCGAAGAGGCTATGAACAATGTAATGCCAGCTCTCGAAGTAAAAGCAAGACGTATCGGTGGTGCCACATATCAGGTACCAATCGAGGTTCGCCCTGATCGTCGTCAGGCTTTAGGCCTTCGTTGGTTAACAGCATTCTCACGTGCCAGAGGAGAGAAAACTCAGGCTGAGAGATTAGCTAACGAGATCATGGATGCAGCTAACAACACAGGCGCATCTGTTAAGAGAAAAGAAGATATGCACAAGATGGCAGAGGCAAACAAGGCATTCGCACATTACAGATTCTAGTTTCTGTAAGAAGCTTACAGCTTTGCTTTTGATTCATGCAGCGGACCGGATTTGTAACAGAGTCCGGTTGTGCATAGGACACTAAATATAGGAGGAAAAAACCTTGGCTGGAAGAGAATATCCACTTGAGAGAACCAGAAA
>ENA-OZLH01001779-OZLH01001779.1-human-gut-metagenome-genome-assembly--contig:-NODE-1779-length-9951-cov-4.209883_pt1 | contig 9951 bp, 8 predicted proteins | sample MGYA00244832_ERZ653776 | MGnify/ENA primary metagenome ERZ653776 (study PRJEB26926, sample SAMN06165218) | human gut metagenome | biome: ENVO:00009003; feature: ENVO:2100002; material: ENVO:00002003...
TCTATATGCACCTAAATGTGTCAACTCTAATCTCAAACGTTTGTTATAGAAAATACCATTCTAAAAACTAAATTTTTCGATAAAAAATACAAAAGCTTCAAATCTATTTAACGCCCTGACAACCCCGCACGGCACATAATTCAAAAAAAAATATCCCGACGAATAAAGCGCGAAAATTTTTTAGGATTTTTGAAATTATCCAAATTTCCCGGGCAATCTCATAAAGATCAAAGTGGCATATATTCAAAAAAATGCCGTTCGCACAAAAAACTATAAATTCTTTAAAAAGACTTTCGACTTGCGCGCGCTTTCCACATATTTTGCGTATCTTTCTTTGGGAAGCCTCTCAGGCGATACCTCTTCAAACCCGCATACATCAGTAAAAAACGGCGCGCTCTTAGTGCTTAAACAAAACAAACGCTTGAACCCAGCCTTTCGAGCCTCGCGCTCTACAAATTCCGCCATGAGCGACCCCACATTATGCCCCTGATAAAACGGCTGCACATGCAGACTCGCCAATTCTGCGGCTCCCTCGCCTATATCAAGCAGGCTCACTATCCCGATTATGCTGGAATCGAGCTCGTAAACAAAGTAGCTGCCTATGCGCTCCTTTATTTCCTCGAACGACCTGTAAACGAGATTCTGCGTGCGCGCCGACACCATCGACAAATGGTAGATTGCGCTCGCGTCGTCCGGCGTCGCGCGGCGGATTTTTTGATATTCGTCGGCGTAAATCATAGTTCCGCAGCCTACTTTTTCAAAAAGCTCCGTGAGCAGGCAGGCGAATTCGTCGCCGTCAAGTATATGCGCGCGCCGCGTGTGGGTGCTGTCAAGCGCCTTCAAGGCGTTGCGGCATTTTGAAAGCAGCTCGGGCTTCAAAAACTCCGGAGAATTTTCAATAAGCCCCCTCAGCTCCTCGACCGGAAAAGCCTTTGGATTGGGATTGTCCACAAGTATGCTAGCCGACGAGGTAAGGTATATCAATTTTGTGGCGCGCAGCCCCTCGGCAACTTCCGAAGCAAGAGCATCGGAATTTATCCTAAATATTCTGCCCCTTCTGTTTACCGCTATCGGCGTCAGAACAGGCACCATTCCAAGCGAAAGCAGATCCGACAGCGCCTTGAAATCTATTTTTTCCGTCTTGCCGGCGTTGAGGTAATTAACCCCGGATATTATGCCGACCTCCGTGGCTCTTACAACATTTGCCAAAACACAGCGCAGATCCCTCGTCGAGAAAGTGTCTGCAATCGCTTGCGCCACAAAGCCGGCTATTTTGCGCGAAAGCGAAAGGGTTGCGTCGTCCACGGGGTTTTCGCCGTGGACGTCGCTTATTTTTATTCCGCGCTCGCGCGCGCCCTCCACAAGCTGCCTGCCTATGCCGTGCACGAGCACCACGTTTATCCCCAGACTCCTCAATACCGCTATGTCGGTCACGACATTTGCAAAGTTCGGACCCGCGATTATCGCGCCGTCAATGGCTATTACAAAAGTCTGGTCGCGGTATATAGGCACATACTCCAAAATTCCGCGCAAGTCGGAGGCCTTTATGCTGACCTTGCGGATATTTGTATTAGTCTTTTCCATTTGCGGAAATTTTGAAGTTATTGCCGTTGGGAGCACTACGCTCTGCTTATATACGTATTGTCTTCAGTGCGGACTTTTACAATGTCTCCCTGCTTTATGAAAAGAGGCACTTGTATCACGACTCCGTTGGCGAGAGTCACAGGCTTGGTCGGCGCCGAAGAAGTGTCGCCCCTGAGTCCTTCAGCGGCTTCGGCTACTTTTATTTCCATATTGTTCGGCAGTTCTATCGACACTGGATTGCCGTCGACAAAAAGAATATTGTACTGCACTCCCTCAACGAGCCATTTTACATCGTCGCCGATAGTCTCCTTCATTAGGACGATATCGTCGTATGTTTCAGGGTCTATAAAATGGAAATGGTCGCCGTCAACGTACGAAAATTCAAAAGGCTTGTTTGTCGTATGGCAGAACTCCACGGAATCGGTCGAGCGGAATTTGACCGCCGTCGACGAATTGTTCGACAGGTTTCTCAGAACGGTTTGCACAAACCCTGCCTGTCTGCCCTGCGTGCGGTGCAGCATGCTCATTACGGCGTGCGGAACACCGTTATACATTATAACTCTTCCTTTTCTTATGTCGGTTGGTGATGCCATATATTTTGTCTTTTGTAATTTCGGGCCCCCAAGTGCTTGCGGGGACAATGCGATATGGTTTTTTAGGTTAAATGTTTGAAAAGGCGGCGGTCAACAATTTTCTCAAACTCCGCCGCAGCCGGGCACTATACCCACTCCGAATCTCTCCAAAGAAGGGCGTTTGCTATGGAACGCGCAAAGAATGGCCCGCGGTAAATCATTCCGGAATATATTTGAACAAGGCTCGCGCCGGCATTCATCATTTCGCCCGCGCGCGCGGTGTCGGTTATTCCGCCCACCCCTATTATGGGAAGCTTGCCGTCGGTTGCTTTTGATATGTATTTAACTATCTCTATAGATTTTTCAAACAACGGCTTTCCGCTCAATCCGCCGGTCTTCTCATATTCGGGGTGGTTGGCAGGCCTCGAAACTGTCGTGTTTGTGGCGCATATACCGTCGAGCTTCAGCTCCTCGAGTATCGAAAGTATCGCGTCAATCTCCTCAAACGAAAGATCTGGGGCAATTTTTAGCACTATCGGTATCCGCGGAACACCGAGCTTTTTCGAACGGTCGTCATTTGCCTTTGAGACTGTGGAAAGCAGATTTGGCAAATAGTCCTTGCCTTGCAGCCTTCTGAGCTCCGGCGTATTCGGGCTGCTGACGTTTATTACAAAGAAGTCGGCAAAGTCGGCAAGCGCGTTGAAGCTGAAAAGATAGTCGGAAGCGGCGTCTTCAAGCGGCGTTATTTTGGATTTGCCTATATTTATACCGAGGGGGCATTTTCTGGTAAGCTCCCTGTTGCCGCCGAGCACTTTCGCGAGCCTTGCTGCAATCTGTTCTGCACCGTCATTCGGAAATCCGCAGCCGTTTACAACCGCCTCGCTCGAGGGATAGCGGAAAATTCTCGGACGCGGATTACCAGTCTGTTTGAGCATTGAAATCGTGCCTATCTCGACGTGCCCGAAACCGAGCGCGGCAGCTCCGCGCCAAGCGTATGCGTCTTTGTCGAAACCGGCCGCAAGCCCTACCCTATTCGGGAATTTTAACCCGAACAATTTTATTGGCTTCGGCGTTTTTATCAGGCTGAAATATTCCATCGCAGCCCTCAGCGGCGGAACTGCTCCCACTATCGACATCGCCTTCAGCGCGAGTTCGTGCATCGTCTCCGGATCTTGCGTAAACAAAATGGGGCGCAATATGTTTTCGTACAACGTATCCATATATAAAAAAAACTAGCCTGCTTTATACCCCTTACTGTCCCCGCGGGCAAGACAAAATCGCTCTCCTAAAAAAGGCGATAAAACTTGACTCTATCCCCCTGCGGATTCATTTGTAATAGAGCGGCCGCAAAGATAGAGGCGCTATTTCCAAGCAATCCGCACCAACGCCCGACATTGAAATTATTCTCCACAAAAAATAATGATTCCGGAAATTGGACGTCAATTAGCATTTTCGCCCTGCCGTCGCAATTTAAGGGATACAACGCGGGCAAGCTTTCCGCGGACGTAAAGGCCGGATTCAATGTAGCGGTGCTCTCGTTTCCGATAAATATGGCGTACGCGCTAGTCGCGGGGCTTCCGATATACTACGGAATTTTTGGGGGAATAATTTCGGCGGTTGCAGCCCTTTTGTTCTGCCGCTCCATATACGTCACACTCGGCCCAAGCAACGCGTCGGCCGTAATGCTGCTTAGCTCCTTCGCAGCGGCGGGCTTTGAAAGCGAAGTTGGGCGAATGGCCGCACTGCCCGCAATCATAATGTTCGTCGGCATTTTCCTAATGCTTGCGAGCGTTTTTAAGATGACGTTCATGATTGCGTACATCTCGCGGACGGTTATCATAGCGTACGTCACTGTCGGGGCACTGCTGATTGTGGCAAACCAAACAAAAAACATTCTCGGATTTTCATTCCCAGAGGGGACATTTATAACGACTCTCGTCGACATGGTTGCAGCAACCATAAAATGCCTCAAAAATACGGACCCGTGGTCGGTCGCGATGGCAGCCGCGACTCTGCTTATTTTCGCGCCTCTAAAACATTGGGCAAAACGCCTGCCGGCCGAGGGCATAACGCTGCTCGTATGCGCCGGAATTTGCTATATCTTGACGGAACACACAGGCGCAAAAATCGACAGGCTCACGGCGGTCACCGCACAGGAATGGAAATTTACACTCCCGAATTTCGACATAATCGGCGTCCGCGAAGCCGCCCTATCGGCGCTCGCGATTGCATTGCTTGCGACAATTGAGGCGGTGTCTATCGGAAAGAGCCTCGCATCGTCGAAAGCCGACAGGTTCCCGGTAAACCAGGAGATATTCGCACTTGGGGCGGCGAATGTCGCGTGCGCGTTCGGCTCGGCAACGGCGGCGTCGGGGTCGTTGACGCGCTCGACCATCTCGGTGCTAAGCGGCGCAAAAACTACCATTTTCAACTTTTTTTCGATAATAATAACGCTCGCAATCCTGCTTATATTCGGCTCCGCGATAGAATATGTGCCAAAGGCGACGCTCGCGCTGATTGTCGTTTACACAAGCCTCACGCTGATAAAGCCGCACAATATAAAGCTTGCGCTCGCAAGCACGAAAAGCGACGCGCTAGTCTTCGCGGTGACTTTTCTCGTCGGGACCTTCAGCACGCTTGACGACGCGATTTACGCCGGCATAGGAATTTCGCTGCTGCTATTTCTAAAAAAAGCGAGCGCGCCGGAAGTCGTGGAATACTCAATACGCGACGACGGAGAACTCCAAAAAGTCGGAGGTGGCGAATCGCACCCCGCGCCCGAGCTCTCGCTTGTGCACGTGGAAGGCAATATGTTTTTTGGAGCGTCCGACGTTCTGCAAAACCAGCTCCGGAGAATATCGGCCGAGCCACACCTCAAAGTGCTCATTTTAAAGCTTAGAAACGCAATAAACTTTGACGCCACAAGCGCGATGGACTTGGAGGAGCTCGCGCGGAGAATGAAGTCGGGACACCGCACGCTAATGCTGTGCGAAGTGCGCCCGGACGTAATGAGGGTGCTGAAAGGCTCGGGCGTATACCGCGTAATAGGGGGCGAAAATATATTTGAGAACGACGACGACAACCCGACGCTCTCCGCAGCACTTGCAATAAAGCGCGCCCGCACGATGTTTGAAAAGGCGCCAATTGTCGACATATACGCGACGCGACGCAAAGACCAGGAATAAAATGAGCTTAAAGATAATTGCAGTAGGAAAAATAAAGCGCGCCGAGCTGCGGGCTCTGTGCGACGAATATTTAAAAAGGCTCTCGCGCTACGGCGGCGCGGAGATAATCGAGATAAAAGACTCCGACGCGGAAACTGAGGCCGGCAACATGCTCGGCAAGCTCGCTAATTTTAAGGGGCGAATATACGCGCTCGCAGAAGAGGGGAAGACGGCTACCTCGCGCGAATTTTCAAAAATGATTGAATCCGACCTGCTGTGCGGAGGAAGCGCATTCGTAATCGGCGGGCCCTACGGCCTGTCCGATAAGATAAAGGAGAAAGCCGACGTTTTGCTGTCGCTGTCGCCAATGACATTCACGCACGAATTTGCGCGGGCAATACTGCTCGAGCAGATTTACAGGGCAAAAACAATATCGGCAAACACGGGCTACCACCATTGAGCCGAAATCTTTAAGGCAAATAAAAACAGTCTGCAATAATCCACGGGAATTTTATGAAAAACAATGCAATTAAAATTATTTTAACGGCGCTTGCGTGTTGCGCATGCGTGCTTTTAAACGCGGAAGAATCGCGCACCCTGCGCGCGTTCCCGATATCGTTTCCGGCGGAGGGATCCGCCCCGATAAAGACCGGGGCAGCCGTAATAGCGGAGGCGCCGGAAGACGCCGAAGGGCTTGTTGAAGCGGCAAAATCCGCAATTTCCGGCAAAACTGCCGTGGACAAAAACCAGATGCGCCGCGCCGCGGCATTCAAAAAAATGGTGATGCCCGACGCCTCGAAAATTTTAGCGACCGCCAAGCTCGGGAAATACTACGCAGTCTTCCCGGCAGCCGGCAGACAGCTTCCCAAAGGCAGGCCAAACATCAACTTTATGGTCTTTGAAAAATTCGCGGGCGGCTACAAATGGCTGCCGTCCTTCAACGACCCCCTTTTGCAGATTATGGCAGACGCAGCCGCAAATTCATCGGAAATCGGCCGCGAAAGCATCAAAACATTTTCCGAGACCGACGCAAAAATCTTGGACGAACTTTTGAAAAAATCCCTTCCGTTTTTGAATTTTGCTAACGGGGCGTTTGTCTCATTGGAGGCAACCCCCGACGTGGATTCGCTTGAAGTCTCCAAATTTTACCGCAACGCCCAAGATATATTTTACTCGTGGAAGATTGATGAGTACGGGGCGTTTTTAACACCGCGAACAAAAGCCGCCTTTGACGCCCAGTACGGATCTATGAGCGAGCAGGACCGCAAAAAAGCGCTCGGCGAATATTTTTCGTGGGGCAAGAAATATTTGAAAGCCCTGGACGCCTCTCCGATACATGTAATGATATTCAACAGAACAAAGCCCGGCAACACACCGCGCCCCGACTTTGCCTATATACTAAAAGACGGCCCCGAATTTAAAATCGCCGTGCTCACCGACAGCAAAACGCCACTCGAAGCTTTTATGGGCAAATACATTCTCGTCGACACCCCCTACATTGAAAACATATCAAAAAAGTTTGCCCCCTATCAAAAATAATGCGGCACTCACACCGCTAAAAAACCGCATCTGCGCCGCTAAAAAATTGTACGCTGCGCAGACGGCAGGTTTTGAGTAAGTCTGCCCAGATTCAAGCCTCCGGCAAAATCTTTTAACACTCCTTGCGGCGTTCCCGCCGCGTCGCCATAGGCAAAAAGCGCATCAAAACTTAACGCAAAAAATCTCTGCGCCTTTAATGCGGTAAAATTTTTCATAGTAAAAAATCTTCGTAAAAAATCCCGCGCAACGCCGAACGGTACCGCGCCAGATTTCTCGACTCTGGCTCAGGCGGCTAAGGCCTCCGCAATAAAAAAGCCACGCTAATAGAGAAGTTTAAGGCTTTCCATAAGTTCAGACTTCGATTCCGCAAGCGGGCGCGCCGATATGTGGAAAGTGTCGCGCGCCCAGCCCGCCTCTGTGTTTATCCGCGCGAAAACTATGTCGTACCCGCAATCCCTTACCGTTTTGGCTATTTTGTAAAGCAGCCCCACCCTGTCGCGCCCGCGAACCTCCAATACGGTTTTTCCGCTCTCGCGGCGCATAAAGACGTCCGAAAGCACGGACTCGTTCTTTCTTCGCCGAGAACCGTAAAACATCGACTCCACTTCGCCGTCAAGCGAATGTATATCCGCCAAAGCCGCCGCCACCTTGCGCGAGAACATCTCCCTAATTCGCATATTATTCGACACTCCCCCAGATACGCCGGTCAGATAAAAAGTGTCTATTGTTATTCCGTCCGTGCGCGTCAAAACCTTCGAGCCTAAAATGTCGAACCCCGACACGCTCAGCACGCCCGCCAAAACCGAAAAAAGCCCTGCCCTGTCATTTGACACCGCACAAACCCGCGTAATTGTCCTGTTTGGGTCGTCTATCCATTCGAGCACGGGCAAATCGGGATTTTTTCTCTTTTTGAGAGCCTCAATCAGCTTTATGTGCATCAAAACGTCGCTTTGGTTATGGAAGGAAAAATAACTTGCCGGCATGCACAGCATGTGCTCTTCAAGCAACTCCCGCCGCCCCGCAAATTCTGGCGAAGAGCTCAATTCGGCAAGCGCCCTGAGACGCTTCTTGGCAAAAGAGTTTTCCGCCCCCTTGCCCTTTCGGATATACGACAAAGTCTCGCGGTACAGTGTCTCGTGAAGCCCCTGCTTGTAGGAGTTCCAAAATCCCTCAGCCGTCCCGCGCGAGTCGCAAAATGTGGTAATATACAAAAGCTTCAAAGTCTCCTCGTCGCCGGCTATCGACGCAAACTTCGCTATCTCTGACTCGTCCTCTATGTCGTGCGATTGCCAGAATCTCGCCATTTCCAAATGGTTCTTTACGATTAAAACGACAGTCTCGATGTCTTCGTCCGGAACTCCGAGCCTGCGCAATACCCTGCCGGCTATCTCCGCGCCGACCTCCGCATGCCCGCGGATTCCGTCGCCCTTGCCTATGTCGTGAAAGAATAATATCAAGTACGCGAGCATAGGGTTCCGCATTCCCGTTATGACCTTGTGGTAGTGCCAATATATGCCGTCCGATTTCCGCGCGCAAAAGATTTTGTCGAGGTGCGATATGCAGTTTAAAGTGTGCATATCGGCAGTGTAGCGGTGGTAGAACTCGCGCTGCACCATGCAAGTAATTTCCATGAATTCGGGGATAAATCGCCCAAGAACGCCCCAATAATGCATGACTTCTAGCGCTGGAAAGACATTGCCCCTGCATTGGAGTATCGACAAAAAGCACCAGTTGTTGTCGGCGTCTGCGCGGAAGGCGTCGTCTATAAGCTCCCGGGCGTCTTTGAGCTCCACTTCAAGAGTGTCGCTCGGCGCGCAGCCGTACGCCTGGCAATATTGGAACAATCTAAGTATCCGCGCAGGCTTGCGCTTGAATACGCCCTTGCGCACGGCGCTTATTTCACCGCGGTACGCGCAAAAGCCGTCCACTCTGTATTTTCGATTGCGCGGCACGCGCGCCCCAAGCTGCCTCATTGTGGCAAGAACGTCTTTTGGCAGCTGTATGCCCATTCGCTTGCGGGCGGTCTTGGCGAGGGTATCGATTACGCGGAAAGATTTGTAAACAGAGCGCATGAAAGCCTCCACTCTTTCCTCCTCGCTTCGGCCAATAAATCCGAGGCGTTCGGCTACGACAGGCTGCTTTTCAAAATCGAGAACGTCAGTCGGGCGGTTCGTCTGAAAATGCAAGTCGTTTCTCACTCTGAGTAGGAAGTCGAAAGCCCTTCTAAGCGCCTTGTATTCCGTGACAGACAGCATTCCCCTGCGCATGAGCTCCTCAATTTTCGGAACACCGAAGCTCAACAAAGTCTTCCAGCGCATTGTTTGGAAGTCTCTCAAACCTCCGATGCCGTTTTTTACGTTCGGCTCCTGAATGTAGGGCGTCCAGTTAAATGCGGCGTGGCGGTCGCGCTTTAAGCGCATAAGGCTGTCAAAATGGCTCTTTTTTGTGGATTGGCAGAGCGCTTCAAAAGCGCGCCTGAAGCGGGAGTAAAGGGAGACTCCCCCGCACAACAGCCGCGAGTCCAAGAGAGAATTTTTTAAAAGTATGTCGGAGGACGCCTGCGATATTATTTCGGCTTCCGTGGCGCTAGTGTGGCCGAGCTTCAAGCCGGTATCCCAGAGCGGATACATTATGTCGTCGACAAGCAGCTCTTTTATTTTGTCGCCGACGCCGTCTTCATATAGAAACAGAATGTCAACGTCGCTATTTGGGCAAAGCTCGCGCCGGCCGTAGCCGCCGAGGGCAACAACGCAAACTTTCTCGCCGATTCTGCCGTCTTTTTGAAGTCTCCTGTCGAGAAATTTTTTCCAGAGAAATTTTATGACTTCGTCCACAGCCGCGGTTGTTGCCGCGCAGACAGCCCTGCCCGACACTCCTTGCAAATGCGCCTTCATCACTGCCGCGCGCGAGTTTTTCAAGCACGCTGCAACAGCCGCAGCCGCGTCTTCGCGCCCAGCCAGAAAATTTACGCACATGCCCGCCACTTCTTCGGGCAACTTAAAGCCACTCATATTTATAAAATTATATCGGCAAATCTTGTTGAAATTCGCAGAATATTCTGTCAAATTAAAAATAATTTGAAAGAAATATCC